>ERZ1292623.275-Hain-H51-01um-R1-275-length-57466-cov-6_pt2 | contig 39029 bp, 50 predicted proteins | sample MGYA00564398_ERZ1292623 | MGnify/ENA primary metagenome ERZ1292623 (study PRJEB36523, sample SAMEA6512633) | groundwater metagenome | collected 2019-01-07 | study: AquaDiva: Metagenomics assemblies of 32 groundwater samples
AAGAAAGTTGCTCATGATTTATTGAGCAAGATAGCAAAAGATAAGAAGAATTATGGATCAAATATTGAAGGAAAAGGAAAGAAGTTCATGATGGAGTTTTCTCAGCCTAATACTCATAAGGCATTTCATGTCGGTCATATAAGGGGAACTAGTTTAGGAGAAAGTATTGCTAGAGTACGCGAATTTTCAGGATACAAAGTAATAAGGGCAAATTATTCTGGAGATACTGGGATGCATATTGCAAAATGGATATGGGCTTATAATAAATTTCACAAAGGAGAGAAAATACAAAATAACGAGAGCTGGTTTGCTAAAATATATGTTGAGGCTGTTAAGAATTTAGAAGGAAATGAGAAAGGTGAAATAGAGGTTTTGGAAATAAATAAAAAACTTGATGAAAAAAGAGATTCTAAACTTTTGAAAATATGGAAAGATACTAGAAGCAAATCAATATCTGCATGGAAACCAATTTATTCTGACTTGGATGTAAAATTTGATGAACAGTATTTTGAATCTCAAGTTGAAGAAAAAGGAAAGAGAATTGCTTTAGAGTTGGTTAAGAAAGGCCTGGCTGAAATATCTGATGGAGCCACTATAATGAATCTTAAGGATAGGAATCTTGGTGTCTGGATTTTATTAAGAAGAGATGGTACTGTTCTTTATTCTGCTAAAGATATTGCGTTAGCAGAGGAAAAATTTGCTAAATATTCAATGGATGAATCTCTTGTTATAACTAATATGGAACAAAATTTGCATTTTCAACAACTAAAAAAAACTTTAGAGCTCATGAAATTCAAGAACTGGGAAAAATATTATCATTTGGGATTTGAATCTGTAAGACTACCTGAAGGAAAGATGTCTTCTAGAACTGGAAATAATATTCTCTATGCAGATTTCAGAAAAGAGCTTGTTTCTGCAGCTAAAGAAGAAATACTGAAGAGAGATAAAATTAGTGATAAGGAATCTGAAGATAGAGCTGTTGCTATTGCAATATCTGCTATAAAATATTCTATGCTTAAACAAGATACAAATAAAGTAATAATATTCAACAAGGAAGAGGCTATTCGTTTTGAAGGAGATACTGGACCTTATTTACTTTACAGCTATGCTAGGGCTAACAGCATAATTTCTAAATCTAAACATTCAAAGAGCTTTGATATAAATAAAATAGAGAGTCATGAAAGAGCTTTGATAAATGAGCTCGCTCATTTTCCTAATTTGGTTCTTGAAAGCTCAAGAACATTTAATGTTAATAGCATAGCACATTATGCTTATAATTTATCTCAGAAATTCAATGAGTTTTATCATTCTTGTCAAGTTATTGGAAGCAAGGAAGAAAAATTTAGAGTTGCAATTGTAAATTCTTTTGCTATTGTCTTAGAAAATTCTTTGAAATTACTTGGAATTCCTACAATAAAAGAGATGTAATTAAGTTCTTTTTGGATTTGCTAAATATAAGTGAACATCCATGTTCAAGGGAGGTCCTGTTTGAAGACCATAAGAATGGGAACAATAAGAATATAGCCTTGAAGAATCTATACCTCTAGAAGATAACATTTCTCTTAGTTGTCCTAGAACTTCATCTGTATGTTGTTCTCCTAATTTACCATCAAGACCTATTTGCATAATTGTTGTTGGACCATCTTTATGTCTTTTTAAAATTTTTCCGAAACTTCCTTCAGAATTTGACCAGACAATTTCTACTTTCTTAACTCTTTGATCAGTTTTAGTGCTTAAGCATTTTCCGACAAAACCTATTTGTTCTCTAGTAAATTCTAGCTCTCTAAAAACTAGGTCCTCAACAGCTTCCAACACATATTCAACCATATTCGGATTCGTTGCTTGTTATTTATAACTTTTCTTACTCTTGATAATACATATTAAGCAATAATCTTTAAATAGAATAAAATAATTCTAGAACTCTATGATGATAGAATATGTTTTACTTGGAACTACTGCTTTATTTGCAATTGTATTAATAGTTCTTCTAGTACTCTCAGGAAAGAAAGGCAACAAGAAACAAAGAAAAGTCATGAGCAAAGAAATGCGTAAAATTAAAGATCAGATTTCTGAAAATAGCGAATAGTTAGTCTTAAAAAGCTTCTAAACTCCAAATCGCTGTAGGCGAGTTGGCGCGTTAGCCCTGCGCTGTTACACCTGCGGGCTTCAAGTGAACTTAAAGGAGTGCGTGAAACGAACAAACTCTCGTCTTTTACCAGACGTTGAGGATTTGTCCTGTTCGACCGTGCTCCTGTGAAATGGGTCAGGCCTTGATCGGAGCAGCCCTAAGCAGAAGCCTCGGTGCTTGCAGAAAACAATTCCGAGGATGGTGGAAGGTCAAACGAGTTTTTGACGTCAAGCAAGCTCCCCGCCTACATTTTTAGTAATCATTTAAAAACTTCTTTCTCTTTCCAACTTTATGAACAAAAGAGGACAGGTGTTTTTGATGGCTGCGCTTATAATTGCAGGAATACTAATAAGTCTTGTGAGAATATCAAATCAAAGTACTGCGAGAGATGAACCAGAAGCTTTTTTTGATTTAAGCGATGAAATAAGCTTTGAAACTAAAAGAGTTTTAGATTATGGAGTAATTAATGCTGAACCAAACATCAGCGGACTTGCATCTCAATTGTTGAGTAATTATAGTGAAGCCATAGGAGATCAAGATGTAGCTTTTGTATATGGTAATCCTGCCACTGGAATTTATGCTTATTATTATAACAATGTACAAGTTATTGGAGTTACTCTTTTTAATGGAATAGCTGTGCCAATTACAATACAAAGCGGTAGTCAAATTGTGGCAAATTATTCCAGCACAGCAAATACTGTTACAATAAGAATTGATGGTGTGGATTATGTTTTTAATTTAAAACCTGGGCAGAATTTTTACTTTGTATTAGCTAAAGATGAAGAAGGAGAGAAATTTGTTACCGTTGAATAAAAAAGGTGTAAGTATAATGGTGGGGTATGTTTTGTTGATAGCAATTGCAGTATCTCTTTCTACTGCTGTATTCTTTTATTTGAAGCTTTATTTGCCAGATGAAAGGCCCGAGTGTAATGTTGATATTAAACTTACAATAGATTCTGTTAGTTGTAAATGGAATCGGCCTATTAATCCAGATTCAGTTAATATTAGATTGGATGTTACAAACAGAGGATTGTTTAAAATTGAAGGCGCTTATGTAAAAATAGGAGATTATGATAGAGCATATAGAGATGATTTGAATCCTAGTTTGGCTCTAGCATCTTTATGTAATGGTGGCTCTCCTGTCTTAAATCCGGGAGAGAAATACTGCGAGGTACTTCCTTATAATCTTGTTCCAATAAAGGTTCAAGAGATAAGTGTGCAGCCAATTGTTTGGATAGATAACAAACCAATATTATGTCCTGATGCTATTGCTTCAAAGACAATTACTTGTATACCTTAATAAAAAAAGTCAACATATAAAAACAGATATAATCTTTTCTTTATATGTTCAAAAAGGGTGTTAGTCCTGTTGTTGCTACTGTTCTTCTTATTGTAATAGTGATTGTTCTTGCTACTATAATATTCATATGGGCTAAAGGATTTTTATCTGAAAGTGCTACTAAAGGAGATAGAGTTGTTGAGAGTTCTTGTGAAGATGTTAATTTTAAAGTTCAAATTGCTTCTAGTGCAAGCCAGTGCAGTAGTGGAAGTGGTTGGGCTATAGATATAAACAACATAGGGAATGTTCCAATATACGGCATTAAAGTTCTGAAGTATGATGATTCAACTGGAAGTATTGACGATTTGGCTCTTGCTGATGAGACTTTTGTTGGAGGAACGGTTACTGTTGGAAGATCTTCTTATGTTTGTATGACTGGTACATTAAACGGTGGAGATAAATTCAGAATAATACCTAAGCTTCTTGCAGAGAAAGATAGTAGAAAGATTGCTTATACATGTCCTGAAAAAGATGGACAGACTATTGTTTATACTTAATTTAATTAATTGAAAAGGTATATAAAAAGAGGTTCTGATAAATATCTTGATGGTGATGATTGATTCTAGAAAGGGTGTTAGTCCTGTTGTTGCTACTGTTTTACTTCTTGTTTTAACAATAGTAATAGGCGGAATAGTATTTTCTGTAGTGATACCTTTTGTAAATGATTCTCTTGGAGAAAGCAAGGAATGTCTTGATATTTTTGAAGGAGTTGAATTCCCTGAAAGCCAATTTAACTGTTATTTGTCTGCTACTTCTGGAAATGAAACTGGTTTTTCTATAAAAGTTAATAAGGAAGGAATATCAAGGGTCAGAGTTGGTTTGATAGATGGTGATGGCAACTCTGATGTTTTTGAGATATACGAAGGAGCTTCTGATGCAAATTTGAGGCCTATGGGTGGCGCACTAGCTGAAGCACTTACATTTCCTGCTATAAGTGGTCAGAGAACATATGTTGTGAATAAATTGTACAAGAAGGCCGAGATATCTGCTTTGACAACTTCAGGAGATGTTTGTTCTGTTGCAGACATTATTGAATTTGAGCCTTGTATAGGCGTCACATTCCCATGATTATAAACAAACACTTTGACATAAGGGGTCAGATATGGGTTGAGACAGTAATATACACATTAATCGGATTGGCATTGATAGGATTGACTTTAGCTATACTGACTCCTCAGATAAGAGAATTTAGGGATAGAAGTGTAATTGAACAGACAATAGAATCGCTTAATACTTTTGACTCTAAAGTCATAGAAATTCTTGATGCTCCTGGAAATAAGAGGAAGATTACATTCAGATTAGATAGAGGAGAAATAATTGTTGATTCTTTTGATAATGAAGTTAGATATATTCTTGATGGGTCTAATGTAAGATATTCAGAACCAGGGGTTGAATTGAATATTGGTAGAATAAGAGTACTTACAGAAGAACTTACTGAAAAATATAAAATAATATTGTCTTTGCCTTATTTACATAATATTACTTATGATGGGGCTGATAGAGATAACGAAACATTCTCTCCTGTAAGTATACCTTACGAATTCTTTGTTGAAAACAAGGGAAAGATTAACAATAAAATATGGATAGACATCACAGAGGGTTCTTAGTATGATAGATTTAAATGCATTTAGGGTTTTATTATTGAAGAGGTGTAAGTATGATAAGCATTAATCCCAATCCCGTTGTACCTGTATTGCCTAAAATAACTGACAGGACTAAAATTGATGTAAGGTATGCTTTGATACAACCATTTGCAAATGCACATATTTACTGGAATGAAGAAGCTGGAGATTTAGTCTATGACGTTGAAGAGCCTTTACTGAAAGATGAAGATAAAGAGACTATAAGGAAATTGGAAGATGCTATGATTGAATTGATCAATGTGAATGTAGTTACTGAAAAAACTCCTGATAAAATAATGGAATACGTTGATAAAACTGCGAAATTCCTTATAAGTGAACTAAACTTGAAAATAGAAGAAGGAAGTTATGAGAAAATATTTTATTATCTGTATAGAGACTTTGTTGGATTCAATGAGATAGAACCATTGTTAAGAGATTATTTTATTGAAGATATAGAATGCAATGGGGCTAATACTCCCATATATGTAGTTCATAGAAATTATCATAATATAAGAACAACATTAAGATTTAAAGAATTAGATAATCTTTCTAGTTTTGTTGAGAAACTAGCACAGAGAAGTGGGAAGTATGTTTCTTATTCTGAACCATTGCTTGATGGAACTCTTCCGGATGGAAGCAGAGTTAACGCAACTTATACCCAAGATGTTACTTCTAAAGGTCCTACATTCACAATACGTAAATTTACTAAAATACCATGGACACCAATACAATTAATTTCATTTAATACTCTTAGTCCTGAGATGCTTGCTTATTTCTGGATGCTTGTGCAGTATAAATCAAATATATTCATTGCTGGAGGAACCGCATCTGGAAAAACAACTCTTCTTAATGCTATTGCATTTTTCATTCCCCCTGAATCTCACGTTGTAAGTATTGAGGATACTAGAGAACTTAATTTACCTAGAGAGAACTGGATTCCTGCAGTTGCAAGAGTTGCAATGAGTAAAGGAGGGGTTGGGGAAATAGATTTATTTGACTTGCTTAAGAACTCATTCAGACAGAATCCAAATTATGTTATTGTAGGAGAAGTTAGAGGTAGGGAGGCTTTTGTATTGTTCCAAGGAATGGCATCTGGACATCCTTCAATAAGTACGATGCACGCAGATTCTGTTGATACTCTGATTAAAAGGTTGGAAACTCCTCCTATTGAATTATCACCAACTCTTGTAAACTCCCTTGATTGTGTTGCAATAATGACTCACGCTTTGATAAAAAAGAATGAAACTAGAAGGTTAAGAGAAATTGTAGAAATAGTTAATGTTAAAGGTGATGGGGTGGTAATGGTGAATACACCGTTTGTATGGAATCCTGCACAAGATACTTTTTATTTCAAAAAAGAAAGCAAGGTCTTTGAAAAGATATCTATAAGATATGGTTTGACAATTGAAGAGCTGCAGAAAGAATTTTTGAATAGGAGCAAACTGATATATGAACTTTACAGAAGAAAGATATTTGGATTTGATGAGGTAAGAAAAATAGTTGTAGACTACTATAGAAATTCAAAGACTGTTCTTGATAAATTTGGCATAAATTAGATATATAAAGCAATTTTCATTCGTATTATAATGAAAAAAGAGGATGTATTTTTGGTATATAAGATGCTTGTTCAAATGAAAGATTTGTCTGAAAGACTTGAAGATTCATTGAAAAAACAGGATTTTATTAAAGTCTCACAATTAAAACAAAAAATGCTCGAAATGCAGAGGAGCCTCGCTAAAATATTATGATTATTGAAAGTTTGAAGGCAAATATAGATACTGAAATAAACATGATTCGCGAGCTTGATAAGATTTATTCTTTAGAAGCACAATTTGATGCAGAAGAAACTAGAATATACTTTAAAATTGCAGAGTCATTGGCAAGAAGAGTATCCATACTTAATGATAGTATTCCAGATATACTTGATAAAATAGGAACTGATTCTATTTCAAATAAAAGAGAGGAGGAACCTAAAGGGCTTGAGATTGTTCAGATAAAGCCTCTTAATACTACTAAAAAAGAGGTTGCAGTTATTGTTTCAGAGAGAAATAGAACTGAGTTCTTAAAAGAATTAAATATTGACTCTCAGCTAATTAAAAAGATAAAAAAGAGGCAAAAAGAAAAGCCAAAGAAGCTTGAGAAATTTAATACAACAAACTGGTATGGTAAATTTGCCAACAAGGTATTTTTTAACTTCTCTCAGAAGCTTGTAAGTGAAGGATCCTTCAAATCATTGATACTTGATATAAGAAAGAGCAATTTGAACATACTTTCAACAACTTATTTATCTATGATGTTTATGACGATAGTGCTTGCATCTATTCTTGGAGTATTTGTAATGATATTCTTTCTATTTTTTAGTTTTGATTTTCTCAATTTATCAATAGAAGTTTATTCTGGGTCATACCTGTTAAGATTTGTGAAAATATTATGGGTTTTATTAGCAGTTCCTGGGTTAGCTTTTTTAGTTTTATATTCATATCCAGCTGCTGAAAAGAAATCAACCGCTGGAAAAATAAATCAAGAAATTCCTTTTGTAGTTATTCATATGGCATCTATTTCGGGAAGTGGTATTGAACCAGTTGAATTATTTAGGATAATTGCAACAAGCAAAGAGTATGAATTTGCTGGAAACGAGTTTAGCAAAATATTGAATCAAACAAATCTTTACGGATACGATTTAAGCACTGCTTTAAGAAATGTTTCTTTATCCACTCCCAGCTCTAAATTTTCAGAGCTGCTTAATGGAATGGCAGTCACAATAAACTCTGGGGGGGACATGAAAAAATTCTTTGAGAAGAGAGCTGAAAGTTTATTGCTTGAATATAGACTTGAAAGGGAGAAAGCAAACAAATCTGCTGAGACATTCATGGACTTATATATCAGTATTGTAATTGCTACACCTATGATAATGGTAATGCTTCTTGTTATAATATCTATATCTAAAATAAGCACGGGGTTCAATCCCACCCAGATGACTACTGCAATTATTGGTTTAGTTGCTATTGTAAATGTAATATTCATTGCATTTCTGCATATGAAACAACCCAACTACTAAAAATGAATATCAAACAAATAAAAGAAGTAATGAAAAAATATGGAAAAGCTTGGATTAATCAAGATACTGATTTATTAATATCTTGCTTTTCCGAGAAAGGAATTTATCGTGAGAGCCCTATATCAAAACCATACAAAGGACATAAAGAGATTGCTAACTTCTGGAACAATACTGTTGTTAAAGAAACTGAAAGCATTAAATTTAGATTAAAGAAGTGCTATATATCAAATGACAAAATAACAGGATTTGCAGAATGGGAGTGTGAAAATCTTTACAAAAAAAAGAAAAATATTATGGCCGGAATTATGTTAATTAATATGAAAGGGGACAAAATAACTTACTTAAATGAGTACTGGAACACTAAAATAAAATGATACTGAAAAAGGCAAACTGGATAGGAATAATATTTGGATTAATATTAATAATAGTTGATTTTATATTCTTTTTTGGAGAGAATTTATTCTATTTTCTTATTGGAATAGCAATGGCTGTTATTGCGCTTCCTTTTGTTGTAACTACAATATTTGAAACTAATCTTGAAAAAGAAAAGAATGAGCAATTCTTGGAATTCGCAAGAGCTCTGGCTGAAAATGTTAAGGGTGGAACCCCTATAGGGCAGAGTATCAAAAATATGAGAAATAAGAATTTTGGTTCACTTACTGAAAATATAGGAAAACTTGCGAATCAAATGTCTATTGGAATTCCTATGAGCAAAGCGTTGCACACTTTTGCTGAAGATATTGGAAGCGTTACTGTAAAGAGAGCTATTTCATTGATTAAAGAGGCTGAGATGGCTGGAGGAAAGATAGATGATATTTTAGATTCGGTGGCCTCATCCATTTATCAAATTGAAAAGTTAAAGAAAGAAAGAAGTGCAGCAATATCTTCTCTTGTTGTACAGGGATACATAATATTCTTTATATTCATAGGAATAATGCTTGTAATGCAGTTCAAGATAATTCCTTTAACTGATCAAGTAAATAGTGTTGGGGGTCTTGAAGGGATAGGTGGGGGGATAGGAGCTTCCAGCGGAGAAGGATTCTCAACAGATGATTTATCAAGGCCATTATTATGGATGCTTCTTCTTCAAGGATTATTTAGCGGACTTGCAATAGGAAAGTTATCTGAAGGGTCTGTAAAGGCAGGAGTCAAACATTCTTTTGTTATGGTAATTGCTGCTTTCTTGATATCTACCGGCGCTAAGTTATTCCTTTAGTTCCTGACTTGCACATAGCACCATTATGCGATTTTATTAAAAACTGAAAACCTCTATTCTCAAGTAAACCATGGGTGTGGCTCACCTATAAAGATTTATAAGGTATGAATATCTTACTTTCTTACATGGAAATAACTAAAGTAAGTTCAAAAGGTCAAGTAGTAATACCCTCAAAAATAAGAGAAATGTTAGGTTTAGTTGAAGGTTCAACTGTTGCTCTTGAAGTAATTAATGATATGGCTGTAATAAAGAAACTAGATATGGATTTAGTGGCTCAATTCAAAGATAGCTTGGCAGATGTTAAAGCTGGTAGAATAAGAAAAGTAGCTCAACCACAAGATATTTAAGCTCTGGAAGAGTCTAATTTTTAATAAACTCCATGGGATTAGGCAACTAACCCCATGATTTTTTTAATTAAGTTAATTTAATCTGACCAAAAGTCTTATATAATCTCAATTTCTCTTAATATCAACATAATCCCGGGTGATCTTACGGTTGCCCGATGTTTTATTTATATGAAACAAACTATTCTTTTTGTTGATGCTGGCTATTTATCTTATATCTCTAAGTTTTTTGGTGGTGGTAAGTCATTAAGATATAAAATTGAAGACTTTGCTAAAAATGTCTGCAAGAGCTTCAACCTCGAATGTCATGAAATCTTCTTCTATATTGCTCCACCTTTCCAAAGCCCTAGACCTACAGAAGAAGAAAATAAACGTAAAGCTAATTATGATAGATTTATAGAAAGGCTAAAGGTTGTCAAACCAAAAATTCATATTAGGGAAGGAAGACTCCAAAAAATTAATGGTTCTTTCGCTCAGAAGGGTGTTGATACTCTTATAACAATGGATTTACTCAAAACTGCTATTAAGAAAGAAGTTGAAGAGATTGTAATTATTACTTCAGATACAGATTTTGTTCCAATAATAAATGATATCAGAAAAAACGAAGGAATAAAAGTTAATTTGGCATATTATACAGATCGTAAGAGAAAATCAGCCTTTTCTTTGTCCAATCACTTATGGAAAGCAGTTGATAAGAAACTATTAATAAAAAAAGAATATTTCAAGTAAATCTATGTCTTTCATTATGCAAAATGACTCATTTCTAATTGGGTGCGGATCAACGGATATGAGTAGGACCCAGTGTGGCCCGCGCATCCATACATCATGTCCATTTTTATGGGGAGTGGCCTAATTGCACAACCTAAGATTTAAATAAGCTAAGTTCACTGCCTAATTATGGTACAAGAGACTATAGGTAGACCAGAAATGATTTCAGCTATAACTGGAATACCAGTAGATGAATTGAATGGAGGTATGCGATGGTTAACAGTAGCCAATGGTCCACTTTCAGGATCTGTAAAAGTTACCCCTAATCAAATGAGTATGGTATATGCTGCTACAAGAAAGTTTGCAGCATTACAAATACTCTGTCCTGATGCTGTAGATTATTACAAACCAGCTTTGGATGCTATAGAATCCGCTTATAGAATAGATAATCATATTGGTTTTGTAAAAGGACTTGAACACCTTATGGCTCTGATGTCATGGGAATAATTTCTTTTTAGAGAATTCATATCAAATAGTCTAATTTTTAATAAACTCCATGGAATTAGGCAACTAACCCTATGATTTATTTATCCTTAAGTCAAAAGTGTTAAAAACTTCTAATATTCATTAATTTTATGAAAAAATCACTGCAAGAAATCAAAGAAAAGATAGCCCCATTGCTTAAAGAGAATAATGTAACTAAAGCAGGGATATTTGGTAGCTATGCACGTGGAGAGGAGAAAAATGGAAGTGATGTAGACATATTAATAGAAATGAATGATGGAGGAGGATTTGACTCAATAATAAATCTTAAGATATTGCTTGAGAAAATCCTTAAAAGAAAAGTAGATTTAGTTGAATATTGTACTATAAGAAAAGAGCTAAAAAGATCTATTCTGAGGGATGAAATAAGAGTTATATGAAAAGAGATTATAAACTGTACTTGCAAGATATAAAGAAAAGTATAAATCAAATCGAGAGTTATTTAAAAGGAATTTCACAAGTTGAATTTAATAAAAATCTTATGCTTCAAGACGCAGTCATAAGAAGGCTGGAGATAATTGGAGAAGCAAGTAAAAATATTCCTGGTTCGTTAAAAGAAAAAAATAGACATGTGCCTTGGATTAGAATGCAAAACTATAGAGACTTTATCATCCACTCTTATTTTGAGGCTAGCTTAAGTAGAATTTGGGTTGTTGCGACAAAGGAAATAAAAGAAATTAAGGAAGCAATGAAAAATATTATTTTGGTTTAATTCCACTTCACGCTCTTTGGACACTAGAGCCATGTGTACGGCCCGCGCATCATACCTTTCGCGCATCCTCATGCGAACTATTTGATTGTCGCGAACTTTTCTATATGAATTAAGCTTTTTTCTTATTTAGATTTTGGATAATTGCTATTAAAATGTAAATCCAAACTAAATACAATAACGCTGAAGTAACGGAATAAACACTTATGCCAGAAAGATCTTTTCCTATAATAAGCGCTCCATATCCTTCAACCCCTAATTTATTCATTAGCATTATTTTAACTATTCCTTGCACAGCTCTAAAAGCCCATACTCCTAATAAAATAATTAATACACCTATTAACTTTGTTTTTGTCGGATAATATTAATGGGAACTATCAAAAGAGATAAGATCATCAAACTTTTTCAATATTCTTTCTTGAAGATCGAATAACAACTTAAACCTCTTTACGATGCCTAAATTTTCATTATATAGTTGAGAAGGTATCGTCCAATTATTAAGTTCATCTGGATATCTTGAACTTGATTCGAAGGCCAATGTTAAACCAGTTAGGAAATTTAGCCCAGCAAATACTTGAGTTGATTTGTTGATAAACAACTGTCTATCTATGTGTTCTTTTAGAAATTTTCCAGATTCTATCTCCTTAATGGCCTCTTTTTTAGCATCTTCTACTTTATCTAAATCAAGTTTAGGATATTCTTTTTTAGATAATTTTTTCCCTAGCGAATTAACTACTTCCTCGAACATTTGTTTTAAAAAAATATTGAACCCTTCTGGAGCATCTCTTTCCTTTATTTCTTTTTCTTGTTGTTCTAAATACTCTAAATTTCTATTTATAGTATCTATGCCTCTCTCTATATTCTCTTCTTTGATCTTGAATATTTTATCTTTATTTCTATTCATAAGACTTACTGTTTCAATCATGCTTCTTGTGCCTGATTTTAGATTGTCAAAATAAGGTTGAGAATCTTCAAATAATGCTTGAAGATGAGGTTTATCTTTTAATTCTTCTTCAAAAGATTGATGCTTTTTTTCGTATTTTTCAGCAGCATTTTTAGCTAAGTTTAATGGATTATGGTTTACTTTTTTAACTTCTTGTAAGTTTTCTGCTATGTTAATAAATAATGATAGGGCCTTATTTGCTTTTTCAATACTTTGTTGTAAATAGAATGCTGAATGAGGATAAAATTTATTTCCATACAATGATTTCGATGCTTCTAAATCTTCTTTTGAAATAGTTAAAAGTTTTTCATAGTCTTTCATTTTACTTTTTTCTTAATTCTAGGAAGTAAATTATCTAAAACTCCAAACATTATGATTGCTAAACCTACTAATCCTGCTCCCATAAAACCATAAGGTATGCTTTGAATAAGTGCAGTATCAACTAAATTTTCATTTACTATTTTTAGCCTTACTAATTGTATAAATGATGTGAAAGCTCCCAATATAAGAAACATTAGAGATAATATGCTCAATCTTACTATGTTTCTAGTAGAAATATCTTTCATATCTTCATTTTTTATTCTATGATAAAATGTTACAAGTGCTACAATTATAGAAGCGACTACTAGAAAATCTTTGTAATTTATATCAATTGAAATTTTTGGATAATAAAGAAAACTTATTAATGTAAGCATAAAGAAGAAGATTACTACCATAACTCCCCCTATTTTAACTAGTAAATAAGAATTGAAATCCTCTGGTTTTATTATTTTCTTTTCTTTCTTTCTCCTAAAAATAACATTTATCAGCCAGGCCATACCTAACCAGTAAACAGGAGTTATGAAGAAAGATATCAAGTTAATTATTGGAGGAAAATTTAACTTAAACACATAAAGTAAGAAAAATGGTAAGAATAATGCTGCAAAAGATAATTCTAAATATGGTAAAATCTCTTCTTTGTATTGGCATGCTAAATAGTCGCAATTTTCTTCTGTAGAATAAACGCTTTTTAAGACCCCCATAAAAGTAGCTGAAAGTATGGCTAATATCAAGAATATTGTAACATAAGCTATATGATCATGAGAGATTTCTTTTGAATATTTTTTAGCTTTCATTAAAATGTTAAAGATTTGTATTTTTTAGTCTTTTCCATTCATCTCAACGGATACATTCACATTTGACAATACTTTTAAGGATGTGAGATCGGACATACGAATGGAAGAGTGGAGAGATAGTCTGCCTGAAGAGATTATTGAAATGATGAAAGAGATTAAGTTAAATTTAGAGAGAAAGAAGAAAATGCTTTGTGTGGAATGTGCTAAGTTATAATTGCAAAACATAAGTTTTAAATATAGATAGTTATACGAACTTTTATGGATTGGGAAAACATTAGAGAATTTCTTAGTACTGCTCAAGGAGCTTATACAGCAGGAGCTGTAGGAGCAGTGGTTTTAGGGACTGCAGGTTATTTAAGTGGAAGACTTTCATCTAAGAATCGAAAAGAAGCTATTGTTATTCGACAGAATTATGAATTAGAGAACAAACGTTTAGACTTGGAACATGGTAAAGTTGAGGTAGAAAAATTAAGGACATCTGGTGACCCTGTTAAGTTAAGAGAGCTTGAATATGCTCATAAGGCTAGTGAAAGAGCAGATCAAATGAAACAAAGTGAATTAGAAAGAAGCGCTGTTAGAGATGATGCTGAGAGATCAAGAAGAATTGAACTTGAGGACTCTGATAGATCTAGGAAATTTCAACTTGAAGATCAGGATAGAAAAGAAGGATATGCTACAGCAGCAAGAGAACATACTTTATTGCTAGCTAGAGAACTTTCAGGAGCTCTTGGTCCTGTAGTTGAGGCTTATGCCCAAACCGTTCGCAATTACTCATCTAATGGTTCTAATGTTGAAGATCCAGATGAAAAGATTAGAGCCGAATACAGAACTGGTGTTGTTGAGGCTCTGCTCGAAAAACTTGGAGAAAGCTACGGTAATGATGAAGAGGAATATGATGTGACTTATGAGGATCAGGAACGCATTGATAGAATTGTTAATGCTAAGTATCCTCTTCCTAAAGCCCATATTAAACCTCAAATGCCTGCAGAATTATCGAGTCTTTTAAGTTTGATACCTAAGTCTAATTAATTGTTTAGTATATTATAAGTTTTGTCGAGAACGAATGGATGCAATGGAAGGTATCCTTAACTCTAATTTTTCTAGAAAAGTTCTTTACAATAGATTTATAAATGAATATCTTGCCTCAATTATATGGCAGAAGAAAGAATGGGACTATTAAGCAAGATTGCACTTACTGTGTTTGGAACTTCAATACTATGGATGCCAGCATTAGAAACAAGTATCTATAATGCTAGAGGTGAAACAAGAGCTGTAGTTTTGAAAAATAAACCTAACAAACCTATTTATTTTGTTTATAAAATGAATGATGGATCTTCTACGCACATATATTCTTATGGTTCTAATGGGGCAATAGGTAGAACAATTGTAGATACAAATTCAGATGGACACGCAGATGTTTATAGAACCTGGGCTGCTTTTCCTAGAAAAGGCATCATAAAGACAGAAAATCCATGCACGCCAGATCAATTGCAGATATTTGAAGATGTAGTATCTCAATGGGATTCTGCAAAAAGAATGACTGGTTTCTTTAAACCTTTTGAATCTACAATAAGAGATGACAATTAAGCGCTAAAAATCATTTCTGTGTGAATCAGGTCCATATTCATGAGGGTGAAGTCTGCCAACATTGTGATCTCAATTTTTACCATAAAGTATATAAAGTGTGAATTTCTTACTTTCTTACATGGAAATAACTAAAGTAAGCTCAAAGGGTCAAGTAGTAATTCCTTCAAAAATAAGAGAAATGTTAGGCTTAGTGGAAGGTTCAACTGTAGCTTTAGAAGTAATTAATGACATGGCTGTAATAAAAAAGTTAGATGTAGATTTAGTAAATCAGTTTAAGAACAGCTTGTCTGATGTTAAGGCTGGTAGAATAAGAAGAGTAGCTTAATTATTTGATAATCTCTTTTTTATATATTCCTTAAATTCTGGCAATAACTTAACTATTTCATCAATAGTTTCTTTTTGTGCTTTCTTTCGTCCAATAACCACCATTAAAACTGTAGAGAGATCATCATAAATCAAATAATAAATTCGTTTTTCCCTTAATCTTTTTTCACGAAAGAAAGGAAAACGCAATTGGTCTCCAACATAGGGGTTTTCTTTAAGTTGTTTAAACATTTTTTCAATTATATTTTGATCTGAAGAAGACAATTTGTCAAATTCTTTATCAAAGCTTTCTGTTGTATAAACTGAGTAAGCCATTAATTATTTTTAGATTAATAACTATAAAACTTTAATGGATTTATATTATTTGCCCAATTAATAGGCCATATTCTCTTCTAAGTGCTCTTAATATTGCTTCTTTTTTTCTTTCATTTCTTTCTTCATCCATTATCCCTTCTCTTAGTTGTCTCAATTCATCTAGCTTTTTCATAGTAGTTCCACTTACTATTTCTTGTAAACTTTCAAAAGCTTTTCTTGCAAGTCTAGCTTCAGCTACTTCAACACCTAAACCACTTATGCCTAAAATTGGGAGATCGACTCCATTTACACTAACATTTGCCCTCTTATTATATGCCTCTACTAATATAGGAACATATTGGTCATTACCACCCATTCTAGACCCGTTTTCAGCTTGAAGATATGTTTCAACTTCTAGAAGATCATCAACTGATTCAATAAAAAATGCTGGCCTGAACTTAATTTCTTCATCTTCTGATAATTTTAAGTCTAATTCTGGTCCTTTTAACTGGAAGTTTATTCCTACATAAAAAACTGTTGGAATATATGATTTAAACCCTTGAGGTAAAAATAATTGAGAAATTATGGGGTTTAAAGTTCTTGAAGATTCTTGAACCATTTCGCTGCTTTTTTCACGATCTGGATGATTTGGAGCACAACCTTTACCATATGTTGCTGAAAGGTCTCTTGTTGCACTAAATCCTGCAATATGCACTAAATCCTCTGCGGATAGAGAATATGTGCTAACCAATCTCTCTCCACATTTAGAAGGTCTTTCTTTTCTTTCTATTCTAAGCAATTCCATATTTTTCTAGATAAATTGTGGTATATAAAACCGCTGATTGGAAAAAGTCTTTTTGTTATCTCAAGAAGAGTTTGACAAAATTGAAACAAATATTAATTCAGACTTTTGGTTATTCGATGATAAAATTGTTCTAAAGATGAATTATGATGCTGAAGGAAGATTTCTTGGATTTACAGAGATTAGGGAAAATATTGGTGAGTTTATCGAACTTAAGAAAAGACTACTTATGCAAGCAATAAGCTTTAAATAGAGAATTTGGGCTGAATTTTTATGGATATTTTAGAAGGAACATTCTATGTAGGAGAAGAAATAGGCAGAGCCATAGCAGTTATACAGAAAGAAGGAGATAGACTTGTTAATGATCAACCAGGAATAGCTGATTTCTATAGACAAAATCCTATTAGCACTTATCTTTCTTTAGCACAACAATTCATACCTGGAACAGCAGAGAATCATCCTAATATGGCTCAAGCAATAGTTGGTTATGCACTAAAAGAATTAATTCCTGCTCCAGAGTTAGCAGAATTTACAAGAGCTAAAAGAGAAAATCAACTAGAAGCTATGTTTGGAAGTCTTGATAGTGAAGCGTTTGTAGAACACTGTAAAAGGGCTAGCAAAAGAAGGCATGAGTTGCATGGTACTAATGCTGATGCAATGACTAGAGGAAGAGGGCTTACTCCTTGGAGTTCTGAAGAAAGAGCTTACACTGTAGGTGTATTTAATAAAGATAAGAAAGATTATGAATTTGCAGCAAAAAAGGTCAGTGAAGTTTTCGGAAACAATAGAACTGCTAAAAATGTTTATGATATGTTAAGATACGAAGCTAAAAGAACGAAAAATAAATAATCTCATCTATTATTTTACATTTCTTAAAGTTTTAAACGAACTCCTAGAAAGACTTAAAAGGGGCAGAAAGTAGCAAATTTTGCTATGAAACGTAAAATTAGTGTAAGTCTAAGTGAGAAGACGATAAAGAAGTTAGAAGAATATATTCTAGACGAATCATTTAGAAATAAAAGTCATGTAATTGAGTTTGCGATAAATAAATTCATGAATGAGAAAGAAAATGACTGAAGACAATAAACTTGGAGCTGTTATAATAGGAGATAGATCATATCAAGTAGATGATAGTACGACCTACGCAGATAACGTTTCTTCTAAGACTATAGATGTTATCGCTTCTTTAGAAGAAGTTGTTGGAGGAGTAGGGGGAAAGGTCTTTCTTGCCTCAAATGTTTTTGCAGATGCTACTAACCAGCTCTTAAAAAACGGTTCTGGAAATATAGATTATGCTGCAATTGAAGGAAATAGGAAATTTAATAGTGGAATAGCTCAAATACTTGTAAAGTACCAAACTAGTGTTATGACACGTGATCAGATTACACGTGTTAGAGTTTCAAAAGACGCAGAAGCATATGTTTCTGGACATATGAAAACAAAACTGGCAACTGAAAGAGTTCCTGGATGGGAAAGAGCATTTGAAGAGATGCAAAGAAATCAAGAAACATCTACTGCAGTTCTGGAAGCAATGGAAGAGAGAGTTGAAAGGTATGTAGGAAAAGATGAAAAGACATTCTTAAAAGTTAGAGATACTATAGGTGAATTGGACAGAACAATCAACCCCAAGAAAGATAAAGTAAAATCTTTAGAAGATGCACACCTTGTTGCTTCAGTTCTTACAAGATCAATATTAGCTGGAAGTCCATCGACTCTTATCTCTAATGATCAAGAAACACTCGATTTATTAAGAAGTGCATATGAACTTTTTACATTACCTGTTTTTGATGAATCTCAAGCAGTAGAGTTAAGGACTACTCCTGTAAGAGAGTCAAGATTCAGCTCAGGAATTTCCAGATATGTAAGGAGAGTCATATCACCAGCATATGAATCAGAATGGCATTCACAAGATTTTGATGTAAAAAGAGTTGCTGATCTTGTCGAAATGGTAAGGTCTGTATATAATTCTCATGGAAAAGGAGCAGAAGGAGATGTAGACGATATTATTCAGGCGATACGCGGAGCTGGAAGAAAAGGAAAAAGAGTTACAATAAGAGGAAGCAGTTACTCTACTGATGAACAAATCAAACCTAAAAGGGGAAGGGAAAGAGATAGATGGAGAGATCTTCGTAAGAGAAGACTTGAAGGTAAAGGAGAAGAAAGCGATCTAGTAGAAGATGGAATAACTTATGAAAAACCTAAATCAAATAAACAATTATTAAGAGAACATATAGAAAGAATGATTCCAAAGTATACTAGGCAAGATCGTGGAAAAGATTTCTTTGGTGATCAAATTTCCTACGGTTTTAGTTTAGCTAGCACTTTCTTAGATAGAAAAAATACTATAGAAAGAAAAGCAGGAAATAATAATGAGGGTCTTTGGAAAGAATTTGTAGAATATGGATTCTTCTTAAGAAGTTTATATGGAGATTCAGCAGCAGTATATGTAGATTTACCAAGTTTTATAAGAGTCTTGGGTTCAGATGGTAAAATTGATTGGAGCAAAGCAAGTCATGAATTGGATGAAACAAAAAGAGAATTGGGAGTTGAAGAGCTTGAAGGTCCGAATAGAGAAGCAGTTATACCAAGGTTCGGAGCATTTATAGATTATAGATTAAGTACGACTTATAGACATTTTCCAAATAAAGATATATTAAGAGCAGAGGCACAAAAATCTTTAGAAGAAGCAGTTACAAAATATAATTTAAATGAAAATAATTTTGATACTCGTTTGAAAACTGTTTTGCAACATATAGAGTTTGGTATGAGACAAGGTTATCATTCTGCTAGAAGAACAGCTACTGTTAAAGAAATGGAGGGCTTGTAAGCATAGCCGCTAAATAATATGGAAGAACAAGAAAGAAGGGAATTTTTGGCTGGGAAATTGTTAGAAATAACTAGAAGACACCATGCTTATTTAGGAACAGATCCATCTTTAGGACTAGATCTAAGAAGAGGTAGAGTAGAAAGAATAAGGGGATTTTATACTACTCTTTTCCGCAATTTAGGGATGAATGCTGCGGAACAAGAAGCATACAATTTATTCTCTTCAAGAGAAACTGGTCCAATTAAATGTGCTAATCAAAGTTATCAATTAGAGCAAGTAATTGAAACCCTTGGGGTAAGAGATAATGTTCAAATATTTGGAATATTGGAAAGATCTAATGCTGTAATAAAAAGAGCTAATTCAACAGAAGGAGTTGAATTTTCAGTTCCTAGCGATGATGTTCAAAAAATAGTTACTTATCTAAAAGCAACAGGAGTATTCCAAGATGGAAGATTACGCAAGAGAAAGTAGTTTAGATGATAGCCTGCTTTACTTTTCACTACAAGACTTATTTGTAGATGAGCAAAGAAGAATACCCGAAGAAACTGTTTCAAGCGGTTCCAAAAGATCTTATTCTTTAAGACCATTAGACAGGTTAATAAGAGAAGAAGAGAGAGATCATCTGAAAAAGCAAGCTCATAGATTACAACAATTTCTTTTCAAAAATTTAGATTTAGAAGAATATGCATTTTTAAGCGGAGTTTTAGGTAGAGATTGGGTATATAGACTTAGATTACCTTTAGAGTTTAGAGAATTTAGTAAGGGCGAATTTTTAGGTTATCTATCGGCTAGAAAAGAAGAATTTAAAGAAAAAATAGGGCTACTAATGGAACACGTAAAGGGTGTTGCGAATATTAATCAAGCAGCTGCTCTTCAAGAAGCTATAAGGGTGCCTTATAGTCTAGCATCGACAAAAAAAATAATTGAAGTTTATGAAGGTATGCAAAAAGGTACTTTCATAACATATCCAAAAGGATATTTACATCCTGAAAATCATAGAGTTCCAAAAGTTCTTACCAGACATTTGGTAGATAATTTACTTGCAATGTCTAGAAGTGAACAAACAGTCAGAATTCTTAAACCTGAAGACTTTAGAGAATATGGTTTAGGCTTTGTATTAGAACAACATTATGGTGGAAATACAAAACAAGCATTGCAAAGCGCTTATTCTGCACAAGAATTTCCTGCTGCACACTCTAAACCTTATGACGATGATGAAATTCTAAGAGAAGTTTTCTTACAATTAGATTCCTCAAAAAATGGAAAGGTGAAACATGGTTAGTCAAGTATTAGACTTAGAAAAAATAGTAGAAGATAAACTTCAAAATCCTACTTTGAAGAACAATCCTTTTGCTGGATTTTTTATAGCTGCAGAATTAAAAAAAAGAAATGGGCTTATTCATTTACTGAGGCCAACGATAGAATTAGTTGAAGAAATGGCAGGAGTTGCTCCACCGAATAATGGAGCCAATTTTATGGGCATTGACACTTTTATGAGATTGCACAGTTTGTTAAGAGAAGATGTGGAATCTGGAGATTATGAGTTCTTCTTGCCAGAAGGATTATATTTAGCAGGAAAAGAAATGCAAAGAGAGGGATTCCAACTAAACCTTCATCAGGCTCATTCTTATACAAATAAACCTCACAATTTTGCCCATTTTGTAAGAATGCCTCGATCTAAAATAAAGAAAAAGTTTAGTCTTAGAACAATAGATTTGTCTATTCCTGAAGTTGATAGAATCGTTGAATTTCTAAGAAGAAAATATGAAGAAGACAAAGATGGTTTCTTTAAAACTTACGGTGATAAAAATGGTGCTCTTTCGCTTGCAGAAGAACTGAGTAAAGAAAGAAAATGGGAGTCTGGAATAAGGAGACTTAATTCTTTAGTAGGCGACGGAGAAATGTTGGCTAGAATGATTGGGGCAAAAGATAAAAGGTTTAGTTCATCATGGAATCCTCAGGTAAATTATCTTTCTATGGCTGAATTGCAAACTGTAAGGGATCACTTACAAGCTTCTTTTAGAGAAGATCCAGATAGATTTTATGCAGTGTATGGTTCTCCAGCAGGAATATATATTCTAGCAAGAGAATTAAAAACAAAAATTAGCCCAAATAGACTTTCTCCTGTTTTGATAGATCCGGAAGTAGCTAAAAGAACAATTGGAATACAAGATGAAAATTTTGAAAAAAGATGGAGATTAAAAACAATAAGTGGTGCAGGTACAGATCAATTAGATGATGTGGTTGATCATCTAAGAGATGCTTATAAAACAGATCAAGAAAATTTCTTTAAGAGATATGGATCAACATTTGGAACATTTAGATTAGCTGAAGATATGGCTAATAAAAGAGCAGAAAGAGGAGATACTGATTACGATGTGAATCTTGGTTCTCTAACAAGTTTAACTAAGGATGGCCAAACTCTTGCCAGTATTTTAGGAGTTAATGATAGAAGATTTTCTACAGAATGGCGTCCAAGAGCGATGGGGTTAAAATTTTCCAGAGCAGTTGATTTAGTAGAGTTTTTGAGAGCCTCTTATCATGGAGATGCAGATGGTTTTTTTGCAAGATATGGATCTTCTAACGGTATGCATCATTTAATGTCTGATCTTCGCAAAGAAGATTGTATACCAAAGGGTAATATGACTGATGTAAAGAAATTCACTGGAAAAGGAGAATTAGTAGCAGAATTATTAGAAATTGATGATCCAAGATTTAGAACTGAATGGAATCCTAGAAGTCTAACTGTAAATGGTGAGCAAGTTGGAGAGATTGCAGGCTTCTTAGGATATAAATATAGAGTAGACCCTCAAGCATTTTTTGCAAGATATGGGACAGAACTTGGAATTTTACACTTAGAAGAAGATTTAGGAAAAGAAAGAGGGTTAACCCTGAGTCCATTTCGTCTTGGAACTGTTGTAAAAAAGGGTAATTCTTTAGAGTCTTTACTTGGAGTAGAAGATGAAAGATTTAGAACTGAATGGAATCCTAGAAGTATTCAAGTTGGAAAAGGTGTAGCTAGAAGAATTGGTTCTTTCTTAAGAGCACAATATGATCAAGATAGGATGAAATTTTTCTTCAGGTATGCAGGTCCAATTGGACAATATAATCTGTCAAAAGATCTAAGAGAAAATGAAAGATTAGGTGTTCCTCTAACAACTTTAGGGTCTGTATGCCAAACACCAGCTGTAGTATCTTCTTTAACAGGTATACCCATTGATGAACTTAATGGAAAATGGAATAATAAAAGAATTTTAGTTTCTGAAAGAGACTTAGATTTAATTGGAGATTTTGTTAAGGAAGAATATGAGGCAGGACCAGATCAATTTTTTGAAGCTTATGGTCAAAAAAATGGTACTTTAGCTTTGATTGATAAAATTAGAAAAAAGAAAAAAATTAAACCAAATCTTCATAGTATAACACATTTATTGGCTGATGGGAGAGTCTTAGCATGTATTGCTGGAGTTGATGATGATAGATTTGAGACTCAATGGCAAGTTGCAAGAATTCAATCTAGCAGATCCCAGACAGCTCCAGCAGTAGATTACTTAAGAGGGGAATTCAGTAGAGATCCAGAAGGATTTGTCAATAGATACGGTTCAAGAATTGGGGTTTACAATTTAGCAACAGATCTTAGGAATAGAGGTTTATTATCTACAATAGACTTGACCCATCTTGGTACCTTATTAGAAAAAGACAAAATTCAAGGAGTTATAGGTGTAGAAGATCAAAGAATAGATTCTGAAAGATGGAAACCTAGACAAATTCACTTTAATGTGGGAGATTTTGAGGCTTTAAGAGAAAATCTTAGAATGGTTTATGAAGCAGATCCTGAAGGTTTTGTAAAAAATTATGCTGGGCCAATGGGTCTAGTTGTTGTTGCAGGAGAAGCAAAGAAATATAATGGTCTAGAATTAACTCTTGATCAATATAGATCTTTAGTAGCTGATCCTGAATTTGTAGCTGTATTAGTTGATGGAGATCCTGACAAATTAAAGGAAGTGTGGAGAGAAAAATACGCGTTGAGATTTAAACCAGGTAAAGCTGTCAAATTCCATGATCTAGAAAGAAAGGTAAAAGTCGGAACATCTTGGATGGCTAAATCTGCAGAATTACCTACTTTAGCAGAAGGATGGGAAGATGAAGAATACGATCATTTAGACTTGCGTTATGGTTTAAGAACTCTTGATCAAGATGGAGTATTGTATGTTGCTCAATTATACGATGAAGATAGAGCAGAAAAAATTCTTAAGAATATGAATGCCGAAGTTAAAAAAGATAAAGCAACATTACAAAAATTAAAATCTGTAAAAAATGAAGATGATGTTAGACAGGTTGGAGAAAGACCATTTACTGATGCTGTTGGAAGGTTATTATACAGTTTTGATCCGGAAGTTAGACAAGGAGCTAAAAATAAAGTAATTGAAGTTTATTCTCCTTTTGTTCAAAGATTCGTAGAAGGTAAGCAGAATGGGGACGTAGCGTGGGACTATTTCAACGACTATGCTGGAAGATTTGACTTATTCAATGTAAGTGGAAATAAGAGAACAAATTGGGGTACATTTACAGTAGGATCTTTAATTAAAAGTGTTGTAACTAAAATGATTTATCATCCAACAAAATCAAGAACACAATCTTTAAATTTAGAATTAGGAGAAAGTGGAAATAAAGTTGGAGATTTAATAAGTTAAAATGAATTTGTCAAGAGTAGGATATGAAAGGGTTAGAGATCAATTAGTTGATATAGCTACAGAATACTTCACTTATTTATTAGCAGATTCAACATTAGAAGGAAGAGATAGAGAACAACTTGTTAAAAGAGACGCAGCAATTTTTGCAGGCTTAGCTAGAATCTATGGGGATGAAAAAACGCCTGCTTATCTTGATAACTTATTAGAAGAAGCTTCAATTAGTCCAATTGCTAAACCCACAACAAATGGAAAAGAGGTAAAACCCGGTGTTAGGAGACAAAAACCTTTAACTCTTGAAGTAAGATCTCAAATAACTACACCGACATCAAGTCAAGATGATCTTGAAGGTTTTACTCCACTAAGTGTTGTGTATAAAGAACTAAAAATAGATGAAGAAATGCTAAGATATGTTTCTGAAAGGGTTAAATTAGAGATAGAAAAAAGAAAAGTTAAGGGAGCTGATGTTAAGGGCGTAAGCCATGAAACTTACTCTGCCATAAGAAAGGAAGTTAGAAAGTTAAGAGGTTAGCTGTAATTCTATCTTATAAAAAATTCAGCATATTCTTCCAGATTATCTACTAAATCTGGATATTAGATAATTGTAAGATAATCAATTTCACCAAATAAACTACGGTGAATCCTTGAACTGGGCATTAAATGTTTTGCTCCAAGAACTGCGAGCAATGGCGTCTTTCTTCTACTAACTTGAGACAATATCAAATTTGCCATATATTGTTCTCTTAACGGATCAGTTATGTCTAGGAATATATCTGGACTTGCATCCAATCCAGCAGCTCTAACCATTTGATCTACAGAAGATTTTAATCTACTCTTTGTAAATCCTTTTTTTGTAGTAGAATAATTGGATAAATCACATAATTTTACTGGAATCCCATATTTTCGTTGCCATCCCAAGATTCTTTCTGTTTCTTTTTTCCTTTTTGCTACGGGGACCGTGCTGTCACCTGCTTCATGTAAGATTAATTGGGGGATGCATAACCTCAATAACCTTTTCCTAAAAGTCCAAGTATTGAGAAATATGTACTTCTCCAACCAAATCCACTGTAGGTTTCTTACCTTCTACCCTGTAATGGTATGAATTCTCCTTACAAAGTGCTAAGATTTTATCTAAATTCATAAAATGAACGAAAATTAGTGATATTTAACTTTATCTAAGGCTCAGGTTTAAGGATTCTTTCTTCATCTCCACTATATGGAAGCGGAAGATGAATAGGAGTTAAACCATTCATAGTTACATAATTACAAACTAAAAGCGGATTATCTATAACTGTCTCTACTGTTTTTCCAAAATCTGGATGACTACCACTTGCTCCAATTTGTCCCGTATAATAAACAGCTGAAGGCAAATTCCATGTGTTTCTATTCGCAGGGCTATCAGAACCCCTTATGGCCATAAGAATGTTTTCTAATAGTGAACAAGTTCTAAGAGAAAGACTTTCGTGTTTGCCTAATAATTGTCTATTTGTGGTTACATGCTCTACTTGGTCAATTGTTCCTATAAAAAGTACTGTTTGATCTTTAGCCATAAAATGGCTCCATTAAATAGCTTTATAAAACCTTGGCTCATTTCATAAACATCTAAAATATAAAAGTTATTTTTTATCGAATAAGTCAACAATATTATCTTTTAGTTCTTCAAACTTACCGATTTTAGGAAGAATTAGATGAATCTTCTTAATGCCAAGAATTATGATAATATGTTCATTTTCTTCAGATATTATTGAAAATAGATCATCGTCATTATGTTCTTCTAGGCAATCACGTATTTCTACATATTCTCCATTTAAGCTCATATCTTTTACTAATTTTTTTACTTTAGAAAGATCTTTATTTTTTAAAGAAATTAATAACATATTTTCTAGATTTCTTATGTGCATCAATTAGTCAATAATATCAAGTTATTATAGTTTTGATGTTAATTTATTACTTCTTTTTAATAGAAAAGTCTTTAATTGCTTAATATATTGAGTTTTATGAGCTTAAAGGATATTCAAGATGATGTCCACAAATGGGTAGATCAATATAAGATTGGCTACTGGAAACCTCATGAAATTCTCGCTAGATTAACTGAAGAAACAGGAGAATTGGCAAGAGAAATTAATCATATCTATGGTCCAAAAAAGAAAAAATCTGAAGAGCAGACTAAGGAACTTTCTGATGAAATAGCAGATATTATATTTACACTTTCTTGTCTAGCTAATTCTTTAAACATAAATTTAGATGAATCCTTTCAAAGAGTCATGGATAAAGCATACAGAAGAGACTCAACAAGATTTGAGAAAAAATGAAGATTTATTGCACTATTTGTAGTAATAATAAGGACAAAGATCCTAAACCTATTGAAGCGATTAAAAGATATAAATCCGAAAGAATAACTTCTATTTACAATAAAAGCAAAGATGAAGGCGTAGATTTTAGGATTCTATCTGGAAAGTATGGCTTAATCAAACCTAATGATAAAATAAGTTATTATGATAAATTGCTAACCAAAGATAAAATCTTTCAAATTAAAGATTTGATTAATAAACAATTAATTTCTCAAAAGATTAAAGAGATATCATTTTTTACCAATGACTCTAAAGAATACAAACCTTATGAGGGTTTAATTAAAATTGTTTGTTCAGAGTTGGGAATTAAATTGGAGATTATTGAGATAAAATAAATAATTTAATAAATTTTACTAAGACTTTCAGTACGGTTTAAATTTTAATTTAGTTCTCTAACTACAATATCATAAAGCCTTTTTGCTTGAGGGTTTCTATCTAACTCGTCTAAGTCTGCTCCCCTATCATAATTAAAAAAGTGAGTTACTTTCTCACTAGGCATACCCATAACCTTTGCGATTATATCGTCTGTTCTTGCATATATCCCTAATTTAGAGATCTTTCCTTTTTTTATTCCAAATTGTGAAGGTTTTGTAAAGAATTTTATATCTGCTCTAAGTTCTGGTCTATTTATATCAGATCTTTCGGGCGTATAAACTGCCATCCAATTATGCCCATCAGGATGCGCGAAGTGTATTGAACACGGCCCGCGCATATCATTAAATCTTTTTAATCAAATAAAATAACTCTTGATTTGTTCTTGTTATTTTATAATCATATTTTAGGGCTTTGAGTATATTTTCAAACCAACGCCTGTATGGGCTATTCATCTTTTTTCCCGTTAATGTGCGGGTTGCAAAACTGATGATGAAATGTTTTGCATTTATCTTTTTTAATAGATCTCTAGTTATCCCTATTCTTCTATCTCCAAGGATGTCTAGAACCTTGAAAATAATACAAAGGTCTACATCAGGGAAAGTTGGTTCTTCTCTAATATCTTTATGATGGACATCCCCATGAATTCCATTAACTTTGAAAAATTCATTTACTATTTCAAGGTCGTATTCATTAATATCATAAGCATGATACTTTATGCCAGGTTTTGCTAGGGCTATTGGATTTATACCACAACCAAGATCAAGAATACTTTGCGGATTTAGAGCTCTAATCATATTTCTTACAAGAGGATAATCATCTACTCTTTCTCTTGTTGAAGAATGCTGTAACAATAATTCATTGATATCTCCGCTTTTGATAAATTCACTTCTATTTTTGATATTTGACTTAGAAGCATACTGTCCAGTATATTTTCTTAGCTCCTCTCTTACTTCTTTTATTATAATTTTTTGAGCCTTTTCTGAATGGGTGTCTTTTATCTTATTTTTTAACAGATAACTTTCTAGAGTTGATATTACAAGAGTATCTGGAAGACTTTTTAGTTCAAATTTCTCCTTTATTTTTCTGACCAGTTTATCCATTGATCTGTAGAGCAACCTATATAAATAAAGGTAAGTTTTTTAGATTTGATGTATAAAAAAGGATTGAGCCACATAGAATTTGTGGTTTCATTTACAATATTCATAGGGTTTCTTGTATTTGCTTTTGTATTCTTTAATCCGTTGCAGAGTCAAAGAACATTGAAGTCTACAATGGATTATGCTTGGATTGAGGTATCTCGTGAGGGAAGAGAAAATATTGAAAGTTACTCTGTGTCTATAGATACGGGATATGCTTCGGCCGTAAATTTTGAAATAGCTGGAATACCTTTAGATTATAATGCTACTGCAGAAGATGAAAATGGTAATCCAATAGATGTACATAGAGATTCTAACGGGATAGTTTATCTTGATAGAGGAACTAGCAATTTTATTAAGATATTATACTCTCCTGCTTTAGAGAATAGTCCTTTTGTAAGTCTTGGAGCTTCACTTGGAACCATAACTCCTACCACAACTACAGGTAACTTTTATATTTCTTCTTCTGAGATAAAAGACATCTATTTTGAGAGATTATTTTTAGAATTAAATCAAAGTTATTACTCTGATTATGCTGCACTTAAAGAAGACTTGAACTTGCCAAACAGAATAGATTTTGGATTCATAATTACTTTTGATAATCATCAAATAAGAGCAATGAATGATTTACCTGAGGGTATTGAAGTATTGTCAAAGAATGATAGAGTCGAGATAATTAAACAGAATGGAGATCATGGATTTGCCGAGGTAACTGTTTTGGTATGGTAAATCAAAAAATCGATGTTGATACTCGATTTTTGGATGATCGAAGTGTCGACTTAAGGAGACACTTGCGACATAAAAAAGGAATTGCTAGGATAATTGAACTTCTTATAGCCATAACAATTATTTCAATAATATTACTTGTTACATACAGACAAAGCTTACCTTCACAAGAAACTCAGGATTTATCTGAAAATGCAAGAGACATATTATCTGAAATAAGCACTATTGATAACTTAAGAGATGAAGTTGTAGCTAATCAAGTTAATGTTGTTGCAATGACTAACACTCTTGCGTTTATTAACTCGAGTTTACCTGATTATATTAAATTTGAATTACGTGCGTGCATAATAACAAGTTCATGTGGTCAATCTAATTATGTTGGAGATGTCTACTCTGCTGAGAGAATAATAAGCGCCAGTAGAGATGAGTTTGGTCCTGTTAAACTAAGATTATTCTTGTGGGTAGAAGAATGATGAAGAAATTTGAATTTTTAGAGCATACTGGAGACTTGAAGTTTAGAGCATATGGTAATAGCTTGAATGAGATGTTTGAGAATTGTGCTTTGGCTGTTTCATCCGTATTTTCAAGAGGCAAGAAGATTAAGGCATTGAGTAAAAAAGAGATTTCTTTATCTGGGAAGGATAAGGAATCTATTCTTTACAAATATATAGAAGAAATAATATACTTATTTGATGCTGAAGGGTTTGTTATCTCTCGTGCAGATGTTGAACTTAGTGATGGGAAATTGAATGCAACTGCTTACGGGGATGATTCTTCTAATTACAAAGATTTAGACGCAATAAAGTCACCAACATATGCTGAGATGTATGTAAAAGAGAAAAATGGAAGTTGGGTTTGTCAAGTTGTTGTAGATGTTTAGATATTTAAACCAATCAAGCTACTTTTAGACATGGTAAATATTAAAAAAATAAATGAATACACTTGGGAAATTCCGAAAGAAAATGGCATGAAAGTACCAGGCAGAATTTTTGCCTCTGAAAAATTATTTGAAAAAATAAAGAATGACTTAACTTTTGAACAAATAAAAAATGTAGCTAAACTTCCAGGAATAATTGGATACTCTCTTGCCATGAGTGATGCCCATCAGGCCTATGGGATGTGTGTCGGAGGGGTAGCTGCTTTTGATTCTAAGAAAGGAATTATAAGTCCCGGAGCTGTTGGTTTTGATATTAATTGCTTAACTGGAGATAGTTCAATAGTTACTGAATTTGGAGGATCTATGAAAATTGAAAACTTTGAAAAATTACAATCTGAACTAGAGATAGATGATAATGGAAGAAAAATAAAAAAGATTGTTTTCTCAAGCCAGCTATCTACTCTCAACAATCAAAATAAATCTATGGAGGGAAAACCAGTTAACCTTATTATGTCAAGAAATGCTGAAAAAGTCTCCGAGATAACTCTTGAATCTGGATTAAAAATAAAGACGACTGAAGAACACCCGTTTTTGACTAAAGAAGGTATGCAAAAAATTTCTGAAATTAGTCTAGGGAAACTTGTAGGCGTGAACTTATTTGAAGGAATTGAATTAAACGAAGAAATAGATGAAAAAGAAGCCATTATTGCAAAGATAATGGGTTACTTGTTTGGAGATGGGAATTTCTCCAGATTAAAGACAGGACTAAGAGCCTCTGCTTATGGAAAAAAAGAAGATTTAGAGGAAATTAAAAAAGATTTAGAAAGAATACGGGTTAAATCATACATTTATTCTAGAGAAAGAGACCACTCTATAAATACAAGATATGGAAATGTTAAGTTTAGAAATATAGAATATTCATTACATATAAACTCTCAAGAATTCAATAGACTGCTAGAACAAAAAGGACTTATTTTAGGAAATAAAACAAGGCAAGAAGTAAGAATACCTCAATGGATTAAAGAGTCTAAACCTATAATAAAAAGATTATTTTTAGCTGGATTTTTTGGAGCTGAAATGTCTACTCCTAAAACATTATCTAAAACTTGCTTTTTCTGCCCAACAATAGATCAAAATAAAATTGAATCTCTATCTCAAAATGCTCGCGACTTTTTGATAGATCTTTCTTTGCTTTTAGAAGAATTTGGAATAAATAATACTAAAATAAGCGAGATTGATGATTTCCATAATAAATATGGAGAAAAAACAAAGAGGTTTAGGTTATTTGTAAAGGGAGAAGAAGATATGCTCAAGCTATGGAGAAACATAGGTTTTGAATACAACCAAAAAAGAAAAAATATTGCTAATATAGCTTCACTTTACATCTTACTTAAAAAACAAGAAAACAATAAAAGACTGTATTTGGCTCGAAAGATTAAAGAATATAAAAATAGAGGATTCAAACTGAAAGAAGTAAAAAAGATATTATTTAAAGAAATTAATGAAAGATTCATTGAAAGACATTATTATGAAGATGCAGCTCAAAGAATTAAATTAGATTTTATTTCTTTTAAGGATTTTAAAAGGCTTAAACTGGAAGAATTAAATAATTATGGAACAATATTTGATAAAATAGCAGAAAAAAAAGAAATAATTGGCAATCACAGAGTATATGATTTTAACGTTCAAGACAATCATAATTTCATAGCAAATGGGTTTGTTGTTTCGAATTGTGGCGTCCGATTATTAATATCTAATTTAGATAAAAAACAATTCTTGTCCAAAAGAAAAGATATTTTAAAAGAAATTTATAATGCTGTCCCTTCTGGGGTTGGCAAAAAAAGTAAATTCAACCTCAACAATAAAGAAATTGATAACGTTTTAACTAATGGTGTTGGGTGGGCTATTGATAAAGGATATGGAGAGGCAGAAGATAAAGAATTATGCGAAGACAATGGTCAAATAATTGGAGCTGACTCAAAGAAAATATCTGCAAAAGCCCGTGGACGAGGAATGAATCAACTTGGTACATTAGGAGCAGGAAACCATTTTCTAGAGATTGCAGAAGTTGAAAGCATTTATGATGAAAGAGTTGCTAAAATATTTGGCATTAAGAATGTTGGACAAATCACAGTCATGATTCATTCGGGCAGCAGAGGCGTTGGACACCAAGTTGCATCAGATTATATGAAAAAAATGGAAGAAGAATATGGTTACAAACATTTACCTGATCGACAACTTGCTTATGCTAAGATAGACTCTGTATTAGGAAAAGACTATCTTGCTGCGATGGCAGGCGCTGCTAACTTTGGATTTACGAATAGACATTTAATTATGCATCAAGTCAGGGAGTCATTTGGAAAACACTTTCCTAAATCTGAATTAAACTTAGTTTATGACCTTGCACACAACATTGCAAAATTTGAGGACCACACAGTTGATGGTAAAAAAATGAAATTATTAATTCATAGAAAAGGTGCAACACGTTCATTTGGTCCTGGAAGAAAAGAAATTCCCTTAAAATATCGCAAAGTCGGATGTCCTATATTTATTCCAGGGAGCATGGGGACATATTCTTACGTTTTAGTTGGAACAAAAAAAGCTGAAGAATTGACATTTGGCTCAACTGCGCACGGGGCTGGAAGAATATTATCTAGAAGCGAAGCTTCTCGAACTATCACTCCTCAAAATCTTGCTAAAGAGATGAATGACAAAGACATTATCCTAGAATCTGCAAGTATGAAAGGTGCAGTGGACGAAGCACCCGCCGCATACAAAGATGTTAATGAAGTTGTTCGCGTAAGTGATGAACTTGGTATAGGTAAGATGGTTGCTAGGCTTAAACCACTCGGGGTTGTTAAAGGATAATATTATTGTTTAATCTTTTTGATAATCTTTATAAACATGCGACGGATTAAATGGCAATGAGGAGATTGATAAAAATACTATCTTTTGGTTTATTTTTTATTCTCTTGCTTGTTTTTAATGTCAGTGCTCAAGCTTGCACAGATAATGAAAGAATACTAAGACTTTCAAGTACATCTAATGCTCATGGAGAAATATATAATGGATTAGGAAATTATGGGACTCAAATATGTTTTCCTAATTTATTTCCTGGTTACTCTATTGGAGCTAACCCTCATGATTGCATTATTCCAAATGAGGGGGCTGAACCCACTAATCTTGTTTTGAGACTTAGTGATGATACTAACGCTCACGCTCAAGCGCCAGATTACACTGGAACAGCTTACCCTATAGATATTTGTTATGGAAGTCTAATTTGTGTTAGTAGTACGAGTGCTTGTCCTAGTGGGCAGACTGAAGTTGTTTCTCTCTTTTCTGATACTAATTCTAACCTTGAAACTGTTGGGACCAATAATTATGACACGAGAATTTGTTGCACTGCTTCTACTAATCCAAATATTTTGAATGCAAAGTGGAAATATTATGATGGCAGCGAAATACCTAATAATGACCCTCCTATAAATGTTTGCAGAAATAATTATATAATTGCTAGCGCACAGACTGTTGGATTAAATGGTCAACAAATTACATTTAGATTTTTAGATGATGATTTAGGTTCTGATGACGAGATCATCCGTTTGAATGCTAATGTGGTCAATAATAGGGCTGAAATAGCTTTAAATTTGGGTGACTCTGCAGTTCAGACAATTATACAAGGAGAGCTTGGAGGAACAGAAGGAGATGATTTAGAATTATTATTTGAGGCAATTGCTCCTTCTGATACAGAAAGATCCTATCAAGTAACTTATCAAAATAATTCTGCCTTATGTTCATTCGAACCACCTCAAGCAAATATTGAGGCTCCCGTACATAGAGGAGTTTATTTTGCTAATACTGAGATTCCTTTCACTTCGGGATGTACAAGCCAAATAGGTCCTGTGACCAATGAATGGACAATTACTCCTCAGAATGGACAACCATTTACTCGAACTGAATCGACATTTAACCATACATTTACATCTCCAGGGCAAGTTAATGTAAAATTAAAGTGTACTGATTTGGATGGAAGATTTGATGTCAATGAAAGTCAGATGTTAGTTGTTGCCAGCCCTTATGTTCTTGCTTACATTAACGAACCTAGATTGAATGGAATCACATACAGAGCTCCTCCTGTTTCTGGACCTTACTTCCCTAATGAAATTTCATTCAGTGCTTCTGATAGTTTCGCTGTTGACTCTAGCGGATGCACTCTTGTATGTATAGGTGGAAACTGCCCTACTGAAACGGAAAATTCTCTTATATCTTGCGGAGCAAGCGGAGGACCAATACCTATTATTCCTCAAGCAAGTGTAAGTTATTCCAGTTTATTCTTTAACTGGACTTTCTTAGATAGTGACTGGACTAGCGAATGGTCTAGTTTTGAAACAGGAAACGGAATATATTCAGGATCTGTTCAATACGATGATATGTCAAATACACTAAATGATAAGAGAATAAGAGTAAATGTTAGGTATACTAATGGAGCAAGTGCTCAGTTTGAAAGAGAATTTACATTAGGAAGATGTTTGAATAATGGAAATACATACTATGCTTCCCAAACTGAAAGTTATTCTACAAATGAAGCTAATGATAAATGTAAAGGTGGAGATGGTTCTGCTGGAACTGCAGATGATTGTTGTGCTACAGGACTTCAATGTCTTCATGGAACTACTGCAAATCCATTGTACTCGTGTCAAATACCTTCTGGAGGAATGGTTACAGAATGTGAAGACTTTAGAAATCAATCTGAATGCAATGGAAATACAAACCCTGCGATTCCTCAAGCATCTTATGGAGGAAACCCTCCTGCTTGTACTACATTAAGATGTCAATGGTCTAGCACGTCTAATTCATGTGGATTGAATGTGACTACATATCAATCATCTTCTACTACTGGAGCATGTAGTTCTGGACCAGGAGCAATAATTACTAGTTCATGTTCTTATACTACAAGTACAAGTGAATGTGTTAATGGGAGAAAAACTATAAGCTATTCAACCACTGGAGGAGTAGCTTGTCAAAGAAATCCTGTAATTGTTCCTTGTGGCTCATTGAGTTTTGAGCTTGGATTCTTTACATTAAGAGAATTCTTACTTTCTATTCTACTAATTGGAGCGATATATTTCGTATTCAACATTAGAAAGGAAATTAAGAATAATGAAAAGTAAGTTAATTATTGCAACTTTTGCTTTTGTTCTTTTTGGAGTTATTGGTGTTTTTGCGAGCGTAAATCATCTGCATAATACTATTGCAACGAATTATTCTGATGGAGATGCAATAAGAGGAAATATCAACTTGAGATTGAGTAATGAACCTGGAGATACTCAATTAACAAGTAACTTTCCTGGAAGTTTGACTCTTTTAGAGCTTATAGAAAATCAGACTGGATTAATTGAAGGAATTGATTATAATTGTTCTACTAATTGGTGTTTGAATGATTACTCTTCATCTGGAGTTGTTCAACAAATTCAAATTGATTCTGGGAGTGTTGATTACACCGGATTTAAAATAGAGGGTTCAGGAGTTGAAGTTAAAGATTCTAAAGTTAGAATAAGCTCTAATGCGCCTTCCAGTTGCACTCCAAATCTTTACGTTGATTTACTTTCAGATGGAGATAATATACTTACAAGCCAAGGAAATGGAGAAAGCTGTGGAATAAGACATACTGGATGTTATGACCAATCAAACACTTTGCTTGCAAACATAGTTACAGGAAGACAGTATTGTGAAAAGATAAGCATCCCTCAGGCTCCTGGTTTCATAGTTGGAGCTCAAATAAAACAAGGAACTGGGGATTCAAATCTGACAGTTAAATTATATGATGGAGACAGAGATAGTACATCTCTTCTTGGTTCATGCAAGTTGCCTCAAAACTTGCAGCAGACTCAGGAAAGAAGCTGTGTTATAAACTATTCATCATACGAAACTAGAGAGTATTATGTTTGCATATCAACAAGTGTAAATAATGGATATCAAATCGGTCAGGAGACTAATTCTCCTACATGCGGAACTGCTCAAGGATTTAATTCATTGAACAGCGATTTTGATATATTTGCTGAGACTGAAAGATATGCTGCATCTCCAAGTTTTGTAATAAATGTAAGCACTTACAAAAAGGCTTTCAATTTGAATCTTACTCAAGTTATAGACCAATATATCCAGAATTTATATGATGGGAATTGTCAGAATGATTGTTTTGTGCCAATGAAAATATTTGGAGAAAACCAGACTGTTTTATTTAGTGATCCTGAGCTAAAATATGAAAGCTTTGGAGCATCACTTGCACCCATACAGGAGATTAATTCGCTGGATTACGAATCTACAAGAATAACATCTAATAACTTGAGTCTTGATATATCAAAAGCAAACTTTGTAATACCTATAGCTAGTAGTGAAAATGATTTTAGACTTTATTTAAATGGAGATAATTTTCTTTCAAAGTCAATAAACATAAGAAGAAGCTTTTTGTTCGACATAAATCCAAAGTCTGTTGCATTTGGACAAAATGTGAGATTTAATGCTACTTCTGCTGTTAGGATTACAAGAACAATATGGAATTTTGGAGATGGAACTCCTGTTCAAACAGTTAATGGTACATCAATATACCATGCTTTCACGAGGAATGGAACTTCATTCACAGTTAATGTTACTGCAATATCCAATAATACTCAAGCTACAAGACAATTTACAGTTTTTGTAGGAAACCCAAGAGACATAGCTAATTTGACAATAATAGAATATAGAAGAAGATTAACAAATATTACTAGTCAAATAAATGGATATCCTTCATGGGCTGTGCCTAAAATACAAAGTATAGTAAGTATTAACAATATGACTTCTAGACTGAATTCTATTGAACTTGATTTTAGAAATGCTACTTTAGAGGAAGATTATCAAAATGTGATGCTTGACCTAATTAACTTAGATGTGCCTGCTTATGTCTCAGCAACAAACTCAGGAGATAACCTTCCACTAAGCTTAGGATATGAAAATATTAATCCATCTTATATAGAAGAGATTGAAAATAAAGACTTACAGAATAGTGGATTAAGGGAACAAATAGTTGCTTGGATGAATGATAACTTCAATCCAGAAATATCATTTAGAAAGATACAGAGAATAGGAAATAGTGGAACACAACCTGTAGGAGCATTATTTACAATAAAAACTAATCCACTTACATCTATTGATGATAATGTATACCTGATATTTGGACAGGATGTAGAGAACTTTGGTGTTTACAGAACAAATTATAATCCTTTGTCAGTTACATCGGGAACAGATTATATTTTGCTTGATACTTCTAAGTCAGAGACATTTGAATTTTTTGTAGAGGGAGATTTTGATGCAGAGACTCTTGGAGCATATATTGCACCATCTCTTGACATTCTTGGAAATATTGAAGCGCCTTCAGGGGTTTGTGAAATAAATGATATATGTGAGTCTGGAGAAAGCGCTGATTCTTGTCCAGAAGATTGTTCAAGAAGGTGGTTTAAGTTTACAATAATTGGATGGATATTGGTTGCAATAGGAGCAATTATTGGTTACATAGTATTGCAGGAATGGTATAAGCGCAATTATCAGAAAAGTCTATTCCCTAACTCAAATGATTTATTCAATTTGATTAATTTCATATACAATGCGAGAAAATCTGGTCTTTCTGATTCTGATATCAAGACAAAGTTGAAACAGCAACAATGGTCAAATGAGAGAATAGGATTTGCATTTAAAAAGATAGATGGTAAGAGGGTTGGAATGCTTGAAATTCCTATATTTACACGCAAGGAACATAAAGAAATAGTAAAACAAATAGAGAATAGGCAAAAAGCACCTGTTGACGCAAGATTTATTAAAAGACCTTATTATCAATGAGCATGTTAAAGATATTATCAAGATTATTCGGAATTTTCAGGAGGAGAGACAACTTAAAGATAGGTTTCTATGGCCCTCCTAACGCAGGAAAGACAAGTCTTGCTAATTTATTATGTAAAGACTGGACTGGAGAGGAACTTGGAAGCGTAAGTGAAATTCCTCACGAGACAAGACATGTTCAATTTAAAGAAAAAGTGGAAATAGAACACAAGGGAAAGAAAATGGTCTTGAAAATAGTCGATACTCCTGGAATTGCTACTAAGATAGATTATGAAGACTTTCTTGGATATGGGATTGGTAAACAAGATGCAAAGAAAAGAGCCAAGGAAGCAACTCAGGGAATAATTGAGGCTATCAAGTGGCTTGATGATATGGATGCTGTTGTAATTGTCCTTGATTCTGCAGAGAACCCTTATTCTCAAGTAAACTTAACTATAATAGGAAATCTTCTTGCTAGAAAGATTCCTGTTCTTGTTGTTGCAAACAAAATAGATTTGAGAAAGTCAAATGTTAAAAAGATAGAAGCTGCGTTCCCTGAATATCCTGTTGTTGGTATATCTGCAAGAAAAGCTATGAATATGAATGAATTTTACGATGCTCTCTTCAAACTAACTAAAAAAGTTTGAGGTAAAATTAATATGATAGTGAAAAAAAACAACAAGTTGAAAGGATTAAGCATACATATTATGCCTTATTCTGAGATAAGAGAGCTTACAATAACTGAAAGAGTCAAGAAGATACTTAATTTAATCCTGGGGAATAGAGTGGTGATACTCCAAGGAAGATTAAGGCCTGAAGAGGAGATAAGGCTTATTGAAGATACTATGGCGATGGTCGATCATATAAAGACTTTCAAAGGGATTGAACTTGCTGTTGTTGACTCAAATAAAGATGAAGGTTTCTTCTTAAGAATGAAGAGAGGAATTGCTAGAGGATTGACTGGAGAATCTAATTCTTTGACAGTTATAGGGCCTGCCTCAATTGTAAAGGAAATAAAGAAAGACCCTTCTAAGATTGAAGTATTCTTCGGTTGATTTTATACGACAATATTTATTAATATCAAAATTTGATAGAATTCCGTGCCACATAAATGTATACACTGCTCAGAAGTTTATCCTGACGGATCTAAAGAAGTCCTTGAAGGATGTAGCAAATGCAATAGTAGATTCTTCTTCTTTGTAAGCATGGATAAATACAATAAAATATTATCTGCTAATCCTGCAAAGGAACAGTCAAAACCACAAGAAGAACAGATAGAGACATTGTCAATACTTGATGAATTAAGTTCTGAAGATAAGAAACACATGGAACAGGATGTGCGTGAAATAATGGGTATTGAAGAGATAGATGCTCCTGTAATACTTGATTTAGAGACTGTTAAAGTTACCAGCCCTGGTAAATACCTGCTCGATATACCTAATTTATTCAGTAAGGAACGCCCT
>ERZ1292623.579-Hain-H51-01um-R1-579-length-38998-cov-14_pt1 | contig 38998 bp, 45 predicted proteins | sample MGYA00564398_ERZ1292623 | MGnify/ENA primary metagenome ERZ1292623 (study PRJEB36523, sample SAMEA6512633) | groundwater metagenome | collected 2019-01-07 | study: AquaDiva: Metagenomics assemblies of 32 groundwater samples
TTTCATGACTTTTCGTTTTGCCGAAAAGTCTCATATGTTTGTGAACTTGTGCAATGCGGAGGTAGTGAACGATATTAGAACTTAAAATTACCACATTTTCTTGCCCCGCCTTTAATGGCGAACTTGTCCATTTTACTGCTGAAGGATTTAATCATATTATTTTCAAAAATGCCCGCACAGAAAGAGAAAGACCATCACAGATTTTAAGATTTAAATTATTACCATTGGCAGTAAAGTTAATAAAAATAACAACAACATATCAAGAATTTGAAGAAACACTGGCGGGGCGAGGCAACAATCGCCCAAAATCCTAATTTTGAAAATTGGCGGTGGGGGTGAGATTCGAACTCACGAGGAGATTTCTCCCCAAACGCTTTTCGAGAGCGCCGCCTTAAACCTCTCGGCCACCCCACCTTGGGATTTTTCCCTGTGCCCCCGCCAAGAATTGAACTCGGATTTTTCCCTTAGGACGGGACTATTCTGTCCGTTGAATTACAGGGGCTCTTTATAAAATTATAGCAGTATTATACCCTAAAAGAGGAATCTTAACAATTGAGAGGAGGTTTTTGTGAGAAAACCAAAAAGAACTTCTTGGAAGTTACCTGAAGATTTAACTCAGCAATCACTTTTTATTTTGCGAAAAATTTATAAGGCATGGAGTATGTGTATATTAGAAATTTTAGATTATTCGGCAGAAAATAAATCTATTAAATGTCGCGTGCGCGTACCAAGACGAGATTATTGTTATACGAAATATCCAGTGCCTTATATTACTTGCATTCAACAACAGCATGTTCTAGCCCAAGTAAGTATTTCATTTTTCTATTTTCTCGTTAGAGATGGCGCTATTAAAATTTTTGAAAATGAAAAGGATTTGAGGAAGGTTGAAGATTTTATTAAAAAACTAGGATTTTTTGCCAAAAGAGAGTTGAAAAGAGTGGGTTCGGAAGAAAGGGTAAGATTTTTAAACAAACGGGCGGCTGAAATATTAATTGATCTTTATTTTTTTTCTGACGAGAAACAAGTTATAGAATTTAAAAGAAAAGTTTTGGCAGAGGAAGAATTTATTATTGAGGTGCGATGGGTTGGGCGGTATATTGGGCCAACTAAATTACCAGGATCAATTTTTAAAGTAAGAGGTGAATATACCAGGGAAGACAAGGAAAAGAAAATATCTAAAACTAGAGAATGTTTAAGAGTTAAAATTTATAATACTGTTTATACAAAAGTATTTAATTAAATAAGCGTAACTGGAAAAGGTTGCGCTTTTTTGTTATTATGTAATTTATTGATTTTGGGCCTATAGTAAAGTGGTATTACGCGCCCATGGCATGGGCGAGGCAGGAGTCCGATTCTCCTTAGGTCCACTAATGGATAATTTTGTGATATAATTATATTAATGTAAAAATGATCTTTCCCATGGGAGGTAGAGCAAGGAACAATTTTTTAAACAGTTATTGGGAGGCTAAAAATCAAAAACCTAGTTTTTGCCAGGTTTTTTAAACGCCAAAGGACTCGCCGCAGCCACAGTTTTTGGTGGCATTGCGATTATTAAAGACACTTTCAGTCTTCTTTGTTAAAGATTATCTATTTAGGAAACAGTCCGTCTTAACTTAACCGAGATTCTAATTTTCGAGAAGCGCCCAGGCCCACTCCATTGATGGCCGCGCCACACCAATAACTGATGCCCAAGCCATTCCGATTAAAATGTCCAGCGCAAGCCAAGTGATCATCGCTACGCTTTTCCCGACATCTGGCCCATAATCGAGGATTGGGTCTAGCTCGAGTCAGTTTAAAACAAAGAATGTCTTTGGTAACCTCTTCAATGGTGGTGGGTATTTCGTATTCGAATGGCAACAACGCCTCTTGATGGCGAGCGGTAGTTTGAGTCGAACCAGGCACAATATTTTTTAACACTAGATGCCAACGCGCTTCACAGGTGGTTTCATTAGCATAAGGCCACTGCGCATATTCAGGATTGTGACTAAAATAGAATCTTGGTTGATCCGAAGGCGGATGCAGGCGCTGGAGTGCCATTACCGTTAATCGCTTCTTGATCAATGTGGGCATACCAAAAAAAGCGAGGTGGGTTTCTTTGACTCGCTTGTTTTTATTGAAGGGACACGGCCCATTGAGCACCTCGTCGCTCCAGGGAAAAATCGCCGCCAACTCGACGAGCGTTCGAGAAATATTGGCTCGATAAAATCGCCGCCAATGCTCGACGTTAAAAATAAAGCGTTCCATAATCGATTCCCCCTTTCAAGGTACGACTGGTAGGAATGTTAGCAGCTCATCGCCAAAAAGCCAATTTTGACAAAAAAATTTAAACTTGTTCACTATCCCATTTCTTGCGGCCGCAAAAGTTAGTGTGTGGATAATTTTGTGATATAATTATATTAATGAAAAGATTATTTTTTACAGTTTCGTTTCTATTAATTTGTTTGTTTTCTGTGAATACTTCTTTTGCTACTCATGGTTATCGTATTGAATGTAAATTACCCAAAATATGTAAAGCGGAAGGCGGTGTTATTGGTGAGTCATGTGGCAGTCAATCAGAGGAGGTAAAGTGCAAGATCAAAGATAGTAGTTTGTTGCAGTGCCATCCTAATAAACCCCCTTTTAAGAGTTGTACTTTTCCCAGTTGGAGGGGAGGGGGAGATGACGGCAGTACGTGTAATGAAGGAGAAATTTGCAAGCAATTCGTAGGCAACAAACCGGGTTCCTCGCGGATGGTCTGCGTTGATAAAAATTATCAAGCTAAAAAATGTCCCCATCCGGGGGAGTGTGTCGTAGATCATCGTTGTTCTCGCGGAAAAATAATAAAATGGAACAGATGCGAAGAAGAAACTCCTAATTGTCCTGTTAGGCCGATACCCGTTCCTCAATGCGGTAAGAGGAGAGCCAATTGTCAGGAAGTTTTAGGCCCTTCTTATCCTAAAAAGATATTTGAATATGATTCATGTCGTATTAATTCTCCAGAAAAACTAAAAAAATTTGCGCTGACCGTTCCTCAATGTAAAAAAATTTCTACTAAAAGCGCTTTTGGATTGTTTAGCGAGTCTTCTAATTCAGAAGATGAAAATCCTTGTATTGATTTTTAGCAATTAAAGAGATAAGGTGAAAATAGTTTAGCTTCACAAATAAATAAGGAGTTTTCAAATGATCGCTTCTTCGCTGTTTTTTGTTTTGATTTTTTCTGACGGCCTTAATGAACTAAATAAATATCAGATTATCGGTGATTGGATTGAAGACAAAAACGGAAATCGTGTTGCTGAAATGATAAAATATGATCTTTATGACAATAATAAGCGATTAAAATTATATTCTCGTTTAGGATTTAGTTTGACCAATATTCCGATGGATAATAATCGTTTTTATAATGAATGTATAGAAATTTTTTTGGAGATAGAAAAGGAACTTCCCCTTGCCCGACAAAAAATGAGAGATAGTAGACAAAATACGCGAGAGATTAATGGATTGAAATTTAGTTTTCCCTTAAAGCCGGTTATTAATTCAGATGGATTCACTTATTTTTGGCACCCTAATGCTTATACTTGTGATAAAGACGGAACTTATAAAGAGGGCGCAATGTGGCTGATTGGAATGTATGAACCGAATACGGATTTGATTTTTGTTACACTACATCCCAATTATCATCACTTTGTATCTATTCATGAATATATCCACGCCTGTGGTTATGGACATGTATGTAATTCTGACCTAGAACAAGAAAAAAGAAATTTTAAATATGCTGAAAGAGCTAATTAATATAAAAATCTGCCATCCGCGGCAGATTTTTTAATATTTAATCAATTTCCACCTCTTTTTCTAGTGGATCAAATAATAAAAGAGGCAAGATTATTGTCTGTCCGTATCGGTCAATTTCTATTTTTAAAATTTCATAAGGTTCAGCTTTCAAATAAACCATTTTAAAAAAATCAACTAAGTCTTTTGGTTTTTTTCCGTTGCAGGAAATAACTATGTCGCCTTTTTGAAATCCTGCGATATTGGGTAGAGAATCTTCTTTGACCCCGATTATTATAATACCTTTTATTTTTGGTCTCGGATCGATATCTAAATCAATTAAATCTTCATCAGATAGCATAAAGCTATGGGCAAAACCAATTAGACCAACTTTTTGGTGTTTTATCTCCCCGCCTTTTTTAAGTTTTGGCAGAAGAAATTTTACATCATCAATTGGTACAGCTAAATTAAAAACATTGGGTCTCTCAAAATTCATTACGTTTATTCCAATTACCTCATTAAGCAAATTAAACAATGGCCCGCCGGAACTGCCAGAATTAATCATACAACTATGAACTAAAAAATTTGGTTGATCTTCATGTATCGCAAAGCCAATAAAACTTACACTGTTAATGTGTCCTTTTGTGGTCGCGAATTTTATAGGCCACGGATGGCCGATAGCTAGTACTTCTTGTCCTATTTCTAAATCTTCAGATGAGCCTAACTTTACATAAGGCAGATTTTTTACTGATTCTTGGTCAACAAATTTAAATAATGATATATCTATTTTTCTATCATAGGCAACGAATTCTATTTTTTCTGGATCGTGTTTTAGCTCTGGATTAAAAGAGGCAAAAGTTGAACCTTCAACCAAATGATTAGAATCGTAAGGAATAATATGTGCAGCGCTCAAAATCCATATTCCGTCTTCGTCTTTATATATAAATCCCGTGCTTTTTATCCAATTTTTAAAATGATACTGAACTCCATCATCGTCTTTTCTATGTTCATAGTAGGAAAGATCTATTAATACAGTTGAATGATTATTATTTCCCAGTAACAGAGCAAGTAGTAAATTCAAAATCATGACTCACCCCCTTTTCAAAGAAAACTAATTTTAGTGTAGTATGGACACAGACCTTTTACAACCCAAAAGGAGAAGAATAATGTCAAAAAGCACTTGGACAAACAAACATGAATATTATTTTACTAATATTATTAAACCTATTGAAGATGGATTGTCTATGATTATGGTTGGTCAAAAGCATGTTATTAGAAGAGTGGTGCAAGGATTGTTTGCCGTGGGGCAAAGAGATTTTGATTCTTCCGGAACAAGATTTTTAGGCTCTGGTCATATTTTATGCGAAGGGCCAACTGGAACTGGCAAAACGGTTTTATGTAAAGCGATTTCTTGTTTATTGGCCGGTGAAAATAATCGCGTGCAAGGCGTACCTGATGGTATACCAAGCGATATTACTGGTTGTGAATTTATTTTATTGACTGGTGACGTAAAAACGATTAAAGGGCCAATCTTTTGCAATGTCCTTTTAGCTGATGAAATAAATCGGTGGCCACCAAAAGTCCAGGCTGCTTTTAATCAGGCTTTAGCTGAAGGTGATGTTACTATTGGGGGTAAAACTTATAAATTGGTTAAGCCGTTTTTCTGTTTGGCCACTCAAAATCCGACCGAACAAAAAGGAACTTCAGAATTAGCAGAGGCTTTGTCTGATCGATTTATGTTTTGTTTAATTACTCAAGAAACATCTGATGCGGAAAAACTTCTTATTGAATCTCGAACTAGAAATTTCGAACCAAGATTATTTAAACCGTTGGCTAAAATTGACCAAATAAATGAAGTAAGAGAATTTTTTTTTGACGAATCAAACTTTTATATTTCTGATGAGGCAAAAAGCTGTTGCGTTAAGGTTATGAATCTAGCCAATCATCCGGAAAGATATAATCTTTTTGCTGAAGAATTGAGTTTGCTCACAGAGCAGTTGTTTAAACAAAGTCCTCCAGTCAATGATCGAGCGATGTTGCATTTAGTTGGAGCGGCAATGATGGAGGCGGTTTGGAATCGCCGGGCCTATATTTTGCCTAGAGATGTTTATAGTGTTGCCGCTGATGTTTTACGCATTAGACTGATGCTTGAAGAATCAGCTGTTTACACGTTAATAAGCAGAGACGATACTAAGTATAAAAATAAAACAAAATTGAGAGAATATGTTCTCAAAACTCTTGTTGAAAAGGCAATCTCATCATGAAAAAGAAAAGAAATAGATTTCATTTACTCGACCCTTTAGTTAAAAAAGCGATCAACCAATTCGGTTCTGGTATTCATCGCAGTTTGCTAAAAGACGTGGTTGGTGAAATTGACACTGTTAGGGATTATGTTCCGGGTGATAAGCGTTTAGATAGCGCCGCTAGTCTAAAAGCTGGTCGCGTTATGTCGCGGGCCTGCAGCACAGAAAAATCCATGAATATTTTTATTCTTTTAGATGTCAGTAAATCTCAATTTTATGGTTCAAACAGACTAAAGATAGAAGTTGGAATCGCCGCCGGCGCTTACCTGACTCATTTGGCAGGAAATGTTGGCGATAAAGTAGGTTTATTAACTTTTGACCAGTCAATTACCAATTTTATTGAATTAACCGTTAATGAAAAGGAAGTCGCGAACATTCTCTATTTATTGGAAGAGCCACGGCAATACGGCACCGACTGGCGATCGGCATTTGAAAGAGTAATTAATTTGAATCTAAACAATTCTCTTATAGTTTTAATTTCTGATTTTTGTTTCGAGGTGGGGAATGATTTTGTAAATGCGTTAAGGAAATTATCTGTGGGATCGAATAATTGTTTGTTGGCTTTAGCCCTTATTGACGACAACGAATGGCAGTTGGAAGATTTACCTTTTGAAGCCAGGTTTTTAGACGCTGAATCAAATAGATCTTCGGCTTTAATTAAGGCCTCTAAAAACAAAATTTATTTTGGGGAAGATTTAGAAAACAATCTTCGTCATGGTCATTGCGAGCCTTTGTTTGTTGATATTAATTCTGATAGGTTTTTAATGCCTTTGATAAAATATTTTTTGAGAAACATTGTTTAAATCGGTCCGACCGTTGTCGGACCGGTTTTTTTGTTTTACTATCGGGATAGCGTCTTTGAAATCCGAAAGGAGATAGAATGACTTTTTTACTCGCCAGTCTCCTGTGTTTGATGGATAAGACTACTTATCGTTCAGGAGATTTTTATTGCTATGACGAAAAAGGTATTGCGATTGGATTAGAATTGCGTCCGAAAATATTTATTCAGCCTGATAAATTGCTAATTGCTCAATTAAGTAAATTTGAAGGTATTACTGGATTTGAAAGATTGGATAATGGAAATTTCGTTATCGATTTTATTGAAGATGGATATCTAAATTTTGTTTTGTCGGTTTTAAATAGTTTTCCGGAGAGAGTTTTGCCAGTAATTGTGTGGAAGGGCCAGGAATGTATTCCAGGAAATTCTATAATTTTAGAAACGAAGTCACCTGTTGAAATTGATCTCTTAAAAAAAAGATTGGCCAATTTTGGAAACTTTTCTATTATCAGGTTGGCAGAAATTTCGCCCAGGGTCTATGAATTGTCTGTTGGTAATTTGAAAGTGCCATCTAATATTTTTGTTTTGGCAAATTTGATTGCCGAAGATTCTGCTTATGTAAAATGGGCGCGTCCATTGTTTCATCCTATATACGAGTCAATGCAGGTTTTCATGTATGTTACTTCGGGGGGTCTTGATAGTTTGGGAGATAAAAGATTTCTCCATCTCGACATTCACATTCTTGATAAAAAGATTACTATCTTGAAAGATTTGATGCCCCAATTAGGCGAAGGTGACTTTGCTTTATCGGATGATATTTGGTTCTGGGCGGACAAGCCAGTTATTACTGAAACAGAAAAAGACATGGAGAGAATTGTCAGTTTTGTTTGGCCATTTATTTACTTAGAAACAGGCGAAATTACGTTTCCAGAGATTAAAATTCCCTATAGCGAAATAAGCGGCAGCGGCAAGACGGAAAAACAATTTTCTACTAAAGGCTGCAAATTTCAAATTAGCAGTGTGTTGAAAGGTATAGATCCTCCGATTGAGGATATTCAGCCGGTCCATCAATATTCTAGTTCGCTTCTTATTTCTAATACGGCATTACCTACTATTAGTTATTGGGAGACTTATCGGCCGATTGCTTCTTTGATTAGTTTTTGTTTGGCCGTATTAATTTCCTACCATTTCCTCTTGATACCCGTTCTTGATTGGATAAAATCGATGGAGAAAGATTCTATTGTTATAGATAGCGATATTTATTTGAATAATTTGGTTGCTTCTACCAGATTATCAATTCCTAATTGGAAAATAAATTACCAAAACATGGAATCAAAATTGAAAATCGTTGTGGAGCATTTTGATTTAACTTCAAGTAGGCTCTTAAAAGATATTACTAATGAATTGGAGAGAGTTTACCGAGATGAAGATCGTCCCAGCTCTGAAGATATGGAGATTTTGATATCAAATATCAAGTCTCTTATTCTAATTTGTCAGCGAAAGGAGTTGGCCAATGATTGAAAACTTTGAACACCCGTGGTTTTTGTTATTGTTTTTGCTAGTTTTGCCTTTATTGATATGGCGCAGGCCAAAATATTTTCTTCGGCACTCTTACTTGAAGGCGATTATAGGGGCTAAGAAAATAGCCCCTACTTCTTTTTTGAAATGGATTGGCTGGGTACTAATTGTAATGGCGGCTGTAGATTATAGAGTAGGTTATAAAGAAAGTTTTAAGAAATTAATTACCCATAAGTATGTCTTAGTTAATGATGGTTCGGGTTCAATGGTTGGTGATGATGAAAAGAATGGTGTGGGAAAGAAATTAACAACCCTACTGAAAGCGAATGATCTTTTTTTAAAAACTTTGGAAAATTTGAAAAGATCGGATAGCAGTAAGGATTCCGTTAGTATGATTGTTTTTTCGGATGACCCCTTTGTGGTTTCTTATTTTGTTGAAGATTATGATTTTATCAGACATAAAATGTTTCAAATTGACTGGAGAGTTCGGCCGCCTCTTAACTCAGGCACAGAGATGAACAAGGCAATTTGGGCCAGTGTAAATTTAATTTTAAAAAAGAATAAGGAATCTGGTGGATCTTTTTTGTCGGATGAGGAGTTTGCTAATTTAGGAGCCAGACTAAAAGGAAGTACGGGAGCTTTTAGTCTGGAAAATTCTTATTCTTCATCAAGTAAGATGCCTATTATTAAGGAGCAGATATCAGGTTCTTCAATAATTGCCTTTACAGATGGCATATTTCCTATCACTGGTGACAGAAATGTCATGTCAGTTTTTAAATTGCTTTCACTTTGCCGGCAAATGGGCATCAGGTTTTATCTTATTTCAGTAGAGTTAATAGATGTTGAATTATTAAATTATATTAAATTGACAGGTGGGAATGGGATTATTGTTAGTGGTTTCAATCAGGAAAAAATTAACAATTCCTATCAGGAAATTATTAATCAACAAGCCGGAGAGTATAAGATAATTGATCGCCACCAAAAAAGATCATATGCAGAATGGTTCGCTGGTACCGGATTTGCTTTACTATTAATTTATATCGTGATAAGAAATACAATAAGTCGTTCTTTGACAGAAATTTAATTATTAAGGGGGTTCTCATGAGAATTATAATAGCTTTTCTAGCTATTTTGCTGATTTTCGTTTCAGTTTATTTGGGGCTATCCCACATAAACTTTGTTAAGCAGAAAAGGATTGCGAAGAATAAAAATATTGAACAAACAGAACTGGTACATAAATTTTATAAAAATGTAGAAGAGAGATTGAACGATAAAGAAATTGATAAATTGCCAGAAGATACTCGGCGGAAGGCCAGGCTAATCAACAACTTTAAGCAAGCTGTATCCAGCTTTGAAGAGGCTGAAGATTATTTGGCTAGAGCCGTAAGTTTACGATCAGCAATTAGTCCAGACGATACTAATCCGTTAATCGAATCTTATTTTCAGCAGTCGATGGCTTCTTATAAAAAAGCCAAAGAAATTATTGACCGCTTGGAGGAAATTGAGGGGGATGATAAATATAATCACTGCTTGCATTATACCAAAGGGGAAATTTATTATAGAGTATTACAGTTTATAGCAGTAGATGAAGAAAAAATAGAAATATTTAATCAGACTGTTCAGTCATTTAAAAAAGCTTTACTGGCTAAACCTAGAGATATTGATACGGAAATTAATGTGGAAATTTTGATCACTAATAGAAGCCAATTATTGACACGGGCTACTATGCCCACCGGGCAAATGCTTAGGCAGTTGCCTCAAAAATCTGCCGGACAGGGAATTCGCAAAGGAAAATTTTAAACCCCAGCATTGCGTTGATGCAGGGGTTTTTCTTTCGTCTGGATCCGGATCCCAAGAAAGGAGATTTTATGAATTTCTTGGAACCGAATTGTCTTTGGTTGCTGTTGTGCCTGCCAATTGTCTGTTTTTTGTTTATTTATTCCTGGATTGTCTTTTCCCGATTTATCAATTCGCCAAAGGCCAATATTTTTAAATTTAACAGCAATCTGCCTACTCTCCGGACAAGAATAATTTCCGGCGTGATGTTTGTGTTGTCACTAGCTCTTATAATTTTTGGTTTGGCAAAACCTTATTACCTAAAGACGGTTTCCAAAAAGGAATATCCAAATGTCCGAATTATTTTTTTGTTGGATGTTTCTCTGTCAATGAGTTTCGCAGAGGATGTTAAGCCCAATCGCTTAGTGGCTGCCAAGGAGTGGGTAGGAGATTTTTATAAGTCTTTGGATGGAATTTATGATGTGGCGCTTGTGCCTTTTGCCGGTGATCCGAATACTTTTTATTGTCCGCCATCTCGTAATTATTCCGCCTTTTTGGCGCTGTTGGAAGAGGTTAATTTTGAATCGGTAATGTCTCCTGGGACTGATTTAGCAAATGTATTTTCAGCGATTAAATCTTTTGGAAAAAACGAATTTAATTTAATTGTTGTTTTATCTGATGGCGGCAAGGAAGATGGTTTTTTGGTGAATAGGGCTTTGTTACAGAAAGAAATAAGTAATCTTGTTCAGAAGGGATTTCAGATACACTCGCTCGGCATCGGTGATCGATTGGTCACGCCGTTGATAAAAAGAGATCAGTCAGGAAACCCCGCCGGTTTTATGACAGATAATAATGGCAAGACTCTTTATTCTCAATTAGACGAAGATGTTCTTAAAAATATTTCCAGCCAGGGAAATGGTGTATATAGAAATTTCAGTCAAAAAGAAGAATTATCAAAAATTTTGTCAGAAATTATTTTCAAAAACAGAAAGGCCGGCAAAGATCAGATCAACTACGTTTCAGTGTTTATCTATCACTGGTTTTTTGCTTTAGCGGCGATTATTATTTTTACAATAAGTATATTAAATGTGAAACGCTAGGATTTTATCCCGGCGTTTTAATTTTATTTATCCACAAGCTGTTTAATTTTAATTGCATATAATTAATTCAGGAACTTGAAAGGAGGTGGTTAATGACAAAAAGGATTTTTGCTAAAAAGCTGCGCCGCGCTTTAAGGAATTTAAAAAATTTAAATAATCTTTTGCGATCTTGTTCTATTGGTCGGCAGCTTAACCTCCAAGAATACGGAGCGCTTGCTGATCGAATATTTTTTCTTCGAGAGGGAAAGAAAATTGTTGGCGCCAGTTTAATTCAATATGCCGAGATAGTAAAATCCGCCGCTATTTTTTTAGTAATGAGAGAAGAATATTTCAATAAAGATAATATTATTAAATTACTAAAACCAGCAAAAGAAAAAATAGAAGAAGAAGGGAGAGCCCAAGAGATTGAGATATCCGTCCATGTTTAGGGCGGATTTTAATTTTATATCAAATTTTTTTTGACAAATTGATTTAAATATAAAACACTGAAATTAGCTTGTTTTTGAAAACTTGAAAGGAGAATAAAATGGAAAAGAAGCTTTGGATTTTCTTTTTTGTATTGATTTGTCTTATTGGTATGATGGTATATGCTCTTTACCGTCCAGATATGAAAAAGAACGTTGAAATTCAACGTCTTCAGACTCCAAAGCTTCCGCATCAAAATAATCAAATGCAAAAAGTAATGTTACAAATGAGTGAGGGCGATCTTAAAGTGGGTGATTTTTATAACGATGTTAATTTGATTGACTTAAAAACCGATTTGCCTATTTCCCTCTCTAATTATTTTAATAAAGACAAGAAGCCTCTCGTGTTGAATTTCGGCAGCTTTACCTGACCACCTTTTAGAGATCAGGTAGGTTACCTGAAACAGCTTTACGAGGACTATAAAGATAAAGTTGATTTCCTAACTATTTATATTAAAGAAGCTCACCCGACCGACGAATGGCAAATGCCGGTTAATGAAATGGAAGGAATTTGTTATCTTCAGCCTCGCGACATGAGTCAACGACTAAGTATTGCAAAAGATTTTGCTAAACGATTTAGTTTTACTTTACCACTTGCCGTGGACACGATGTCTAATCAAGCCAATGATTGCTATGCGGCTTGGCCTGAGAGATTGTATATTATTGATAAGGATGGGCGAATTGCCTATAAAGGCGGCATCGGCCCCTTTGGTTATCATCCTGATGAAGTTCGTCTATGGTTAAAGAATTATTGCGAGTCCCACTAGCGGGACTCTTTTTGTTTAAATGGGCCTGGCGGTGGGGGTGAGATTCGAACTCACGATGCCTTTAAAGGGCATAACGCTTTTCAAGAGCGCCGCCTTAAACCTCTCGGCCACCCCACCGTTTCCCTATATGTTATAATAAAAATAATGAATCGGCAATCTGGTCAATCTCTTATTGAAGTTATAATTGGCGCTACGATTGCCGGTATTTTTATTTTGGGAGCCAGTAATCTTTTAAGTATTAGCAGTCTTGGAAATGCTCGCAACAAAGAACGTCAAACAGCAACCTTTTTAGTTCAAGAGTTGGCAGAAAATTTATCAATCTATGCTGAATCAAAATGGTTTTGCGTATCTTCTGGTAGCTGTGCCGCAACAAGAGGATTTTATAATTTAAACAAAGGATCAGCTAACAAATATTATTTAATTGGGACGCCTTTAGAATGGCGTTCTGGTGAGGAAGCTATTTCTATCTCCAACATAAGTTATACCCGTCATTTTTTTCTGGAAAATATTTGTCGTTTAAGTGATGGGTCAATTTTTGGAGTTCAATCGGGAAGTTGCACCGGTGGTTCTACTGAAGATCAATCCACTCAAAAAGCAACGATTATTGTTAAGTGGACAATGGCTGAGAAAAATTACGATCTAAAATTATCACAATATATAACGCGAACTCGTAATACTTCTATTAGACAAACTGATTGGTCTGGTGGGAGTGGCCAATCGAGTTCTTATATTGACGTTACAAAATACGACACTGCTACTGCTGTGGCCGACGGTGGATCTAGCGGAGTTAAGGGAGCGATTAAAATAAATGGATACTAAAATTAATTTAAAATTTAAAATTTTAAATTTAAAATTATTGTTTTTGATTTTTCCACTTGCTTTTTTAATTTTTAATAGCGCAGAAGGAGCAACTAATATAGATTCGGTTGATAAGTGGGCTTGGAATGACGTAACTGGCTGGATAGATTTTTACGGCACCAATTCAGTAATGGTAAGGGGAAATAAAATTGAGGGTTACGCCAATTCTTCGGCGATTGGGAATATTTCTTTTGATTGCGCTACCGGCCCGTTAGGAAGCAACTGCAACATTCCATATAATGTCACTAATGATTTTAGTGGAAATTTGGCCGGTTGGGCTTGGAGTGAAAATATTGGCTGGATCAGTTTTCGTTATACTAATGATCACGATCCAAATATGGGAGGGGTGCAGGAAAGTCCTTTTCCTTATGGAGTAAACATTGATGGCGGTGATTTTTCCGGTTGGGCCTGGAATGATGTTGTTGGCTGGATAAGTTTTAATAAGAGTAATTGTGACACCGATGCTAATGGCTATACTGACACCGGCGCTTGCGGAGGAAATAATACGAATACTACAGCATATACTTATAAAGTAAAAACTTCCGCTGGATCTACTGTGCAATCTGCTAATCTTACTTCAAGCGTTTTAGACAGCGGCAGTATTGATGGCGTAGTTTTAAATTCTATTATGTGGAAAGGTAATTCTGTTGATAGTAGTACGATTGTTGAATTTCAGATCGCTTCGTCTAATAGCGATGCTGGTCCGTGGACTTTTGTTGGTGACGATCAAACAGCAAGTACATTTTATCGACCAACTGGACCAAGTATTTTTAAGGAAATAAAAGGCCATGTTAATAAGCGATATTTCCGCTATAAAGTTTTTTTGCGAACCGATATTTATCAAACCTATAGTCCAATCGTAGAGGATGTTATAATTAACTATAGTCCATGAGAAAAGGTGTAGTTGTTATTCCAACAGTTTTGATGCTCGGCGGCTTATTGGCGGTAATTGCTTTGACTGGCTCAATGGTTGTTTATCTTTTAACGCGTAGTAATTACAATCTTCAGTTAAGCTCTGATGCTTTTTTATTAGCTAAAACTGGGACGCAAGATGCCGTTTTACGCTTGATTAGAGATAATAATTTTAATCCTTCTTCTGGTTATGATCCAACGGGTGACAACAAAAACCAAGTTGTGATAAATGTTCTTTTGAGCAATTCCGACACTCTAAAAAAGGAAATCATTTCCACCGGATGTTCACTGGGGCGATATCGACAATTAAGAAGCGTTGTTGAGATAAATAAAAACACCGGCGAATTAAAATTATTATCTACCGATGAGATCGTCGCATCCACCAGTTTTACTTGTTAATGAATCTGATGAAATTTAATTTTAAAAAAATCACTAACCATTTAAATTTTAATCACCCAATAGGTTGTCTGGAGATTTCTGATACTTTTTTACGTTTTTTGCGCATTGATGACAAAAAAATCAACTCTGCCTCACTTCGCCTGCCACCAGGTATTGTAGAAAATGGAATTGTTAAAGATAGAAAAAATTTGATTATTGCGCTGGCGCAGCTTCATCAACAAGTTGAAAATAGTTTCCCTAAACAAAGCATTCTTCATTTTAGTATTGGGAAAAAATTAATTCCGGCAATCGTGACTATTGGCGCCAACAGTGTCTATACCCAAATTTTTAATCTGCCCTACCTTGCTTTAAATAAAATTGATGAAGCGGCAAGGTTAAATTTACAAATGATTTCCCCAATCGACGTTAAAAATGTTTATTCCGATTGGCAATTGGTGGGGGAGGAATTGGCCGCTGGCAATGATAGTCAGTTGGAATTATTGGGTTCTTTTATAAGTTCAGAAATTTCTGAAGAATATTTAAAGGCGCTTAGGGCAGGGGGATTTTCTGTTGTGGCGTTGGAATTTTCTGCCTTGTCTTTGGCAAGGGTTGTAAAAAAAATGTCGGTGGGAATAGATTTGACTAAACCACAAATCGTACTCTTTATCAGTAATGAAGGTTTAGATTTTATTATTTTAAAAAACGGAAATTTATATTTTAACCGTTTTGTTTCTTGGCAAAATAGTGCTAGCGGATCAATTTCTTCGGAAATTCAAAAAATTATTAATTTCTATTATGGCCGTTGGGGAGAAGTTATTTCAAACCTGATTTTGATTAGCGCTAATGAAGTTGAAGAGATAAACAATGTTCTTAAGGGTTTAAATTTGAATGTTCAGAATCTAAATTTAAATAAAAGCGAATTCCCAATTACTGACAATACTTCTTTAATTGTTTTGGGTGGCGCCTTGAGAGGGCTCTTAACTAGAGCAGAAGATAATTTGATTAGCTTGACTAGTTTAGGAACAAAGGAGGAATATCATCGTAATAAAATTTTGTATTTTGTTAGTACCTGGCGCAATGTTTTTATCGCCACCTTCGGCACTTTATTAGCTAGTAGCTTGTTGGTAATTTGGTTTTTATATTCAATAAATAATAATTTAACTAACCGCTTGAATATGACTGCTAATATTATTATTCCAAAAGACTTAAAAAATCTTCAAGAGACGATAAAAGATTTTAATAATTTAGTTGCGCAAGCGATTAAAGCCAAGGGCTATAGTTCTAAATGGCTTTCTATAATAAACCAAATTTGGTTGACGGCGGGGAAAAATATAAACATCAGTAGATTACATTTTGACCCCATAACTCTTTCTATGTTGATTGGCGGATCGGGCAGTGGCGAAGTTGAAGTAATCAATTTCAAAAACAGGTTGATTAAAAATCCAAATTTTGAAAATGTCTCTTTGCCGTTATCGCAGATTGTTAAGGAAGGAGAGAGGGTATCTTTTCAGATGAGTATGAAGGTGAAGAAGAAATCTTAAAAAACTCGCATCATCAAACGTGACGATCGTCACAAAAGAAGACATGCTGTGGATAAGTTTTAATCAAAAAACAAAGCCCCCGTCTGACGGAGGTGCAAAAGATTTAATCTAAAATCCTGTAGTTCTTTACGATAATTTGACGCCCAAATTCTTTTCTGTTATCTTCTAAGCATTCATTATATATGCGTAAAAGAAATGTTTACGTTTTAATTCTTGTGGTGGCAGTGACGCTTTTAGCAGCGGTTTTTGTTTATCCGCCAATTTTTGATAAAAACTATAATTTTCGTAATTGGCGTCTCGGCTTAGATTTAGTTGGTGGCAGTCATCTGGTCTATCAAGTTGATTTGACTGGCATTCAGTCTACCGATCGTGAATCAGTCGTTAATGGTTTGCGTGATGTGATTGAAAAAAGAGTTAATCTTTTTGGTGTCAGTGAGCCCCAGGTTTTTACTTCTAAGGCCGGTGAAAATTATCGTTTAGTGGTAGAATTAGCTGGAATTAAAGACGTTTCAGAAGCCATAAAAGAAATTGGAGAAACTCCTTTCCTAAACTTTGCCGAAGTTGATGCTACCGATCCAAATAATCCTAAATTTATTTTTACCAATCTCAATGGTCGCTATGTGTCTGGTGCGCAATTAGTTTTTGATCCAACCACTGGCCGTCCAAGCGTTACCATTTCTTTTAATGATGAGGGGGCAAAAATTTTTGAAGAGCTAACGGCAAAAAATATCAGCAAACCAGTCGCAATCTTTTTAGATAACCAATTAATTGAAATGCCGGTTGTTCAGGAGAGAATTTCTGGAGGAAAGGCAAGTATCACTGGTAATTTTACAGTTGTTGAGGCTCGTCAAATGGTGGAGAGATTTAATGCCGGAGCTTTGCCCGCCCCTATTACTTTAGTCAATCAACAAACGATTGGCGCCGGCCTTGGAGCCGACTCCTTAAATAAAACTATTTGGGCTGGATTAATTGGTACGATATTGGTCATTATTTTTATGTTGGCTTATTACCATTGGTATGGTTTGGCCGCCGCTTTTGCTTTGGTAATTTATATATTTCTTACCTTGGCGGTTTATAAATTATTCGGTGTGACAATGACGCTGGCCGGTATTGCTGGTTTTATTCTTTCTATTGGCATGGCAGTAGATGCCAATGTCTTGATTTTTGAAAGAAGAAAAGAAGAAATTAAAAAAGGTGTTTCTAATACCGCAGCTATTGAAGAGGGTTTTCGCCGAGCCTGGCCATCAATTCGTGATTCAAATATTTCCACGATTTTAACATCTGTTATTTTATATTATTTTATGACCAGTTTTGTTCGTGGTTTTGCGTTGACACTTTTATTGGGTGTAATTATTAGTATGTTTAGCGCAATTATTGTTACTCGAACAGTATTAAAAGTTTTTGCAAAACAATGATTATAAAAAATAAATATATTTTTCTTGGTTTATCTTTATTACTGATTGTTGCCGCTATTGTGGCCCTAGTCACTTTTGGCTTGAAGGAGGGTATTGATTTTAAGGGTGGTACGCAATGGGAAATTAACGGCGTTAAACAGGAAAATCTTCAAACAATTTTACCTAAAGATACTATTATTACTAATGGAAGCAATAATAGTTTTATTGTTCGGTTGCCAGAATTATCTGAAGCCGATCACCAAAAATATTTCAAAGAAATAAAAGAGAAAGATTCGGAGGCGGTAGAGTTGAGTTTTGAAACAATCGGATCATCTATTGGACAAGAATTAAAACAAAAGGCTATTTGGGCTTTCTTATTTGTCCTTCTTGGTATTTCATTATATATAGCTTTTGCTTTCCGAAAAGTTTCTCATCCAGTTAGTTCCTGGAAATATGGTTTTATAACTTTGCTGACACTTTTTCATGACGCTCTTATCCCGGCCGGATTAATGGCGATTCTTGGTTGGTTGTATGGAGCAGAAATCGGAGTTAATTTTATAGTCGCCATCTTAGTCGTTATGGGCTTTTCAGTACACGACACTATTGTTGTTTTTGATCGTATTAGGGAAAATCTTCGATTAGAAAAAGGCACTAATTTTGATTTTTCCAATCTAGTTAATAAAAGCGTTGTCCAAACTTTTGCCCGTTCCATTAATACCTCTTTAACTTTGATTTTGGTACTTTTAGCGCTTTACTTTTTGGGCGCAGATTCGCTTAGAAGCTTCATCGTAGTAATTTTAGTGGGGGTGGTGGTCGGCACCTATTCTTCTATTTTCGTAGCCAGCCCATTATTGGTTTTAGTGAATCCCGTTAGAAACCGCGATCGTGTATTATGAGATATGTAATTTTATAGAACCAAGCGATCTGTTTCTAACGGGATGAAGAAAAAATGAATTATTTGACATAGTTATTGTCAAATGTTACACTATATATAATAAATATGAAAAAGATGCTTGTAGACAAATTAGTGAGCATTTTACTAGCTGATTTACCTTCTCGACAGAAAGAGGTTGTTGAAAGTCGTTATGGTTTAAAAAATAATAACCCTATGACTTTAGCAGAGATTGGCGATAAATATGGCGTTACTCGAGAGAGAATTCGTCAAATTGAAAGCCTGGCTTTAGCTTCGGTAAAAAGTAAACTAGACCAAAAAGATTATAAATCTTTCATAGAATTTGTTGTTAATCATTTAAATAAATTAGGTGGTGTTCGCAGGGAGGATTTTTTAAGTTCTGACTTAGAGCAAACTGGTAATCAAATCAAATTCTTATTGGAAATAAGTGATCAGTTAAAATATCGTCTGGCCGATAATGATTTTCACGCTTTTTGGTATGTTAATGATTCTGTTTATCAAAAGGCCAATTCTTTTATTGATAATTTGACACAAGTTCTTGTGGTCGAACAAGATTGGAAACAAGAAATGAAAGCTCTATTTGCAGAAAATTATCTTTCCTTATCTAAAAAATTCTCTTTCAATGGTTATGGAGATTTCGGTTTAAAAGAGTGGGCCCATATTAACCCAAAAACAGCTCGAGATTGGGCTTTCTTGGTTTTGAAAAAAGCGCAAAAACCAATGCATTTTACGGAATTAGCTCGTGTTGTTAATAATTTGCGCAAGGAAAAAAATACCAATGTGCAAACTGTTCATAATGAATTAATTAAAGACGATCGTTTTGTTTTAGTTGGAAGAGGAGTTTATGGCTTGAGAGAATTTAATTTGATGGCTGGAACATGCAAAGAAGTTATTACTCAAATTTTATCAAAGCATGGCCCTCAAACCACAAAGGATTTGATTAAGCTTGTTAACGAAAAAAGGGATTTTAAAGAAAATACTTTAATTTTGAATCTTCAAAGCAAGAAGCACTTTATGCGTCTAGGAGATGGACGCTATACTGTCCGCGAAGTATAATTAGTTAGTGATTGCAGTAATTTACAATATTTGGTCTAATATTTGGTGGCTGGTGATTCCGGTTATTTTGTTTTTCATATTTTTAAAATTTTGGTTATTTTATATTCGTATTTCCTATATTATGAATATGAAATGGATCACCCTTCGGATACGTGTTCCTAAAGACAATCCTAGGACGCCCCTGGCAATGGAACAGATATTCAGCGCTGCCTACTCCACTTTTTCCCATGGTCTTCGCCTATCCCAAATTTATTGGGAGGGAATGGTTGAGGACTGGACATCTTTTGAGATTGCTGCCGCTGGTGGTAGCGTCGCTTTCTACATTAGAACCCAGAAAAACCATCGTCATCTTTTCGAATCGGCAGTTTATTCCCAGTATTCCGATGCCGAAATTGATCTAGTTGATGATTATACAAATATTCTTCCCAGTGTTGTGCCGAATAATACTTACAATCTTTTTGGGGCGGAAATGATTTTAGCCAATAAAGACGCTTTTCCAATTCGTGTCTGGTCTTATTGGAACCAACCACTTGAGAAAGAAGAGCGAGCCGATACAATGGCTGTTTTGTTGGAAGCTTTATCTAAATTAAAAGAAGGGGAGATGGTTTGGTTTCAAATTTTAATTAGGCCAACTGATGCCGAGTGGACTAAAGAGGCTAAAAAAGTGATAGCCAAAGAAGCTAAAAGGACAAAACCTGAAAAGAAAGCCAATTACATAAAAAAGAGTGGGGAATTTTTAAATAATTTATTTTTATCACCATTCCAACAGCCCGTCTGGGAAGAAGAAAAAGAGGAAAAAAAGGAAGTAATAAGATTAACGCCTGGCGAGTCCGATGTTGTTAAGGCGATGGAAATAAAAGTAGGAAAATTAGCTTTTGAGACCGGTATGCGATGGATGTATATTGCCAGGAAAGATGTTTTTAGCGGCTCTATAATTACCAGTTTTCTAGGTTTTTTCCGCCAATTCAATACTCATAATATGAATGGAATCAAGCCTGATAAACCAACATTAACAATCGGTCGTCAACCTTTTAAGCAACGAGGCATTTGGGCTAAGAAAAGACGTCTTTTTGAGCGTTACCGTTATAGGGTTTTTCCAAAAAATAAGTTTTCGATGTTAAATATTGAAGAACTGGCAACTATTTATCATTATCCAAGCTCTATAGTGGAAGCGCCTGGATTACAGCGAGTAGAAGCTAAAAAAGGTACGCCACCTTCTACACTGCCTGTAGAATAGATGTTAGATTTTAGATGTTGGATGTTGGGACGATTAAAAAACCTAAAATCCAAAATCTAATATCCAAAATCCAAAACAATGAATGAACATATAACATACTTCGGTTTAACAAATTTTCGTAATGAGAAGAGAAAGTTTGGTATTAAAACGGATGATCGCCGTCGTCATATTTATGTCCTTGGAAAAACTGGTGTTGGAAAAAGCACCCTATTAGAAAACATGATTATTGATGATATTCGGGCTGGAAATGGCGTGGCTTTTTTGGATCCTCATGGTGAGTCGGCAGAAAAAATATTAGATTTCATTCCTGAAGAGCGGCTTGATGATGTTATTTATTTTGATCCGTCTGATACTAAATTTCCGATTGCTTTTAATCCGCTGGAGCAAGTAAGTAGCGAGTTTCGTCATTTGGTCGCCTCTGGCATTATGGGTGTTTTTAAGAAAATTTGGGTAGATGCCTGGTCAGCTCGTATGGAATATATTTTAAACAATACCTTATTGGCGTTGTTGGAATTTCCGGGCACAACGCTTTTGGGAATTATGAGGATGTTAAACGACCCGAATTATCGAAAAAGGGTTGTCGAAAATTTAAAGGACCCTGTCATTAAAAGTTTTTGGGTTAATGAGTTTGCCCGTTACAGTCAAAAATTTGAAACAGAAGCAACGGCTGCCATTCAGAATAAAGTTGGTCAACTTATTTCTAATCCATTAATTAGGAATATTTTAGGCCAGCCACAATCCTCCATTGATATTAGAAAAGTAATGGATGAAAAAAAGATTTTGATTGTCAATTTATCAAAGGGAAAAATTGGTGAAGATAATTCGGCTTTGATGGGCGCGATGATCATTACCAAATTGCAGCTGGCGGCGATGTCCCGCGTCGATGTGCCAGAAAAAGAGCGTAACGATTTTTATTTGTACGTAGACGAATTTCAAAATTTCTCTACCGACTCTTTTGCTAATATTTTATCTGAAGCAAGAAAGTACCGTCTGTGTTTAACATTAGCCAATCAATATTTAGATCAATTAGATGAAACGGGGAAAACAACTATTCGATCGGCAATTTTTGGCAATGTTGGCACGATGATTATTTTTCGGGTTGGCGCTGAAGACGCAGAATTTTTAGAGAAAGAATTTATGCCAGAATTCGAACCGCAAGATTTAGTTAATTTGGCTAAATATAATGTATATGCCAAATTGATGATTGACGGTCTGGCTTCACGGCCTTTTTCGGCGCAAACCTTAAGTCCTTTTGTAAGGCCACTCGTATCATTTAAAAAAGATATTATTGAAAATACTCGTCTTAAATACGCGATTTCTAAAAGTGTTGTTGAGGAAAAAATTGCCAGCGAGTGGTTGGTTGACAGCCAGAAATCGGCTCATGATAGAATTGTCCGAAGAGACGAAAAACCGCTTTCTGAAGCTTTAAGGCCGCGTGAGCAGAGATATTCTAATTCCAGATATTCTGGTTCTGGACATCATTCTGATTCCCCGAGATATTCATCTAATTCTTCTAGTCCGCATTCACCATATCTTCCCCCAAACATTTCTGTTCCCAAGCCGCCACATCCACCAAAAGAGCCAGTAAATGTTGATCAATTAAAGGAGGCGATTAAAAAATCTCTTGGAAAATAAACCCCCGCACCTAATATCGTTATTAGGTGAGGGGGTAAAAATGAGCGCCGCGACTCATTTTGCTTATTTCCTGCTTTTAATAATAGCTAATTCCCAATCTACTATCGGCATTCTTTTATAGTCTCTATGTTCAGTATTGTCTAATATATCTTCTACTGATATTCCCAATCTCTTGGCTTCTGATTGAGCCGAGTTATAGATTTCGGGCTCTTCTTCTATCATCAAATCGGCCATTTTATTAGCCTCTTCCGAATCAAACTGAATTCTTTCGCTTTCTTTTCCCTCTTTTCTAGCTTTTTTCTCTCTCCGCGTATTACAAAACATAATGACAAAATATAATACACCTAAAACAACAATAATAATTCCTAAAACTGGGAAGATCCATGTAGGAATCATTTTATCTCCTTGTAAAAGTTCTAGTTTGATTTCTCCACTCTCTCCACGTATTCCCCAGTTTGGGTATTAACCCGGATGACGTCTCCGGTGTTGATGAAGAGTGGCACAGAAACTTTGGCTCCGGTTTCCAGTTCGGCTTGTTTGGAGCCGCCCTGGGCAGTATTGCCTTTGTCGCTGGGTGGCGCTTCTTTTACTTTCAGTTCCATTTTTACTGGCGCGAGAATATTAATGATCTTATCTTGAAATTTTTGAGCGTCAACATTGGTGTTCGGTTTCAAAAATAAACCCTGTTGGCCAACCACTTCTTCCGTTAGGAAAAATCTCTGGCTGGGATTGTCTTTAGCGCAAAACCAAAATTGGCTATGGTTGGCATATAAAAATTTTACAGTCTCTCGGATAATTTCCACCTCTTCAAAGGTTTCATTTTGGTGGAAATTTCGTGTAATAATTTTCCCGTTTATCAAATTTTTCATTTTCACCTGGGAAACGGCCTTTCTTTGCTGCATTCTTAAAAAAGCAAATTCCTGCACTTCATAAGGAGCGCCTTCAAAAATGAAAGTTGTGCCGATACGTAAATCATTATAATTAAGTGACATAATATATAATTGTGTGTTATTATATTAACGAAAAATGACAAAGAAAGCAAGTAAAGTTTTTGTAGGAATGAGTGGAGGAGTGGATTCTTCAGTAACAGCGGCGCTTTTAAAAAAGCGTGGTTTTGATGTTGTGGGTATTTTTATTAAATCTTACAACGTAAATGGGTGTGGTGAGCAAGATGCTGATGATGCGCGCCGCGTGGCCGAGCAGTTAAAAATTCCTTTTTATGTTTTTGATTTAGAAAAAGAATATAAAGAGAAGGTAGTCCAGTATATGATTGATGGTTATAAAAATGGCCTGACGCCCAATCCGGACGTGATGTGCAATAAGGAAATTAAATTCGGGATTTTTTTAAAGAGGGCTTTGGAATTAGGCGCGGATTATGTAGCGACCGGGCATTATGTGCGTTTATTAACGAATAACGAATTTAATACGAAAAAGATTCGTTATTCGTTAATTTCTGCAAAAGACAAAAATAAAGACCAATCCTATTTTCTCTGGACACTGACTCAAAAACAATTAAGGTACTGCCTATTCCCAATCGGCGAATATACAAAACCTCAAGTTCGCCAAATGGCAAAAAAATTTGGCTTGATTACGGCGGAGAAAAAAGATTCGCAAGGTATTTGTTTTTTAGGCCAAGTTTCTCTGCCAGAATTTTTGGAAGGTTACCTTCCGAAAAAAAAGGGGGTCGTTTTAAATATGGTCGGAGAAAAAATTGGTGAACACAATGGCGCCCATTTTTATACAATCGGACAGCGTCACGGATTAGGAATTGGTGGTTCAGCCAAGCCAAGATATATTGCCGAAAAAAATATAAAAACAAATTCAATCATTGTTGCTGAAGGCAAAAATAACAAAGCTCTATATCGAAAAGAAGTTAGTTTAGTAAATATAAATATAATAAATCCAATATCCAATATCCAATATCCAATATCTATTTTTGCTAGAGTGCGTTACCGCCAACCTCTTGCAAGAGCTATTTTAATCCGCAACCCTTCGACGAACTCAGGGTTTCGCCTTATCTTCGATAAGGCTCAAAAATTTGTTGCCCCCGGTCAATCGGCTGTCTTTTATTCAAAAACTGGCGAAATGCTTGGCGGCGGAATCATCAAATATTAGTTATCCACAGCAGGTCTTTATTTGTGACGATCGTCATAAGTGATGATATTGATAAAAGTTTTTAAAACTGCTATTTTGAACCTGGGACATTACAAAAGGAGAAAAATAATGAACGACTACGAACAGAAAGATTGGCATAATGATGTCGAATTTTTTATTGCTCAACCAAAAAAAGAATGGCGCGAGAGACTTCGTATATTCCTCCAAAAATTATTTAATTGTTCTGATTTTACTATTAATCAAGGAAAACAAATATCGGAGTTGCTTGATATAAGCACAATAGATTTTCCCGGAATTATGTGGAATGGGGGTCAAATTTTTCAAGAAAAGTTTGAGAGGGTTCATGGGCGATTTAACCGTTTAAATTGGCTTTTTGGTGCCTTGAGCGATGTTGCGAAATGGGAATTTATTTTACAATGGCTGCAATCACCGAATTTAGAACTAAATGGCAAGCCTTTGGATTTCTTATCTGATGACGAAAGTTTTAAAAAATTACAAGAGGTAATTTTTCGCTTGGCTTCTGGGACGCCTTCCTGATACCATCTTCTGAATGGTTAAAAAACTTCCATTGCACGATTTATTTTTCTGGACGAGCTCTTTTTTCTTGCTTGGTGTATTATTGGGTTCGGCAACACAACTTTTTTCTTATAAGATTATTTGGATTTTTGTAGCGACTTTAATTTTGGGAATATTGTTACGGCTCCGGGCGGGCCGTATTTTTTTAGTCCTCTTTATTTTACTTGGCGCAATTTATTTTCATGTTTTTGATTATTTTCAAAAACATCCCACTCCAGTCTTTGATCAAAAAATTAAATTTCATGCAACTGTGGAAAAAGTTGATCCGAAAATTAATGGGCAAGAGCTCACAGTTAAAACAGATTCACCAGAAATAAAACTGAAAATAGAAACATTTCGCTACCCAGCTTTTAATTATGGAGATTATATAAAAGTTGAAGGTAAAATAAGTAAAAGTAAGTCAGAGTTTATAAATGGCGTTGTTTATAAGCCATCTATTAAATTAATAGAAAGTGGACGAGGCTGGTTAATTAAAAAGTATTTGTTGAAAATAAGAAATGATTTTGAAAATAATTTAAAAAAAGTTTTACCTTATAATCAAGCGGTTTTTCTTTCTGGATTAACAGTAGGAGGTCGCTCGGAATTTTCTAAAGAACTGGAAGAGCAATTTCGCCAAAGTGGAACTTTGCACTTAGTGGCGCTTTCCGGCTTTAATATTTTAATTATCGTTAATTATCTAGGAGCTTTTTTTCTATTGTTTGTATCTCGAAGAAGAGCAATTTTTTTGACTTGTTTTTCGATTATTTTATTTGTATTAATGACCGGCGCTGAGGCCTCTATTATTCGTGCGGCGATTATGGGATTTATTGTCATTTTAGCTGAGCAATCTGGAAGGTTATTTAATATTCGTAATGCAATCACGACTGCTGCTCTGATTATGGTCTTGTTTAATCCAAAAGTTTTAGTTTTTGATTTGGGATTCCAGCTTTCATTTTTAGCCTTGATGGGAATTGTTTATTTAAAACCAATTTTGGAAGGTTACCTTCCAAAATTATTAAAGAAGAAACTTTGGCTTAAGGATGAAATTTTAACGACTGTTTCCGCGGAGGCAGTGGTTTTGCCGGTTTTGTTTTTGAAATTAGGTTATGCTTCGCCCTGGGGAATTATTTCTAATCCTTTAATCGCGCTTTTTATTCCTTTGACAATGGGTTTGGGGTTTTTGACTGGCGCCGCTGGCTTTATTTCTTATTATTTAAGCTTGCCATTGGGTTGGTTGGTAAATATACTGCTCACATATGAACTCGCGGTCATTAAAGTTACTAGCATGCTTGGCGGTTACTTTTGATTTGGTTTTGTGGGGGTGGATTTTATTTCCTTCCCTTCGATCCGACTCAGGGCAAGCTGTCGTAATGTATTTTTTGGATGTTGGGCAAGGTGATAGTGAATTAATTACCATTGATGGCGTAGATATTTTAGTTGATGGCGGCCCGGACGCAAAAGTTTTGGAGAGTTTATCAAAAGTAATGTCGCCAACAGATCGTTATATTGATTTAGTTATTTTGAGTCATCCGCACTTAGATCACTTTGGAGGCCTTACCGATGTTTTAAAGAATTATGACGTGGGAGTATTTATTGACAGTGGACATGATCATACAATTTCCCAATATGATTATTTTAAAAAAGTTTTAGCAGAAGAAAATATAAAACATATTAATTTGGGAAAGGGGGACAAAGTAAAATACAAAGATCTGGTTTTAAATTTTCTTTCGCCGGAAAAAACTGGTCAAAAAGACATGCATGATAATACCCTTGTCTTTATGTTAGAGAAGGAAAATTTTAAAGGGCTATTTACCGGTGATATAAATTTTAAGGTGGAGAAAAATTTGATGCGGGACTATAAAGATTTAACCGCGAATTTATTGAAAGTCAGCCATCATGGCTCGGCTAATTCTGCCAGTAATGAGTGGCTTCGCGCAGTAAGGCCTCAAATTTCTGTGATTGGTGTTGGAGCGCGCAATCCATATGGCCATCCCAAACCAGCTCTACTTAGCCGCTTGCAATCCAGCGGCGCCCAAATCTTCCGCACTGACCAAAATGGAACGATAAAAGCAGTATTAGAGGAAGGGAATTTGAATATAAGTGTTCAAAAATGGTAGAATTTTCTCATGAGAATTTTAGCTAATGACATTGCGCATCACGAGGGCAAAGAAGTAGTGCTCAAGGGTTGGGTTTCTGTGAGGCGAGATCACGGCAAGATTGTTTTTATTGATTTGCGGGACCGAAGCGGTATTGTCCAATGTGTTTTTACCAAAGTCACTCCAGAGGTGGAAAAATTGCGCCCAGAGTGGGTTATAAAAATTACTGGCACGGTGAATAAGCGTCCAGAAAAAATGGTCAATCTAAATCTTCCCAATGGCCATCACGAAGTGCTTGTAAAAGAATTAGAGGTCTTAAATGAAGCGCAGACATTGCCAATTTCTATTGACACTGATGGCTATGAAATTGGTGAAGAATCGCGACTGAAATATCGCTATTTAGATTTACGCCGCGCTAGATTGCAGAAAAATTTACGTATGCGCTATGCGGTTAATGAATTTATACGTAACCATTTAACTAAACAAGATTTTATTGAAATTGAAACGCCAATCATTTCTAAATCCACACCAGAAGGGGCGAGGGATTATTTAATTCCTTCCAGAATTCAGACAGGAAAGTTTTACGCTTTACCTCAGTCTCCTCAGCAATATAAGCAGTTATTTATGGTTTCTGGTTTGGAGAGATATTTTCAAATCGCCCGTTGCTTTCGCGATGAAGATACTCGAGGCGATCGTCAGCCAGAATTTACACAACTGGACTTGGAAATTAGTTTTGCTGAAAGGGAAGATGTGATGGATTTAATCGAAGATCTTTATATAAAAATGGTAGAAGTTTTATTTCCAGAGCATAAAATTACCCAAAAACCTTTTCCTCGTTTAACTCATGCCGAAGCGATGAAAAAATATAACTCTGATAAACCAGATTTGCGTAAAGATAAAAATGATAAATTTGAACTCGCATTTTGTTGGATTATTGATTTCCCATTTTTTGAGGAAACTGAAGAAGGCGGCTATACTTTTACGCACAATCCGTTTTCTAAACCCAAAGATGAGCATATGGACTTATTAATATCTAAAAAAAATATCGATAAAATTTTAACTACCCAATATGACCTGGCGCTTAACGGATATGAAATTGGCGGAGGTAGTATTCGTAATTTTAAACCAGAGGCGTTAAAAAGAGTTTTTGAAATTATAGGTATGGATGAGGAGAGAATTAAAAATAATTTTGGTCACATGATCGAGGCGTTTTCTTATGGCGCGCCACCAGAAGGTGGTATTGCAATGGGATTAGATCGCTTTATGGCGATTGTCATGAATGAGCCAAATATCCGTGAGGTAATTGCTTTCCCTAAAACTGGCGATGGTCGTGATTTGATGATGGAAGCGCCCAGCGAGGTAGACAAAAAGCAGTTAGATGAGTTAGGATTAGAAATCAAAAAACAAACTAAGAAAAAATAATGAGGAAGGAGAGAACATTAGTTGTTATAAAACCTGATGGTGTGCAGAGAACTCTTATTGGGGAAATTGTAAGGCGCTTTGAAAGAAGCGGTTTAAAATTAGTTGGATTAAAGATGATGGTTCCGACATCAAGCTTTATTGATAAGCATTATAATCTTGATCCAAACTGGCGAATGATTACCGGGCAAAAAACAATCGAATCTTATTTGAAAAAAGGCAAGACGCCGCCATCTACCGATCCTCTAAAAATCACAGAGCTTGTTTTGAAGGGATTGAAATCTTACATGAGTTCTGGCCCGGTGGTGGCGATGGTTTGGCAGGGGATTCATGCAATTGGTATTGTCAGAAAATTAGTTGGCAGCACCGAACCTTTGACTTCTGACGTAGGTACAATCCGCGGGGATTTTACAATTGATTCTTATGAAGTTTCTGACTTAGATGGTCGTTCGGTGCGAAATCTTATCCATGCTTCAGGTAATAAAGAAGATGCTGAAAAAGAAATAAAATATTGGTTTAAAAAAGATGAGTTAATAAATTATCGCTTAGTGCAAGAGGCGATTCTTTACGATGTAAATTTAGATGGATACTTGGAATAAATGCTAAATATATTCTCAAAGCTTTTTAGTCCGGTAAAAGGGCTGGAAAGGGTAGTGGAACAAGTTAATAATTTGGAAACAACAGTTAAGGATTTGACGGATATTGAGCTGCGCTCTAAAAGTGAAGAATTAAAAAAACAAATTCAATCTGAAGGAAAATCTTTAGACGAAGCCTTACCTGAAGCTTTTGCTTTAGTTCGCGAATCGGCCAAGCGCACGCTCAAACAGCGACACTACGATGTCCAGCTGATGGGTGGTATTGTTTTGCATCAGGGAAAAATTGCCGAAATGATGACTGGGGAAGGTAAGACTTTGGTAGCGACAGCGCCTGTTTATTTAAATTCGCTGGCTGGCAAAGGAGCGCATGTTGTCACTGTCAACGAATATTTAGCCAAAAGAGACACAGTTTGGATGGGTCAGGTTTATTACGCCTTAGGCGTAAAAGTAGCTTGTCTTGTCCACGACAGCGCGCTTTTATATGATCAGAAATTCATCCCAATAAATGCCGAAACTTTAATTGATAAAGAGCGAGACACAACAGGATCGTTTTTAGTGCAAGAAGAATTTTTGCGACCGATTAGCCGAAAAGAAGCTTATCAAGCGGATATTTTGTACGGTACAAACCACGAGTTTGGTTTTGATTATTTACGTGACAATTTAGCTTATTCAAAAGACCAGCAGGTCCAGCGAGAACCTTACTTTGCAATCATCGACGAAGTAGACAGTATTTTAATTGACGAAGCGCGCACACCGCTTATTATTTCTGCTCCCGACCAAGAATCGAGCCAATATTACAAAACATTTAGTCATCTGGTGAAGCGACTGGAAAAAGACGTTGATTATATTGTTGATGAAAAATTAAAGTCAACCGATATTACTGCAAGCGGTATTGATAAGGTTGAAAAAGAATTAAAGGTAGAAAATATTTACGCTCCGGAAAATATGCGCCTAACTCACTACCTTCAGGAGTGTTTGCAGGCACAGGGATTATTTCAGCTCGATAAAGATTACGTCGTCAAAGATGGTGAGATTATAATTGTCGACCAATTTACCGGTCGCTTAATGCATGGGCGAAGATATTCTGGCGGATTGCACCAGGCTATCGAAGCCAAAGAGGGCTTGGCAGTACAAAACGAAAGCCGTACCTATGCGCAAGTGTCCATCCAAAATTACTTCCGTTTATATAAAAAATTAGCTGGTATGACCGGTACCGCTCAAACTTCAGCTGAAGAATTCGATAAGGTTTACAAACTGGAAGTGGTTAGTATTCCAACCAACCGACAAAATATTAGAAAAGATTCTCCGGATTTAATTTATAAAAATTTAGATGCAAAATACGAGGCGATTATTAAAGAGATTAAACAAAAAAATGAAGCCGGTCAGCCACTTTTGGTGGGTACAGTTTCCATTGAAAAGAATGAAGAACTTTCTCGTCGATTAAATAGCCGAGGTATCAAACACGAAGTTTTAAATGCTAAAAACAATGAGCGGGAGGCGGCGATTATTGCCCAAGCTGGAAAGCCCGGCGCGATTACGATTGCCACAAACATGGCCGGCCGTGGAGTGGACATTATTTTGGGTGGCAATCCGCCGGAAATTTTGGACGGGCAGAAAGTTCGTGATTTGGGGGGGTTGCATGTTATTGGCACAGAGCGTCATGAAGCGCGGCGCATTGATAATCAGCTGCGCGGTCGCGCCGCTCGGCAGGGTGATCCGGGGTCTAGTCAATTTTATTTATCATTGGAAGATGATTTGATGAGGGTTTTTGGCGGAGAAAGAATTAAGAATTTAATGACCAGCTTGAAAGTGCCGGAAGATCAGCCAATTGAATCGGGCATGGTTACTCGGGCGGTTTTACAGGCCCAGTCAAAAATTGAAGGAATGAATTTTGATGCTCGCAAGCACTTGCTCGATTATGACGATGTTTTAAACAAGCAACGGCAGGCGGTTTATAAAATGAGACAAGAAATGTTGGAGACTAATGCCAATCCGCAAATTTTGCAGGCGCTAGATTTCTTCTGGATGACCCATTTGGACGACATGGAACATCTTTCGCAATCAGTTCGTTTGCGCGCATATGGACAGCATGATCCGTTAGTGGAATATCGTCGAGAGGGACATAAGCTCTATCAAGAAATGATGGAGAATTTTGAACAATGGAAAATTGAAAACGATTCTAAAATTGCGGATTCCGAATTACGAATTGAAAATAATCCTCAATTCGCAATCCGCAATTCTGAATCGAAACAATATTCTGGCACCGGCCGAAATGACCCTTGTCCTTGCGGTTCGGGTAAGAAATATAAGAAATGTCATGGGAAATAAGAGAAGCCATCAGTAAGCCACTCGTCGTTTTGTCAGTTTTTTTAATTTGACAATAAAGTTTATCTTAAGATAAACTTAAAATGTATGAAAAATAATATTGTGGGATTAAAAGAATTAAGAGGAAATATGCAAAAATACGCTTCTTTAATTGAAAAAGGAGAATTTTTTATAGTTGTAAAAAGATCTAAACCATTATTTAAAATTTCTTCTGTTGATGAAGACGATGGATTGTGGGAAACGATAGTTGATTTTACTAAGATTAATAAGAGAGGTATTCTTGCAAAAAAATTACTTACAAAACTTTAATTATGGATAAAATTGATAGGGCATTAAATAAACTAATTCCTAAAGAAAAAGAACGAATAAAAAATATTATTAAAGCGCTCCAATTGGGGCGTTTTAATAATTTGGATATTAGAAAATTAAAAGGATTAGAAAATATTTTCCGAGTCCGAAAAGGCGGAATTAGAATTATTTATCAAGTGATAAATAAAGAAATTTTCATCATAAAAATTGATAAAAGAAAAGAAAATACTTATAAATTTTAAGTACCATGCTACCGCTTATTTGAACAACTACAATAAATAATATAGTCTTGCAACATGCGACTTCCAAAAGATGACAAGTATTATCATTGGACTAGCCATAGTAAGCACAAAATGCTCCAGTATCAAATATCAGAAAGTTTAGTGAAAAGAATTATTCGCTCTCCGAAAAGAGTTGAAGAGGGTATCGCGCCAAAAACTTTTGCTGTAATGCAATCTAAAACAAACACGAAAAAACCATCGGAGATTTGGGTGATGTATGCAGTTGCAGATTTTAGGGATAAGATTTTAGATATTGGGAATTATAAAAAGAAAATAATAATTTCTGCGTGGAAATATCCGGGAATTACGAAGCCGGGAAAAAAATTATCAATTCCACTAGATACCCTTGAAGAGCTGCAAAAAATAGTTAATAAGTGGATGTAGTATACTTATGTAAAAATTTATGAGGTTTTTGAGGGAAAAAGCCGCTTCCTAGGAAGCGGCTTTTGCGAGGTTTCTTTGCGCAAAATATTTTATTTTATTTCGACCATTATGAAGTACTCTTTTAATAGTCCCTATTGGCCTGCTAACTCTATTTGCAATATCTTCAAGCGACATCCCAAGTTTATATCTCATTGTCATTACTTCTATCTCCAACTTATTGTCTAAATTATTTATTGCCGCATATAATGCATTTCTTTGTAGGTCTATATTACTTTCTTCTCTTTCAATTATTTTTTCCTTTAAATATTCTTTTTTGGAATTGTTACCATCATCAATTTCAATATTAGTAACTATTTTCACTTTTCTTCTTTTTAAATTTTTGAAATAATTTATGACAGCATGAGCAGCAGATCTATAAAGATAATTTTTTACATCCCGAACGGCTTGAGCTTTAGGCAAGAAATTAAGAAAAACGTCTTGGGTTAAATCTTCTGCCGTATTTGCATCCCATACAGATTTTTTTATAAACAAGAATATTTTATGTTGATACTCTGTGAAGACGTGTGTTGTGTCCACTCAAACCCCCTCTCTGATGTCAAAGTTGTCTGCTCACTATATTACTACTAATAGGAAGATTAGTAAAGCAGGCGCCAGTCCCATTTTGGGATCGTAGTATTATTGTAAAGACAAACTTCCATCTTATCCTTTGCGTCGCCGACAGTATCTGGAGTAACCCATACTATTCCGCGACTAGAAGAATCACTACAAGACGGCTTTCCGGTTGCTGGAGTATTTACTTGAACACCGCCATCACTTTTTAAAAGACCGGCAAAAAAACCATTCTGCCATTTAGCGCTTGTTCTGCCGATATCCAAACCGTTGCCGCTTGGCTGTATCGTATCATCAAAAGTGGCCGCCGATGCTCGGCCGATTGTTGTTTGAATGGTTCGGGTAGAAATATTTTGTGTTGTCGGATATGAATCAAGGCGCAAAACAATTTTTATTAAATCGTGGCCTGGATAATTGCCGCTTTTAATAAAAATTAATTGTGCCACGCTTGCTTTGTTCGTTGTTAGTGGCCGTTCAGAGCTCGTGCCTTCTTTTATGACTAAGGCTGGAATTGTTACCGAGCCAAAATTATAATTTTTTGTGTAGATTAAAGTCGGATCTTTTGTCGCACCACCGATTCTTCTTAGTACTAAGGTATTATTGCTGACACCTCGGTCTTGATCCAACGGCAATAAGCCGTCGTTTACAAAAATTCCTGCAGTATTAGAGGAGGCAATTATTTTCTGGATAGTTTGTAGAGTGAAATTTAATTGGTTGTTTAGTTCGCTTTCGGAAAGATGTTGGGATTGGAGGCGGGTGAAGGTGAGGATTACTGAAGAAAAAATTAAACTAATGACTAAAAATATACCCAGGTAAATTATTAATTCGATAAAAGTAAATCCCCGTCGCATGGGTTTATTATATCATATTCAGTCTTATCGCCACCCACCCCGCTATTTCTATAGGAACCAGAATAATTTGTTTCTAATCGGAACGCTTGGCGAGGAGATTTAATGGGGGTTCGATAGATATTTATACTGCAGATGGATCAGTAAATAAAATAGACAAAGTTTTAGCTATTATTTTTAAGTCAAAAAGCACTGATTGGTTTTGAAGGTAATAGTGGTCTAATTCTAATTCTTTTAAAAAAGGCAGGCTGGAAGCGCCATTGACTTGGGAATGGCCGGTGACGCCGGCTTTGGCTAGAAATAATTGTTTGTATTCTTCTGGGTAGTGTTGGATTTCTTCTGGCTCATGCGGGCGTGGGCCAACTAGAGAAAGTTCGTTTTTTAAAACATTAATTAATTGTGGAAATTCATCGAGGCGAAACTTCCTTAAATATTTTCCGGTGCGGGTGAGTCTTGGATCATTTCTTATTTTGAAAAATGGACCATCTCGTCGTTCATTTAAATGTTGTAGAGAGATTTTCATCTGATGCGCTCCATCAACCATTGATCGAAATTTATAAACTTGAATAACTTTTCCCCCACTAACGCGATTCAGCCTTACAAAAACCGGCCCTTCTGATTCAAATTTGATTGCTATTGTAATTAGAGGCGCAAAAGGCATTATTACTAGTAAGCCAGTTATTGCTCCTAAAATATCTATTGCTCTTTTCATATGACTTCGAATAAAGAATAATGAAGTATGAATAAAGATTACCAATGAAAATAGCTATCGTCCACGACTACCTAAATCAATACGGCGGGGCGGAGAGGGTTTTGGAGTGTTTAATGGAAATGTTTCCCGAGGCGCCAATTTACACTCTGCTTTATGACGAGCAAAAAACCCATGGCAAATTTGTTGGTAAAAAAATTATCACCAGCTTTTTAGATTTTAAGTTGGTTCACAATCATCACCGCTGGTTTATTCCGTTAATGCCATTGGCGATGATGGCGATGAAAATTGATGACAGTTATGATTTGGTTATTTCCGCAACAGCCGGCTACGCGAAGGGGATTAGTTATGGATCACAAACAAAACATTTTTGCTATTGCTACACACCATTGAGATACGCATGGGAAGAAAGTTATCTTAAAAATTTTAAATTTAAAATTCTAAATTTTAAATTAATGAGTTTTATTCTAAAATATCTTAGAAGCTGGGATTATAAAGTGGCGCAAAAACCGGAAAAAATGGTTACACTTTCTAATTTTATCGCGCAAAAAATAAAAAATTTTTACGATCGTGAAGTAGAAGTTTTATATCCGCCACTGGATACGAAAAAATTTTTTTACGATCCGGAAATTAAAAAAGAAAATTATTATTTAGCCGCCGGTCGTTTAATACATTATAAAAACTTTCATATTATTATTGAGGCCTTTAATCGTCTGGGACTTCCCTTAAAAATAATTGGCGCCGGCCCGGAATTAAAAAATTTGAAGAAAATCGCCAAACTGAACATTGATTTTTTGGGCTTCGTCCAAAACGATAATGAAATGAGAAGAATTTACAGCGCCGCCAAAGGATTTATTTTTGCCAGTGTTGAGGATTTCGGTTTGGTAATGGCGGAGGCGCAGGCCTGCGGCACGCCAGTAGTGGCTTTGGGTGAGGGAGGAGCGTTAGAGATAGTTCTCCCAAGAAAAACAGGGTTATTTTTTCATAAACTGGATGTAGATGACCTAGTCTTGGCTTTAAAATATTTTAACCAAATTAATTTTGATAGGAATAAAATAGCTGAATCTGCACAGAGGTTTTCGACCCGTAATTTCAAAGGGGGCTTGACAGATATTTTAAAAGGATTATAATGTGATTAGTTAAGGTTCGACATTTTCGAGAGTAACCCAGCTGTCCACGGGGAGATAGCAGTAGGAAGCAGTATAGGGCCCTATACAAGCTTTTTGGGGAAGGTGTTTGAGGTTAACCTTGTCTGTCATTGCTCAACCGAATAAGGATGCCGGATTCTCTGGCCGGCTGAGGGGAAGCTGACAGATCAAAATCTTATCCCCGCTCGATAATTACGAGCGGTCTCTACGGAGGAGACCGCTCGTTTTTTAATTAAATATATTGCAAAAATATATAAACAGTAGTATAATATTTAGACATGGAATTAGATCAAAAAGAGGAGGTTTCTGAAATAGCGGCTCCAGCCTTAACGGCTGAAGAAGAGATTTTATTTGCCGACATGATCAAGGCAGGTGTTATTTATGGCCGTAAAAAATCTAAAACTAATCCTAAAATGGGACCTTATATTTTTGCCACCAGAAAGGGCATCGAAATTTTTGATTTGCCACAGACGTTAGTCTTATTGGACAAGTCTACCGTTTTTTTAAAAGAAAAAATAGAAAAAAAATTGCCGGTTTTGGTTGTTGGTACTCAGCCAGCGGCAAAAGATTTAGTAAAAAAATTCGCCGAAAAATTTGGTTTTTTTTATGTAGTTGAGCGCTGGCTTGGCGGCACGATGACTAATTTTAAAGTTATTTCTAAACGAATAGAATATTTCACCAGATTAAAATCTGATAAAGCGACTGGCCGATTAGATAAATACACTAAACGAGAGAGGTTAAAAATAGACGAAAATATCCAAAAATTATCTAAGGTTTTAGGTGGTATTGAAAAAATGACACATTTGCCCGACGCAGTTATAATTTTTGATGTTGAAGAACACCAAACAGCAGTGCGTGAAGCTAATCGCCTAAAAATACCAATTATCGGTATTGCTAATTCTGATTCTAATCCGGATCAAATTAACTATTTAATTCCAGCCAATGATAATTCTAAAACTAGTATTTCTTGGATTTTAGAATATATAGAAAAGAAGTTAGTTTAGAAAAAATGATCAATAACGTATCAAAACTAAGAGAACTAACTGGCGCTGGTGTTATGGAGTGCAAAAAAGCGCTTGATGCTGTCGGTGGCGATTTAGAAAAAGCCAAATTAATTATTCAAGAGCAGGGAGTGTTGCGAGCGGAAAAAAAATCCGCCCGCACTACTGGCGCCGCGATTTTAGAATCTTATATCCACAATGGTCGTATCGGTGTTTTATTAGAATTACGTACAGAGACGGATTTTGTTGTCCGCTCTGAACCCTTCAAAGTTTTAGCAAAAGATTTAGCTATGCACATCTCTGCCGCTGCTCCGGAATCAGTTGATGATTTATTAAAACAGCCATTTGTCAAAGATGAATCTGTCACAATTGAGCAATTAATTAAAAGTGCAATTGCCAAGATTGGGGAGAATATTCAAGTAGCAAGATTTTGTAGATACGAAGTTTAAAATGTACGATTTAATTTTACAACTAAGTCTCATAATCAGCCTCTCTATCATGATCTATCTTTTGGCGCGTTCTATTCCTAGAGTAAAAGATGAAGAGTTGGCCGTTTCCAATCACAACTATTTTGATCAATTAGTTGCTAAAATTCCAATCAGCAAAATTGACGCTTGGTTTAATATGTTTATGGCGAAGTTTTTGCGCCGCTTAAGAATCATTGTTTTGAAAATAGACAATTTATTACATCGTCAAATCACCTCTGCCCACCAAAACGGAAATCATCATTCGAATAACTCGAACTTGGCTGATGATTTGAATAAACAGGAAAATGAGTTATAATACTTGATGTCTGGGCAGATACCTAAGCGGCCAAAAGGGGCGCGCTGTAGACGCGCTGGCTTTATGCCTTCGGGGGTTCGAATCCCTCTCTGCCCACAATTTTCTTGCCACTATAATCTACATTTTGTAGTCTTAGGTTAGTGCATTGATAGATCCTTCAATCCTATTTAGGGCAAGGGGGGTTTTATGTCAGAACAACCGACGGTTCAAGAGTTATATGAAATGGGGAAAAAATATGCCGCCACCGGTACGATTGCCCATGATTTAATTATTAGACACGGCGCATGTTCATCTGTATTAGGTGTTTTAGCTAAAAACGATTATGAAAATTCCTTTATAGATTTTAGTTCACAGGTTGGTTGCAATACTTTTTAAAACTGGGCTGTTACATTCGTGCGGTCTTGATTGGTTTAATGTGCCGGAAATTTTACTAATGAAAAAACTTTGTGAAATTACGCCTGGCGATCCAGACAAGAAAAAAGTTTTTCTATGTAATTCCGGAACAGAATCAGTAGAAGCGGCAATTAAATTTTGTAAAGCTCGCCGCCGGAGAAATAAAGAATATAGCCGAGAAAGATTTATTGCCTTTCAGGGCGCTTTTCACGGGCGAACTTTCGGGTCCCTATCTTTAAATTGTAGTAAAGCAGTTCATACGGCTGGATTTTTTGACCTCTGGGATGATGGCGATTTATCTTATGGCCAGGAAACAAAAAATAGAGCCATGCCCGTTTCTCACATCTGCTTTCCGCACAAATATGATCAGAAAAGCATCGATGACTTCAAAGCTTTTTTAGATGTTTTGTTTCTAAATGATGTTAGCGCAGTTTTTATTGAACTGATTCAGGGCGAGGGTGGTATTCGTGTCATTGATCAAGAATGTTTGGATTTATTGGTTGCAAAATGTAGAAAAAAATAATGTTTATATTGTTGCTGACGAAGTACAGACTGGATTGATGCGCACTGGAAAAATGTTCGCCTGTGATCATTATGGTTTAGAACCAGATATTATTTGTCTTGGGAAAGCTTTGAGTGGCGGGGCAATTCCAATTGCCGCTACTGTAGCAAAAAAAGAATTTGATTTTGATCCCGGACAACATTCTAATACTTTTGGTGGAAATCCTTTGGCTTGTTCTGCTGCCCTCGCGTTGATAAATGAATTGCAAATTTTGGACACTAATTTACTCATCGCAAAAGAAATTATTTTAAGTAATTTTGCTCCCGAAGGATTAGGTTTTATGAGAAGAATAGTTTTGGAAAATAAACAGGAGCGTGATCGGGTAATTAGTCAGGCATTATACAAAGGATTGCTTTTGTTGGGTGCCGGTGAAAAGGCAATTCGCTTAATGCCGCCTCTGAATATTTCAGACCATTTTTTAAGACTGGCAATCGATATTGGTATAATCCACGCACATATTGTGGAATAAGCTAGGATTTAAGCGGATAATT
>ERZ1292623.581-Hain-H51-01um-R1-581-length-38944-cov-34_pt1 | contig 38944 bp, 44 predicted proteins | sample MGYA00564398_ERZ1292623 | MGnify/ENA primary metagenome ERZ1292623 (study PRJEB36523, sample SAMEA6512633) | groundwater metagenome | collected 2019-01-07 | study: AquaDiva: Metagenomics assemblies of 32 groundwater samples
GGAAAAATGGGGGGAAATCAGTGGGACGCGCTTCGCGCGTCCCACCTTTTGGCTTTGAAAAAGCCGTTGAGTTCTGTTTTGGTGCCCCGTGGAGGATTCGAACCTCCGACCGTTCGCTTAAGAGGCGACTGCTCTACCAACTGAGCTAACGGGGCAGTTGTTTACTACCGTGCAATACTTTTCTAATATACTCTCTTCCTCGGTAACTTTTCAACTGCCTTTCTCGAATAACGGCTTCTTTTCGAGAGAGAAAACTTTCACGGTAGACAAGTTTCCATGGGCCAGAATTTATTTTTGTAAAAGACCCCTTTTTATTTTTAAGAACGCCATTGTGTCGTGCCAGTCGAGACTCTATATCAGACGTCTGGCCTATGTAAATTTTCTCGTTCTTTTTGTTATGGATCGCGTAAACGTTATACATTTTCGCAGGCTGCTCTGCCTCCGCCAGCCGGCGGATGAGCTAACGGGGCTTTGGGGATAACTTATCATAGCGTTTCCTGGTATACTTTTAAAGTGGTTATCACAAAAGAAGGCAAGCTTATTATAGTAGCCGTAATTATCGTACTCGTTGTTTTGACGGCGTGGTATTTTCTCCAAAAACAGTCGGCAACGCAAGCCCCACTTTTCGACGGGGCAAATCAAGCTCCTTCTTCAACGCCTGACGCGTCCCAAAGTTTGGGCGGTGAGTTGTATCAAAAATCTTCAAATCCGATAGGGGACAAACTTCCGGCGACCAATAATCCCATAAAGGATGCGAATCCTATCGAAGGTTTGTATCAAAATCCGTTTTAATGAAACATATGACAAGGTCTTCGCTTTTTTTGAAGTATTGTTTCGCGGTTGCAATCGTTGGAATTGGATTCATTGTTTCATACGCGGTGCTCGCTCAAACGACCGTATCCGCCGAACCGTCGCGTGATGGTATTGCCGCCGGAATTTCCTTCCCTATTCCCGAGCTGGGAAACTGCACCGATAAGAACGCATGTCGGAGTTATTGCAATGAATCCGCGAACATGTCCGCGTGTATCCAGTTTGCCGAAGCTCATGGACTTGTAAATAAAGACGAAGCGGTTCGGGCGAAAAAATTCGCGGAACGCGTAGGGAACGGTACGGGTCCCGGCGGATGCAATTCACCCGAGGGCTGTAAAAGTTTTTGCGCCGATATCCAAAATATTGATGCGTGTATCGCGTTCGCCGAAAAAGAAGGATTGAAGGGTGAGCGTTACGAAGACGGAAAAAAAATTAGCACTTATTTGAAATCAGGAGGAACGCTTCCCGGCGGGTGCACATCAAAGGAAACCTGTGAAGTTTACTGCGGTGAATTTAGTCATGCCGAGGAGTGTTCCGCATTCGCGAAGAAAGTCGGTATTGGCGCGTTGCCCCTTATGGGAACTTCGCGTGGTGGATCAACGAGTGAACAGATGAAAAAATTTTCCGAGTTTGCCGTGCGAGGAGAGACTCCCGGCGCATGCGCGTCGAGGAGCGAGTGCGAGGTGTATTGCAAGGAAAGCGCTCATTTTGAAGAGTGTGTCGCGTTCGGGGAGAAAGTCGGATTTTTTTCATCGGGAGAAGCAAAAAAGATTCAAGAGAATAGAGGAAGGGGACCGGGTACTTGCGATTCATCGGAGTCTTGCCGTGTTTATTGTAATGACGAATCGCATCGCGAGGAGTGCTTTAAATTTGCGGAGGAACACAAACTGATTTCCCAAGAAGGCGTAACACAAGTAAAGGAGGGATGGGTACGCGCCCGCGCCGGTTTTGACGACGCGCCCCCCGAAGTTCGTGAGTGTTTAAAAGCGACTCTTGGGCAAAATGTGATCGAAGATATGCAATCAGGAAAGCTTGTTCCCGGGCCCGAGATAGGAGAAAAAATGCGCGCGTGTTTTGAAAAGTTTGGCGCTCGGCAGAATACTCAAGATATTTTTAAAAATGCTCCGCCGGAAATGAAAGCGTGTCTTAAGGAAAAACTTGGGGATGCTTACGATAAGGTAGTTTCGGCCCAAGCTTTGCCTTCGCCCGAGATGGCGGATAGTTTTCGGATATGTTTGCAGAGCGTGCAATTTCGAAGATCCGATCTTCAAGGTGCGTCCGAAGCAGAAAGCATTGAAAGACAAAAAGGAAACACTCCTCGATTTGGAGAATTTTTAAGAACGGCGCCTCCGGTAGTCGTTGCTTGTTTCAAGGAAAAGCTCGGAGAAGATTTTCAAAAATTGCAATCGGGAGTGTTACCGCCGAGCCCCGATGCGCAAAGTAAGATGCGTCTGTGTTTCGAAAGTTTTCGCCCCGAAAAACCGATTTTTGATCGCGAGCGTGGAGAGTTTCGCAATCCTTCATCCACTCCTTCCGGTGAATTTAGAAATTTTCCGCCGGGCATGGAGGCTTGTTTGAGAATGAAAGTTGGCGAAGAAGCATTGAATAAAATGCAACCGGGAGTGCGACCAAGTCCAGAGATAGACGCGGCTATGCGTGCCTGCTTGCCGCAAGCCGGACCGCTTCCCGTTATTCCTCGTCCGGTTGATCAAGGAGAAGGGGGAGGTACGATTGTTTTGCCACAACCCGACGCGGGGATTCGTTCTTCTCTAAACTGGCCGGAGGCGGTGCGGGCGTGTCTCAAGGAAAACCTAAGTGAGGATGTATTTTTGAAGATTCAGCAGGGAGGGCAACCTTCTCTTGATGTAGAGGCGAAGATCAAGGAGTGTTTTTCCAAAGTTCAAGGATCATTTCCCGGATCGGTGGACGGCGCTTTTCCGTTTCCTACCGCGGGGGATTCGGGTACAAGGATATGTGTACAGATTATTGTTCACGCGAAGGAGCCCATAAGCGGCATTTGCAAAGAATTTCCGACTCCGTGCGACGTGCCGCTCAATTGGGAAAAAGTTGAAAGTTGTGTTTCTCCGAATGTTTCACCAAGCGACTCAAACACTTCACCGTCCGCGATTTTAAAATTTTTTAGTGCTGTTTTCAACCCCTTTCTGCGATAGAAGTTTTAAAGAGAAAAAAGAAAGTCCCGGCTAATTTCAGTCGGGACCTTTTGGGTTTTTAGAAGAAATATTTTACTTCTATTTTGTGTTCTGCTCTAGCGCCGCAGTGAGTTCCTCCCAGTGTGCTTTGGGTTCCCAGATCACGTTGCCACGTGCGATGTCGTCGGCAACATCGGGGTCGTCCTGCTGCCACTGCCCTGCGGGACGATGGATGCGAGCTAGGACCGATATGCTCCGATAATACAGGGGCGCGGACCGGTTCATAGCGCAGGCAATGCCAAGTACCATGCCGCCGCCGCACATCGAGAGTTTTACGAGTTCGTCCGTGGTCGAGAAGTTATGACAGACGTCTTCGACGACGAGAATCAGATCTCTCGGCCGTATTTCGTGGCGTTTGACGACAAGGGTTGATTCTTCTCGGCCCTTGGGCGTAGCCGCCACAGTAACTTTCTTTTCCGCGAAGATGGTGCGAATGCCGAGCTTCCGGCCGAGCGCGCCGGCGAGGAGTATACCTCCCATGGGCGCGCCGAGTGCGAGTGTTGGCTCCCAATTGAGGTTGCCTCCGATGTTCTCCGCGAACGCCTCGGCGAAATCGTCGAGAACTTCCGAGTATTGTTCCACGCGGGCGAAGTTCCAGTACTCGTCGCCCACGTACTGTTTCATTTCACCACCTCCCGCGTCGTACTTTCCGGTGTGGCCAACGAGGGGCCCCTCTCGTTGGCCCGTACTGTTTTTTGGGCAAGAGTAGTAACCGCCGCAACGCCGCCAGGTTTCTGTGGGATCGTCAAGGACCACGAATAATCCATCGAGTGGTAGCATCACATGCTTCTTTCTGTCCGCCTACACCGCTGGTTGCGGCGAGACAAGTCGGTGCTGGTTGATTTGTTCGTGAAGATTCATCGTCTCGCGCCGCGCCGCTTCCGCGAAGTCCGCGCCTTTCGAGGCGAAGATGATGCCGCGCGAGGAATTGATGATCATGCCCCGACCGCGGCTGTCCTTGCCGGCGGTCACGGTTTTCTCCACGTCGCCGCCTTGCGCTCCGATTCCTGGGATCAAGATCGGCATGTCGCCTACGAGCTCTCGGACTTCCCGGAGTTCACCCGGATACGTTGCGCCGACGACGACCGCACAGTTGCCGTTCTCGTTCCATTCGCTCCTTACTTTGTATGCAACGAATTTGTAAAGTGGCATATAGCCACCCGGAACGACATCGCCTGAGACGTCCATGTCCTGGAATTCTCCCGCGCCGGGATTGGATGTCCGACAGAGCACAATCACGCCCTTGTCCTTTTGGTCGAGAAAGGGCTTGAGCGCTTCGCGCCCGAGGTAGGGGTGCACGGTGATCGCATCTGCCTCGAGATGTCCGAACGCTCCGATCATGTAGCCCATGTTCGTGTTTCCGATGTCGCCGCGCTTGGCGTCCAAGATCACGGGCACATCGGGTGCTGTATCGTGGATGTGTGAGATGGTCTGTCGAAGAGCTTTCCAGCCTTCTTCACCATGCGTTTCGTAGAACGCGATGTTCGGCTTATATGCGCAGACGAGGTCGCTCGTGGCTTCCACGATGCTTCGGTTGAACTGCACGATCGTTTCGGCGATCTCGCTTCGGCGAATCGATGCGGGAATCTTACCGAGCTCCGAGTCGAGTCCCACGCAGACGAACTTTCCTTCCGACCAGCGATTCTCGAGCAACTCCCGAAAATTTCTTGTGCTCATAAAGCAAATCCTCCCTTATTAAGTTGTGAAGTGCGTTTACAAACCTTTCGGTTTGGCTAATTAGAGTCTAAGCTAAATATATGAAAATACAAGGATAAATAGTCATAGGTAGCCCCTCGCATTCGTTCGGGACATAAGAACCGCTAAGCTCGGATACTCGCTAAGCGAGTTCTAATGTGCCTCCGGAGGGAATCTCACTGCTCGCTACGCCTACGACGGCTGCGCTTTCAGAACCCTCGGTTCTGAATAATCTCCTACACGGGAGGAACCTTATACTTTCCTCCCGACCCATCCTTCGGTTCGAATCTCTCTGATAACATCGGATAGCAAAACAGCTATTAAAATTTAATAGCTGTTTTGCTACAGGTGCCTCCGGAGGGATTCGAACCCCCAATGACTGCTTCGAAGGCAGTAGTGATATCCATTTCACCACGGAGGCGTTTTTATTATTCTACGGAATTTTTTCATTTTTGACAAAAGGGGTTACACTATATCAAATGACAACGGCACTGATTCTTATTTTTCAGCTCGCGGTATTTATTTTTTCGGTAATGATACATGAGATTTCTCACGGGTATACCGCGGAAAAACTTGGCGATCCGACGGCACGACTCGCGGGGCGTTTGACGTTGAATCCGTTGCGTCACCTCGATCCTTTCGGTTCTTTCATTCTTCCGATAGGACTTTATATTCTGACCCAGGGAGCCTTTATCTTCGGATGGGCAAAGCCGGTTCCCTATAATCCGATGCTTTTAAAAAATCCAACGATTGCCGCGGCAAAAATTGCCGCCGCCGGTCCTGTGAGTAATCTCGTGATCGCCGCCGTATTCGGAATTCTGATACGCATCTTGGGGTTCATAAACATTCCGGCGTTCGGTTCGATAAGTCTTTTCTTCGGTCTTATCGTCTATATTAATATACTCCTTGCTGTTTTTAATTTTGTTCCCATTCCTCCGCTTGATGGTTCGAAGGTGCTTGTTGTTTTTTTACCTCGTACCGAAAAAACAGTCCGCGCAATGGCGTTTCTTGAATCGTATGGCTTCTTATTTCTTCTTCTCTTTGTTTTCGTTTTCAACGGTTTTAGCCTCATACTTCCGCTCATAGATTTTATGTATGGTATCTTTGCGGGCCAGCCCGCGGTTTTTTAATCCGGGGAACTCATTTTATCCTCGCACCTAATCGAGATTGCGGAGTGATGCTTCGTCAAAATTTCTGCGTATTTATTGCTTGAAAATATTTTTCATGAGCAGTGAAGCGGTGTATGGCTCCGAGGGGTGGTTATCTCGATTAGGTGATGGGATTTATTTGACAGAAGTCCGATATTTGTTACAATTGGGTGGCTACTTTTACGAGTAAGTGAATGCCTACAATACATCAACTTGTTAAAAAAGGGAGACGAGCCGTGAAGGATAAATCCAAATCACCGGCGTTGTCGTTCTATTTTAATACGATAAAAAATCGCCCCGTCGTATCTTCTTCACCCTTCAAGCGGGGAGTGTGTTTAAAGGTTTTTACGACGACCCCCAAGAAGCCGAATTCGGCGTTACGGAAGGTCGCGCGGGTGCGCCTCACGAATGGAATGGAGGTTACCGCATATATTCCCGGTGAGGGTCACCAGCTTCAGGAGCATTCGATCGTTGTCATTCGCGGTGGGCGTGTGAAGGATCTGCCGGGCGTGCGGTATCATATTGTGCGCGGTGTGCTTGATTCGACGGGAGTTGAAGGGCGAAAACAACAGCGTTCAAAATACGGCGCGAAGCGCCCGAAAACATAGTCATGAGAAAAAAGAGAATTTATAAAAAATACTACAAACCAGATCCGTCGCACGGCCGAGTGGATCTCGGTCGGTTTATTAACTATGTAATGAAGGACGGGAAGAAGTCGACCGCCGAGAGAGTCGTTTATTCCGCGCTCGAAAAAATAAAGGAACAAACAAAACAGGATCCGGTCGCGATTTTTGAGAAAGCGATTGAAAACGCGTCTCCTCTTCTCGAAGTTGTTTCGAAGCGCGTAGGTGGAGCGAACTATCAAATTCCTCACGAAGTTACTCCCGCGCGGAAGTTTATTTTGGCTACGCGATGGATCGTGGGAGCGGCGCGTTCGAAAAAGGGGAAGCCGATGGCCATAAAGCTCGCCGATGAACTTATCGCGGCTTCAAAGAATGAAGGTTCAGCCATCAAAAAGAAACAGGATACGCACCGTATGGCTGAAGCCAATCGCGCATTCGCCCATTTCGCGCGATAAAGGCTTGACCCAGAAATTCAAGCAAGAGCGAAGAATTTCTGACTGCCAAACCTTACCGAGCACATAAAAGGATGTTATGTGCTCGGTGCTCGCTTGTAAACTTACTGCGTTTTATACAAACTTCGCATGCCACGACAATATCCTTTAGAAAAAGTTAGAAATATCGGCATTATTGCTCACATCGATGCCGGAAAAACAACCGTTTCGGAACGGGTGCTTTTTTATACCGGAATTTCCTATAAGATCGGCGAGGTGCATGAGGGTACGACGGTGATGGATTGGATGGAACAAGAGCGGGAACGGGGCATTACGATTACCTCCGCCGCTACTACCACATTTTGGATTCCGTCCTATCGGCATGCCGACAAGAATTTCCAGTATCAGATGAACCTTATCGATACTCCCGGCCATATTGATTTTACGGTTGAAGTAAAGCGTTCGTTGCGCGTCTTGGACGGCGCGGTTGTGGTATTTGATGGAGTTGCCGGTGTTGAACCGCAATCGGAAACCAATTGGCACTACGCCGATGAGTACGGCGTGCCGCGAGTTTGTTTTATCAATAAGTTGGACCGGATGGGGGCGAATTTTGAAAAAAGTCTTCAATCAATCCATGATCGGTTGACCTTGAACGCCATACCGATCCAAATTCCAATCGGTAGCGAATCGGATTTTAGCGGAATCGTCGATATTCTCGAAGAAAAAGCATTTGAGTTTCACGGCGAGCACGGGGAAAAGATCCAGGAGATACCGATTCCGGAAAATTTAAAAAATGAAGTGAAGAAACGTCGCCATGATGCGGTTGAAAAAATCGTCGAAAACGACGACGAGCTTATGGCGCTCTACTTGGAGGGAAAGGAAATTCCCATCGCGGACTTAAAGAGAACTCTTCGCAAGGCGACCATTCAGAATAAACTGGTCCCCGTGCTTTGCGGATCGGCTTTGAAAAATAAAGGTGTTCAGTTTGCGTTGGACGCGGTTGTGGACTACCTGCCTTCGCCTCTGGATTTGCCACCTATTAAAGGCATTGATCTTAAAACAGGAGCCGATATCACTCGCCGCGTTTCGGATGACGAGTCGTTTACCGCCCTTGCGTTCAAGGTTGCCGCCGATCCGTATGTCGGTACGCTGACGTATTTTAGAAATTACGCCGGTGTTTTAAAGCGTGGTTCATATGTTTTAAATTCAATAAAGAATCAACAGGAACGCGTGGGACGCATTGTGCGTCTTCATGCTAACCAGCGCGAAGAGGTAGAGGAGGTGTACGCGGGAGAGATCGCCGCCATTGTGGGTCTTAAGAATACAACAACCGGAGATACGATTTGTAATCCCGATATGCCTATTGTGCTTGAAAGGATTGATTTCCCGGAGCCTGTGATCGCGGTGCGAATTGAACCGAAAACCAAAGCTGACCAGGAAAAAATGGGCGAAGCGTTGCATCGTTTGACCGAAGAGGATCCGACGTTTCGAGCATCCGGTGACTTGGAAACAGGAGAGACCATTATTGCCGGAATGGGGGAACTGCATTTGGAAATTATCGTTGATCGCATGAAGCGAGAATTTGGCGTTGAGGCGACCGTGGGAAGGCCCCAGGTTGCCTACAAAGAAACTATTCTTGGCGAATCTAAAGCCGAAGGAAAATACATTCGACAATCGGGCGGACGTGGTCAGTACGGCCATGTCAAACTTTCCGTAAAGCCGATGGAGCGGGGCAAGGGGTTCGTGTTTGTAAACGCAATTAGAGGAGGAGATATTCCCCGAGAATATATTCCCGCGGTTGAGAAAGGAATTGAGGAGTCGCTCTCGAGGGGTATTATCGCGAGTTATCCGGTTATTGATGTTGAGGTGACACTCTATGACGGTTCGTATCACGAAGTTGACTCTTCGGAGGCGGCTTTTAAAATAGCCGGATCGATGGCGTTTCAAGAAGCCGCGCGTAACGCAAAGCCGGTTATCTTGGAACCGATTATGAGAGTGCAGGTAATCGCGCCGCAGGAATTTTTGGGTGAAGTAACCGGTGATCTGAATTCGCGCCGCGGACGTATCGAAGCGATGTCGGATCGCGCGAATATCAAAGTGATTGACGCGAATGTTCCCCTTTCGGAAATGTTCGGTTACGCGACACAGCTTCGGTCAATGACGCAGGGAAGGGGATCGTCCACTATGGAATTTGACCATCGGGAAGTTGTTCCGAAAAATATCGAGCAGTTAATTATTGAGGGCAAGAAGAAGTAGGGAGATTTTCGGAGAATAAAATAAATCGCTTTCAAAAGCGATGTATTGTATAGGGTATTTTTTTAGAATCCACTTCCGGAACTTCCGCTACCTCCCGTGGAATTACTTGAGCATGTAGAACCCGATTCAGCGGTCCCGATAAGCACGATAGTGCCGTCTTCCGTCTCGCTTTCTTCGCAGTATTCTCCGTAGTAGCACGTACCGGATTGCGAATAGGTCCCGAGTACGCAGGTATCCTGCTCTACGGCGTAATTGGAATAAGTACCAGAAAAGATAACCGAGTAGGGATAGAGAAAATCCGTGGCTCCGCCTTGCACGTAATTTTCACTCAAGGTGACTGCTTCTCCCGAACAATAACAATTGTCGCTTGAAACTTCCTCAATGTCGCCTCCGAAGGGCAGTGATCCGAACGATTGCGCCAGAGCCGATGATAGACGGCCAAATACGAAATGAAACAATCGAGCGATTTTTGTCTCTCTTTTTTCCGAAAGCAAACCTTCTCCCGATCGTGAAGTTTCTAAGGCAAGATCTTCCGTTACGGCGAGAGATGTATTTTTGTATCTTTCATAGAAATCCCGAAATTCTTTTTCGGCCATTGTTCCCGCATTAACCTGTATGGCATTTTTCATAAGGGTAACCGTCAGCCGTTCCATGCCGATGATTTTTTGCGCGATCGTAATTCCTTGTTCTGAAACTTTGATATTTTTAAGAAGCGCGTCTTGTTTTGCGTATCCATCGAGAAGAACGTGGAGTGAGTTTTGTATTTTCCCGAAAGAATTTTCCTTGAGCGCGGTTTCGATAAGTTCGTGAGGCCGCAGGATGCGCCTGTTCGGCCGCTTGAGGAGCTGGTCAAATTCTTTTTTTGTAAAACTTACGCGAGAACTGTTCGCCGCCACTTGGGTCATATAATTTTTTACATCTGCCGCCCCGTCGTTTTCTACGGGAAATTCACTTATGGCAACAAGCGGAAGAGCGAGCGTTTCTTTTTTCGGCGGGGTTGCCGTAGTGGTCGATCCGGTTAAGTTTGAGAGGTTTCTTATGGTATTTAAGAAAAAGTCTTCCGTGGAAAGCGAATAGGATTGCGGAAGCGTATTTTTTTCTTGTGAGGGTTGGTTGGGGTAGAGAGACGGAGAAGATCGAGGCGGGAGAAAAGCATTTCCAAGAGAGTTTCCTCGGCTATCCTTGTATTGTATTTTCTCGTTGGGTGCGTTCCTTGTACCCAACCTTTCTTGGGAATGAGGAAGTAAAAACCCGACTACGAGAGCGCCCATTATTATGCCGGAGACACCGATAATAATTTTGCGTATTCGTTTTTCCATCAATTTTTTCTTTATTATAGCATATGATTAAGCTTTTTCTTTTGCGGTTATTCTCTCTTCGGCTAGTCATTTTTTGAGCAGTATTCTTTCCTTTCCTATGTATATGTCCCCAGCGGGGTTGATCCCATTTAGAGACAACGCCTCTCATGGGGTTGACAAATTTGTTGCAGGGTCTATAATCTGTTATTATTAACGAGTCGAACCAAGGAGCATCTTTGTGCTCCTAAAAAAAATATTATTACTGCATACTATGGCAGAAAAAGAAAAATTTAGCCGCAATAAACCCCATGTAAACGTCGGAACGATTGGTCACGTTGACCATGGTAAAACGACGCTTACGGCCGCTATCACTCATGTGCTCCACATGAAAGGGTTGGCCAAGAAAGAAGAGACGGTAGACCAAATCGATAACGCGCCGGAAGAAAAGGCTCGCGGTATTACGATTGCTCTGCATCACTCGGAATATGAGTCGGAAAAGCGCCATTACGCGCACATTGATGCTCCCGGACACGCCGACTACATTAAGAATATGATTACCGGTGCCGCTCAAATGGACGGCGCGGTATTGGTAGTCGCGGCAACCGATGGCCCCATGCCGCAGACTCGAGAGCACATTTTGCTTGCTTACCAAGTAGGCGTGCCAAAAGTGGTTGTTTTTTTGAATAAAGTTGATCAAGTTGACGACAAAGAATTAATCGACCTCGTCGAATCCGAAGTAAGGGAGCTTTTGAAGAAATACAACTTTGACGGCGACGCGACTCCGGTTATTCGCGGTTCGGCATTAAAGGCGTTAAACACGAAGTCACCGGACGATGCCGATGCTAAGCCGATTTTGGATTTGATTAAAGCTCTCGATGAGTTTATTCCCGATCCGGTCCGAGATCTCGAAAAGCCGTTCTTAATGCCAATTGAGGATATTTTCTCTATTGAAGGAAGAGGAACGGTGGTAACCGGCAGAGTTGAGCGCGGCAAAGTTAAAGTGAACGAAGAAATTGAAATTATCGGTCTGAAGCCCACCCAAAAGACGGTAGTAACCGGTATTGAAATGTTCAATAAGCTTTTGGATGAAGGTTTTGCCGGTGATAACGTGGGAATTTTGCTCCGTGGTCTCAAAAAAGAAGATGTTGAACGGGGACAGGTTCTTGCAAAGCCGGGGAGCGTAACACCGCATACCGAATTTGAGACCGAGGTATATATTTTAAGCAAAGAAGAAGGCGGACGACACACCCCATTCTTTCCGGGTTATAAACCGCAGTTCTATATTAGAACGACGGATGTTACCGGAGAGGTAACGTTACCCCAAGGAACTGAAATGGTAATGCCGGGAGATACGATAAAATTGGTGGTTAAGCTCATTGCTCCGGTTGCGCTTGAAGAGAAGCAACGGTTTGCTATTCGCGAAGGAGGCAAAACGGTAGGAGCAGGTGTGGTGATAAAGATTCTTAAATAAGGGCTTTGTCTAAAATTTTAATTGAAAATGCAAAAATTTTAGGAACAAAACCTTACCGAGCACATAAAGTTTTATGTGCTCGGTGCTCAATGTTGTAGTAAAATTTACTGCGCTTTGAGCTTGTAAATTTAAACAACATTGGCATGACCAAGAAAAAGGAAAACGAATTACCGCAAAAGCTACGCATTAGGATTAAGGCGTACGACCACAAGTTGATCGATAATTCTTCGCGCCAGATCATCGAAACTGCGGAGCGGCACAGCGGAAAAATAGTGGGACCAATACCTTTGCCGACCGAAATCAAGCGTTATACGGTAAATCGTTCAACCTTTGTACATAAGGATTCTCGGGAACAATTCGAACTTCGTATCCATCGAAGGCTTATTGACATCTTAAATCCGAGCCCAAAGATCATTGAATCCTTAAGCAGCCTGAATCTCCCCGCAGGGGTGGACATTGAGATAAAGCTGGTGTAAAATTCCTCTGAGGTTTTAGCCGAAGTTCTTAAGGGTTTCCCGGGGTTTCCCGCGCTAAACCCAGTACCGAGCCAAGCACTCCGATTCTTTAATAATGTCACTTTGTCGGTGTCATGAGTTTCGTCTCAAGTCTGGATGCCTTTTTGGGATTTTATTGAAACTTAACTGAAGAAAACGGGGATTATTACGGCGCTCGATCTAATAACTGGGCTCATACCCGGGCGGTTTTTTTAGAAGACCTTTTCCGTCTCAAGAAAAAGGTAAATTTTTTTCTTTATCTCAAATTAATGGTTTTAATTTTGGGGAAAAAACTCAAAATGACCCAAGTATGGAAAAACGACAAGGTGATCCCCATCACCGTTTTAGAGGTTCACCCTCATACCGTTACCTTGTTACGCACCAAAGAGCGTGATGGGTATAAAGCGGTGCAGATTTCATCGTTAAAGACAAAAAGAGAATTTCGTATTGCCGAGGAAGACTTTAAAGTAGGGGATGTCATTGACGCGTCCGTTTTCGCGGAAAATGACATTGTAAAAGTAAGCGGACTTTCAAAGGGGCGTGGATTCCAGGGTGTAGTGAAACGTCATGGTTTCGCAGGTGGTCCAAAAACACACGGACAAAAAAATCGTTTTCGAGCTCCGGGATCAATCGGCAGCACCGCTCCGCAACGTGTTCCTCCGGGAAGACGTATGGCGGGACGCATGGGAAATGAAAGGATTACATTCAAGGGTTTGCGAGTCATCGGCGTTGAGCCGGAGAAAAATATTTTGATGCTTCGAGGCGCGGTTCCGGGAGCGCGTGGCGGGCTTTTGGAAATTAGCTTAGTAAAGCGCGCGAGCGAAAAGAAATAGCACTATTCGAGATTATTATGAAGACTGAAGTATACAACCAAAAAAGCGAAGTAGTGGGCAGTATCGATCTTCCCGAGCGCGTTTTTGGCGAACGATGGCGTCCGGTGCTTGTGCAACAAATGCTTTTGTCACAACTTGCGAATCGACGGAAACCATGGGCTCACGCAAAGGGTCGCGGGGAAGTTTCGGGAGGCGGACGAAAACCATGGAGACAAAAGGGGACTGGCCGGGCGCGCCACGGCTCTATTCGTTCGCCGCTTTGGAGCGGCGGAGGAAAAGCGCATGGGCCGGTCAAAGAGAGGGATTACTCCGAAAAGATAACAAAGAAAATGAGACAAGTGGCTCTTTTCAGCTTACTTTCTAAGAAGTTTGCCGATAAAGAAATAAAATTTTTCGATACATTGACGGTTGAAATGCCGAAAACAAAAATGCTTGCCGCGACACTGCGTCCCTTGCTCAATGTTCCCAAACATAAAAAGAATCTTGATGTTCTTTTGGTGCCTCGCGCCGAAGAGCTTTCAAAACTTTCGAGAGCGGCTCGAAATATTCCTAAAACAAAAGTAGCAAGCCCTATGAGCTTGAATGTTTACGATCTTTTAAATTACACCCATATTTTCATTGATCAAGATACTGTCGCGATTATTGGAGGTCATTACAAAAAATAAGATACATCAATGATGAAAGGATACTCAATATTACAAAAACCAATTATTACGGAGCGCGCGAATGATTTGAATAAGCTCGGGAAATATGTTTTTATGGTACAACCTTCCGCGACGAAGAACGAGATTAAAAAAGCCATCCAGACGATTTATAAAGTAAACGTTACGGCGGTGAACGTTATTTCTCAACCTCCCAAAAAGCGTCGTTATCGAGGACTTGCCGCAAAACGCGGGGGATATAAAAAAGCCATCGTCACGATCAAGTCGGGACAGAAAATCGAAATAGAATAAGACAATGAAATCATACTCACCCACAACTCCATCGCGACGGCATATGACCGGTGTTGACTACGGCGTATTAAGCCGTGTCAAACCCAAAAAGTCATTGCTTACGCGGCTGAAGTCCCACGCGGGGCGTAACTCGCAGGGACGTATTACGGTTCGACATCAAGGCGGTGGGCATAAAAAATTGTATCGACTTGTTGATTTTAAACAGAATAAGTTTAATGCGTCGGGACACGTTGAAACTCTTGAATATGATCCGTATCGAACGGCGTTTATCGCCTTGGTGCGTTATGAAGACGGAGAGTACCGTTATGTACTCGCTCCACAGGGTTTGAAACCGGGGGATACTATTATTACCGCCGAAGGAGCGCCTTTGAAAACCGGTAATCGTTTGAAGCTTAAGAATATTCCCGTAGGATCTCATATCTATAATGTTGAACTTAATCCCGGTCATGGCGGACAACTTGCCCGATCTGCAGGTTCCAGCGCGGAGGTTTTGGCGAACGCAAACGGATATACCGACGTAAAGCTTTCTTCGGGAGAAATTCGGCGCATCTTATGGGAGGGGTACGCTTCATTGGGCGAAGTTTCCAATTCGGAACATAATCTTACGACAATCGGTAAGGCGGGACGCTCGCGATGGCTGGGTATTCGGCCGACCGTGCGAGGTTCCGTGATGAATCCCGTGGATCATCCCTACGGCGGAGGTGAAGGAAGAACACAACGTGGAACCAGAAAACCCAAGACCCTTTGGGGTAAGGTGACCGGCGGTCGAAAGACGCGTAATAAGAGAAAGCGTTCAACGGGCTTTATCTTAAAACGAAGAAAATAAATTTATTCCTATGGGACGCTCACTTAAAAAAGGACCGTTTGTCGATCCAAAACTTTTAAAAAAGATTTCGAAAATTAAACCCGAAGATAACGTGGTTATTAAGACGTGGTCGCGCGCGTCGGAAATTTCTCCTGAAATGGTGGGGTATATCTTTGGAGTACATAACGGCAAGATTTTTAATGAGGTACGGGTAACCGAAGAGATGGTAGGCCATAGATTGGGAGAATTTTCATTGACGCGAAAATTTGTCCGTCATGGAGGAAAAATGCAAAAAGATTTGGAACAAAAAACCGCCGTACCGGCCGCTCCGGGCGCAGCCCCCGCTAAAAAATAAACCATGGCAATACAGACTGTTACCTTAAGATATTTACGCATGGCTCCACGCAAAGTGAGGGCTATTGGTGATCTCATAAAAGGACTATCCGTCAACGAGGCGGAGGCGCAGCTCTTAACGCAACGACGTCGCGCGGCGAAGCCTCTCCTTAAACTGCTTCGTTCCGCGATGCATAATGCCGTTCATAATAAGCGTTTTGGATTGGAGAAACTCTACGTGGAAAGCGTGCGCGTTGATCAGGGTCCGATGTTGAAGCGTTATTTGCCGCGCGCTCGGGGAGTGGCAACTCCGATACAAAGAAAAATGAGCCACATTACGATCATGTTAGGGGAAAATATTAACTTGCCTTCGCCGCGCTTTAAAATTGTTGTTCCGAAAAAGACAAAGCTTCCCTCGAAAGGACGTTCGGGAAGGAAGAAAACAAAAGAGAAAACGACAAAGAAAGAAACATCGGTATCGCGAGAACCCGCCGCTTCGGGAGGATTTTTCAAGAAAGTATTCAGTCGAAAAACGGGTATGGGTAAATAAGGGCTTTGTATAAATATTCAAAGAAATTTATGAACAAAACCTTACCCAGCCCCACTTTGTAATATGACATTATTCAATAAACCAATGAAACTTGTTGCCAATACAATTAAAACGTCGTTCAATCCCTTCGATACAAAGTGGGGCTGGGTGCTCACTGTTGTGGCTATAATTTCTTCGCCACAGAGTGACTCGAAATTATAAACAACACTGGCATGGGACAAAAAATTAATCCATATTCTTTCAGAGTGGGAATTACCAAGGACTGGCCGGTACGTTGGCTTTTGAAAGGCGATTATCGGAAATTTCTTGAAGAAGATGAAACAATTCGACGGGTCATTAAAGAAAAAGTTGGCCAAGCGGGAATTTCTGCCATAGAGATTGAACGTACTTCAAACAACCTCCGAGTCCTTATTAAAGCCGCTCGTCCGGGTTTTGTGATCGGCCGTGGCGGAAAGGGAATCGAGGATCTTATCAAAGAGATCGAAAAACATTTAAAAAAGTTGCGAGGTGTTCAGGTAACGAATTTGAATTTGAACGTTGAGGAGCTCAAGCGATCGGAAATTTCGGCTCCGTATGTCGGTCAGCAGATCGCGTGGGATCTTGAGCGGCGCATGCCGTTCCGGCGAACTATGAGAAAATATTTGGAACAGGTAATGCAGAATAAGGAGGTCCGCGGAGCAAAAATTTTACTTTCGGGGCGTCTTGACGGAAAAGAAATCGCCCGCAGGGAGTGGCTTCGCAAAGGAGAATTGCCGCTTCAGACATTGCGCGCCGATATTGATTACGCTCAAGCAACCGCTTTTACGACCTATGGCACCATCGGCGTGAAGGTTTGGATTTTTAAGGGCGAGATTTTCGCCAAGAAAAACAATAAGATCGAACCCAAAGAGCGAAAGAGCGTTCATTAATTTTTTAACCAACCATGCTTATCCCGAAGAAGGTAAAACATAGAAAGTGGCAAAAGGGCCGTTCTCAAAAAAGAACGGTTGAAACGCGCGGTTTAAAATTAAGTTATGGTTCATATGGCCTAAAGGCTCTCGAAAGATCGCGGATCAACTCTCGGCAGATTGAGGCTGCCCGAAAAACGATTACGAATCATTTGAAACGCAAGGGAAGATTATGGATTCGGATATTTCCCGACAAGCCGGTTACCAAGCGCCCGCCCGAAGTTACGATGGGAGGAGGGAAGGGAGCCGTTGATCACTATGTTTTTGAAGTGCGCCCGGGTCGTATTATCTTCGAACTTGATGGGATAACTCTTGAAGTCGCGCAAAGCGCGTTGCGCCTTGCGAGCTTTAAGTTGCCCTTCAAAACAAGATTTGTCTCAAAATAACCACTATGAAATCAAAAGAAATCCAAGAATTAAAAAATAAGTCCCATGAAGAATTGTCCGGCATGCTCCATGAAAGCAGGGAGAAACTTCGTGTTCTTAGATTTGATCTCGCGTCCGGAAAAGTGAAAAACGTTTCATCGATCCATGCGTTGAAGAAAAACATAGCGAGAATGATGACGTTTTTAAATCAACCGAATACTTCATAATATGAAAACAAACGAAGCAAAAAAAAGAAAATTGATCGGTGTCGTGGTCTCCGACAAAATGCAAAAAACCAGGGTAATTGCGGTTACGCGATTTAAGAAACACCCGAAGTACTTGAAGTATTACCGTGTTACCACGAAATTTAAAGCTCATGACGAGAAAAATGAGTATAAAGCAGGCGATAAAGTCGTTATCGAAGAATCACGCCCATTGTCGAAAGAGAAGCGATGGGTTATTGTAGGCATCGCATCATAATCACATGATTCAAGAACGTTCTATATTAAAAGTGGCGGATAACAGCGGTGCAAAGATCGTGCGTTGTTTTCGTATTTTGGGCGGTACGCGACGTCGTTATGCTGAAGTTGGCGACATTATTGTTGCCTCGGTTCAAGTTGCCGAACCGCGGAAGACGGTTAAAAAGAAAGATATTGTGAAAGCGCTCATTGTGCGCCAACGCAAACCCATTCGTCGCGCGGACGGTTCTCATGTTCGTTTTGACGAAAACGCGGTTGTTTTGATCGATAACAAAAAAGAACCGGTGGCAACAAGAGTTTTCGGGCCGTTACCTCGGGAGCTTAAGACGAGAGGATTCGAAAAACTCATGACTATGGCTGAAGAAATTGTATAATCATGAAAATAAAGAAAGGTGATAACGTAAAAATTACGGTTGGAAAAGACCGCGGCAAAACGGGAACAGTGTCGAGGGTTCTTTCTGTTGAGGGCCGTGTTGTTATTGACGGCTTGAATCTTTATAAAAAGAGGTCTAAACCCAAGAAACAAGGAAAGAAAGGAGAAATGGTGCTCGTGCCTCGTCCGCTTCAGGTTTCTAATATTCAGCTTGTCTGTGGCAATTGCAAACAGCCGACGCGCGTCGGATATCATTTTGAAGGAGAGAAAAAAGTGCGTTATTGCAAAAAATGCCAATCGCCTTTGAACTAATCTCATGATTAAAATTAAAGTACGAACAAAAAACAAAACAGCTCACGGCGTTTTACCCAAGGATCTCTTGGAGAAGATCGTGGTGAACGCGGGTGTCGGGCGTTTGAGCCAGCAGCCGAATTTTGCCGAGAAAGCTCTGCAACAGGTCAAAAAAGACATCGCTTTGATCACCGGTCAGGTTCCAGAAGAGCGATCAGTGAAGAGATCAATCGCGGGATTTAAAGTTCGCGAAGGACAGGTTGTCGGCTTACGCGTTACGCTCCGAGGGAAGAAAATGGTTGATTTTTTCAATCGCTTGGTTATGATTGTACTGCCTCGCGTGCGTGACTTTAGGGGAATCGATCTTACCGCCGTTGATCAAGGTGGCGTTTTAAATATCGGCATTCGCGAGCAGGTCGTTTTTTCCGAAATCAATTCGGAAGAATCGACGTTGGTTTTTCCGCTTCAGGTGAACATCGTACCCCGCGATAAACACAGGGATGCGGCGATTGAGATATACCGGCGATTCGGTGTTCCGCTCAAAAAATAAATTTTATGGCCAAAGCATCAGTTATTGCACGCAGTAAAAAGAAGCCGAAGTTTAGCAGCCGCATTGTTCGACGTTGCTTTCGATGCGGCAGAAAGCACGGTTACATGAGAGAGTTTGGGCTTTGCCGGATATGTTTTCGTGAAATGGCGACTCGCGGTGAAATTCCCGGAGTAAAAAAATCTTCTTGGTAAGGGCTTTGTCCAGCCCCAGTTTTGCAAAAAGAGTTGAACACAAAAAACATCTAACTTGCATCCTTCATGTTACTATATCCTAAAAACTATGTCTGTATAAAACTGGAGCTGGGCTTTGTATAAATATTCAAAGAAATTTATGAACAAAACCTTACCCAGCCCCACTTTTTTGTGTTATCGTAGATAAATAAAAACAATGAAAATTTCTGCCATTATAATTAAACCGTCGATTTATCGCCTCTCTAAAAAGTGGGGCTGGATGCTCACTGTTGTGGCTCAATGTTCTTCGCCACACAGTAGCTTGAACATTTAGACAACACTGGCATGTACCACAACCTTCTCACCGCAATTAAAAATGCCCAAGCGGCGCGCAAAAAAATCGTTCGCCTTCCTTACTCGAACGCAAGTTTTGCGATCTTAAAAGCCCTTACTTCGCATCAATATATAAAAGAGGTAAAGAAAAAAATTATCGAAAAGAAAAGTTTTGTGGAGATAGAGCTTTTTCCATGGGGCAACGACCATCAAATTTCCGGTTTCAAGTTTTTGAGCAAACCGAGCCGCCGCTTTTACGTGGGTTATAAAACTTTGCGGCCGGTGAAGCAAGGATACGGAGTTGGATTTCTCTCAACGCCTCTTGGAATTTTGACCAACGAGGAAGCTCGCAAGAAGAAAGTCGGCGGCGAGTATCTTTTTGAAGTATGGTAAGGGCTTTGTATAAAATTTTTATGAATTACTCAAAGGGTACTTGTGGGGTAAACTTTTTTTCGCCAATAACATTCACATGAGCCGCTTAATCAAAAAATCAATTATAATTCCGCAATCCGTAACGGTGAGCAGTGATGAGAGGATACTCACCGCCGTTGGTTCCAAGGGAGAAAAAAAAGTTCCTATTCTTCCCTATCTGAAGGTTGTCATAGAAGGGGGGCAGATAACCGTCACTTCTTCCGAAAACCACAAACAAGCGCGCAGTAATCAGGGTACGATGTGGGCTTTGATTCGGAATGCTATCCAGGGAGTTGCCGAAGGATTCGTGAAGATACTCGAGATTCATGGCGTGGGATACCGAGCGGCAATAGAGGGGAAAACACTGGTATTAAACCTTGGATTTGTAAATCCGATTCGCTATGATTCGCCTCAAGGGGTTACTGTTGTGGTTGAGAAAAATTTGATTATCGTTTCCGGGGTTGATAAAGAGGCCGTGGGGCAGACTGCGGCTGAAATTAGGGCATTTAAGAAGCCGGAACCATATAAAGGTAAAGGTATTCGTTACAAAGGAGAGGTCGTTCGGAGAAAGGCCGGTAAAAAAGCCGCTACGGCAGGAGCAGCCGGTTAATGCATAATTATCACCATGGATGTTAAATTGTTACATAGAAAAAAAATACGTCGCGCGCGAAGAGTAAGAGCGAAAATTTTTGGTACTTCCAATCGGCCGCGCCTCGCTGTTTTTCGAAGTAATAAAGGATTTGCGGTTCAGCTTATTGACGATGCGAAAGGGAAAACACTTTTTGCCGCTTCCACGAAAGAGTTATCCAAAGAAGAACAGAAAAAAACAAAAACGGAGCAAGCGGTTTTTTTGGGAGTTTTGATCGTAAAAAAAGCAAAAGGAGGAGGTATTACGAAGGCGGTTTTGGACCGGCGGTCATATCGATATCACGGCCGGGTACGCGCTTTTGCCGAGAGCGTCAGAAAAGGGGGATTTACTATATAAATGATTAAAGCGAATTACACAAAAGAAGAATTTCAGGAGAAGGTGCTTGATATGCGGCGCGTGACTCGTGTTGTTGCGGGTGGAAAGCGTTTTCGGTTCCGCGCGACGATAGTGATTGGAGACGAAAAGGGGAGAGTCGGTGTTGGTATTGCCAAGGGGCTTGATGTCCAGGGCGCGATCGGAAAGGCAAAAGTAAAGGCAAAAAAGAATATACTTTTTATTGAATTGAAAAATGGGCGCACGATTCCGCATGAAGTTATGGCGAAATATAGCGCCGCGCGGGTTCTTATTAAGCCCGCGTCCATGGGGCATGGTTTGCGAGCGGGAGGGTCCGTTCGTTTTGTGTTAGGATTGGCGGGTATCAAGGATGCTACCGCGAAGTGTTTAGGGAGGACGAATAACAAACTTACGAATGCTATGGCCACTATTGAAGCTTTAAAAAGTTTGAAGAAAAAACGCAGAAAAATTGAAACTCCTCTTCGCCCGGAAGCGGACTTATAAAATTTATGGCAACACTACATTCATTTCAAGGAGGACCAAAAAAGAGAAAACGCTCGCAACGTGTTGGCCGAGGGGGCAAACGCGGCACTACCGCCGGGCGGGGAACAAAGGGTCAGAAATCGCGATCTGGCCGAGTGCTTCGTCCCGCGCAACGAGACTTAATCATGCGGCTACCGAAACGCCGCGGATTTAAAAATAAAAGGAAAAGCCCGAAATCAATCACGATAAACCTTAAGGACCTGAACGCTCTAAGCGGTACGGTTGATCGTAAGGCTCTTATTGCGGCTCGCCTCCTCTCTCCGCGCGCTACTGAACCGGTGAAAATTTTGGGAAACGGTGAAATAAAAAAACCAATTATATTGAAAGGCATTTTGGTTTCCAAAGGTGTTAAAATAAAGATTGAAAAAGCTGGCGGAGAAATAAGGGCTTGATTGAAAAATGGAATTTTTCACTATCAAACCTTACCCAGCCCCACTTTTTATGGATATATTATTGCCAAGTAAAATAGGAAATATGCGAAAAACTCAACGTGATGTTTATTCTCGTCGCCTTAAAAAGTGGAGCTGGGTGCTCAATGGTATGAGCTCGCTTCGCGTCGCATAAAATTGGAATGAACCGTTTTCTTCAAATCTTTAAAATACGGGATCTTCGCAATAAAGTTCTTATTGTGGTCGGTCTTTTGGTTGCTTTTCGCCTCCTTGCGGCAATTCCAATACCGGGCATTGACGCGGCACGGCTTCAGGAATTTTTTAATACCAATCAGTTCTTCGGTTTTTTAAACCTCTTTTCCGGAGGCGGTCTTTCGAATCTTTCGGTCGCGATGTTGGGTGTCGGTTCTTACATTACCGCCACGATCATCATGCAGCTCCTTACGATGATCTTCCCGAAGTTCAAGGAGTTATATTACGAACAAGGCGCGCGGGGGCAGGCAAAGTTTAATCAATATTCTCGGCTTTTAAGCGTGCCGCTTGCCGCCCTCCAGTCGTACGGGTTTTTAAATCTTCTTATTTCTCAAGGAGTCATCGATCGTCCCGATGCGTTTAGCATGTTGCGCAATGTGGCGGTGATCACGGCCGGTTCGATGCTGGTCCTTTGGTTCGGAGAGCTTATCAGCGAACAGAAGATCGGGAACGGCGTCTCGCTCATTATTTTGGCGGGTATTGTAAGCAGCTTGCCGCTCCAAATTGCTCAAGCGTGGTTATCGTATTCAGCGAGCAACTTGCCGATATATATCGGGTTTTTTGTCGTAGGAGCTCTCGTTATCGCCGGTGTGGTTTATTTGAATGAAGGCGAAAGAAAGGTTCCGATCACTTACGCAAGGCGCGTGCGGGGAAATAAAATATACGGAGGAGCGGCGAGTTACCTGCCGCTTAAGGTCAATCAAGCTGGTATGATCCCTCTTATCTTCGCGATCTCGGTGCTTCTTTTCCCGCAGTTTTTGGCACAGGTTTCTTCGATTATTTCTCCCGGGTTGGGTATTCGTTTGAACGACCTCGTCTCTCAATTCCTTAATAACCAACTGCTCTATGGAATCGTATATTTTTTACTTGTTTTTCTTTTTACGTATTTTTACACCGCGATCACCTTTGATCCGAAGGAAATCTCGAAAAATCTCCAGAGAAGCGGTGGGTTTATTCCGGGCATTCGTCCGGGCGAGGGAACGAGCGAATTTTTTGCGCACACCATCAGGCGCCTGACATTATTCGGGGCGCTTTTCCTCGGATTTATTGCCGTACTGCCGCTTATTGTTCAGACATTGACCGGTATTGCCGTTTTAAATATCAGCGGAACTGCGCTCCTCATCGTTGTTGCCGTCGCCTTGGAAACAATGCGCCAGATTGATTCACAACTTACGGTGCGCGAATACGAGGGGCTTCAGTAGTTCCTTCTCGGAACCCGCTCCGATTTAAGAAATACACCTCGCTTCGCTTGATTTTTTAAATGGCGGCAACGGTTCCCGTCGCCTTTGGCTCCGACCATTTCCGCCATAGTTAAAAAATCTGCACTGCGCTTGGGTATTTCTTATAAATCTCCGCTTATGGTTCCGAGAAGGAACTACTTCCGCCTTTTGGGGGAAGAGAAGCCGCCACGCTCCCTGCCGGCAGGCAGGTGGGCGAGAGTTACTTCCCAATGGATTACTTGCACCTTTTGGAGAGCCCATATTGATTTCGTAATTACTTGTGATAGTATCTTTTTAGATACTTAACCCCAAAACGGAATAGGAGGCAGTCGTGGCTGTTTATTACGTTCGCGACATCCCAGAGGTTGTTTCTCTCGTGAAGAGGCACTTTTCGAAAGTGTCGGGACTCAAGAAGGAGCCCTACGTCAACATCCGGGTCTGCAACAATCTCATCGTCTATGTTTTTGTTGACGCGGATGCCGCAAAAGATGCGCCTCGCGACCTGGCATTCCCGCCGGACGTGGGAATCACGTACAAAGATGAGGCAACGAATCTCAAGAAACTCCCGCGCCTCTGGCTGGAAGAGCGGCTGGCTGAACTCCGATGTGAGCGGGATGTCCGCGCACTTCATCCGGACCTGAATCTTGAGTTCGTCACGTTCCTTGGACATAGCGATGGTCGAGTAACACCACTGGTTGACTAGGGCGTTTCACTTCACGCATTCGTGACAAACGTAACACCCACTGGCGAGGAGAAATCCAGCGCGACTGCCTGATGCAACCATTCAAGGATTAAGCAGACCTTCTGCTTCCCGCCGCGTCCCCGGACGCTGGCGGGTTTTTCTTTCTTGTATAGAGTTTGCCGCCGAAGCAAGAAGTTGATAAGATAATCATATTCATGAAAAAAATCGCGGTAATACTTTATGGACCCCCTGGCGGAGGAAAGGGAACACAGGCGAATTTGTTGGCTACCCAACTTCAGCTTATTCATTTTGAGACGGGAAAATTTTGCGAACAAGTAGTGCACGATCCGAAGCGTCAAAAAGAAAAAATAATCCGGCGTGAGCGGAAGTTGTTTGACGCGGGAATTCTTATGACTCCCAGTTTTGTGCTTCGAGAAGTTGCTCGTCGCACAAAGGAAATCGCGAAGGTGGGGTGGGGAGTCGTCTATAGCGGTTCGCCGCGGACAATTTACGAAGCCGAGGGATTGGTTCCGATTCTTGAAAAACTTTACGGCAAGAAGAATATTTTTGTGTTCGGCCTCAAGGTCAAAGCGGCTGATTCCATGAAACGAAACAGTAATCGGATGCTTTGTTCCATATGCCGCGCGCCGCTTCTTACGGCCTACTACCCCTCTAAAAATCCGAAACATTGCCCCGTCTGTGCAGGTCCTCTTTACAAGCGGACGCTTGATAAGCCGGAGGTTATTAAAGTTCGCCTTAAGGAATATGAAGAGCGAACGTTTCCTATTTTTGCTTTTATGAGGAAACGGGGGTATCGTATCGTTTCCTTTGAGGGGAATCTTCCTCCTTATAGAATTTTTCAAAAGATACATGGGCATATTAAAAACTCCCTCGGAAATTGAGATCATGACGGAAGCCGGGCGGCGGCTTGCTTCCGTGCTTTCCCGTCTTCAGGCGGAAGTTCGACCCGGAATTTCTACGCGCTATCTTGACGAACGAAGTCGCGCGCTTATCAAGGAGTCGGGTTGTCGTCCCGCTTTTTTAGGTTATAAGCCGCACGGCGCCGCAAAGGCGTATCCGGCGACGCTTTGTGCTTCGGTAAACGACACCGTGGTGCATGGGCTTCCCTCGGGCTATGTTATTCAAGAGGGCGATTTGGTGAAACTTGATCTTGGACTTATCCATAAAGGATTTTATTCGGACGCCGCGGTTACGGTCGGCGTGGGGAATATTTCTCCGATCGCAAAAGATCTTATACGAACGACTCGTGAAGCGCTCACTCGGGGTATCGCGGAGGCATGGTCCGGAAAAACACTCGGCGATATCGGATGGGCGATCGAAAAATATGTAACCGCACGCAAATTCTCAATCGTTGAAACACTTTCGGGACATGGAATCGGTACGGAATTGCACGAGGAGCCGTATGTGTTGAATGTCGGCAGGCCTCATGAAGGAGATATCTTGGAAGTTGGAATGGTACTCGCGATCGAGCCGATGGTTGCCGTGGGATCCGGAAGGGTGAAGTGTATTAAGGACGACAGTTACGTCACTATGGACGGTTCGATCGCCGCTCACTTTGAGCATACGATCGCGATTACCAAAGAAGGTCCGAAAATATTAACCCAATAGAGCGGAAGTTTTTGTCTCGAAAGAAGCTATCGGACCCAGTCATAGCTTGGTTCCGCCTATGGCGGATATGGCTGGGGAGATGCAGAGGCATTCCGCTCGCTGGAAACGGAGTGACCTCGGTTCTTTCGAGACAAAAACTGGAGCTTTTTGACGGAGTTCTTTGCTATGCGTTAGAGTAAAGACATGGCACGTCCGTTCCTTACTATAGTGATTCCCGCCTATAACGAAGCGGAGCGTTTGCCGCTCACGCTTCTTGCGATTGACCGGCATTTGAGTGAAGCGGAATACTCTTCGGAAATTTTAGTCTTGAACGACGGTTCAACCGATGCCACCGGCGATATTGTTTTGCGCATGTCGCGGGCGATAAAAAATTTAAAACTTATTGATACGGGTTCGCACAGTGGAAAGGGTTCGGCGGTTCGGAAGGGAATGCTTCTCGCGCGCGGCCAGATCCGTCTTTTTCTTGATGCCGATTACTCAACGCCTCTTTCGGATTTCGAAATAATGATGCCCTTACTTCGAGCGGGGGCGCAGGTAGTCATCGGTTCGCGCTCGCATGCGCAAAGCCAACTCGTAGTGCGCCAGAATTTTGGGAGGCAGGTAATGGGGAAACTCGGAAATTTTGCCGTGCAGGCGCTTTTTTTGCCCCGCGTCTGGGACACGCAGTGTGGATTTAAGGCATTTACGGAAAAAGCCGCGGAGGATATTTTTGAGGTTTCCAAAACGGAAGGATGGGCTTTTGATATGGAGATTTTATCTCTTGCAAAGCGTCTGGGTTATGAGATAAAAGAAACTCCGGTACATTGGACAAACAGCCCTTTTTCTCACGTTTCATATTCCGCCTACTTGCAAACGCTTCAAGAAGCGATTAAAATTCGCTGGAGACTTTCGAAGTTTGATGCGTACTATAAGCCTCGGGAGCGAACATTTATTTAAAGAAAACCTATAGGCGATTTATGATTATGGACAAATACTATTTAACCAAAGAACGATTGGAAGAGCTTCAGAGCGAGCTCGAGGAGTTGAAAACCAAAAAGCGAATTGAGGTTTCCGAACGACTAAAGACCGCCAAAGAGTTTGGTGACCTCTCCGAAAATTCGGAGTATACCGAAGCCCGTGATGAACAGGAGCGCATAGAGCGGCGGATTTTTGAACTTGATGATTTGTTGAAGCGGGTGGTGATTATCAAAAAAAGCGAAGGAGTTGATAAGGTCAGTGTCGGTTCGATGGTAACGGTAAAAAAGGACGGTAAGGCGTTCGTTTATCATATTGTCGGTTCAAACGAAACGAAACCTGAAGAAGGGAAGATATCGAACGAATCTCCGCTTGGCCGCGCGTTTTTGGAACATAAAGTAGGGGATAGTGTGAAAGTGGTTACGCCAAAAGGAGAAGCTACCTATCAGATTACGAAAGTAGAGTAGCTCCAGATTTCTCTTTGAGAGAACCGGCGTCATTCCGCTTCCAGCGAGCGGAATGCGCCTGCATCTCAACCTCGCGACCGAGCACATGAAATTTCATGTGCTCGGACCAAGCTCGCTCGGTCTCCGATAGCTTCTCTTAAAGAGAAATTTTCCGCTTTTGGATGTAAGGTATATTGCTTCGCAAGCGGAGGTAAATGGTATACTTACAAGAAGCGCATGTCCAAAAATATGATAATCATTATAGTAATTATCGCTTTGGTTTTTGCCGCAATAATTGCGGTGGCGTGGTATTCAATAAATAAAACCGTGCGTGCCGGAGACGTGCCCGACAATCCTAACTTACCAGCCATAACTGAAGCAGAACTTAAAGAGGGGTGGTATCGTGGCCGCGTAAGCGACAAGCGCAAAGGCACGCCGCCCGAGTGGATACATGACGGCGATACGAGTTTGAGTGCCGCATGGGTTAAGGATACTAATACTCCGGTTTTGCCGTACTAAAAAAAAGAGGAACACAAACCGAATATAATTAAGCGATGGACATCCAATATCTGTTTTTCATCGTGGCGGCGGTTTTTATCTTTTTAGGATTGAAGGGCGGCGAGAAGCGATCGCTTTGGTTCATTTTAGGAGTGGCGTTTTTGGCAGGCGGTATTTTGCCATTCTTTCATCTGGCCACCGAAACTGTCTATTTTATCATCGCCGGCGTTTTTGTGGTACTCGCCGCAGGCGACTACCTCCGCCGCGGGTTTGTTATTACGTCCCAGCAAAAAATATGGATTCTGGTCGCCGTGATCTTTGTCGCGATAGGGTTGCTTCGGTAGCACCCTTCGTGTTCATAAAATATGACCAAAAAGATAATAATCACAGGCGGTTTAATAATTCTCCTGCTCGGTGTATTATTTTTGAGTATGGAAACCTCCAAGGACAAAGTGGCTTGAAAAGGCGTTAGTAGGGCAAGACTAATTATATTTTTATGAATCGCAGACGTATAGATTACTTTTTAATTTTCTTAGTTGTGATTATAGGAGGCATCGTTTGGTTTGGAGTTGAATTCGGCGGGCGCGTTTGGAATAATGTAAGGATGGGCAAAAATCCTAATATTATCGGGACAATGGATGTCAGTGAATTAAATCTGAAAAAGCCGAGATATCAGGCAGATATTGATGTAGCCGGGAGTGTATACGACATCCGCATCAATGATGGGCCTCTTCTCGACGATAGCGAGGGCCACCTGATGAATACTCAAGTCGAGCTGAACGAGTGGGCGCAGGACGGTAACAACATTCTGTCAATCGAGTTACGCCCGTTGCCCGGTGAGAAGAATCTCCCCTTAGAAGCTAGGATAACAGTTGCGGTAACCGTACGGGAGTCCGGGGAAGGCGAATCCGATCCTCACGTGATTGACACCATTTCCTTCAGGGATGGCGTCGCTACGGCAGATACATGGAAAAATCGTCCCGGTGGGATCCCTCCGCGAACCAAGCCCATCGCCGGAGGCGGCATCCGCATCGAGCACGATCTTCCGATGCATCTTACATTCGCGAAGTGGGCATGGTTGAATGCTCCGGAGATTGACAACGACGACGCGACCATCCGGTCTCTCATGGAAGAGACAAAAAGACTCCATAAAATATTAGTAGCAAGGGATGTCGATGCGTGGGAAACGGGGCTTAGCGAGCTAAGCCGGGATTTGGAGACAGCTTCCTACGTTCCGATTGGTTCCATGAGGGATGGGATGCGACAAAGCCACGAAAAATATTTAAAGGATCCTCAGCTACAATCGCCGGATCCGCCAGAAGAGGATTTGGATTTGACACTTTACGGTGGCGGGCGGCTCGCTCGGCTGAGCAGCTACGGTGACCCCGTCCTTGTGCTTGAAGATCAGAAGGCCCATATCTCTGTTTTCTTTGACTATCTTTTCCGACGTGATGCCAGTGGGAAGTGGGTTATATCGCGCATTAAGCACTGAGGGATTTTGTATGATTTGATTATAGAAATACGATGAAAATTGTTCACAAAGTGGATAAAGAAAAAATAGGACGAAGATAGGAACTTAGTTTTCAAAATTTGAGGAAAAATACAATGATTCCATACGCCTATCTATTCTCGGTTTTGAAACGATTTTCGGGAGAGAGGCATGGGAGAAGTGGGTTGAAAAGTCGTTAGTAGGGCAAGACTAATGTATGAATCCGGCATACGCCGTCTATCAAAAAACTGTGTATAACCAAGTGCTTGCTGGATTAAGGGGGGGCATTATAGTATAGGTATAAAGGTTTCGATACCTAAATCAAGCAAGAAACAAAAAATATGTCGATTTTTGGCGGTAAAAAATTCATAGTCGTTTCTTTGGCGGTGGTCGTTGGCGCGATGACACTTTCCGGCGCTGCGCGCGCGCAAACTATGGACGTACAAGCGTTGCAAATTCAGCTGAATAACCTTATCGAGCAGGTGAGGGTGTTGCAGTTGAACTTAAAAGAAAGCAATCAAGCTGCGTCGTCCGTAGCGACTCCTCTTGCTTCAGGAGTTTCTTGCTATGACTTTAAAGAAAATTTAAAAGTTGGTGATCAAGGGCGCGCGGTAGCCGAACTTCATAACGCGCTCGAGCGCGAGAATTTTTCTGTTTCTGCCGATGAGCGAAATGAAAAACGTTTTGGCGAAGGGACCGCGTCCGCGGTAACGGGTTTCCAGCAAAAATATGGTGACGAAGTTTTAAAACCGATCGGCCTTTCGTACGGAACAGGCTTTGCCGGTCGGGGAACGCGCGCGAAATTAAACGCGCTCTATGGTTGCGGAACGCAAGGGACGACCAGCAACGTGTCCCAGGAAGCAACCCCGACGGGGAAAACGATTCAATTACAATTAGTTCCGCGCGTAGTTTCCCCGAATGGCGGCGAGGTGTTCCAAAAAGGATATTCATACATGGTCAAATGGAGCACGGTAGTTGTTACTCCGGTAAGCTTCGTTCTCTATAAAGGCGGGACTCTTTTCGGCGCGGGAAATGTTGGGCTTCTCGAGAACCAGACCGAGTATGGTGTGAGTCCTTATAAATTTACCTGGACAGTTCCCGAAACGCTTCCCGACGGCAGTGATTATCAGATTTGCGCCTATGATGCCCGCCATGCGCAAGGCGTAGTGCAAGACTGCTCTAATAAATATTTCAGCATTGGTTCTTCATCCGTGCCGCCATCCATTGTTTGGGTGATTTCGCCGAATGGGGGAGAAACCTTGCGGGTTGGTACAACGTACCAAATTCGATGGAATGGCTCAGGCTATCCTGCGAGTGCGAAAGTTGTAATTGGATTTGATACAACACCACGATCCGTAACAGAGATTGCTAACGTGACTAATAGCGGAAGCTATAACTTTACAGTACCCCCAACCCTCAATGGTGTGAATTTGGCAGGCGGTAGCTATACTATTCTTGTTTCCATCCTTAATAGTAGTACGGGGAATTATGATAGTGATAGAAGCGACGCGCCGTTTAGCATCATTTCTGCGACAGCAACCACCCCCTCAATTGTTGTTGTTTCCCCAAATGGAGGAGAGATTCTTGCGAAGGGAGTTACTACTCAAATCCGTTGGGCGTATCTGCCTCTTCCACCGGACCAGTTTGCAATTAACCTTATTGATTCCTCACAAGCGGGAGTTGGCGCGCACTTGAAGACCTGCGGTATTCAAGGAGTGTTTCAGGATGCTACTAATCCGACTAACTTTAGCTGGAGCTGGAGGGTTGGATATGATACGGATGGCAAGGAAATACCAAGCGGCAATTATCGCATCTTCGTCTATAACTGCGGGAATACAAATGATTCGAGTGACGCGCCGTTTAGTATTGTCGGGGCAAAGTCGACTAATCAACCTGACCTTACGGTCCAAGAAATTTACAGTGGTCGCAATATCGCAAACACCTATGATCTCACTGGTGGAGTCTTGTCAATCAAAATCGGGAACATTGGCAGTAGCGCCGCTCCCGCGAATACTGGGCATCTCTATATTTGGATAGATGGTCAACTGCGCTGGACATATAGTTTGGGTACGCTTTATGACCAGTCTTTTCTTTTGCCTGGCGGCACGATGGTAGGTCAGCCCCAAATACTTTCCGGACAGCACACAATAAAAGCGTATATTGACCCGGATAACAATATTGCCGAATCGAATGAAAATAATAATATTCTTGAGAAAACAGTGGATTTTTCGGCGACGCCGATTACCGTCAAAACCTCGTCGAACCTTTCGGGAACCGTTGGGGCATCTTTCAATGCTGTGTTTGATGTCTTTGGGGGAACTCCCGGCTACACGTTCTCGGTAACTGCCGGAAGCTTGCCGCCGGGACTCTCAATTTTCCCCGTGCTTCCGCCCACGACGTGCGGCGGCACCACAACCTCTTCCGGAGGGCAGTGCGTTCCATATAAACCGACGAGCGCATCTCTTCAGGGGACTCCGACGCAAGCCGGAACCTATAAATTCACGCTGACTGCGAAGGACGAGCTTGGCGCCACGGGGAGCGGAACATTCATTGTAACGATTGGCGGTGGCACGGGGAGCAACCTCCCGCCGGTCATAAGCTTTCTCGACGCTCCGACATCCCTTGCGGTCGGCCAAACGGGGACATGGACAATTAAAGCCAGTGATCCCGAAGGGGGCTCCTTAAGATATGGAGTACTTTGGGGCGATGAGCAAAGTCTTGGTTATGCCGCCGTGCCTTCGTATACCACGTTGCAGTACAGCCAGACAGCGACTTTCTCGCACTCCTACGCGCAGGCGGGAACCTATACCCCGACATTTACCGTAGCTGATTCCGCGGGGCTTTCCGCGCAGACAAGCGCGTCGGTGAACGTGGGGGCTATCAGCGTTCCGCAAGCACCGGTCATTAAGAGTATTTCGCCCGGATCCGGCTCTGGGGGAACCGTTGTGACTCTCTATGGCAGTGGTTTCGTTGATCCGAGCACCACATGCTTTACGATAAACGGCGCATGCTATAAATCTTATAGCGCGCCGAAAAATACCACGCTTGATGTTGGGGTGCCCCTATCGATTCCGACTGGCATTGCGGGGGTTACTGTTTCGAATGCAAATGGGGTAAGCAATAGCATAAATTTCACGATAACGTCTTCTCCAAAAGTTTGGGTTACGTATCCCAACGACGGAGGTGCTTTCTACAAAGGAAACTCCTACACCATAACGTGGTCGGGGAACTATATGTCCTTGGTGAACATCTCTCTCTATAAGGAATCGACGGGTGTCATCGTTTCATCAATCGCTCTCGGCGCGTCGGGAGCCGCTAATGGAGGAAGTTTCGGGTGGCTTGTTCCGAGTAATCTTTCAGACGGCAATGATTATAAAATAGTAATTGCCGACATCTCAAGCGGGGTTACTGATTATTCCGATTTTCCCTTCGCGATTGCCTCGACTCCAGGAACAATTCCACCCCCTACTGTGATTCCTGTTGCTTCGATTACCGCAACGTCTCCTTCTGCAGGCGCTGTGTGGGAACAAGGGAAAACATACCGCATAAGCTGGACCTCCTCGAATGTGGCGCAGGTGAATCTGCAGCTTTTAAAGAGCAACGTGGCTGTGATGAATATCGCAAGTTATCTCGCGGGTTCCGGGTCGTACGAGTGGGCGATTCCCGCGACTCTCGCGAGCGGATCGGATTATAAAGTTCGCGTGATTGGCGCGGATTACGGGAATTATTCAACGCAAGGGTATGACGATTCCGATGTTTTCAGTATCGGGAAGGGAATGAGCTTTAACGTGGAGGCTTATCCGTCTTCCGTAGGCACTGCTTCCGTACTCTCGATTCTTCAGAGTCAGCTAGATGCCATACGGGAACAGCTGCAGATGCTTTTGAGGCAGGTTCAGTAAGAGTAGCTCCAGATTTCTCTTTGAGAGAACCGGCGTCATTCCGCTTCCAGCGAGCGGAATGCGCCTGCATCTCAACCTCGCGACCGAGCACATGAAATTTCATGTGCTTGGACCAAGCTCGCTCGGTCTCCGATAGCTTCTCTCGAAGAGAAATCTTCCGCTTTTGGACGTAGGGAAGCTTGCTCGCCTGCGCTTATGGTTCTTATAAAGAAAATCCTACGCTTTTGGATATAAGGAAGCTTGTTTAAAAAGCAAGTTTTTATAGTTGAGAATGCTTTTGCTCGTTCGTTGAAATGGCTTTATACTTTATGATATTCAGCTTGCGAACCCCTATCGGTAAAACCACAAACCCTATTCTCCATGCTCGAAGATTTAAAGAACGAACGGCTCTCAAAGCTCAAAAAAATAAAGGAAGCGGGGATTGACCCATATCCTTCTCGAACGAAGCGAACATCGACTATTGGCGAGGCGCTTAAGAAATTCGGCGCGCTTCTGAAGGCACGCAAGAAGGTTTTTGTCGCGGGAAGGATCATCGCGCTTCGCGATCAAGGGGGTGTGATTTTTGCGGATATTCGGGACGAGAGCGGCACGGTGCAAGCAGTTTTTAAAAAAGACACTCTTAAGAATTTTGCATTTTTACAATCGGTGCTTGATCGGGGAGATTTCATTTCCGTTGGCGGGCCGCTTTTTCTCACGAAAAAAGGACAGCAAAGCATTGAAGTGCGCGAAGCGCAGATTCTTGGGAAGAGTATCAATCCATTGCCCACGGAGTGGTATGGGATCGAAGAGACCGAAACGCGTTTGCGCCAGCGGTATTTGGATCTGCTCTTAAACGAAGAGGTAAAAGAAATTTTTCGGAAGAAAGCGATTTTTTGGAACGAGTTCCGAAATTTGATGCTTGCGGAGGGGTTTCTCGAGGTTGAAGCTTCCGTACTTGAGGCGACGCCGGGCGGAGCTGAAGCGGAGCCGTTCAAAACGCATCACAACGCGCTCGACACCGATTTTTATCTTCGGATTTCTCTTGAGTTGCCGCTTAAAAAACTTTTGGTCGGAGGATTCGAAAAAGTTTTCGAAATCGGGAGGATTTTCCGTAACGAGGGAATAGACAAAGAGCATCTTCAGGACTATACCCAGCTTGAATTCTACTGGGCTTATCACGACTATAACGACATGATGGCGCTTACGGAAAAGATGTATAAATCCGTTATTAAAAAAACAATTGGTTCTCTTGTGACAACCTACGGCGGAAACAAGATCAATTGGGCGAAAAAATGGAAGAAAGTAGATTATGTGGAGCTTTTCAAGAGTGCGAACAAACTTGATCCGTGTTTCGCGAGCCGCGATATTCTTTTTGAAAAAGCGCGGGAGTTGAAGTTGAATCCGGAGGCGAATGCCGGAAAGGGGCGGCTTATTGATCTTATTTTCAAGAAAACCGTTCGCCCAACGCTTGTTGAGCCGTGTTTCTTGATTAATCCGCCTGTGGAGATTGAGCCGCTTGCGAAGCGGTCTCCCAAAAACCCCGCGCAGGTAGAACGGTTTCAGATCATGGCGGGAGGAACGGAACTTGGAAAGGGTTTTTCGGAGTTAAACGATCCGCTTGATCAGCGCGCGCGATTCGAGGAACAGATGAAACTCCGCGCGGCGGGGGATATGGAGGCGCAGATGATTGATGAAGATTTTTTGACTGCCCTAGAATACGGTATGCCGCCTGCGGCAGGATTCGGGATTTCAGAACGTTTATTCGCGGTGTTGATGGACAAGCCTGTGCGTGAAACGGTTATCTTCCCGTTGATGCGTCCGAAGGAATAAGGATGAAGAAAGTAATGGTCTTCGGCGTTTTTGATGGTCTCCACGAAGGCCACCGAGCGTTTTTAAAGGAAGCAAAACAGTGTGGTGATTATTTAATCGCCGTTTTGGCGCAGGATCATGTCGTGGAGCATCTGAAGGGGCGTTTACCGCGGTTGAATTTTGCGGATCGTTTTGAGCATCTCAAAAAAGAAGATCTTATCGATGAAATCGCGATCGGGGACGGCAATTTGGGAACGTGGAGTGTTTTGGAAAAATATAAGCCGGATGTTATTGCCTTGGGGTATGATCAAGAGAGTCTAGGCGAAGCATTGGACGAATATCTAAAAAACGTGGATTGGTATCCGGAGGTTAAAGTAATGCGGGATTACGAGGGTAATAAAAATCATAGCAGTATCATTAACAGCATAGAAAAGCCGACCCTGTAATAGGATCGGCCCCTTGTTGAACTTGTCACACTGATTCGAACCAGTCAATCGGAAAGGAATGCCCGGGCGACTCGGAAGAGTACCACTTTTGGGGAGGGGTAAATGTGAGCACTAGCATGTTTAGGGTCTCGCGCGTGAAGTTGGTGCATTCTCCCATGCAGAGACCTTCTCCTGGAAGAAGCACTTCACAACCCTCAGCATGCGCAGTCGATTCGTGAGATTTGATCTCCTCTACACGGATTGGTCCGTCTGGTTCCCAGAGGTGGCGATAGATCTCCAGTAGTCTTATGGATTCCGGCGCATCTTTCTTGAGACGAACATTGTCGCCCACGCAAATCATGAATAATCTCCTTTTTGTGAAAAGGGTTCTGATGACAGCGTAGCAACTATTTTCCGATTGGTCAAAATCTTAGGCCGTTAACCCAGTAACATTACTCTAGTTCGTTTCATTCAGCGTGCCGACGATGCTCTTTCTGAGAGAATAGTAAGTATCCAAAGAAGCAAACTATCATCTAATAAATACGTATTGAACGAAACGGTGCGCTGACGCTGGAGTAATGTTACTGGGTAAGTTCCGCCGCACCGTCCGCTATCATTTTTGGTTCGCCGTTTCGCCAGGACATGCGTCCTCGAATGAACACGGTTTTATTTAATTCCCAAAGGGGCTGTGTTTTTGCCAAGGTGTTATTGAAGACGATGACTTCCATGGGTTGAAGAGAAAGGTCTTCGATGGTGGCGAAGATCATAGGATCACCTTTTTTCGTAAAAATCTTTTGTATTTTCGAAACGATGCCAGCAATAATAAATATTGATTTTTCGTCTTTTGATGCCATTGCTTCCTTGATCGGTTTTGCCTTAAATTTTTCCATCTTTTCACGGAAACGCCTTAAGGGATGATCGGAAATATAAAGTCCGAGAAGTTCCTTTTCCCATAGGAGCTTTTCGTGATCGCTTGCCGCGTCAACCGGTTTCAAGTTTGGGCCTGTGCTCGAAAACGAGGTGTTTCCGAAGAGCGATGTATGATTTTGGGTTCCGCTTCTTTTTATCGCGGTGCTGAATTTTAGGATTTCTTCGATATTGTGAAGCGCCTGATTGCGTTCAACTCCCAATGAATCGAAGGCGCCGCCCTTGATCAAGCTCTCCAGTGATTTTTTATTGAGATCTTTATGCTGGATTCTCGTCAAAAAATCATTGAAGTTTTTGAACTCTCCGCGGGTGGCGCGTTCCTCTATGATGTTTTTCGTAATTTGTTCACCCACGTTTTTAATCGCGAGCAAACCGAAGCGGATCTTTAGACCATCCGGCGCGAACGCAACCGAGCTTTTGTTTACGTCCGGTGGGAGAATATCGATGCTCGCCTGCTTCGCCTCGTTTACGAGGAATGAGATCCGATCTATATCGTGCACCTCGGCATTCAAGAGGCTTGCCATAAATTCCACCGGATAATGCGCCTTGAGGTAGGCGGTTCGATAGCCGATCAAGGCGTAGCAGGCGGCGTGACTTTTGTTGAATCCGTAACGTTCAAACGGAGGGAAGAGCTCCCAAATGGCTTTGGCGGTTTTTAGATTTATGCCGTTTTTGGTCATGCCGTTAATAATTTTTTCTTTTTGCTCTGTCATAAGGGATTTTATTTTCTTGCCTATGGCTTTGCGTAGAATATCGGCTTCCGGCAGGGTATAACCCGCCAAGTCGCGCGCGATGCGCATCATCTGTTCCTGATAGACGCCGATGCCGTAGGTGGTGCCGAGGATCGGTTCAAGTTGCGGATGGAGATAGGTGATCGGTTCTTTGCCGTTCTTGCGGTTGATGAACGAGGGGATAAGCTCCATCGGTCCGGGACGATAGAGCGCGACGAGGGCGATCAGGTCTTCAAGCTCCGTCGGTTTTATTTCTTTCATATAACGTCGCATGCCGCTTGATTCAAACTGAAACACGCCGGTTGTTTCTCCTCGTTGAAGAAGCGCGTACGTTTTTTGGTCATTCAAAGGCAGTTCCGATATCTTGATATCTTCACCTTCTTTTTCGCGCACGAGGCGCACGGTGTCTTCGATAATGGTCAGATTTTTAAGTCCCAGAAGATCCATCTTTAAGAGACCCAAGTCTTCCACAGCGTGCATTTCGAACTGCGTAATGATGTTTTGTTTGTCCTGTGGGGCGAATTGGAGGGGAATATAATTTATAAGTGGTTCTTTGGAAATCACCGTGCCGCAGGCGTGAACTGATGCGTGGCGGGCGACACCCTCTAAGTGGCTCGCGGCATCAAGTAGTTTTTTGGCCTCTTCATTTTTTTCGTAAAAATCTCTAAGCTCCGCTACTTTTTCGATTGATTCTGCGAGCTTCATGTTCAAAGGGATAAGCTTTGCCAGTTGGTCGCAGAAGCCATAACTTACTCCCATCGCGCGGCCGGCGTCGCGTATCGCGGCGCGTGCCGCCATCGTTCCGAAGGTGATGATTTGCGCGACGCGATCTTCTCCGTATTGTTCCCTGGCGTACGCCAGAACCTCGTCGCGGCGGGTGTCGGCGAAGTCGATGTCGATGTCGGGCATCTGTATCCGGTCTTGGTTCAAGAAACGCTCAAAGAGGAGGCCGTATCGCAGGGGATTGATGTCGGTGATTTGCAGGATATAGGAGACAAGGCTTCCTGCGGCGGATCCACGGCCAGGACCGACGGCGATGCCGTGGCCCTTCGCCCAATTTACCAAGTCCTGAACGATAAGAAAGTAATCCGCGAATCCTGTTTTTTCGATCACGCCGAGTTCGTATTCAAGGCGATTTTTTACTTCTTCGGTTATTTCTTCTTGTGCGAATCGATGGGCAATTTTTTCTTCTATGAGTTTTCTGAGATATTCATTCGCGCTTACGCCTTCGGGTTTATGGAAGTGGGGGAGTTGGATCTTTCCGAGTTCAAGTTCTACATTACATCGTTCCGCGATTGTTACGGTATTGTGGATCGCTTCCGGAATATCTTTGAATTTTTCCATCATGTCATCGGGCGAGTTCAGGGAAAAATCATCGGCCTTAAGCGTAAGGCGGTCGTCGTCGCTCAAACGATTGCCCGTTTGCACCGCAAGAAGAATGTCGTGATAATCCGCGTCTTCCGGTTTCAAATAATGGATATCTTGGGTCGCGGTAAGAGGTATGCCGGTTTCCTTGGAGAGCCGTATGATTCCGGATTCGATTTTCACCACCTCGGGAATATTGGGATGGCGGCCGATCTCGAGAAAGAAGTTTCCCGCGCCGAAAATTTCTTGATACTCAAGCGCCACTTTTTTCGCGTCTTCAAAACGGTCGTGGAGAATATTGCGGTTCACTTCGCCCGAGAGGCACGCAGAAAGCGCGATGAGCCCTTCGTGATGAGCGCGGAGCAGTTCCTTATCCATTCGCGGCTTATAGTAAAATCCTTCAAGATGCGCCTTGGTGACGAGGGTAATAAGATTTTTCCATCCAGTGATATTTTCCGCGAGGAGTACGAGGTGATAATAGCGCTCGCCGGGCTCCTTGCTCGTGCGGTTTCCGGGTGCGATGTACGCTTCAACGCCGAAAATCGGTTTTATGCCTGCCTTCTTTGATTTTTTAAAAAACTCTATCGCGCCGTAGAGCACTCCATGGTCGGTCAAGGCGATTGAATCCATTCCGAGCTCTTTTGTTCGGTTTACGAGATCATCAATCTTTGCGAGCCCGTCGAGAAGGGAATAATGGCTGTGGGTATGTAGATGAGTGAATTTTTGCATACGTAGAACAAGTACTCGCCCGCCTTCGACGGGAATTTTTCCACATCAGAATTATAGAAGAATATCCAAGGACGCGAAAGGGTAAAATGGATATTTTTTGATTTTTTGTCAACCCCGTTAGAAGCCACGGTTTCTAACGGGGTCAAGATTTGCTATTCTTTTCAGGC
>ERZ1292623.583-Hain-H51-01um-R1-583-length-38873-cov-5_pt1 | contig 38873 bp, 39 predicted proteins | sample MGYA00564398_ERZ1292623 | MGnify/ENA primary metagenome ERZ1292623 (study PRJEB36523, sample SAMEA6512633) | groundwater metagenome | collected 2019-01-07 | study: AquaDiva: Metagenomics assemblies of 32 groundwater samples
ATACTCTTAGGAAGCAAATTGGTGTAGCCCAAAAAAGCAAAGGTAGTTCCCTTCTTTTTTATAACAGCTGGTTTTTCCGCCTCTTCTAGATTCTTCCCAGCACCAACGGTCGCAATATTGTTTTTTTGGAGAATTTCTACAGTATCGGACAACGCGTCCTTTCCCCAGTCCCAGATGTGGTTATTCGCCAAAGAAACAACATCAAAACCGGCGAAGACGAGGCCGTTCACAACCTTCGGATCGGCACGGAAAGAGTAGATACTCCCCTGATTTTTCCCGCGGGTCGAGATTGGTGTTTCCAAATTGGCAAAGAGAATATCCATTGACTGCGTCGTTGAAGCAACGAGGATGAAGGGGTAGTTTGGATTTTTTGCTTTCTCAATTTTGTCGCCAACTGCCCGCGAGATCATCACGTCACCAACGAACATCACCTTCACCTCTTTCTCCACGGTCTGGCTGGCCGCCACGGCATTAATTACTTGCGAGAGTGCCAAATTTCTAGTAACCGATCCTTCGAGTGTCGTTTCATACACTTGATTGAATGTCGAACAAAAAGAGTATCCTTCCCAGCCAATGACGAGAAAAACTAAAAAGTAGAGAAAATAAATTGGCCGATACATTGGTTTTCTTTTAGTCTAACCCACCTCGATTGAAAGAAAAAGTAAGATATCTCTTCTTTATGAAACTCTTCTTATTTACGATCGTAAATAAGAAGAGTTTCTACTTTCGACGCAAACTAAGAGAGAAAATCAAAAGAAGATCACCCTAAAATCCGAACCTCCGACCAGTCGGCAACCAGAGATAAATAATCTCTGCAGTATTCGGTTTTATCATCTTCCCAATCACGAGATCGGCGGGATACTGCAGTTCAAATCCAAATATTTTGTTTCTGTATGTTTTCCAACCGACGCCGATCATAAGTGAGCTCGTCACTGTCTCGCCCGAAATACTAGAGCTCGAAACATTTCCGGAAATCGTGTCTCGCATCGGCACAAAAATCATCTTCGCGCTCAAGACAAAAAGAACTATAAGAACAACAGCAATGACAACAATAATCCGAGGGTCAAGGAAAAACTTCGGCGATTTCATAACCAAAATTATTTTGTAAATTTGAAGGTGGAAAGAATCCTAGTTGATGTTTCATTCTGAATAGAATCAGAAATTTCAAATGTAATGTCTTTATTTTTAATAAAAATACTTTTTGTATCATTTGGATCCATACCTATCACAAAACAGCTAGTTGCCTCTAGGCCATAAAACTGATATGGGGAACAGCCCTGTCCATATGAAGCATCCTGACCAATCGCTGACTTCATTTGTGCCAATAAGTCTTCCTCGCTTGAAATAATCGAAATAGTAGGCATGGGTTTATCCGAACCTCCATTTTCAGCATCTCTGTAAATTTTTTGAAGGTCTACAAAGCTTACTTCAAAGATTTCATCAATGCTTGTTCGTACATACCATTCCCCTGGATACTTTACTTCGAACCCATACTTATCATTCCGATAGGTCCTCCAGGTTGAAGTACTCGTACTGAGCGTAGTCGAAATATCAACTTGCTGGTTATTCGTTATAAGTTTTAAGTTATTAGTTTCAAGTCGTAGTCCCTCATACTGCATCCCCAAACAAAATCCAATAAACGGCAGGGCGACAAAAAGCGCGAGTGCGAAAAGCTTCGAGTACCAGGTGACTTTATTCCATTTTACTCGCATATTAGAATCCCCCCAGCATCTTACTTAAAACATCGAGTATATCGCGCAATGAATCAGTAATTGAAGCAAGAGTTGTTCTTTGTTCAACTTGTGCCACTCCTCCAAATTTAAGAATCAATTTTCTAGTAGGTCCACTATTGCCATCGGTGTCTCGAACTCGCGCCTGAAGAACCACTTCTCCGCTCGTGGGAAACTTGGTTAAAGATGAAATTGACATCGAGTATTGTTTGGATCCTACCTGAATCGGAACTGTCTGTCCCTGTGAATTTCTCGTTACTGTCGTATTCGTAAAACGACAGCCAAATTCTTTTAAGACGTCAACATTGTAAAAACCAATGGGACGAACTGCGGGAATTCCGCCACTCGTTGTATCACACACTGCAACACTACCATTTCCTAGGGCAATGTCAGAAACTATTTCGAGATCGGGACGCTTGCCTGCAATTGGAGCAAGCACCGAGCCACCTCCTCTCCCTGATTTGCCCGGTTTCGCTTCGACAATTAAATAATAGCCGGAAGAGTTTGAGGGCCTGAAAACGAGTGTGCCGTCCGCTAAAGTTTCCGAAGGTGGAAAACTGGTTCCGTCAGCTTTGGCTAATCCAAAGTAACCGACCTCCGGACCAATAAGCGAGGTGAATTGCTCAAGTGGCTTTTTATAAACCAAGACGCGATTCCAGTTCCAATCTCCGATATAGAGATTCCCTTCGGGATCAAACAAAGATTCATTAATAGATGAAACAAAATCTCCGAAAGAAAGCTGTGGCACGGTACCAGCTAAAGGATTGAGATAGGTCAAACCAAATCGCGACCCATCGTACGGATTTGCCCCAATAATCATCTGACCGTTTTTATTAAATACTGGAGGATTCGGCGCGCAACCGCTGTCAGTTATACAATTGGGACCAGTCGTCCAACTGCCCCCCGTTCCATACACTTTCGTTGGCAGTATTCCATAAGTGGTCTGCGAGGGATTTTCTGGAATAGCGGCGGCGTCAAACTTTAGTAATCTTGGCCCCTCACCATCCATACTATGAGGCTTATCAATCACCCAAACATTCCCATCAAAATCAACACGAACGTCAAACGCCTCGCAGATTGTTCCTTGTTTTCTGGTGTAAGGACTATCAGCCAAACATGGCCCAGCATCACTCCAACTCGAACGTCCAAGCACAATATCAACATAGGGACCACGTGCCGGATTTTCTTTCCCGTCAATATTCACGAGGCGCATTACGCCTCGCCATGGCGTTGCAACCCACATCCGATTTCCCGAACCAATCGGCCAGAAATGAACAAAGTCCTGGTGCCACAACGTGGCTGATTGGTTTTCTTTATTCTGTACTGAAGCCAGGGAAACTGTCTTAATCGCCGGGGAAGTACTGGCGAAGGGGAGAGCGAACGCGCGAAGGCAAAAGTTCGTTATACAAGGAATCCCTGGAGCCGAGGACATTTGTCCACTTGCCGCTAACCACAAACGATTGCTCCCATCAACTCGTACTGGGCCGAGGTTGACACTCCAATAACCATAATCCCACATTCCGTCGGCTGGCTGGCCAGTAGCTACTGTCTTATAGTCATTCCAAAATAAAACCCTCATCAAATCAGAAACGATCAATTGAGATCCGGCCAGCGTTATCCCCGTTACACCGCCAATACCGTATGGTGATGAATAAGCACGAGAAGTAAACACTGTATTCTGCGCACTATAAGGAATATTGTTCGAAGAATTAATCGTAGTCGATTTATACGATCTAAGAATATTCGAATTCACATCCCAAACATTTACAATCAATACATTTCCTTCGCCATCAACCGCCACACCACGCAGTTCCGCATTCGCCCCGTCAATCGTCTTAATTACCTGGCTAATCGATGGATTATAGAATTCAGTCTTGTTCGTTGATTGAATCCAGAGTCCGCCACGCCCCTCATCCCATACAACTGTCCGAGGGGCATCGTCTGGATTGGTGCTATTAACTAATACCGCAGTGGCTGATGTGGTACCTGAACCATTAAGTGCAATTTGAATAGAACTACTACTATAAAAAACAATCCGGCCGGGATAATATCCGTTTTCGTTACTACCCCTTTTATCTGCAACGTAGACATTGCTCGCAGAATCAACCGCAACCGAAACAGGACGCAGAAGATATTCAAGAGAACTTGGCAAATACTGTGCAGTAGGCTGAACAGAAGAAAAACCGCTTTGCCCTAAAACTAGATCAGCAGTTTTATTAATCTTTCCCGTAGAGTCTTTAGGAAAACGAAGAACACGGTGATTTCCAATATCAGCAACCCATAAGTTACCGGCCGAATCAATATCTATTCCAGCTATGGAAGGATTTTCCCCATCAAGACAGAGAGATTGAGGGCCTATGCCGGAGCTATTACATTTACCCGAAACAAAGTTATCAGTAAGCCCCTGCCCCCAAACTTCGTCAGCCACCTGATCAGTTTCGAACGGCCGCACATACTTAAGAACTCGGTTATTAAGAAGATCGGGAATATAAAGATTGCCTTGAGAATCTATGTCTGGTCGAGCCACTACTACCGCCTCGCGAGGACTTAATGCTACAGGCTCAGTAAAACAAAGAGATGAAGCTGTTGGCAAAACTGGGTTAGGATAAGATTCGTTTGTCGCATCACCATTGCAAGCAGTAGAGATGAAGTCGGACTGACCAATAACAATAGTTGGCGTAACAGTACTTGGTTGAAGAGTACAGATGTTCCCGCCCCCACCACATTCCACATTCAGACTACACGACTGACCATTACTGCACTGACCCGCCGCGCTCAAGCCTAAAATTCTGTTATTATTTGCATCGAGAATGAAAAGTCGGTCAGGACCACTTTCTCGTTCTTCTGTTACCACTCCTCCCGGTAAGTTCAGCGATGTCGCTGAATGACGGAAAAATGAATACTGGGTAAAATCCTTTTGACCTAGAACTACGTCGGCCCATAAATCATTTGCTAATCCTCTGACTGGAGCAGTTTTCAGCATGCCATTTACCGTGTTCGAAACATACTGCTTGCCGAGCGCGTCGACTCCCTTTAGTCGATAGTAGTAGGTCGTATTATAGGAAAGAGTTTGGGAACCACCTTGTGGGGGTATAAAACGACTGCCGTTTGATGGCGTATGTCCCGTGTCGGCATATCCATGAACACGCGAAGGCAAAGCATATGAGGTTACAGAAGAAAATGTTGCTGAAGTGCTGCGTTCTAGTGTGTAACTCGTAGCGGTCGGAATCGGATCCCAGGCAACAGTAATGGAAATAGCAGTGGAGTCAACATAGCGCAAGTTTGGAGTGGCGGCATCGGCTAATCGAAAGTTACTCCACACAAAAATTAGGGCAAGACTTATACCACCCCACGCAATGTATTTTTTCATCGTAGTAATAAATTATTAGGCAGAACTTCCCGACAGAAGTCCGGCAACTTTGGCGACATGACGCGTCAGCATCGCTACATACCCATACTCGTTGTCGTACCAGGAAATAACCTTCACAAGATCGCCGTCAACAACTTTCGTTAAAGAAAGATCAACAATCGCGCCGTATGGTTCGCCAATAATATCTGAAGAAACCAACTGGTCATTTGTGACTTTCAAAATTCCTTGCCAACGAGGTTCGCTTGCGGCGGCGGTTAAGATCGAATTTATTTCCTCAACACTCGTTTTGCGCGACGCGAGAAAGGTGATGTCGGACATCGAACCAGTCACAACCGGCACACGATAGGCCAAGCCATCGAACTTATCTTTCAAACTTGGCACCGCGCGCGTGACCGCGATGGCCGCGCCCGTTGTCGAGGGCACGATATTGTGCGGCGCGGCTCGACCATGCCGGAAATCTTTTCCACCTTTGACCGGACTGTCAGTTAAGCTCTGTGTTCCGGTCATGGCGTGCACCGTTCCCAAGAATGCCTTCTGAATTCCGGGATTCTCTGAAAGGATCTGGATAACGGGCGATGCCGAGTTTGTCGTACACGACGCATTTGAAGAAACACTAATACCAGTTAGAGATTCTTCGTTTACACCCATCAAAACCGTTTTTCCTTCGCCATCATCATCCTTGGCCGGTGCGGTTAAAACCACGCGCTTCGCTCCCGCCGTCACGTGCGCCTTGGCTTTTTCAAATGATTCAAAAAGTCCGGTTGACTCAACCACAATATCAATTTGCATATCCTTCCAGGGTAGTTGCGCCGGATCTTTGACTTGAAGTACTTTAATTCGCGTTTCACTCGCCTCACCCAAGCCTTGGCGAAGCGGGCCGATCACCAGTTCGTTCGTCACCGTATCCCCCTTAATCTCATTCGCGATCCGACCATAAACGGTATCGTACTTAAAAAGGTAGGCTAGACTTTCAATGTCCCCTAAATCATTAATTGCTACCACCGAAAACTCCGGTCGGCGCATCGCCTGCCTCAAAAATAATCGGCCAATTCTGCCAAAACCGTTAATTGCAACGCGAATCATATAGTTAGTGGACTTGACGCTCAGGATCTTTATACATCAACGTGACAAGCCAATCTTCCTTATCTGTATTGGCACACCGAAGCGAAACTTGGAAGCTGTGGGTTGGCTCATCATATCTCCCATCATCAAACTGTTTAAATTCAATTGTGCTTCCTTCGTACAAACCCCGGCAAACAAATTTCCCACCCTCACGAACACAGTGAGCTGTTATTGGTCCTCCGCCCTCATGACCGTCTTTAAATTCGGTTTGCAACTCAAAATCACCCTCAAAACTTTCTTCAGTTTCCGGAGATGGCTCCCCCATTAATTCTGGTTTTAATTCGTCCATGATTTTATTTTACTTCAGATGAAAGAAATTGAACAACGCTCCCTTTTTTCCACCCATGGAGTGTAGCTGTTCCGGCAGTCACTTCGAGCACCCGATCCACTGCTTCGGGCGGCTTATATATAGGAAGCTTCCAGAACGGCTTATCCGGCTCGGGATAGACCTGTTCGGTTACGCCGACCACACGGTCGCCTTTAATCCAAACCATATCAAGCGGAAATCTCATATCTTTCATCCAAAAACCCTGCTCGGTCACTATGGGAAAAATAAAGAGCATGCCATGATTTTTGAGGAGTCCATCTCGGCCGGACAGTCCCCGTTCGCGGCTCAAAATTGTGTCGGCAACCTCGACTGCGATAGTTGCGGAATCAATCTTCACCTCCATCCCGCGAAGTGGTCCTGGCCGGCCGTACCGCAACCACAAAAATAAAACAGCACACGTGAAGAGCGCAATAACACCAAAAATAAAAAGCCATTTCATGGATACATTCATTATACCTTGTGCATAACTTGCGAATAGACACTGGTCGCGCTGGCGGTGGTATACTGACTGCGGATACCCTCCCATGATAGCCCGGAGGATCGAGAAGCGGTACGGATGGACGGCGTGCGGGGCGGTGGTTGTTCCAAACAACCTTGCGGTGTGCGGATGTGCGGTGTTTTAGGGGAGACCATTTCTCGATCTTCCGGTTCCTTCTTAAGGCCAGAACATAGTTCTGGCCACAACTTTTTTTACGATCTGATAAGTTCAAAAAGCGCCACGCCTACCGCCACACTTACATTCAACGATTCTTTTCCGGCCTGACTGCGGCGCGGATGGTGAGCTTGTCGAACCATAGCTCCACGCATCGGAATCTCCAAAATGTAATCGGATTTTTTGAGTACCGAAGGCGGAAGGCCACGCACCTCGTTCCCCACAACCAGAACAATTTTACGAATTCGCTTTGGCAAGGTGGTATAACCAATAGACTTTTTTGACTGTTCCAAGGCGCATACTATATATCCTTGGCTTTTTAGTTTTTTGAAAATGGTGGAAGTCGACGGAACATGTTCCCACAAAACAGTTTTTTCAGCGCCAAGAGAAACCTTCCGTAAAGGTTCTCGAATTCTCCCGAGACGATCAGTTGGTTCCGGTGTAATGCCCGCAAGATATATTTTTGAAACTCCGGCCGCATCAGCCGTTCGGAAAATGGATCCGACATTATGGAGACTCCGGATATTGTGAAGGACGATGATAATCTCTCTCATGATGACAAAAACCTTCTGCTCCGCAAACTTTTATGGTACTTAATCGCGAAACGATGAGCTTCGTCACGAACGGCAACAACGGTTTTGAAGACAACATCTTTGGGCAAGACGCCAATCAGATCATTGCGCTTTCGTTCCGGTCCTTTGGCCAGACCAACAACCGGAATAAATAAACGCAACCGACTAACGACCCGCCGGGCCACATTCACCTGCGACACTCCCCCATCCATCAAAATAAGTTGCGGCAGCGGCCAGGGATTATTGAATCGTCGCTCCAAAACTTCGCGTAACATTCCCACATCATTTGCGCCACTCACGGTTTTAATATTGAACTTACGATACTCACTCTTCGCCGATTTGCCGTTTATAAACACCACCATCGAACCGACCGCCGCTGTCCCGGAAATATTAGAGATATCATACCCTTCAATCCGCAACTGGCTCGTTTCAGATTCACTGACAAAATCCGGCTCAGTGATGAGCGCCACATCCTGAATATGCTCGAGCGCGAAAATCTGACGCTGCAGTTTTTCCGCACGCTCATACTCTAAACCGCGGCTTGCTTCCTGTCGTTCTTTTTTGAGATTGCGTAGAATCTTTTTCTTCTCGCCGTCAAAAAACAGGATTATGTTACGGATATTTTTGAGATAGTCTGCTCGCGAAACTGCTCCGACACACACTCCCGGGCAAAGACCAATTTGGTAATCAAAACAGGCTTTTTGTTTTTTGAGTCCAACCGAATCGTGCGTATGAAATGGGAAAATTTTCCGGATGATCCGAAGGGCTTCGCGAATATGCGAAGCTGAGGTGAACGGCCCAAACATGCGTCGCCAAACCACATCACCCGCTTCCCGATCTTTCCCTCGCACTAAAAGGACACGCGGAAACAGCTCGCGCGTAATTCCTACGCATAAAAAACTCTTATCATCCTTTTCGCGAATATTAAACGGTGGTTCGTATTTTTTAATAAGCTTAGCCTCTAAAAGCAAAGCCTCGATTGCCGTATCCGTTTTTTGATGATCGATCGAGTGTATATTCTCGACGAGCGTTTGAATACGGCTGTCATGAGGCCGCGTGAAATAACTCGAAACACGCCGACGCAAATTACCCGCCTTGCCGACATAGAGCAATTTCTTCGTGCGATCCTTCATTAAATATACGCCCGGCGTCTCTGGAAGAGTTTTATAGAATGAAGACTGATTCATTAGTAAAAATGTACTCGATGTAATGGAAAATACAAAATCTCAAACTCTTCTATTTCACGATCGTGAAATAGAAGAGTTTGAGAAAAAGTGTTAATCGCCAAGGAGAATACAGGCGGCCGCACGAACCAGTGTAGGAACCTGCCCACCCTGGATATACTCCTTGAGTTGATCAAGCTCCATCTTGTCGCCGTTTTCCATGTGTAAGTAGTCGTCGTGAACGTAACCGAGTCGTTTTCCGTTCCTCGAAAACACATTTTCATCCTCAATATAACCGACATTCCGTCCTTCTTTATCAAAAATTTGGGCGCCATCGATCCAACCCACCTTCTCGCCATCGCGCATGAACTTATTGCCCTCAACTTTTAGCATACTCCTATTGTATCACGCTCCTCTAGACCTCTCGCTTGACCCTCTTAAATTATGGGGGGTAGAATGCGATTGAATCCGCCTCAGACGCGGTTCGTCCGCTCTTTTCCATCACCAAAACTCCTGAAGGGGACACCGATGCAGGTCTTAGTGGACAAAACCAAAGCCGATGCAGTTCTGGGAAAACTTCTTGGAGCGTATCTGGAAAAAGACTATCCTTTTAACCAACCCGGAGCGATTCCTCCGCAAATCAAAGAAAATCTCCCTCGGTCATTACCGTGGGGAGGCAGAGAACATTCTTTGTTTCTGTTCGCTCTCTGCTACTGGATGCGTGGTGGTATCAAAAGTCACACCGCCACTCGCAGTCTCGGACGACTTTATCGAGCAGAACCGGAAATCTTTCTTCCGGAGACGGTAGATAGCATTTCCGCGGATCATCTGGCCAACCATTTTAGCCGAGTTGGCTTGGGCTTCAATGCTGAAGAAACCGGACGGGGCTGGAAAACCAATCTGGAAAGAATCCGGGATCAATGGGCCGGAGATCCACGAACACTTTTCCACGAAGTCTCGACATACGAAGATGCCTGCGACCGAATCCAAAATCGACGCACAACCGGATTCTACGGCTTCCAGCACAAGATGGTAAGCATGCTCACGTATTTTTACATGCATGCTGACATCATCGACCAATGGAAATTTCCTATTCCGGTCGATTTTCACGTTCTGCGAACCGTATTTTCTCATGGCATCATTCGCGTAGTCGAAGGCAATGGCGGCTCGAATGGTCTTTATACAAAACCCGTACTTGCTGCCACAAGACAGGTTTTCATGGACTACGCCGTCGAACATAACGTGAGCCCAGTTCATTTGTGCGAGGCCGTCTGGATCTTCTCTGGCATCATGTGCAATCTTCATCCCGGCAATCGAAGCGAAGGTGGCAGTAGCAAGGTGCGATATGGCAGAAAAACCAAAGTCGTACCTGTTGCTCGATGGACGCCTTCCCAGCAAAAAGCGTACGATCGCACCTGCGCAGTTTGCGTAGTGAGTAGAACCTGCGACTGGTCAATCGCCGCCGCCGACTACTATATCGGAGGGAAAATAGTGCTCCGAGAACCCCGAGAGTCTGCGCCCCAGAGAGCATTTCCGATTCTTCCCCCACCATCCACTCTGCAACCAAGAAATAAAGGACGGAGGGTGAAACGAGAAGTAAAGAATGAATCCTCTGACCAACCAACCCTCTTCTCTATTCCTAACCGCACCGAAAAATAATTCGGTGCTTTTTATTATTTTAAAACTTTCTTGAGATACTGTGCCGTGAAACTGCCAGCTTTTTTGGAAACTTCTTCCGGCGTGCCAGCGCCCATCACCTGTCCACCACCAACGCCGCCTTCTGGACCGAGATCGATCACCCAGTCGGCGGTTTTAATCACGTCCAAGTTATGTTCGATAACAACAACGGTATTTCCTCGATCAACAAGGCGTTGTAGAACTTTTAGCAACTGATCAATATCAGCAAAGTGCAAACCAGTTGTCGGCTCATCCAATAAATAAAGTGTTTTTCGCGTGTCCCGTTTTCCAAGTTCGGCCGAAAGTTTGATCCGTTGCGCTTCGCCGCCAGATAAGGTCGTGGCTGACTGTCCCAGTTTGATATATCCCAAACCAACTTCTTCCAACACTTTCAGACGATCATGGAGCCAGGGAATATCCTCGAAGAACTTTGTGGCTTCTTCCACCGTCATCTCCAAAACTTCGTAAATATTTTTTCCTTTATACTCCACCTGAAGCGTTTCACGATCAAATCGCTTGCCTTTACAAACATCACACTCAACGTAGACCGTCGGCAAGAAGTGCATCTCGATCGCCAAAGTGCCGTGTCCTTGGCAGTTTTCGCACCGCCCGCCCGGCACATTAAAACTAAATCGCCCCGGCTTATAACCGCGCACGCGCGCATCCTCTGTTTCTGAAAAAATATCGCGAATAAATGTCCAGGCCCCAACATAGGTCGCCGGATTCGATCGCGGCGTCCGGCCAATCGCGCCCTGATCGACATTAATAATCCGATCAATATACTCAGTGCCCATAATCGCCTTGTGCGCGCCAACGATAAAATGACTGCCGTTGTACTTATTCGAAAGGGTTTTAAAAAGGACGTCATAGATCAACGAACTCTTGCCCGATCCAGAAACTCCCGTCACGGCTGTAAGACGTCGGAGCGGAATATTCACGTCGAGATTTTTTAAGTTGTTCGCCGTGGCACTTTTGATCTTTAAAAACTCATGCGCCTTTCCTATCGTTCGCCGCTTCTCTGGCACGGAAATAAATTCTTTACCGTTCAGGTAATCGATAGTGAGCGAGTTGTGGGATGTATCTTTTCCTCTAGAGGAGGATCGGCCGCCGGCGGATAGAATTTCTGGAATCGGTCCGGCCGCCACAATGTTTCCGCCATGTACACCGGCACCCGGTCCAATATCAACCAGATAATCGCTGGCGCGAATTGTGTCCTCGTCATGTTCCACGACAATAATCGTATTTCCAAGATCACGCAGATCCTGAAGCGTCTGTATTAATTTAGCGTTATCTCGTTGATGCAAACCGATGGTCGGTTCGTCGAGTATATATAATGTACCTACCAGGCGTGATCCAATCTGTGACGCCAGACGAATTCGTTGCGACTCGCCGCCGGACAAGGTCCCCGCTTTCCGATCGAGCGTGAGATACTCCAGGCCGACATCCATCATAAACTTCAGACGGTTCCGAATTTCCCGAAGCGGCACTTCGGCAATTTCCAAAAATGACTGTTGTTTTTTTGATTTGGACGTAACCGAAGCACTTTCTAATTTTCCAAAGAATTCATACGCATCAACAATCGAAAGCGCCGTCACGGTCACAATATTCTTCCCATTGATCAAAACACCCAAACTTTCTTTTTTTAAACGCTTCCCCAAACAGTCGGGACAGATTTTTTCTGACCACAGATCCTCCGTGCCCAAGCCATGACAGGTCGGACAGGCGCCATACGGACTATTAAACGAAAACAAACGTGGTTCGATCTCGGGAAATGAAAATCCATCGTTCGGACAGGTGAACTTGGCCGAGAGCGATGTTTCTTCATCGGTAATAAACGTGACCACATCATGACCGTACTTCAAGCCAGTTTCGATTGCTTCGGATAAGCGCAAACGATTGTCTTTCCAGCCCTGGTCCTTTCCGCCGGAGACGGATCCTCCTTTTCCACCTGGGGTGGATCGACTTCCAGTGGCGGAGGAAAAATCCAATCCGGCCGGCATGCGATCAATCACGAGTTCGATCGTGTGGGTTTTGTATCGCCCCAGATCAACCCGTTCGCGAAGGGATACAAACTTCCCATCGATACGCGCTTCGCTAAACCCGGCGTTCAAAAAATCATAGAGCAGTTGGTAGTACTCGCCTTTCCGGCCGCGCACGGCCGGCGCCAACACCAAAATATTTTTCTTAGCTTTATTTTTTTTGGCAATCTCGATCGCCGCATCCACAATCTCCTCTTTCGTCATCTTTCGGATCTGATGCCCACACTCGGGACAGTGCGGCACGCCAACGCGGGCATATAAAACACGCAAATAATCATAGATCTCGGTAATGGTCGCGACCGTCGAACGCGGATTCGAGGAATGACTTTTTTGATCAATGGAAATTGCTGGCGACAAACCTTCAATTTCATCCACATCCGGTTTGTCCAAGCGACCCAAAAACTGCCGGGCGTAGGCGGACAAGGATTCAATATATCGCCGCTGACCTTCGGCGAAAATCGTATCGAAGGCCAGACTCGACTTCCCCGAGCCTGAAAGTCCGGTAAACACAATCATCTTGTCGCGCGGCAGTTCGAGATTGATGTTCTTCAAGTTATGCTCCCGCGCGCCTCTAATTATTATTTTATCTTTTGCCATCCCTCCACCTTAGTAAGTATTAATTAAGTCGACTTTAAAATGAATCCGTAGAAAATAAGCCATTTTTATATTTTTCGTAGAGTAAGGTGGGGGGATGAGCATCCCGACCGAAGCGTCGGGACATTAACATTATTTCATATACTTTCCTCTAGACGCAGAAAGTGCCCCGAGAAGCAGATCACTAGGGGGTATGAAACGATTCTAAAGAGAACTTTTTAGGAAGTCAAAAAAGTATATAATTGACTGCATTTTTTCAGTGGTTATAGTGTATAGTAGTTCCGATAGACAAGAGGAGGATTCTGTGCAAAAAAGACCGGTGAAAAAAGAATCTCCAGTGAAACCTGTCCGAGAAATGTCACTCACTGCCAGAGGAAAAGAAATTCGCCGTCTTCGAGAGGAAATTCTTCGATGGGTTCGAGTGTACCACAAAAATGGTAATGAGCGCTGTCATGAGGTGGATGAGCGATTAGCCAACAGTGTTGGACTCTCGCTTTACAAAAATCGAACTCGACGAAGGATGGCCGCGAGTGAATTTGAAGGGTGCTGCAAAGCCTACATTAGACGAGAGTGTCGTGCTGGACGACTCATTGATGATAATTAACTACCTCCTCGATTTACCATCGGGGATTTTTTATTCTAGAAATTGACGGATCAAATCAGTTCTGGTAAAAACGAGGGAGTTCAAGGTGGAGATGATATGGAAGTTCTTGGGCTTCAGGCTGCGGTTGTAGACGAAGCTTGCTGGTGCGACCTCATGGTCATAGTACTTTTTCTGATCGGGATGGTATCTCAAGTCAGTCGTAACGGTGATTACACGGAAGAAGCGAGGGAACATCATGACCTTTAATCCCTTCTCCGAACCAACAGGGGGAAGGCCGAGAAACAATCCTCGAAGTTGCGCTGAAATGGGCATCTACTCGAAAGACGCCGCCAAAAGAGAAGCGAAGATCATCAGAACCAGAACGGGGACGCATACTTTTGCTCAACGCTGTCCTTCATCACAGCACTGGCACATCCTTCAGCACCCGTCAAAAAGGAAGTGGGTGAACAAACCCATTTTAACCTTCTGGCCAAAAAGGTAACTCTCAAGAACAAGCTCTGCTTGTTTTTTTTCTTTTTAATGCGTCTGCCACTGTGAAGAGAGCCAAGATCATAAAACGATAAAATCCCACGCTGATACACAACGCGGAATTTTACCCTTCCCCAACAAAACTACCTTCGTCGTTGCTTACCACTCTGCTCTTCCAAAATTTTCACACGCACGTTCAAATGAACCAGATCTATATAGCTCCTCAAATCTTCTTTCACCAAACGCTCAACTGTGCGAATAATGTCTTCTCGCACATCTTCGAGACCCTCCTTAGTCGCACAGTTATCCAACCGTTCTTCAAGATACTGTTTCGTTGGAAGCTCCTGAATCACTTCAAGGGTCTGGGCAATGGGTTGGGCCATTGTATCGAGTAGTGTTTCTTCTTTGGTAGTCATAGTGACGGTATAAAATGTACATTACATAAGTATTTCATTGACCTTTACAGTATCAGGAAATCTTCCGCATTACTGTCTGTATCTTCAAAAACACCGTTCACGACTCTTCGTTTCAGAAGCTGGCCGACCAGCGGATTATCTGGAAAAACTGAACCTTCCACAAACGGACCGACGTGCCCACTGCCCCAAGCCACCGTATCAATAATCGTACTTGAAGCATCCATAAGCGCCACACTCGTATCGCCCGCTAACGTTTGCGTGCTCGAGGCTTGCGCGCCAATCGTCTCACTAAATCCATCGTTCGAATTTGCCCAAAGAAATATACTCGCGGGCAAAATGGTCGCGCCACTCGCAAAGACTTTAATCGAAGATTCGGTTCCGGATTGTGTTCGCTTCTTCAAACGCCAACCACTTAAGTCAACGACATTCGCGGTGGGATTAAAGATTTTTATGTAATCCTTATCGGTTTCTCCCACGCCACCAGTAATCTGAATTTCGGAAATGACGAGATGATTGAGTGATGTCGAAGAAGTATTCGGAAAAGTCGACGTAGTTGTCGAAGATGCGATACTGCTCGTACTCGTTCCATTCCCTAATTCTGGTGTGCTCGTTGTCGAACCGGGTACTGTAGAAGTTGCGTTTGGTGTTGAAGTCGAAGTAGTCGTGGTCGTGGTCGCGGTGGGAACGCAGGTGGCAGTAAATCCACGAGGACTCGGACAGAGCACTACTTCAAAATCTAGGTCATTGTTATCAGTATCGCTGAATGTTCCACTTGCTGTTTTGCGCTGGATACTTGTATCTGGATCGAGATTTACAGCAGCGGCCGAACCTTCGAAGTCATTCGCTTCGCCCCAACCGACTTTGTCGACAATACCACCATCCGGATCCTTCAGGACCACTGTATTATGAGCGGCAATACCATCGTCAGTTGTCGCGTCGGCCAAAAACGAACTCGAAGAACTTGTCCCGAAGGTACTTGAGGGATGCGCTACCAGAAAAAATCCACCAGCCGCAATCGATTTTCCATCTAAAACTGTTTTCGGGAGAAACGTTACAAACGATGTTCCAGTTTTGCTTTTCTTCTGGATCGACCAGTCGGTTAAATTTACCGTACTCGTTCCCGGATTATAGAGCTCGACAAACTCCTCTTGCGTCGAAGATGATGAACCTATCTGCACCTCGGATATCAGGATATGCGATAGAGAAGAAGTGTTGGCTGTAGTTGTTGTAGTTGCGCTTGTGACGGTCGTAGTTGTTGCCGTGTTGGTCTGTGTCGATGTGTTGTTTGTATTTGTATTCGAAGATACAACTTGTACACTGCCGCCACCGCCAATAGTTGTGGCGGGCAGAACTGAAACAAGAGGCAGGCTGTTCTCTGCTTTCGGTGTTCCTCCGGGAGAAACACTGGTGTGCCAGCCCAATCGATCACTATTTCTTTCGAGCGTTTGCCTCGTTTCACTATTCCCGGCCGGCCACTTCGTCGCGGAAAGTAATTGATCAACTGTCTCACAGTTCTCATTTACGAGACGCAACGACAATCCATCATTAGTCATCATGGCGCTGTAAAAAGCATCGGGCTTCTTCTCTATAATTTTTTCCGCACCGGTTCGCGCCAAAAAATAAAACTCGCCCGGTTTCAGTTTCGCGCCAGCCGGAAAAGCAACCCTGAATCTTCCTTCCGCATCAAGAACCTGCCAGTTCGCAATCCCAATCGTTTGCGAAGAAATATTTAAAAGTTCCAGCCATTCGCGCCGGCTACTCGCAACCGCAGTCTCTCCATTTTCCGAAACCGATCCCATCCACGCCAGTTCGTTCAGAATAATTTCCCGTTTGGCAGTTTTCAGCGAACTCGTTCCACATACCAACGGAGTTTCATTTTTTTCTAGGACTTTTTCTGGAACTTTTTGAATCACGGTTGCTACCGGTTTTTTCTCTGAAATAACTTCCACGAGCGGCGCGGCAATGGTCGCTGAAGCTGTTTGTGATTTCGAACTCGTTGAGACACGTTCTTTTGTCGTTAAAACTACTGTCACGCCTTTTTTCTCCACATTTTTCCCTAAAGCCCGATCAAAGACTTCCGTGACTGATCCTAAAAGTGATGATGATTGAATTTTCTCTGTGGAAGACGCCTCAAAAGACGTTTCTAATAAAAAATCTCCTCCGGATTTTTCTTCCAGTGAAAAAATATGGTTCTGCCCAAGGAAAAATACTCCTAAAACACCAACGGAAAGCGCAAAGGGAATTAAAAGATACACCAAAACGAATCCCGATCGCGACTGTAACGTAGAAATACATATATTTTTTATAAAGAAAAACATCGTCACCAACTCTGCCATTCCACCCACCGCAAACTGCACAAAAGTTAATAAAAAGTTTTTCATAGGCATATCCTAAACCCCCTCTTTTTTGTTGTCAAGAGTTGACAACAGGTCTAGGTTTCAAGCCCTTTTCTTCACACTTTCTGTGCATAACTTCTCTTAGTTTACAGAGTTCGAGAAACGTCTAAAATGGCTAATACAGTTGGTAAAAAATTTAATATAAAGGTTCAAAAAAATAATAAAAAAGACGACTATGACCACCAAGAAGTCCGCCGCTGCCGCCATTCCCCCCAAGGCCGAGTACAAGAAAATCAACGACTCATTTTCCGAGAATTCGCTCCGGATGATGAAAAAACGTTATCTTTTGAAACGTCCCGACGGTTCACAGGAAACCCCAGCCGAGCTGTTTCAAAGGATCGCCCATGCTTTAGCCGGAATTGAGAAAAACTATGGCCATGACAAGCGGTTTATCGAAAAAACTGAGCGCGATTTCTTCGAGATCATGTCGAAGAAGCAGTACACCCCGGCCGGGCGGACGGTGACGAACGCGGGGGCAGAAACGGCAGTGGTAGCAAACTGCATCGTCTTGCCAGTTTTGGACTCCATGGAGAGTATTTTCCAAACACTGAAGGACGCGGCGCTCCTCCAGCAGGCTGGCTCTGGTCTTGGCTTCGATTTTTCTCATCTTCGTCCAGCCTGGACCACGACCAGGAAGTCGAATGGCGTCTCATCGGGTCCGGTTTCTTTTTTGCGCGTCTATAACGAAGCTTTTGGTGTGATCAAACAGCAGGGTCGTCATGGCGCCAACATGGCCATGATGCAGATCGACCACCCGGATATTCTTGATTTCATTCGTTGCAAGCAAATTGAGGGCGATATCCGTAACTTCAACATCTCGATCAAGGTGACTGATACTTTTATGAAAGCTTTGACCGAAAATCCAAGCGAGCAATGGTACTGTGAGTGGAAAGGAGAAAAAACCAAGCCACATCGCGTGCTCCGCGCTCCGAACGGCTCGGTGATCGGCATGGAGGAGATCGATATTACCGTAAAAGAAATCTTTGATGAGCTTGTCCACAACGCCTGGTCAAATGGCGAACCGGGTATCGTTTTCATTGACGAAGTAAACCGCACCAATCCCCTTCCCGGTCTCGGTCCCATTGACTGCTCTAATCCTTGCGGCGAACAGTTCCTCCATCACTACGATAACTGCAATCTCGGATCTCTCAATCTTGCCGCTTTCGTGCAAAACGGCAAAGTGGATTGGACTGCCTTGAAGCGGGCAACCAAGATTGCCACTCGTCTCATGGACAATGTGATCGACACCTTCGACTTCCCGGTGAAACAGGTGACCGAACTGGCCCAGAAAAACCGCCGTATCGGGCTCGGCATCATGGGTTTTGCCGATATGCTTTTCCAGCTCGGTGTGGCCTATAACTCTGAAGAAGGCGCGAAGCTTGGTGAGAAGGTTATGAAAACGATCACCGACGCCTCGCATGAGATGTCGGAGAGTCTCGCCAAAGAAAAAGGCGCTTTCCCCAACCTGCCGCATTCCATCTACGCCAAGAAGAAAATCAAGATGCGGAACGCCGCTTTGACCACCGTCGCCCCAACTGGCTCGATCGCTATGATGTTCGACTGCTCGAGCGGTATTGAACCGAACTTCGCCCTTTCCTTTATTAAACAGGACAAGGACGGCATGAAGTACACCTATCTCAACAAATACTTCGAGGAGGCCACGAAGAAGGCGCGGCTCACCCCGTCCCAGATGAAGGAGGTGAAGGACACAGTCGTTGCAACTGGTAGTATCCAGAGCATCTCCTGGCTCTCCGAAAATCTTAAGAAAACTTTTGTTGTGGCTATGGACATCTCAGCCGACGACCACATGCAGATGCAGGCCGCTTTCCAGAAGAACGTGGATAATTCGATCTCCAAAACCATCAACTTCCCCAACAGCGCCACGCACGAAGAGGTGTTCGATGGTTATGTCTCGGCTTGGAAGCTGAAGTGTAAGAGCGCAACCGTCTATCGCGATGGTAGCCGCAACGTTCAGATCTTGAACATCGGTACCGGCGAGAACATCAAATCGCCAACCGAAATTGGTCGCGGTGGAATTGCTAATATACCCGCCGCCCCAGCCCCGACCGCTCCGGTAGAAAAAGCCACGATAGAAATGTCTGTCTCAGTGACGAGTGGTCCGACAGTCGAGAGTCTCACACCGCGCGAACGCCCTGAGGTCATGATTGGCAAGACCTACAAAGTGAAAACGGGCTATGGCAACCTCTATGTCACCGTGAACAACGACGAGAATGGCAACCCTTTTGAAGTCTTTGCCACGATCGGTAAGAGTGGCGGCTTCTTCCAAGAACAAAGCGAGGGTATCTGTCGCTTGATCTCGCTTTCCCTTCGCGCCGGTATCAAGACCGAGGAAGTGATCTATCATTTGAAGGGTATCCGTGGCCCCATGCCGACGATGACAAATAAAGGAACCGTTCTCTCGCTCCCCGATGCCATCGGTCAGATCCTCGAGGAACACATGAGCTCACAGAACACACTTCGCACTGAAGCTCCCGAATCCGATCCAGTCATGGTGAACGTCAAAGAAACCGTGGAGGAGCAAACGACCGGCTACACCATCAAGAAATCAATCGCCTACTACGGCATGATGCCCGGCTGTCCCGACTGCGGCGGCGCCTTAACACTCGCCGAAGGCTGTATGAGCTGTCGCAGTTGTGGTTTCAGCCGCTGCTCGTAATGAAAAGAATTAATCAAACTTTTAAAAAGAACACCCGCTGCGGTGTTCTTTTTTTATCGTCACGCTCATGAATCCCGTTAGAAGCTTCCCCGCTCGAAAAATGAAATTAACAGTTTATGAGAATCAATTTCACATAATCAAAATTAAACATGTCATTCTCTGCTTCTAACGGGATGAATCACATCATCCAAGCCCAACAGTTCACACCGGAATTTATCAAAAAGATCTTCGACCTGGCCAATCACCTGGAGATGAACCACGAAACCCCGCTCAAGGGGAAAATTATGGCCACACTTTTTTACGAACCGAGCACTCGCACCCGTTTTTCCTTCGAGTCGGCCATGCTCCGTTTGGGCGGACAGGTCATTACCACAGAAAATGCCCGTGAGTTTTCCTCGGCGGCCAAGGGCGAGACGCTCGAGGATAGTATCCGCGTGGTCAGTAACTACGCTGACGTGATTGTGATGCGCCATTTTGAGGAAGGCGCCGCCGAACGAGCCTCGCGTGTTGCATCAGTACCAGTTATAAACGCTGGTGACGGCAAAGGCCAGCATCCCACACAAGCCCTCCTCGATCTCTACACCATTAATCGTGAGTTGGGCGGAATAGACGGCATTACCATCGCCATGGCCGGCGATCTGAAATATGGCCGGACGATTCGGTCTTTGAGCTATCTTTTAGGTAAATATAAAAACGTAAAGATTATCTTCGTCTCACCGGAAGCCTTGCGCGTCGGCACCGATATTAAGGAGTATCTCAAACGACACAACACCACCTATCACGAAACGGAGAAACTGGAAGAGGTTCTCCCCTCTCTCGACGTTCTCTATCAAACCCGAATCCAAAAAGAGCGCTTTTCCGATCCGGCTGAGTACGAAAAACTCAAAGGATGTTACCAACTCACCCCCGCGCTCGCCGATCGCCTGCCCAAACACGCTATCATTATGCATCCTCTTCCGCGCGTTGATGAGATCAGTCCCTTGGTCGACGCCTCGCCAAAAGCCCTCTACTTCAAACAGACGTATTATGGCCTTCTCGTAAGGATGGCACTTTTAAAATTTGTTCTAACGCCAAGTTCTTTCCGCGACGAAGAATAAAAAAGCCCATTCAGTTAAGAACGGACTGTTGAATGAAGGGATTCGATGGCCTCTAGGATATCCCCCGAGGCAGTGTTTCTGAGAGCAGATTCAACCGCCGCAGTCAGTCCGTCGTTATCAAGCGACAACCGTTCAGCAATTTCTTCCATCGTGCTCGCGATCTCTGGCAATTCCTTGATCACCCTGACTTCGTTAGCACCGAACGAAATGGCTGGTGTGAAACTGCGACTACGGAACCATGCCGCCCCTTCCGGACAGCGCTTTTCCAGTACGATGAAAGCCGCAGTACTGGACACAATGAAGACGTCGTGAGGAGACCTTACTTCCACACTCTCGAAACCATATTCGGCCGTTAGGCCTGCGGGCATGAAGAGCCCGATGTGACGTGTACCGATCCAGTGTTTCCGAAATTCTTCTGGAGCATCACCCTTGGGAGTGACAGCGATCTCGATGAGCTGAGGGGTGGCCATAGAATGCATAGTCATAGGACTCGTCTCCTTTTCTTGACGCTTATGAGAACGTTAAGCTAGCCCCACCATAACAGATTTCACTTTTCCCGACAAGAATTGAGAGATCATAAAAAAACCGCTTCGGCCATTGGCAGAGCGGCAAACTTAGTGAGCGGTGGCGTAGAGTCCAAAAGGCTTCCCCTGTTTTTCGACGACTCTCCAGACATCAAGAGTGTGTCGAGCACTCACGTCATACATTCTCCTCACTGGAAGTGAAGATTTTTCGATCCCTCGACTCAGGTCGGCTAAAAATCGAAGCGGTCGCCTCTTCTTGTCTCCAACCCTGATAACGACTCCTCGGGAAAAATTCTCAGCAGTCTTCTCGAAAAGAAAGGCGTCCAGATCGGTAATGAGCACCGCAGAAATAAGTCCGTGCGTCTCTTCTTGCGCCACGCGCTCAACGAACTCGCTCAGATGTGGACAGCCGGCCCGAAGAAAAGTTGCCTGCAACTTCTCGACATTGATTCCCCTACGCATAGAAATCCCTCCAACTACTACGATTATCCTAGCATAATCAATTAAAGAAACGGTGGTTACTTTAACACCTTAGCACCAGGTGTTATAATGGAATTATGAAAAAAATGTGCAACAAACATGGGCAATCTTCGCATTTCCCAAGGAAAGATGGAACATTCCGCTGTGGCAAATGCGCCTCGGATTGGGTAGTAGCTAGCCGTGTTAAGAAGAAAAAGAAGTTGGTAGATCTCTTTGGTGGAAAATGTAAACTATGTGGTTATAAACGATATGTAGGAGCTCTCGATTTTCATCATCTTGATCGGAAAACCAAGTCCTTTTCTTTGAGCGTTAAGGGTTTTTGTTACTCCTGGGATACAATTTTGCTGGAAGCACAGAAGTGTGTAGTTCTTTGTAAAAACTGTCATACTGAGGTTGAAAATAGGGTTGTAAAGTTGTAGTCTTATTTTCGTATTCTGTACGGTACAGCTTGAAAATTGCATATTCCCCGGTAGCTCAATGGTAGAGCAGATCCCTGTCAACGCAGTTGACCCTGAGCGAAGTCGAAGGGTCGCAATTATAAGGCAGCCCAAACGAGTAATCGTTCGGTGAAAATTTCGGGATAACGGTGAAGGCTACGCCCAGCCCCAGTTCAAAAAACTGGAGCGGGGTATGCGAACACCGTGGGAACCTTTGGTTTTACTTGGGGCTTGCCCTGAGCGAAGTCGAAGGGCGCCGTAGAGACTAGATACCGAAACACCCTTCGGCCTGCCTGCCGGTAGGCAGGGGTGATGATATAGTCCACGCCCACTGGAAACTTTGGAATACGTGTAAGGATAAGGTTGTAGGTTCGAATCCTACCCGGGGAGCCAACTCGTGCTAGCTCAAAGATAGCTAGTTTTAAGACAAAAACACTTCTCAGATCGAGGGGTGTTTTTGTTGTTTTATACTACAACAGAGTATGCTTTAATACTTTTATGACTGACGATGTTAAAAAGCTTGGACAAAATATCAAGCGAATCAGAATCAAGAAGAATATCACTCAAGTAGAGATCGCTAAGAAATTAGGTGCCGACAGATCATTCGTTAGTAATCTAGAGAATGCGAAAACAAATCCGACTCTCGCAACAATTACTAATCTAGCAAAGGCTCTTAATGTTCCAATCGATGAACTTTTTAAATAATTTATGATCAATTTAGTAACCCTACAAGAAAACCTTGAAAATCTTAGTCGAAACTTTTTAAAAGAAACGTTTCTTTTCGAGTTGCTCTTAATATACGGATTACCTAAGAGCACTATTTCTCTGCTATCCAAAAATCCCTCAAAACTATCAGGAGGAGAAGACCAGATCATTTTAAAAAACAAGGTGCTTTTTCATGCAACTACTCTCGAAGAAGATGAGCATGTCGCAATTGATACATTACAGAAAGATAAGAATTCATATAAATTCAACCCTCGCTTTATCATTGTTACGGATTTCGTGACCTTCTTAGCAATAGATACAAAAACGAAAGAGACTCTTGATATTAAAATTGAAGATCTTGGTAAACACTATGCGTTTTTCTTGCCATGGTGTGGTATGGAAAAGTCTCAATATGTAAACGAAAATCCTGCTGACATTCGAGCTGCCTACAAGATGGACAAACTCTATCAGATAATTGTTGGCGATGATCCTGAATACTATAAAAATAACAGTCACGATCTAAACATATTCCTATCACGACTACTATTCTGCTTCTTTGCTGAAGATACTGGAATTTTTCCTAAAAAGGGACTGTTTACTAATTCTGTGAACTCCCATACACATGAAAATGGTACAGAGTTGGATACCTATTTCTCAACACTTTTCGACGTATTGAATACTAAAGACTCCGATCGATCAAAGTTCGCATCTCACTTCTTGGAATTTCCATACGTAAACGGAGGTCTTTTTGAAAACAAAGTTAAATTGCCAGTTTTTACTGCAAGTTCACGAAAAATTATTATTGAGTGTGGAAAATTAAACTGGGATTCAATCAATCCTGATATTTTCGGATCTATGATTCAGGCGGTTGTGCACCCAGGACAACGAGAGAATCTTGGGATGCACTACACCTCGGTTCCAAACATAATGAAAGTTATTGAACCTCTTTTTTTGAATGATCTCTATGCGGAATTAGAAAATTCAAAAACTGATATCAAGAAACTAAATAAGCTTCGACTTCGCGTCTCCAAGATACGAGTATTTGATCCAGCCTGTGGATCAGGGAACTTTCTTATTATCTCATATAAAGAACTATCAAAACTGGAGTCAAAGATAATTAGTTATGCAAAAGATTTAGGACATCAAATGATGTCCTATTCCGGGGTGTCGCTAAACTCATTTTATGGAATAGAGATTGATGACTTTGCACATGAGATCGCACGTCTTTCACTATGGCTAGCCCAACACCAGATGAACCAGTATTTTGATGGGATGTTTGGAATAATGAAAGCGACACTTCCTCTTAAGGAAAGTGGCAAGATTGTATGTGGTAACGCTACACGAATTGATTGGAATGAGGTTTGTCCTATTAGGGATCCTATTTTGGGAGAATATGAAATCTATGTAGTAGGAAACCCACCATACTATGGTTCCAAAAAACAAGATAAAGAACAAAAAGAAGATCTAAATAAGGTTTTCGGAGAATATAAAAAAGTTAGTAATATTGATTATATCTCTTGTTGGTTTTATTTAGCTACAAAGTACATTAAATATACAAAGAATAGGTTTGCTTTTGTATCAACCAATTCAATTTCACAAGGCGAACAAGTCTCTATTTTGTGGCCTCTAATTTTAAAGGATGATATTGAAATTAATTTTGTTCACCAGTCATTTAAGTGGCAAAATTCCGCCAAAGGAAATGCGGGCGTCACCTGTGTAATCATTGGAATCGGTACGGTCTCAAAAAGAGAAAAATATATATATACTGATAAAACCAAGCGTAAGGTTGTGAGTATTTCTCCATATTTAATAGAAGCGAATGATGATTTATATATAAAAGCAAGAAATACTTCTATTTCAGGTTTTAAAGAAATGGTATTAGGAAGTAGCGGTATAGACGGCGGTTATCTGGTACTTTCAAGTGAAGATAGAGATTTATTTCTTCAAGCTGACCCTAATTCAAAAAAGTTTATAAAACCGTATATGGGAGGTGGTGATTTTCTAAATGGAATTAAAAGATATTGCCTATGGATCGAAGATAATCTTGTAGAAGAGGCCAGCAAAATAAATTTAATAAAAGAAAGAATAGATAAATGTAGAAGCTTTAGGCTTGGTGCAGGTCGTGATGCAAAAAAAGCTGCTTCAGTTGCACATAGATTTTTTTATAGAAAATATAAAGATTCGAAAGCGCTTATAATACCAATGACTAGCTCAGAAAGAAGAGCCTATATGACTGTTGGTTATTTAGACAAAGGCACTGTTTATAGCAACGGTGTATTGATTGTATATGATCCAGAACAGTATCTGTTTAGTGTTTTGTCTTCAAAAATGCATATGGTGTGGGTGCGTGCCGTAGCGGGAAGACTAAAAACTGATATTAGATATTCGGGAACAATTTGCTATAACGCTTTTCCATTTCCAAATATAACAGAAAAGCAAAAGGAATCACTCACGAGTCATGTTTACAATATTTTAACAGAGCGTGAGAAACATTCAGACAAAACAATGGCAGAGCTGTATGATCCAGATAAGATGCCAGATGGATTACGGGAGGCTCACAAATATTTAGATCTCGCCATAGACCAAATATACCGAAGTAAACCATTTGGAAGTGACGAGGATCGACTAGCTCAGTTGTTCAAATTTTACGAAGAGATGATTATTAAAAAAACTAACCAATAATATTATGAAAACCATTCAAGTTGCAGAAGCAACATACGCCCAAACAGGCGAAAGCACTAAGGTCAATAGTCTTGGTATGCGTGAAATGCAAGCAAGGGCATTTGAAAAGAAAAATGCCCAATACTTGCTTTTGAAAGCTCCCCCAGCATCTGGAAAATCCAGAGCTTTAATGTTCCTCGCTTTAGATAAGATCACCAATCAGGGGATTAAAAAAGTCATTGTTGCTGTGCCAGAAAAATCAATTGGTGGATCTTTCAGCGAGACCAATCTAACTGATAATGGGTTTTTCGCGGATTGGAAACCAAATGATGACTACAACCTTTGTACTCCAGGCCTTGATAATGCTAAAGGTAAGGTTGAGGCGTTTAAGAACTTCATGGATAATGATGAGAAGATTCTTATCTGTACTCATGCGACTCTCCGTTTTGCGTGTGAACAAATTGAGGACTCAAAATTTAACGACATGCTCATTGCTATAGATGAGTTTCATCATGTATCTGCCGACAAAGAGAGCAGTATTTTAGGGCGTGTATTGCATGGGATAATGACGAACTCAAATGCGCACATCGTTGCGATGACGGGATCATATTTTAGAGGTGATGGCGTTGCTGTTTTATTGCCGCAGGACGAGGCGAAGTTTACGAAAGCAACATACAACTACTATCAGCAATTGAACGGCTATACTTATTTAAAGACCTTGGGTATTGGGTACCATTTTTATCAAGGTAAATACACATCAGCTATTGCTGATGTTTTGGATACGAACAAGAAGACGATTTTGCATATTCCGAACGTGAACTCTGGAGAGTCCACAAAAGACAAGCTCAATGAGGTCGATCTGATCTTAGACATTATCGGAGAAGTAGATCATCAGGATCATGCGACCGGAGTAATTTATGTAAAGCGTGACGGTGATGGCAAAATGATTAAAGTTGCAAACCTTGTTGATGACTCAGCGGATCGAGACAAGATCTCAAACTATCTTCGCACTATGAGGAACGAGGATGATATGGATATCATCATTGCACTAGGTATGGCAAAAGAAGGTTTTGACTGGCCGTATTGTGAACACGCTTTGACTGTCGGCTACCGTAGCTCTCTTACTGAGATCATTCAGATCATCGGTCGCTGTACTCGCGATAGTGCAAACAAAACTCATGCACAATTTACAAACCTCATAGCTCAGCCAGATGCAAAAGATAGTGAGGTTAAGGTGTCAGTAAATAACATGCTTAAAGCCATAACCTGTTCTCTGCTCATGGAACAGGTTATGGCTCCTCATTACAACTTTAAGCCAAAATTCCCAAATGATGACACCAATTTCACTCCAGGTGAAATTAAGGTGAATGGATTTAAGGCACCAAGTACAGATCGGGTACGAGAGATTATTGAATCTGATATCAACGATCTCAAAGCATCAATTCTCCAGGATGATCAAATGATCAAAGCACTACCTGGAAATGTTGATCCCGAGGTAATAAACAAAGTGATGATCCCGAAGATTATTCAGATGAGATATCCCGACCTCACAGACCTCGAAGTGGAAGAGATTCGTCAGCATGTCGTTGTTGATTCTGTTATAAAAAACGGAGAAATCAAAGAAGTTGGAGATAAAAAATTCGTTCGCATGGCGGGTCAGTTTGTGAATATTGATGATCTGAATGTAGATCTTATAGATCGCATAAATCCATTCCAAGAAGCCTTCGAGATACTTTCAAAGGCTGTAACATCGAAAATCCTCAAGGTCATTCAGGACACTATCGATTCGTCACGAATAGAAATGACACCAGAGGAGGTTAAAATTCTTTGGCCTAAGGCAAAAGAGTTTACAAGACAGACGGGTCGAAAGCCTGATATTTCATCATCTGACCCTCTCGAGAAAAGGCTGGCTGAAGCAGTTCTGTATTTGAAGAAGATCAAGGCTGAACAAATTCAAAGTTAATATGGATAAAAAAGATTTGATAGATTTAATTAAGGATGATGACTTAGGGCTTCTTGATATAGAAAAGAAATCTCTTTCTGTTACGCCAGACGACCGCTTATCTGAATCATTTATGGAAATAAATGAATTCTTTTCAGTCCACAACGCAGAACCAAAAACAGGCGGGGACATTCATGAACATAAACTCGCGTCACGACTCAAGCACATCAGAGAAAATAAGGAACAAAGAGATTTCCTTACTAAATACGATACTCATGGTCTGTTGAAGATCGAAAAAAAAGGTCTTGATACGGTAAGCGATATTTTTGAAGACGATGAGCTGGATCTTCTTTCGATTGAGGATAGTTCTGTTTTTGATATAAAGAACGTACCCCAAAGAAAAGTTGCCAATGCTGCTGATTTTGTTGCACGAAGAAAGCCTTGCTCAGATTTCTCTAAGTTTGAACCAGTTTTTAATGAAATGAGAAACCTTTTACATGAAAAGAAAAAGGTAATAATTCCGTTTGAAGATAGGAAGCAAATTAAAAAAGGTACGTTCTTTGTTTTAGGAGGGCTTGTTGGGCTTGTTCAAAATATCGGGAATCTTTCAAAAAACGAACAGAGGAAGTTTAATTCTAGATTAAGAATTATTTTTGAAAATGGAACAGAGTCAAATATGTTTTTGCGCTCGCTTGTCGATAGTCTTCATACTAGCCAAGGAAGAATCATCGTTGATTTGGAATATAATAATGAAATTGAAGATGGAGATTTGGAAACTGGATATATCTATGTACTCAAATCACTAAGCGAGAGTCCGAGAATTACTACCACGAAGAACCTCTTCAAGATTGGGTTCTCAAGCACCAACGTCGAAGAGCGCATAAAGAATGCGGAACAGGATCCTACTTACCTCATGGCTCCAGTTTCCGTCGTAGCTACTTATAGATGTTTCAACATGAACCCACAAAGGTTTGAGCGACTCATACACCGATTCTTCAGTGATTCGTGCTTGGATTTGGAAATCACTGATAGAGATGGAAGGAACTATATTCCAAAGGAGTGGTTTATTGCCCCAATTACGGCGATCGGTAAAGCTATTGAATTGATCATCAAGGGTGAAATCGTCAATTATTATTACGACAAAAGTACTGAGTCGATTATGAAGATTAAGTAATCGATATCTCCTTATTCTTTAAAACGATTTTATTCTTAAAACAGGTAAGTAGTTCTCGCTTCTCTTCAATAGTTCCATCTTTCAAAATAAATTTGGCGTAGTCTCTGATGTCTACGTCTTTTATCTGTATCTGCTGTTTGATACCGAGGATTGATTGCTGAAATTTCTTTATTCGCTCAACCTCGTATTTTATTTTCTCCCTCATCCCAATCTCATCAATGTCTATTTTTTCAATTAGATCCTCAAACTGCTTGATGAGATCCACTTCATTGATATATCCACATTTACACTCCTTGTCTCTCACTTTTGTACATCCATAGTAAACATGTCTGTGAGTGTTTCCGTTTTTCTGTTTCTTGAACTTCTCGTCGGCTGTAATACCTGATCCACATAGGCCACAAGTCATTAGTTTGGTAAATGCGAATTCTTTCGATTGTCGTGTTAGCAACACCTGGCTTTTCACCTGTTTTTGAACTTGATCAAAAAGTTCTTTTGTAATGAGTGGTTCATGTTTCCCCGTATACCAATTGCCGCTCTTCTGTGGATACTCAAAAACACCATAGTAAAAAGTATTTTGTAAAATAAGATAAATATTACTAAGTGATAAATTTTTATTTCCTGTTGCCGTTTTATAATTCAATTCAAACTTGAGCCAGTTGTATATCTTTCTTCCAGACCATTTTTCATAAGCAACTTTCTCAAACACCCTCCTTATGATTGGTCCACGCTCTAAGTCAACGATAACATGGCCCTTTTTGTCGATTCGTTTCTCGTTTAAATATCCAGTTGGCGCAACTGACGGCCATAATCCCATTTCAACTTTTGCTCTTAGTCCTCTTTTGACATTGATGCTCTTATTATCATTTTCCAGTTTTGCCTGACTGCACAGAATCATCAAAAGGAATTTCTCGTTAGGCGAATTCCTAAACTGCTGACCGTAAGTCCGTATCTCGATTAATGATTTCTGATCCATAAGATCAACAACACTTCCTAAGTCTCCAGCATTTCTGCTCAGTCGATCTGGTGCCCAAGTAAGTATGCCGTTGTATCTGCCTCTCCTTATATCTTCTAATAGTTCTTTGAACACTGGCCTCTGCCCTGAGTCTTTGGCCGAATGAGCCTCTCTTCGAATATCAACAATCTCCAAACTTTCACGTTCAGCAATCTGCAACATCTCCTTTACCTGACTTTCAATAGAAAGTGCCTGGAGCTCATCGGCTTCACTACTTTTTCTAGCGTATAAGCAATATCGGACCTTTATAATTGGAACCACTGCCGGATCCCCTATAAGAGCTGATCCATATTGTTTTTCCATACCTTATTGATGACAGACTGGCTGGGGAAGTAAACGAGCGCTTGTCGACATCTTGTCGATAACTAGGCCTTAGCAAAAGGAGGTATCTGCGATAGGGTCTGGTCTAGTAAAAAAGGTCGAAAATCGCTATGATTCCTTTAATAATTTAATAAGAGACCTAACCCCTACCCGGCTAAAACCTGTAGGGCATGGTCATAAACCCCGCTAGAGAACAAAGGACTCCTCGTCAGAGTCACTCTAGCGGGTCGTACCTCGAAAGGGGTACGGGTGGGCCGAAAGGCCTATCGCAATGGCGAGGAGCCTTTTGTTCAGACTCATCGCTTTTGCACTAAAACCCGCTAGAGTGCATGTTATCAAAAAAATTCCAACGGATTATCTCCTTGGAGGGTTTACCGTTCATTAAAGCCCTCCTCAAGTTTGAAGAGGAAAGATTTGACGCTTCCTTCTTGAAAGATTCTGTATACGAGGAAATGAATGCCGAGTTTGGTATATTTCCAGCCGCTAAAGTCTATCCCCTCTACTTCATGGGAGATATTCGGAACAAAGAAAATAAGAATATCGTTATTGGTATCAATCCTGGATACAACGAAGCGCTAAATAAAAGGGAGCAGGAGTATCTGGAAAAAAATGGATCGTTTGAAGGTTTTTGCACATACTTTGTCCATCGATCTGCGATCAAGAAGAGCTCGGCGTACTTCTCACACATCGGCGGTTTTCTTCGTCGCCTTGGAATCATCAATGAGAAATTAACGTGGCAGTGGCTACAGGAACATCTGATCGCGATGGATCTAATTCCTTACCACTCGACGAATGCATCTGGTTTGAGGATCAATAATCTAAAACATTATAGAGATCGCTACTTCGTGCCCATTACAAAAATTATCGACTATCTAGAACCAAAGACGCCAATATTTATTGTTGGGTTTCCTACCTTCGAAAGATACCTGTCGGATCCGATGTTTGCTGGGCTGATTGACTTCAAAAAACACGATGGCATTTGGGTCGGTACGATCCTGGGGAAGTACAAATTTATGGGGTTACCTTTTTTGAACCGAGTGGCGGGTGGAAAGGATAAATTAGTAGTCATAGCAAAGAAACACCTCTGAGGTAATTGTTTTAGCCAAGAACGATAGTGTCTAAACTCCCCTGTTTGTCCTTCAGTGTCCGGAGTACCAACATCGTAAACGAGTCCATCAGATCATCGTGATTCTCCACGCCAAACCCAAGTATCTGCTGGATCAGCTGCTCAGCACCGCGTCTCGGGAATAGAACTCTTCCTGCCTCCAGCATGGGAGTAGTAAGCATAAGTCGAGAGCGCTTATCTCCCTCAGCTCTAAAAGGCATAACATAGAGTCCTCTGTCTTGTAGCTGCTCGATCGCTGCCCGCTGGTAAGCAACATCTTCAACAATCAGATGGGTTGGGTAACCACTTCCTAGGCTTCTTGAGAGCATCTCTGCTCGATCAAGCGTTTGGGAAAAGTTTAAGCGCTCATTGACCGGGTTCTTTAAAATATAAATGTAGAGTTTGTTTTCGTGAGAGTAGACTTTGGCAGAAACCATGGCAGTGTAGTCAGCGCTTTCTTTTTGAGAGATAGCGAGGTCAATGCCCGTTATCGTGTAGAGCAATTGATGTCTCCCAAAAGGAATGGTGTCGTAGTAGTGGATCCACTCCGGATGCACTATTTGATCAGTGTCCGGCACAATCCGTAGAAGAAACTCCCGCTGGAAGGCAATCTCATTTCCAATGGCCCTTCGCAAATTATCAACTGCTTCGAGATTGGGAAACTTGTGCGGCCAGGCAATTCTATTTTCCCCATCAAGCAAAGGAAACTTCCTGAAAACACCATCGAGCTTGCCATCACGGATCATTCTCTCGAGTCGCATCAAGGCAGAGTCTTCGTGAAGCAGGTTTCCCACAATCACTACTTTGGTATTGAGATCTCCAGACGGCAAAAGTTCCCCTGTGATCCAATCAAAAGTTTTATTCCTGCCTTCACGAGTTTTTACAGAAGAGAGATCTTCAATGTCATCACAGAGAATCAAATCGGGACGATTAGCACCATGCCGCAAACCTCGCACACCTTGATCAATCGACACGGCGATGATCTTAGCTTTGTGACGAGGAATAACGAGTGCGTAGGAGTGCCACTCGTCATCCTGCTCTTCAAAGGGTCCGAGGTCTTTTCTTAAAAGTTCGTTCCGCTCCAATTCTTCTTTAATGTTCTTCAGATGCTGTCGAGCTTGGGTCTGAGTCTGACTCACAATCACCACGTACTTTTTCTTGAGTCTTCCCAAGATGGCCCAAATGGGAAAGGACATGGTCATAATCGATGACTTGGCCGAGCCCCTGAACGAAGTGATCCCCGTGAGTTTAGCCGTATCATCTTCGGTCAAGCGAAACATCTCTAACTGGAATGGCGCGATCTTGTACTTCGCGTACTCATGGAAGTAGGTATAGAAGAAAGCAGGGTGGCTTCGGCGAGTAATAGCCCGACGAAGCACACCGTCCTTCAGGATCCGTTCAAAGAGTTTTGGGTCAAGATCTGCGAAGTTAACAATCATGTTTTTGTGTTCTCTTCGTCGATATCCAGAGAGAATAGACTGAGCGACTTTTTGACTAAGGTTTCCTGTTCGGAAGTAAGTTCGGGATCGGTATTTTCTACCCGAGCATTTATTTCTAGTTTTGGAGCAAACTTGGGATTCCGATGGCGCAACCAAAAAGAAATGGCTGGCCAGTTCTTTTCCTTGATCATCGTAAGAAGTTGGCTTTCGCTCATATCGTTTACGAGCGCCTCACCTTCAACTAAAGCTACTTCCATTTCTTTACGGAAACTCTCATCTTCGCTTCGCCACCGATAAACACTATTCCGAGATATGCCCGTTTTCTCGCAGGCTACCTGCACGATCGGAATTCTCCTAAGTTGATCAAGAAACTCGCCCTTCTTTTTATCTTTTTTCATGAGCGGATGAGTTTGGCTTTCTTGCCCGTTAACTTTTGGAAGCGGTTGATAATAAGCTGGCAAAATATTGGCTCCGATTCGCATACGTAGGCAACTCTCTTTAGCTGTTCGCAAGCCGATAAAATACTTCCAGAACCAGCAGTTAAATCCAGTATTACGTCGCCTGGCCGAGTACATCTCCGTAGAGCCTTCTCATGTAACGTGGGACTTTTTTGAGTCGGGTGATCATATTCTTTACTTGGCAATCGTTTGACCATCCAGATATTAAGCAGGTCAAGAATTTCCTCATGCACATTATTGCCTGTAGTAATTCGCTTGTTTGTAATTTCACTCAAGTCGTTAACATTCTTAGACAGATAGGCATGTCCACGCGTGCCATACACGCAAAACTCTGTCATTTTATTGAAAGCGACGGTTGGGGTCGGGGAAGAGTTGTTTTTTAACCAAATGAGTAATCTTTTCGAATCAATAGCTAGTTCCTTGTACAACATCTGAAATAGCCACACGTACCGCTCATCACACCAAAATAGAAAGTGGCAATCTGGTTTGCTAACCGATAATGCGTTCTGTATTATGGTTTTTACAAACTGTTTATATTCCTCGTCTGTTTTGCTGTCGTTCGTCGTACCACCGTAATTTCCTTTATTACTTACGCCCCTCTCATAGGACAGGCCAATGTTAAATGGCAGATCGTCGTTAACCATGTCAGCCTTAGTAGTGCCCATAAGTTTCTTCGCAGTGTTTTGGTTAAGCGCATCCCCGCAAATTAATCTATGTTTTCCCAGGGCGAACATGTCACCGGGTTTGATATTCGTACTTTTTATCTTTTTCAACTCGACAATCTCATTGAATCCATCTTCCTCAACTTCTAAATTTTCAGCCCAAATATTTTCTAGCTCGGTTTTGTCGAATCCAACTTCTGTTAAGGTATCTAGGTTGAACGTTTTTAATCCTTCAAAATCCCATTCGCCGTCATTTAGATTGCTTTCTAGGGCGATTTTGTTCTTCTCATTTGCGGTAAGAACTCGATTAGGAACCAAAACTGTTACCTCTCTAACGCCAAGCTCAAGCAGAGCTTTTTTGCGCTGATTTCCTGACAAAATATTGTTGTTCGTATCTATTACAAGAACACTGTGAAAACCGCGCTCTATTAACCTCTCTTTTAATTTCGCAAAGTTCTCCTTTGTGATGGTTCTCGGATTTCTCTTCCACACCTTAAGACTCCTCACCCTTCTTTTTTCCGCGTGCCAAATAAGTTTTGTCATATTAGTTTTTAGATTTATTTATGCTTTTAAGAACTAAAAAGCCCAGACACGAGCCCGATCCTTTCGGATTAGACTAGTGTCTGGGCGTTCCAGACTTGCTCGATTAAGTTTTGCCTCGATTCTACGCTCCGGCTATCGACACGATAGTGCTACCACCTTCCTCTTTGGGCATCTGCAAAGTAATTCTAGGAAGTTGCCGCGTCCCACAGTTATTGCAGGTGAACATAAACGGACTACTACCCGATATCTCGACGAGAACATCAGAAACTTTATTGTCTTGATACTTCCGAAAAGAAAGAAGATTTCCTTTTTTTCTCAGAACTGCATGACCACAGCTACCGCAATAGAGTGTGTCCATCTGAATGTGTCGTGATATTCCCATTGGCGATCCCATCATGTTATTTGGTTCAGTAATTACGTTTTCGACCTTTATCCCTTCATTAAAGCTCGGCCAAGTTATAAATCAAGTTAAACTGGGGATAACTTATATGTAGTGTGTATTAACTTATGTATCTTGACTATTGCAAATGAAGATTCAGCATGCTATAGTGTGGGCGTGAATATTCGATTGACCCCAAAACAGCAGGAAACCCTAGAGTTCCTAAAGGCTTATATCGCCAAAAATGGAGACTCTCCCACAATGACTCAGCTTAGCGAAGGATTAAGACTCAAATCCCTGCGGAGCGTTACCCAGCGGCTGGAATGCCTTGAGTCAAAGGGCTTAATAAAACGCGAACGGTTCAAACATAGAGGAATCTCCATTCTTGATCCTTTTGATCCCACCATGTCTCCCTCGGGCACCCAAAGGATTCCAGTTATCGCTTCGGCGGGGGCTGACGCTATGCAAGTTTACGCCCAAGAGCAATACGATGAATTTTTAATGGTAGATAAACAGCTCCTCGACCTTCGGAGGGAAATCGTGGCGATCAGGGCCATCGGAAACAGTATGGTTGATTTCGGTCTTCGGAATAACGACTACGCCCTCATAGAAGTTACGGATAATATCGAAAACGGTGACAGGGTTTGCGCTATCATCGGAGAAATGGCAGTTATCAAAAAGTTTAAACGTGTTCCTGGGGCGATTATTCTCGAATCCGAATCGCAGGAGGGTGGATACTCCCCCATTATCCTAAGAGAGGATTTCGGTAAAATCTTCGGAAAAGTCGTCCGTATCATTCCCACAGACAACAAGAAGTCCGATGATGAATTCGAATATATCCCGATCGACAACTAGCATGCCCAAAAAAGCAGGCAAACAATCTGAAACCCCCAAGGGCGACACAAAAGTAGTAGTGCATTTTCCTGATGAGGTTGGAATTGAGCTTGTCCAGGCAAACGAGTTGCGACATTACGAATTGTTTATAGCTTTGTCTGGGATCACCTCCTCAATCGCAGTAAGTTTCTGGACGGCATATTTCACCTCAGAGAATTCCCCTTCTTTAGTGCTTAGTGCGGGAGCTTTTACAATAGTCACACTACTTTTCATTTATCTAGGATACAGATTCCGGCGAAAAATTTACCACGCCAGTGTGATTAAGAAAGTTTACCTTAGCGATTTCAAGTGATAAATAAAGGTCGTCAATACTCATTTATATAGATGGCAGGAAAAAATAGAATCGTAATCAAGAAAGCTACTAATAAACAAGCGTATATCGTTGTTAAATCTACGAATAATAAAACACTTGCTTCAACTGAAACGTATAAGACTAACCAGGGAGTTCAAAATGCAGTAAAAGCCCTTAAGAAAGTAGTGAGGAACGCTAAGCTTGTCGATGAAAGAAAAAAGTAAAAGATATATTTTCGAAATACGCACCTAAGTTCAAAAGTATTTCTGTGCCCAGAAAAAGGATTCGTTTGATACATAATTAACATGATCACTTGTCCTAACTGCAAATCAATAGATATCAAAACCCTCGACTTAGAGTTCGCAAGACGGAAAAAAGAAGGTGAAGCTGCCAATAAAGACGAGATACTTAAAGAACAATTTACTTGCCAAACTTGCGGTGACGAGTGGGACTCAAATCCAAAATCCGAAGAACTATACCGAGAATATCTTGAGTTGAAAAAGGAAACGGAAATGATAGCACAAGATATGAAACCAGGAGGCCAGTATAAAGTTCAATACATTGATCCCCAGAAGTTGAGTAGGAGGCTGGAGGTTGCGAGAGAGTTAGTGTCTTCTCATCAGCACACTTTGAATATCAGTCCTAGTGCGTGGCATGATTTGAAACAAGATGGTCGAATATAACCATGCTATCCAAGGAACTCATCCAGGAGTTTAAAGATATTCTCGAGAAGAAAACGGGAAAGGAAGTCTCTTGGGAGGAAGCCTCTGAAGGAGCCCATAACTTAGCCAACCTTATGAAGGTTCTTTTCGACTTCCACCTTAAAGATGAGGCTCGCAAGAAAAAACTAGAAGAATTCCCTAAGGGCTTCCACCTAGATGGTGTAGGTTACACCTGTTTCATCTGTGGCGGTTCTGCCTCCCAGGAACAATCCTGGTACGACAAATGGGGTATTAAATGCATGACTTGTCAGAGAGGAATCGATAGGAAGGAAATCCCCGCCTCTCTGGCTAAAAACAAAGAAAGCTGGTATTCAAAGTATGACCTGGAAAGCCGATTCAACCTTAAGAGTCCGACTATCCGAAGCTGGGTCAGAAAGGGCATACTGAAGGCCCGTACTATCACCTACGACGGCCAGGGTACTCATATCCAACTCTTCTTAATTAAGGATAACAAGGATACTCTCCCACCTAAGAAACTTACCGAATCAAGAACTGTCAGAGAAACAAAGGATGGGAAAGATTGGATATGGAGTGAACCGTGGTATAAGTTTGTGAATCCGCATGAATACCTCAAGGGTTATAAGATTATGGACCACCTTACAACTATCCATGGAAAAGAAAAGTAAATATTTAGACATGGTAGGATTCAGTACGCCAGAGGAAGCCTACAAGAAAATAAAGACGTGGGTCTCTGACCTATCGGACCAAGATCATTTGATCAGATCTACCATTTTTGACATCCACGCTGGCATAGAGTTAGAGCTGAGGAGAATTTTCTATCACCACAACAAAAGTTTGTTATTTCTAACAGGCAAAGAAAAAGAAGATGCCGTTGTGTTACAGGATTTTGAAAAAATGATTGATAAGTTGAGTTTTGGAGATATGTTTCGAATTCTTAAACCAATTCTAATCCACTGGTACCCTGACTTAGAGAATATTGATAGTGTAAATAAATTGCGGAATCAAGTAGCCCACAAAGCGGATATCGAGAGCATAACCTACAAAGGAAGAAATCCCTTCAAAGACGCTGATTCTTTTGCTGAGTTGTTTATTGATGCCTGGGCCATAAAACAATGTTTACCTAAGTTTTTCTATAAGGCCATAGAAGATCCCCGAACAAGATGCAAAGAATACTATGGGGCATACGAGAAGTATGTCCTGAAAAAAGAAGCGCCGGAATAACAGCATGTCTTCTACTACCACGCTTTTCGGCCCTGATCTCACGAAAGAAACGGTCCACATGGTCATTAACGCAGCCACCGAAGGAACTCTCCAGGCTACTCGTTTACTGTGGTCTATATTAATAAGCATCTTGACGACATATTGGCTCTCCATAATGCTATCTTTATTCGTGGTATTCGTGATACTCACTATAAAAGCTATGCTAGGCCAATGGGGATCCCTAGGCAGTTTTCTCTACAACCTTTTCTACTTTGGGATTCTACTGATAGTAGGACTATTAATGGGACCTGAACTATTTGTCAATGATTTTTTCGCCGTGGCCTGCGCTGTGATCCTCTACCCTCTTTGCTATTGGCTAGTGGGTATTATTTTGGAAAAAATGGGGGTGAAAATAAGAAAGTGACATTACCCTACCCCATTCTCGTGTCACTTTTGTCACTTTTTGGCGAATATAGGTGCTCAAGACGCGTCGAGATGATAAGATAAAACTACTTGAAATAGCCTTACAGGGCTTGCTCCAACAGGGTTCTAGCTCGAGACGGGGAGCACTTCGGCAAGCTCAGTGCAAGCATTATAATAAGGCAATGAAATCATGGTACGTATACATACTTCTTTGTGATCAGAAAACTTTCTACATAGGCATTACGGATGGTCCCGAAAGGCGAAAATTATTCAGTTGTTGAGTTTATTTTAACACTTTTGCCCGTTTCGCCATAGCTCATCTTGCGCAGAAAGTCTCGTCAGGCACTATAAAAGTGAAAATTCCCGAATAACATAGTATTCACGTTGTACTATGCTCACTTCCCTTTTTTAGCCTAGTGTAGTGGACAAAAAGTCCCGATTTTGTCCACTACAGTGATCCAACTGGTCAAAGCATCAGTTTCTGGACTGGAAGTGAGCTTAAAGCTCACTTCCAGTTAGCTTTTCCGTAATGATACAAAAGTGTACTATTTCGGAAACGTCCCCAAAAGCAAAAATCTGTTTAGTAAATACGGCCAAAAAGCCTTTATTACCGGCAATAAACAGGTGCTTGACT
>ERZ1292623.585-Hain-H51-01um-R1-585-length-38812-cov-7_pt1 | contig 38812 bp, 43 predicted proteins | sample MGYA00564398_ERZ1292623 | MGnify/ENA primary metagenome ERZ1292623 (study PRJEB36523, sample SAMEA6512633) | groundwater metagenome | collected 2019-01-07 | study: AquaDiva: Metagenomics assemblies of 32 groundwater samples
GTGCTGACGAGCGGGAGGATAATTTGTCAGGGAAGCGGGTAGGTGGAGGAAGAATGAGGCGAGCGAAAGTTTTAATGTGGACAATTAGCACTCTTGACACTAGAGTGCTAATGAATATAATTGGGTGTATGTTAAGCGAGCGTCAATCACAACTCCTAGATTTTATTATCAGGGAATACGTAAAAACCGCTGAACCGGTTGGTTCGGCGATGGTTTGCGAAAAGAGCGATTTTGAGGTCAGTCCGGCAACTATCCGCAATGAGATGGGAGAGTTGGAGCGAACTGGGTATTTAGCCCAACCGCATACTTCTGCCGGCCGCGTTCCGACAGATAAGGCCTATCGCTGGTTTGTGAACAAATTGATGGAAGAGGGTCAATATGAAGTTGATCCACGGTCCAAGCGAACGATTAATGACGCGATATCCAATGCTGGACCTGATCCGCGCGAACTAAGCCGCAATGCCGCGCAAGCAATCCAAGAACTTTCCGACAACCTAGTTATTGCAAATATTGAGAGTAGCCCTGATTTTTATAAAGTTGGACTTTCACGACTTATGGCCTTTCCAGAATTTCGCGAACTTGGACGGATGATTCAACTCACAAGCATGTTTGACCAGTTTGATGAGTTGTTTGGATCGTTTGAACGGGAGTTCTTCGGTGATCACCGCGCTGACCAGAACTTTAATATCATGATCGGTCATGAAAATCCGTCCCGAAATATCCAAGGCGAGACGATGATTATTGTTAAACATCGTTTGCCTGGCGGAAATGTTGGTACCTTGACGATTATCGGTCCAACGAGAATGGATTACCGAAAAAATATAGGCCTTGCCCAGTACACATCAAAACTTTTAGATAAATTATCGGAAAGAAATTAAAACCATGGCTGACGAACAAAACCAAAATATAAGTGAGATTAATCAGACCGAGCAGTATCTCAATAATTGGAAACGCGCAGAGGCTGATCTGGCAAATTATAGAAAGGGTGAAGCACAAAGAATCCAAGATTTGCTAAAGTTTGGTTCTGAATCGGTGGTTAAGGAGTTTGTGGAAGTGATTGATAACTTTGATATAGCTCTCAAGCATGCACCGCCGGATACGCCAGGTTCGTGGCTGGAAGGGTTAAGGCAAGTTGGTAAGCAGTTCCTTGAGGTATTAAAGAAGAATGGTGTAGAGAAAATAGAGGCAACGGGAAAAGTGTTTGATCCGGTGCTACACGAAGTTATAGAAACCTCGCCAGGAGAAGGGGAAAGTCATGTGGTGCTTGAAGAGCTTCGTGCCGGATACGTCATGCACGACAAAGTAATTCGCCCCGCAAGAGTAAAAATTAGTCAATAATTAATTAAAACAAAACTATGGCAAAAATACTTGGAATTGATTTGGGAACGACAAATTCGGCGATGGCAATTATAGAGGCGGGCCAGCCACGCGTGCTGGAAAATAAAGAAGGCATGCGCACAACCCCGTCCATTGTTGCGGTGGGGAAAAACAGCGAACGTTATGTCGGCGTGACTGCAAAGCGGCAAGCAGTTACGAATCCTGCGAATACGATTTTCTCCGCAAAGCGCTTAATTGGACGCCGATGGAACGACGAAGAGGTCCAGCGCGACCGCAAGCTCTTGCCATATGAAATAAAAGAGGGTGCACACGGCGATGTTGAAATTAAACTCGGCGATAAATGGCTCAAGCCGGCCGAAGTTGCGGCTATGGTTCTGCAAAAGCTAAAGCAGGATGCTGAAGATAAACTGGGTGAAAAGATTACCGAAGCGATCATTACCGTTCCGGCGTATTTTGACGACTCACAACGTAAAGCAACTAAGGATGCCGGAGAAATTGCCGGTCTCAATGTGAAGCGCGTTATTAATGAGCCGACGGCTGCCGCGCTCGCGTACGGCTTCAATAAAAAGAAAGACGAACAGATTGTGGTGTATGACTTTGGTGGTGGAACGTTTGACGTGTCGGTGCTTGAAGTCTCCGAAGATACGATTGAGGTAAAAAGTACCGGCGGCGATACACATCTTGGCGGTGATGACCTGGATCAGCGAATTATTAATTATCTTGCCGAAGAGTTTAAAAAAGAGCAGGGGATTGATGTCTCTAAAGATCAGCTTGCGATCCAACGCTTGAAAGATGCCGCAGAAAAAGCGAAGCATGAGTTGTCGTCGGTTATGCAGACCGAAGTAAACATCCCGTTCTTAACTGCGGATGCATCCGGTCCAAAACACTTTGCGCTTAACTTCACACGAGCAAAGTTAGAAGACTTAGTTAGGGACTACATAGACAAATCGATTGATCTGACCAAGAAAACTGTTGAAGAAGCCGGATTCAAGCTTTCCGACATTGATGAAGTTATTCTTGTTGGTGGACAGACTCGTATGCCGGCAATGGTTGAGGCGGTCAAAAAACTATTCGGCAAAGAACCGCATAAAGACATCAACCCAGACGAAGTTGTAGCCATCGGCGCGGCAATCCAAGGCGGTATTATGCAGGGCGACGTGCGCGACGTTCTTTTGCTTGATGTAACGCCACTTTCTCTTGGTATTGAGACGCTCGGCCAGGTGATGACCAAGATGATTGAGAAGAACACCACTGTGCCGGTGTCTAAGTCACAGACCTTCTCAACGGCTGCGGATAACCAGCCGTCCGTTGAAATTCACGTACTCCAAGGTGAGCGTCCAATGGCGGCAGACAACAAAACCCTTGGCAGATTTATTCTAGATGGCATTCCACCAGCTCCGCGCGGCGTGCCGCAAGTTGAGGTTACCTTTGACATTGATGCCAACGGTATTTTGAACGTTACTGCGAAAGACAAAGCTACTGGTAAGGCGCAATCGGTCCGCATTGAAGGGTCATCCGGTCTTACGGAAGACGAGAAAAAGCGCATGACTGAAGACGCAGAGAAGCATGCCGCCGAGGATGCCAAGAAAAAAGAACTCATTGATGCGCGCAATGCCGCCGAATCTCTAGCGTACATTTCTGAAAAGACTCTTAAAGATGCCGGAGAAAAAGTTTCGGCTGATGATAAAAAAGCCGTTGAAGAAAAAATTGAAGCAGTCCGCAAGTTGAAGGACAGTGAAGACGCGGACGCAATTAAAAAAGCAACCGAAGAACTCTCTACGGCGGTTCAAAAAGTCGGCCAGGCAATGTATGGTTCGGCAGGCTCACCACAAGCAGAATCAAGCCAGCAAAAGCCGCCAGAACAGACCGTTGAGCAAGATCCTCACAAAGAGGAAGATAAAAAATAATTTGGTTTTAGGACCACACCAGCTCTCCTCGTCCCGTGGTCGCGCACACTGTATAGCGCCCACAAAACAAGGAGAGCTAGTGTATAAATGACGTAACCCCGTATGCCTAAAAAGATTGTAATCCTGCTAGCTGTATTCGCCGCTTTCCTTGCCTTTTGGATTGCGGCGAATATTTGGTTAGATAATCCAGCCTCCGCACTAAATGATTATAGTCGTTGGATTGTTCCATTGGTGCTCATGATTGCATCCTCGGCCATATTGGCGCTTGCGATTCTTCTTGTAAATAAAGATTGGAAATGGATTCTGGTATATTCTGCCGCCGTGATTTTACCAGGTCTCTTCGTTGTTGGATTCGGTAGCCTTACTGTTATCGGGGGCTTGGCGGGAATGGGAGCTTTGATTAGTGGAGCTGCTCAAAAAATCCGCAACGAATCGGAAACGCGCATACGGGTAAACATTAATGCAATGATTGGTTCCGGCACCCGCTTCATTCTTGCCGGAGCAATCGTATTTTTATCGGTGGCGTATTACGCAAGCCCGGCGGTACAGATAAGCAAGGAGACGCGACAACTCCCTCCAACGATCATTGAAATGATCCAAGGGTTGACGCGTAGGCTAGTAGGCGATGAGTTGGCGATCTTGCCGGCAAAAGAGCGTGCGCAGGCCGAGAAAACAGTTGTTCGCGAAGTGCTAGATCAGATAAATGATCTTGCCGGACCGTACTTGAAGTTTTTGCCGTTTATCCTGGCAATTGGTTTATTCCTGCTTCTTCAGAGTTTGAACTTTATTTTTGCCTGGTTGGCCGGATTGATTGCGGCGGGAGTATTTTGGATTCTTATTAAAGTTAACTTTATTAAAATAGAAAAAGTGATGATAGAAGGCGAAAAGATTTCTCTCTAGTATGGCAGATCCATACACAATTCTCGGAGTTTCTAAAAATGCCTCGGCTGACGATATAAAAAAAGCATATCGTAAATTAGCGCATCAGCATCATCCCGACAAAAAAGGCGGCGATGAAAAAAAGTTTAAAGAAATAAACGAGGCGTACCAGATTTTATCCGATCCCGAAAAGAAGTCTCGCCTTGATCAATTTGGGCATGCAGGCGCGAATGGCGGCTTTGGCGGGGGTGGTCAGGGCTTCGGCGGTTTTGATTTCGGCGGGGGTGGCCCCTTCGACTTCGCTCAGGGTAAAGGTTTTGAAGATATTTTTAATATGTTCTCCGGCGGGTTCGGCGGAGGTGAACGCAGGGAACCTGCTAAGGGCGAAGATCTGCACATGGAAATCCATTTAAACAAAAAAGACCTTGGGCAAACTCGCCACCTAGAATTTGATGTTCAAAACTCATGCCAAGAATGTTCGGGCAGCGGGGTTGCAAAAGGATATAGTTTAAAAACTTGCGGAACCTGCAAGGGCGCGGGTCAAATCCAGCAAAACGTACGCACTATGTTTGGCACATTTAGCACGGCGAGTGTTTGCGGAGAATGCCGAGGAAAAGGCAAAATTCCAGAAAAACTATGCTCTGAATGCAAAGGCCACGGCCGGGTTAAGGGCAAACGTTCAATGGAGATCCACGTCCCTGAAAAAATAGAGGACAACTATTCAATCATTGTTCCCAAGGGCGGCAACGCCGGCCCGGAAGGAAAACCTGCAGGAGACTTGGTGATTCAGTTAAGGATAAAATAAGTTCATATTTAATCAAAAGACCCCCTGCCCTGACTCGGATACGGGATGGTTTTGAGAACCAGAACGTTCCCAAAACCTCCCTCCTCCTCATCATAAAAGAGTTCTCTCTTTTATGACTCCGGCGAGTCCTCACTGTGACAAGGGGTCCTTTTTGATTATTTTATCTTTGGTAAGCCGGTACCTGCCCCAAGCTCGTATACTCTGATCCTTTAGGATACCAGGCATACTCGTTGTTATTGATGCAGAATATCTTCTGATTAAAGAAGGGATCTTGTTGTGTTGCTTGTTCCTGGGTGATGTTAAGCCAGTGTAAGACTCCCGTGTCTTCTCCGGTAACCTGGACAGCATAAACCTTGGGATCGTTGGTTTCGCAGTTCTTAAAGTAGAGTGAGGTCTTAAAGGCATCTCTAGTACTGGCAGAGACCGTTTTAACGTTCTGGAAGCCTCCCAGGTGGCCATAGAAGGAGAAGATAACTGGGTTAAGGAATAATCTCTTGAATCCGTTCTGGTTAATGATGTATATGTCTGGATCAGCAGAGTTGGCTGCACTAACCAGATCGCCTTCACGCAGGCCATATTGGCCCGGAGTTACGCCACCGGTAGGGGTGGGAGTTGGTGTCTGGGTGTTCTGAATGCAGTTAGGATGCTGATTAACTATCTCTGCCACTTCAGCACTCTTTTTACCCGTTGAGACGTCTATGAGCCAGAGGATGGAGGTGCTGGGTGATGTAGAGCAGCCCGCCGTATAAGACCAGCTAACCGTGCCTTGAGCACTAACGGCATAGTTAGGAGATAAGCGTACGTTATTGTTGCTGCCTGCAGCACGCACCCATCTTTCTACATTTCCGTTCGGCGTATAGCCGGAGCCGGAGAATATAAAGGGTTCTAATTGTCTGCGAGTTGAGATGAGGGCTCCATCTATCAGGAAGGTGGGCAGGGAGCCTGGGGTGGGAGTTGGAGAGATGGTTGGAGTGGGGGAAACGGTTGGGGTGGGAGTAATGGACACGGTGGGGGTGGGAGTTGCAGCTGTTACCTGGACTGCCACATTAGGTGTCTTGTCTCCAAACCAGCCAACGAGGCCCTGGTTTAACTGCCACTGGAAGTTATAGGTGCCTGGAGTGGAAGGTGCGGTGACGGTGAAGTTGAAGGTTGCGTTTTGGTTGGGGAGGATGGGGGCAGAGGACATCGGAGCGGAGGCAACTCCCCAGGTTGTGTTGTCTGGGGGGTTCTGGGGTTTAATTCTCCAGGTATAGGCTTGATCTCCTCCCGCAACGAAAGTCCTATCCCAAGGGCTGTCCCCGGTATTTTTTAGAGTTATTGAAACGGGGTACTGTTGGCCCGCAGTCATGGTTGTTGGAACGCTTTGAACAATAAATTGTGTTTTTCGGTTTGAAAATTCTCTGGCAGCGGGCTGCATAAATAGCGTGTTCAGCGGATTGTTTTGCGGTATAAAAGTATAGTGTGAAAAAGACAGTGCTCTTATTTTTCTTTGAGGGGGACCAAAGACGGTTATTAACGGTCTCAAGCGGCCAGCATTATCAGTCCAGGTGGCAATACTGTAAGTGCCCGGTTGGAAGTCCATAAACGGCGTTGGGTTCCAAACCCACGCTCCTGCGATGCGAGTTCTTGCTTCGTCTAAGATTGCTTTGTGCTGGAGCAGTTGATTGTTCGGTTCCGGCCATTGGTATGCTGTGGCATTTCCACCGCCTCCAAATTCACCCAGAATAAGCGGCTTTTGTGAGGCGGCCACAAGTACGTCCATTGCGGTTTTAGCGTTTTCTGGTCCCTGGTAAAAGTGAATGCCATTAATGTCGGTTACGTCTTCAAGAGAAAACGGCTGACCGCCGCGGAGATTGTGGATGTCCGTGAATTTAACGAAATTAACGCCCTTGCTCTCAAGCCATGGCCAGCGATTATCTGAAGGTCGTTCAATGACGGCAGTTTCGCCGCTCACGGTAAGATGATTGGGGTCTATACTCCTTACCACATCAAGAATGCGCGTCACGTAGCTCAAAAGTTGTTCCTGATAACCAACTGCACGTATGGTACCGTTCAAAAGCATTTCATTGCCGACTTCGTATGCTAAAACGCCGGGTTCATTACGCATGGTCGTGGCAAAATTCCGAGCCCAGCGAAGGGTTTTTGTTTCCGCTTCGCTTCCGGGCGGCATGAGTCTCGCACCGCCAATGTCCGGGATTCCGCGCACATTGCAGGGGGTATAGGTTCCGTCCGGTTGGGGACATTCAAACCCGGGCACCCCAAAGAAAAGAGTCCAGGTGATGCGAATGCCCTGGCGGTATGCCATTCTTGTGAATTCAAGTAATCTGGCTTCGTAACCCGGTTTCCAGTAACCATCCAAATCTAGTCCTACCGCATTTAGCCGCATTGTGTTTATGCCGGTAACCTCGTGGAGCCATTGCAATTCTTTTTCTAACTCCTGTGGTTTCCACTGATCGGCATCGAGGTATTTCATGTTGCACCAAGCCTCGGTGCCTTCAGAGAAAGGACAATATTGTGTGACTGTTCTTGAGCCTAGCCAATTTGATCCCTTGGACCACCACGGCTGGCCGTTGAGCATGAGCTGTTTGCCTTGTACGTACACAAAATTGGTCTGCACGGTTCGATCGTTTTCAGCGGCAAAGAAACGGCTAATATCTATATCAAAATATCGAGTAACAACAAAACCGCCAATAAGAAATCCTACGAATACACTTAAAACTACGAAAATTTTAGGTCGCATCTTGGTTGGATATATTTTACCATCCTTGCCAAGATGCGCTAGGGGATAAATTACTTCGCGCGTTCTGCGTACTCTCCGGTTTCGGTATTGATGATGATCTCTTCACCCTCTTCAATAAAGAGGGGAACGTTGATGATAGCTCCCGTATCAAGTTTAACCTGTTTGTTTCCGCCAGTAGCGGTATCGCCGCGGATTGCCGGCGGTGCCTCAACGACTTTAAATTGCATTTTAATCGGAAGAGAAACGTTTATGACTTTGTCGTTCCAGCGCAGGGCTTCAAGAATTGTATTGGGTTTCAAAAATTTGCCCTGGTCTCCAATAATCTCGGCAGAAAGTTCAAAACGATTTGCCGGGTTTTTAGGATCTACGAACCAAAATTGGTCGCGGTGGTTATAAAGGAATTTTACTTCACTCCGAACCACGTCAGCCGGCTCAAAAACATCTGACTGGGCAAAGTTGCGTTCCAACACCTTTCCATTGAGAAGGTTGCGAAAACGGGTTTGCACAACCGGGCGTCGCTGCTGCATCTTTAAATGGTGGGTTTCTAAAACAATGCAGGGCTGGTCCTCAAATATAATATACGTTTTCGGTTTTAGTTCGTTTACTCCAAGTGCCATAAGCGCAATAACAGCCTGCCAGAGGCAGACCGCCTTTGATAAAAATTACCAATAAATACTATCAAAAATCGTTACGTACGGCAAGGGTTATCAAAAACATAAGGCCCCCGGCAAGGACAACGATCGGTCCCGGTACAACTCCAAACGCGTTGGCGGCAATAATTCCAGTGCCGGCCGTTATTGCGCCGAAAAACGCCGATAGTCTAGTGTAGCTTGTTAAATCTCTGGAAATATTTTTTGCGGCGGCGGCGGGAATGATTACCAATGAGCCCATAAGCAAAGTTCCAGCAACCTTGAGTCCGAGTGCCACCACAATTGCGACCATAAGCAAAAATATCAGGTTTATGTTTTTTAATTTAAATCTTGCGGAGTGGGCGAGATCCGGAGAAATTACCCCCAAGATCGTGCCCGGAATAATTCGGGGCATCACAAACAATACGGTTGATGTAAGTATTAATGTAAGAATTGCATCAAACACCCCGATCTTGGTGATGTCTCCAAACAAAGCTTCTAGTAGTTCTGGCTCCGGGGTGATAAGCAAGCCGATTGCCAAACTAATTGTAAAAAGAATTCCGACCAGAGTTTCCGGGGGCAGAGTAGTTTTTCTTTCCAATCCCCAGATGCCGATTACCGCGAGCGTTAAGGCAAAAAAACCTCCGATAAAAGGGTTTACACCAATAAGTAATGCAATAGCTATTCCCGGTAACGCGACATGAGACAAGGCGTCTCCAACCAGCGACATTCTGCGTAAAACCATAAATGAGCCAAGATAGCCTGCGCCAATGCCGACTAAGACCCCGACAAATAGTTGAAGTAAAAACGGGTTCATTAGTTTTTTATATGAGTGTGGCTGTCGTGGTGGTGCTCATAAAGTCCCGCCTCGTGTCCGTATAAATGTGAAAGCGCTTCGGAGTTTAAAACTTCCTGCGGATGTCCGAAACAGACCATTTTCCCGTTTATACAGACAACCTTGGTTGCGTAGCGATATACCATATTTAAATCGTGCGACACCACAATAACCGAAAGCCTCCTTTCGTCTTGCAGGCGCTTAAGCAAAAGATAAATAGCTTCTTCTCCGCCGGCGTCTATTCCCGTCGTCGGTTCGTCGTAAAGCAACACGTCCGGATGGTCAATTAACGACCAGCCGATCATCGCGCGCTGGAGTTGTCCGCCGGAAAGCGTGCCCAATCTCTGGTTTAATATCCTTTCATCATTTAGACCGACGGCATTTAAAACTTCTGAAATTGTGCCCTTGCTAGCTTTTTTAAAAGCAAAAAATTCACGCACGCTTAACGGTAAACTTGTATCCACTGCGATCCGTTGAGGAACATAACCGATATGCGCATCCTTTTTCCAAGAAATCGTACCGGAGTAGGGGACGAGCCCCAGAAGTGCGCGAATAAGTACAGATTTTCCGGCGCCGTTAGGACCGATAACCGCTAGAACTTCGCCCTTATGCAAATCAAAAGAAACGTTCTTTAGAACATCTCTCTCAAATTTAACACCAACTTGGTCTACGGTGAGTAGCGCTTCCATACGATTATTCAGTATATCACGAGATCTAAAACTTATTCTAAAACCGAGCCGATAAAATCTTTTTTACCATTGATAAACTCTTTTGCGGACATTGCGCGGCCGCCCGCGATCTGGATAATTTCTAGTGCAAGTGATCCATGCCCGGTTGAAACGACAATATTTCCATCTCTCTCACTGACCATTCCAATATCGTCATGATTTTCTTCAGTAGCCGGGTGAGCTTTTATAATTTTCAAAGTCTCACCATTCCACGTTGTCCAAGTACCAGGCTCGAGACCCAGTGCGCGTACACGATTGTAGATTTGTTCCACGGGACGAGACCAGTTTATTCGTCCATCGTCGCGGGTAAATACTTTTGCGAGCGTTGCTTGGGCATGATCTTGTTTTTGAGGTTTTATCTCGCCTGAAAGATATTTTTTTAGAGTTACGACCAAAAATTCAGCTCCTTCTTTTCCGTACTCTTTCAATAAGTCTTCGTAATAGAGATCTCCTGGTATGGCAATTTTCTTTTGATCTAAAATCGGTCCGCTATCCACTTCCGGCTCAAGGAGTGCAACGGTTACTCCACTTTCTTTGTCGCCGTTCATTATCGCGGTTTGAAGGGGGGAGGCGCCTCGATATTTAGGCAGGAGCGAATAGTGGACGTTTATAAAACCAAGCGGAACAGCGTTCAAAAATTCCGGCGGAAAAATCTTTCCGTACGAAATCACAATGCACAGATCGGGTCGTAACTCTCGAAGCTGGTTCAAAAATACACCGTCTCGCAATGTCGCCGGTTGAAAAACGGGAATACTTAATTCTTGTGCGGTTACTTTTGCGGGTGGGGGAGTCAGGGCGCCTTGCCTACCAGTCGGCTTGTCTGGCTGGGTTACCGCTCCGATGATATTAAAACCAGCTTTGCGGAGCGTGCGCAAAGTTTCCGCCGCTATTTCAGGAGTTCCGAAGAAAACTATTCTTTGTTTTTGATTTTCAGGCGGCATATTGATTAAATTAGTATTTTATTGTATTATATATTTAGGAGGAGTACATGCGCGAGATGCTTTTCGAGGTGGCGCCGTTAGTGCTTCCGGTCTCTGGTTTCCTTCTGGGGGTCGCGCTGGTCACGCTGGTTGCGGCGATCTGCGCCCAGGACGGATCGGTTCGGAAGTTCTTGCTGGGCACGAGCCTGGTGTTCGTCGTTGCACTCTTCGTGTTTGGCTGTTTCGGTCTCGTTGTCGCAATGGCGACCGTCAAGGAGGCACTGGTCGCCGGGGGCTCGTAGCCCCCTTTTAATTTCCCGAACGGTCTTTGATCGTGACCCCATTTAGATGATCTGTCTCATGCTGAAGTACTTTTGCCAGCATCCCGCGCGCCTTTATTTTAATCTTATTGCCATCAACATCGTACCCCTTAAATTTAATTTTCTTGGGCCTGCGGATCAATCCAGTAAAGCCGGGAATTGAAAGACAACCCTCCTCCATTTCATCCGCATCATTAGATGATTCCGTAATCTCCGGATTAGCAAAAGCATTAGGGATTTTATTTTCTTCGGCTAGTTTTTTATCAATCACAAAAAAGCGAAGGTCGCGCCCGATTTGATTTGCGGCCAGGCCGATGCCATTGGCTTCAAGCATGACCCCATGCATTTCATCGGCTAATTCTTTTATTTCCTTACCCCCAAACCAATCATCCGGCACGTCGTTTAAGCGTTTCTTTAGTAATGGATCAGGGAGGATGGTAAGTGTTGTTTTAGATTCCTTTGCCACGCCAATATTCTAGCGAAAAACCCAGATTTAGGCAATTAAACTGCGCTTCTTGGATCGGGTTCTATATACCAAGTTGTCGGGACGTATTTCAAAATAGTATCTAATCGCATGTCGGGCGAAATTTTTAGAAGAATTGCATAAGCGTATAATCCTTTTTCTCTGGCGGTAAATGCGGGATTTGCACCCATAATTTTTACAAAATCCGAAAGTTTGTCGTGCTGGATTGCTTGGTTGAGGCGGGCAAACAGCTCCCTGGCGGCAAACGACGCGCGCGAAGCCGTGTTGTGTCGGAAAGTAAGCTTCACAAGCCTACAAAACGGCGGGTATCCGAGTAATTTTCGAACCGAAAGTTCGTTTTTATAAAATTCTAGGTAATCTCTAGCAACAAAAGCTTTCAAGACCTCGTTTTCGGGGCGGAATGTCTGGATAACCAGACGTTGAGGTTGAAAATCAAGCAGGCATTCCATTAATTGAATAAATCTTTCGTCGGTGCGAAAGTCAGGGTTTGTCGCGAGTGTGTCGGCGGTGGGAACGATGATTAAATCAAAACGTTCCGAGAATCTGTAGCTAAAAATAATCGGTGTTGCAATGATAATCGTATTTGGTTTTTTTTTAATATTGTTCCAGGCCTCGTGTTCATGTTCTTCGGTTCGGATAAGGTCGGTGTCAAAAACAGCGGTCGGAGTATTTTCAATGTTTGAACGCACAAGCAGGCGCTGGATTGATTCTTCAATTTTTTGGCTTCCTGGCGAGCCAGACGGATAAAACTTTGTTCCTTTGCACTTCGGACACTCCTTCGGCCAATTCCTGAATGCGCCGCACTTATAACACACAAGCATTGATTCGCCGGCATCCGAAATCTTATTAACGCGCATCGGAATACTGCAATTTTCGCAATTGGTTGTCGTTTTACATCGTTCACAAACCAGGATCGCGGAGTATCCTTTGCGGCCGGATAATATGAGAATTCTTTTTTTATTCACAACGGCTTCTATGATCAGGTTTTGGACCCGCAGGCTTAAGAGGGGAATATCACTCCTGGATTCTTGAGTAAGGGAAATTATTTCTATAGAAGTTTTACTCTTTTCGTTTTTCTCGCTGACCAATTCGGATTGATAAGAATCGCTGACTGAAACAAATGAAGAAACAATAACCATCTGTGCGCCGGTTAGATCAGCGATTTGCCGTGCCGTTTCAACCGCTTCGTATTTTGGAGTAGTGTCCGATTTATAGCCTTCCTGGTCGGAATCAATAGCGATTATTTTTTTGAGATTGCTCCAGGGCAGGAATAATACTGAACGCGTTCCAATAACGATACTTGAATCGCCAGAGGCAATCTTTTGCCAAAGAGCGAATGACTCCGAGTTGGGCAATCTGCCGCGAGCGACGACGATATTCTTATTAAATTCTCTACACATATCTGCGAAGAAATCTATCATCTGGCGATCCGGGACAAGGATCAATGACTGACCTTCATTTCCTGAAAGACTGTCCTTAATTATTTTACGAATTGTTGTGCTATTTGCGGTTACTAACCTTGTTGGATTAATTTTGGTGGGGGAGGGGAGTTGTGTTTTTTGCCGATCCGAAAGAATATATTTTTTCTTGCCAAAAAATTGAGGCAGGACAGTTTTAAGCGCTAATCCGAGCGGGGCATAATACTGTTTTGCGAGCCATGCCGTAACTTTTAATTGGAGTGAAGTTGTTTGCGGAATTTCCGTAAAGACACCGACCAGTTTTTTTAGTTGAAATCCAGATTTTTTAACGGAGATTTTTCTACCAGTTAAAGCTTCGGAACCGATTACGATTGCTAAAACCTCTCGTCTTCCAATGGGAGCCTTAACGACTGCTCCATGGGGCAATTGAGTATCAAAATAGTAACTTAAAACCTGCGGCGCCTGGGGCGGTAAGGAGGCTAATGGAATAACTTCAATAATGTACATCCTGGCTAGATTGTACGGTAGATATAAATAAACGCGATATTGACAGCCGGCCGCCCCGCTTGTGGAATAAAGTCTGTTCGTTTTTATGGACGTTTGGGATATAATTAACCCAATGTCTGTAAGAGTAAGAATCGCCCCGAGTCCAACGGGGAATATGCATATCGGAACGGCCTACGCCGCGGCTTTTAATTTGTTGTTTGCTCGGCATAACAACGGCCAGTTTATTATAAGAATAGAAGACACGGATGTTGAGCGGTCAAATAAGGAGTATGAAAAGAGTATTTTAGACGGCCTTGAATGGCTGGGCATCAAGTCTGACGAGCCGGTAACACGGGATAGCGAACGCTTGGCGATTTACCGTTCGTATATAGAAAAACTTTTGGAATCAGGAAAAGCTTTTTGGTGTCACCACACTAAAGCAGAATTGGAAGCTGAACAAAAAGAGCAAATGGCCAACAAACAGCCCACGCGCCATGTTTGTTCAAATAAAAATACTGAATTGGCAAAAACACCCGGAGCCGTTATTCGATTGGCGGTTGAGGATGAAGATAATATTGTTGGATTTGAAGATGTTATTCGCGGAAGAATAGAAGTCAGTCAGCGCTCGCTTGGCGACTTAAGCATTGCAAAGAGTCTTGATACTCCGCTCTACAATTTTGCGGTCGTGGTTGATGATATAGAAATGAAAATCAGCCATGTCATCCGGGGTGAGGACCATATATCCAATACTCCCAAGCAGATACTTATTTACCAAGCATTAGGCGCTGAACTGCCAAAGTTTGCGCATATGCCGTTAATGCTCGGCACGGATCGTTCAAAATTATCTAAGCGCCATGGGGCGGTGTCGGTAGTGGAATATCAAAAAGATTACCTACCGGAGGCGTTAATGAATTTTATCTGTTCGCTTGGCTATACTTTTTCAAAAGAAATCATGACCTTCAACGAAATGGTTGAGGAGTTTGAATTAGAAAAGATGCATAAATCCGGTGCGATTTTTGATGTTAAAAAATTAAATTGGATAAACGCGCAGTATGCCCGCACTCTCACCCTAGATAAGTTAAGAGAAGTCACGGGGATAAAAGAAATTCCTAATTCCGCGGTAACGATCATTACCGAACGCTTGGAAAAACTAAGCGAGGTCTCTAATTTTAAATATCTTTGGCAGCGCCCCGATTGTGAGCCGGGATTATTGGCATGGAAAGAAGCACCCAATGACCAGACGGTCCGAGCCCTAACCGCAGTGAGGACAATCGTGGCGGATATTCCGGTTCTGGACGCTCCAGCCTTGCGTTCCGAGCTAGATGAACTTTCAAAAGATTACGGGGGCAGGGGAGCAGTATATTGGCCGTTTAGGGTGGCCTTAAGCGGAGAAAAAGCCTCTCCCGACCCCACAGGCATAGCTTCTGTAATCGGCCGAGAAGAAACGCTGGAAAGAATAAACCTTGCTTTGCGCAAGCTTGCTTAGTTATTAATAATGAATAATTTCCGATTATTAATTCTGACCGGAACCGTGTTGGTTCTACTGGCTGTGCTTCCAGTTTCTGTTAACGCACAGACCGATTCGGAAAGAATAGAAGACCTTAAAAATCAGATAGAACTTCTTGAAGCGCAGGCCGACCAGTATCGCAACGGTATTGCAAGTGAACGTGCAAAGGCGGCATCTTTACAGCAAGAGATTAATGTCATAAAAAAAGAGATTCAGTCCCTTGAAACACAAATCGTCCTTACGGATAAAAAAATAGGTAAAACCGAATTAGAGATCACGGGCGTCAGCAATAATATTAGTAGTACCGAGATCAATATCAATCGACAGAAAGAAAGTATCGGCCGCTTACTCCTGTTTCTTAATCAAAGGGATAGTGAAAACTTAATTGCGCTTTTGATGAAAAATGACAGTTTTTCAGAATTTTTCAGACAGGAACAATACGCAGAAAACATAAGCACCCAGCTCGTGTCGCTCATTGGAGAACTTAAACAAGTTAAAGAAAAACTTGCCGATGACCGAGCAGATCTCGAACAGTACCAAGGCCAGCTTGAGCAGCTTAATCAGGAACGCGAAGCCAAAAAGGTTTCTCTCGCCGGCGTAAAATCTGGCCGCGATACCCTCTTAAAGCGAACAAAGGGGCAGGAAGCGGAATACCAGCGCATGCTTGCGGAAGTGGAAAAGAAAAAGACCGAATTCTTCACAGAGTTACAGCAACTTGAAAACAAAGTTATCGCCGGAGGCTTGTATATTGTTCGTGTAACCGCACCCAAGGTTCCCCCGAAAGGGAAAATTTTTCAATGGCCCGAGGACGGTTACGTTATTACGCAAGGATACGGTTGTACAAAGTATTCAAAATACTGCTCTCCTCGCGGCCCGTACGGTACGGCCGGCCATAACGGTATTGATATGACAAGCGGCCGCGGTACGCCGATAAAATCAATAGGGGATGGAACCGTAATTGCAAATGGAACCAATGACGGATTCGGGAACTGGGTGGCAATCCAGCACACTAACGATCTTGTCAGCGTTTACGGGCATATGAGCTCGTTTACTTCGCGGGCAATCGTCGGCACCGCGCTCGGGGTCGGCGAAGCCATTGGTTACGAAGGCTCTACCGGAAATTCTACCGGTTCGCACCTCCACCTAAGTTTATATAAAGATTTCTTCACGTATAAGAACGAAAAAAAGAACCAACTCTACTTTAACTATTTTGAAGGCTCAATTAATCCTGCGAATTACCTATGATGGGCAAGATACTGATTCTTGGCGGAGGATTTGGAGGAATCCGTGCCGCTCTTGATCTTGAGAAGCGGCTTGGTGATAGTGCTTCAATAACATTGATTGATAAAAACGGGTACCACGCTTTTACTCCGTCTCTATACGAAGTCGCGACGGCTGATGGCGTGTTTGGGGATTCATTCAACATGCGCCTGCGAAAGACTATCTGCATACCGCATGCTGATATTTTCAAAAATAAAAAAATAAACTTTATTCAGGGCGAAGTGGTAAGGGTTGATCTTGAACGCAAAACTGTTTATACGCGTGGAGAAGGGGAGTTTAATTACGATTACCTCATTATCGGGCTTGGAAGCGAACCGGCCAACTTTGATATACCCGGCGTTGCGGACTATGCCTATCAGTTTAAGACCATTGAACATGGCTTGATGATAAATCAAAGATTGGAATCTATTTTTTCAGACATCAAAGAAAATCGTCGCGGACAAGGGATGAGAATAGTGGTCGCGGGTGGCGGATTTACAGGTATTGAATTTGCGGCCGAAGTTGCGGTGAGCGTCCGCAGGATGGCTCGTGAATACGGCATTAATCAGCGCGCAGTACAACTTACGATTATTGAGGCTAGTGATCGCATCTTGCCGGACATTTCTGATGGCGACCGCCGGATTATAATAGACAGACTTACTGGTCTGGGTGTTGTGGTTGTGGCGGGGACCAGGGTGCAGGAGGTCGATCCCGATTTCATCAAGCTCTCAAACGGCCAAACTCTGACGAGCGATTTAACCGCTTGGACCGCTGGAATACGGCCGAATAGATTTTTAAAAGAGATAATCGGACTTGCGCTTACTGAACAGGGCAAGATTATCGTTGATGAACATCTGAATACCGCCGCCGACCCGACAGTATTCGCCGTTGGAGATGCTGTTGAGTTTATAGATCACAGAACAAAAAAATCTGAGCCGTCACTTGCGTATGTAGCTATTAATCACGGAAAAATAGTTGCGGAAAATATTATCCAAAGCATTAATAAAAAAGAATTTAAATCCCACCTTCCGTTTACGCAGGTTTGGGTGGCTCCGGTCGGCGGTAAGTTCGCCGTTGCTCATCTGGGAAGCTTCGGTACGTTTAAGGGAACACTCGGGTGGATTATAAGAGGGTTGGTTGACCTGAGGTACTTCATGTCTATTCTACCATGGCTCAATGCTTTGAGATTGTTCCGCGAAGACGTAGAGGTATTTACAAAAAATGATTAATGTTGTCTTTTATGTTTTGAGTAGGGAAGTGGGGTGCCCGATGGGGAGGGGTATAAAACAGGAAATAAACAAGGCGAGTTAACAGAGAACAAAGACACTGGGGAAAATATTTCTGATACTAAAATAGGCGATACGAAGTGGTGAATTTAAGTTTTTGAATTATTAGGATTTTAGAACGATTCATAAGGATTCTTTTGTATATAATGTCGCATAAGCCACATTGTGCGACTGTGTTAATGCTTTAAAACACCACTTCCCCGGCCAAAAAATGGACTCTTTAAGCCTTGTGGTTATATTCCCGAACGGATACAATGGACTCCATGCCAAGACTTGTATTTGATATAGAAACGGTGGGAGCTGAATTTGAAAGCCTGGATGAAACCTCGCAGTCTTCCCTTCTCCGCTACGCCCAGACCCCAGAGGATGAAGAGGAAATAAAACAGCATACCGGATTTTCCCCGCTCACGGGACAGATTGTAGCGATAGGCATTCTTAATCCGGATACCAACAAGGGTGCAGTTCACTTCCAGGCTCCTGAAGCGAATTTAAAGACCGTTGAGGAAAATGATGTGCAGTATATCCCCTCTACCGAAAAAGAAATTCTAGAAAACTTTTGGGAAGTCATTCGCTACTACGATCAGTATGTAACTTTTAATGGCCGCGCTTTTGATTGTCCGTATATTATGATCCGTTCCGCTATTCTGGGCATTAAGCCCTCGCGGAACCTGATGCAATATCGGTACAGCACCGAAGCACACATTGACCTCCTTGATCAGCTTTCTTTTTACGGCGCGGTGCGAAAACCGGGCAACCTGCACCTCTGGTGCCAGGCGTTCGGAATCACCAGCCCCAAGGCCAAGGGCGTATCCGGCGACGACGTGGCGCGCCTCTTTAAGGAAAAAGAATTCCTCAATATCGCCCGCTATTGCTTTGACGACATCAAAGCGACCGCCGAACTCTTTCGGCGGTGGGAGAAGTACGTCAACATCAAATGAAGTACAAGAACCTTGAAGAGTTTAAAACAAGCTCCGGCTACGATGTTGATGGTCTTTGGTATCCTCGGGTAACCTCTATTATCTCCATCAAAGCTAAGCCGGAGCTTTATCGCTATTACGGCGGTCTCCCCAGCTTTGCGGCCGGTGAGGCAATCAAAGAACGCTCTGCCCTAGAGGGTCAGGCGGTTCATAGCGCCGTTGAATCTATTTTAAAGCGAGAACACGCAGAGATCCCCCGCCATATTCAGCCGGCCGTGGATGCGTTTATTGAATTCGCCCGTCATCATCAAATCAATCCGCTTAAAATAGAAGAGCGCGTGGCAAGCAAGACTCATCGCTATGCCGGAACGATAGATGTTTTGGCGGAAGTGGACGGTGTAGTGGGTGTTTTGGACATTAAAACTTCGCAAGCTATTTATCGCGATTACGGAATGCAGACGGCGGCATACGTTGAAGCGTTTAAAGAAGACCCCAACCTTCCCCCGCTCACAAGTTGGATTTTAAGATTGGATCAAGCGCAAGTATGTAATCTGTGTGGGGCCAAAATGCGCTCCAAGGGCGGAAACACAAAAATTAGAAACAACACAAAGAGTTGGCGAAATAATTGCCAGCACGAATGGTCAGAAGTTAGAGGTGAGTATGAGTTTCAAGAAGTCCCCGATTTTGAACACAACATCAAAGCATTCCTTGGCGCTAAAGCGCTATGGGAATGGGAACACCACGAGTTTTTAGAAAAAATTTAATAAAAAAGCCCGCTACACTTGATTTTAAGCGGGAAAAGTGTTATGATATCTATGAACGTATTTAAGGGGGAGGAACCGTAAATGAAGAGTAATATCGTCTTTGTGATCCTAGTGATCCTGCTGGTTGGTGTCACTGGGAGACGTTGCCTCGTCGAGAGTAGGATGAACAAAGACGGCAAGAAGTTCGACGAGGGCTACAACGACGGGTGTGCCGACGTAAAGAGCAAGACGGGCAAGAAGGCGTTCTACGTCAAGCAAGATGGGCCGTATGTGCTCGGCTACAACGCTGGGTACAACGACTGTGTGACGGCCAGACCGAGCCGGTGACCGGGATGCCGGGTGGGTGTGCGCAAAGTATCGCGCCACTCCCCGGCTATTTAATTTTTATAAACTTATTGGCAATTACCTGCTAGAGTATACCCCGCTGTTTCAGCCGCCTGGGCGGTATCAAACCAAATTTGATTCTCTGGATTTATTTGTTTTGCTCCGGCGCACCAGATATGATGATACTTCTTAGAACTAGAATTTTTTGAAACGACAACGCGCGGATCCTTAGGTTGCGGAGCTTTTTGAACAACGGTCTTATCCCCCTCTGTTTCTTGTGCTCCGGAAACGGCATTAAAAATTGAGGCATCCTGGGTTACTTTCAGGGGCGACTTTTGAACGGCCTGCATGCCGCCGAGGTTGTAGCTGATAACGGCTATCATGGCGACAGAAGTCACCATAAAAAGCTCATAGGCGTAGGATTTGACCCATTTGGCCATTTTTGCTATCATATTCGTGCTTTTATTCTAACACAGCTATGGCACATACAAAGGCAATAGGAACGACACAACTAGGCCGCGATTCACGGCCTAAGTACCGTGGCTTAAAACTCCACGACGGCCAACCGGCCAAGGCCGGAAGTATTATTATTCGCCAAACCGGGAGCTCGTTTTGGCCGGGAGAAGGTGTCCGACAGGGTTCGGATTATACTATTTACGCTGTTATAACCGGCAAGGTAAAGTTCACAACTAGGCTAAAAAAGAACTACGACGGCTCCAGAAAGATTATGAAGATCGTCAATGTGGTTGCTAAGTAAATCAGCTAACTAAAACACCCCAGGCGGGGTGTCTTAGTTAGTCTTGATCCGTGGCCTAGCGGCCTTCCTTAGCGGTAATATTAACCTTTATGGTAGCGGATACTTCGTTGGTAAACTTTATCTCAACTTCATGTTCCCCGACGGTTTTGATGGCGTGTTCATGAATATGGATGGCATCCTCCGCTACCTCATACCCAGTTGATTTCTTAAGCGCTTCGGCGATCTCTTTTCGGCCTACCGCCGCAAAGAGCTTGCCGGATGAATTTGCTTTTTCCGAAAGTTCCAATACGACATCTTTGAGTTTGTCAGCAATTTCTTTAGCTTGAGCTTCCTCAATTTTTGTCTGCTCGCTCAGCTTTTTCTTTAAGTTCTCGGCTTCTTTAACCGAATTCGCGCTGGCCGCTTTAGCCATGCCGTGAGGGAGTAAATAATTGCGGGCGTAGCCGTCCGCAATTTCTTTGATATCCCCTATCTGTCCGACTCCGCGTATGTTTTTTAAAAATATAACTTTCATAGATAGTATCTTGAGCGAACGGCTGCCCCTTCTCGCCGAACTCACGGAGGCGGATTAGCTTGGCCGGACTGGTAAAATCTTGCAAGACCAGTCCGTAATCCGCCGAGTGTGTAGGCCCCATGACGCCGCCGGAGCGGCATGAGGGCTGGTCTGGCGAAAGGGATTGCCGTTCGCGTAAAGCCTAGGGATTATTGACGATCTTGATTGCCCTGTCAAGCTGCGGGTCTTTACCCGGTTCGCCGATTGTTATCTCGCCTTTTTTGAATGCCTCCGGGTCAATGGCAATTTTTACATCCGCCTCAATGCCGGTTTCTGAAATTGAAACGCCGTTCGGGGTAAGCCACTTAGCGATCGTAACCTTAAGCGATGAACCATCGGAAAACTTCTCCAGTTCTTGGACGGAACCCTTGCCGAAACTCTTTTCTCCAACAAGTGTTATGCCCCTGTTATCATGCACGGCGCCGGCCAGGATTTCAGAAGCGGACGCCGAACCGCCGTTGATCATAAACGCCGTCGGATATTCGCGAAGCGCTGCGTTTCCGTCCGTTCTATACTCGCGACGAGTTTTATCGCCGAACTCCTGAATCGTAACGAGGCTGTTGCGGGACAAAAACCAGCCAGCTGTCGTAACCGAAGAATCTAATAGGCCGCCCGGATTGTTGCGAAGGTCTACGATAATTTTTTTAGCTTTGGACTGGGTGATTTCTTTTACGATATTTTCAAACTCACGATCCAGATTCTGGCTAAAGGTCGTCAGCTCAATATAGGCAATATCGCCGTCTAGCATCTTCCAAGTTGCGGCGGCAACCTTGATTACATCGCGCACAATAGTTACTTCTCGAGTTTCAGAATCAGTTCCCGAGTTGATGGTAAGGGTAACTTTTGTACCCTTTGGCCCGCGGATCTGTTTAACCGCTTCCTCAACCGAAATTCCTTCCGTTGATTCTTCGTTAATTCTTAAAATTCGGTCTCCAGCCTTGAGACCGGCCTTCATTGCGGGGCTGTCTTTAAGCGGAGATATTACAACCAGCGCCCCGTCGCGTTTTCCGATTTCCATGCCAACGCCGCTGAATGCTCCAGCAATATCTTCTTCAAATTTTTTGCTTTCTACCGGTTCAAAAAATGTCGTATAAGGGTCCCCCACGGCTCCAACCATGCCCTGAATGGCCCCGTATACCATCGCACGTGTGTTGAGCTTACCTTGGTCCACGTAGCGATCGCGAAGAGTTGTCCAAACCTGCCAGAAAAGGCTGAAATCAACATCGTTGGGTTTGCCCAGGTCTTGGTTAATCAGATTCTCAAGAGCGGCGGTAACCGCGCCGTTACCCTCTTTGTGAGCAAATAGAAACCCTCCGCCAAAACCAATAGCGAGGGAAACGATTATAGAAGCTATTAAAACTTTTCTTCCGATTAATTCCATTTTATTTTCTTTTTGGGCGAATGCCGTGAATGAAGAAGTATCGAATGCCGTCGGTAAGGTGCCAGCGTGCCTCCCGCTTAAATATCAGGTCCCACAACGGAAAGCCGCCTTTTGAGCTGCGGCCTAGATAGTGATACAGCTTGGCGCCCGGATAATAGACAACCTTCAAGCCATTTTCCCAAAATCGGTGAGCCCAGTCAACATCGCTAAAATAATGAAAAAGTTTTTCATTCAGGAGGCCGATCTTTTCCATAGCTTTACGAGACACCATCATTGCCGCTCCGGATATCCAATCCGGCTCAATAATCTGTTTTGGGTCCGTGTCGTGCATCAAAAAAGAATCAAGGATTCTTTTTCCGCCTGGCAACTCCGGCAATCTCCGGTAGATAACCGTTAACGGCGTGTAAAAACGAAAATAAGAATCCTGGTGCGTGTCGGTGAAGTTTAACAGTTCCGGGCCAATGAGTCCGATTTCCGGGTGCTGGCGATGAAAATCTAAAAGAGATTTAATCGCGCCGGGGCGCACGATAATATCGTAATTTAGCGACAGGATATATTCTCCCCTTGCAGCGCGAAATCCTTCATTGACCCCGCGTGTATAGCCCGTGTTCTCCTTTAACGGCAAGAGGCGCAGGTTCGGAATCTTACCCACAAACTCTTCCAAGACTACATTTTGAGTCTCGGGGATGGTCGCATTGTCCACAACGATTGTCTCGGTGGTTATATCGCGGGGCAACGCTTCGGCCAGCGAATTTAAACACATCCTAAGCATTGCGGGATTGCGGTAGCTTAGGATGGTAATAGAGAGGTCGTATGATTCTTGGGCACTCATGGTTTGGCCGGAGTCAGGGTTCCTTTAAAGTAATCCTGAATAGTCTTTAGGGTGTCGTTCTTTGGAAGGAGAATATAAATTTCTGGAATATCCGGGTGGTAGAGCAGGTTGTCGGGCGACAGAACCTCTCGGCGCATTGAACCGGACACGTTTTCAAAGTCCTTAGCCAGATTAATCAGTGTTCCGGTGTCGGTCAAATTAAAATCTGTCGTAATATGATTGCGAACGGTATTTAAGAAACTTAATGCATCCAAGGGATTTGATAATAGGTCCATCTGTCCGACTTTTGTTTTTATGGCGCTGATAATTTGTTGCTGTCGACGGGCGCGGTCAAAGTCACTGGATGAATAGCGGGAACGGGCATAATAAAGGGCTTGTTCGCCGTTTAGGTGGTTTTCCCCGGCCGGCAGAGAAAATTCGTAACCCCACTGACTTTTTTCATAAAAAGGCTTATCAAGCGTTACATCAATGCCTCCAAGCCCGTCAATTATTTGTTTGAAGGCGGCGAAATCAAACACGACGGCGTTATCTATGTAAACTCCGGTAACCTTTGAAAATAGTTGGCGTGTTTTTTTGAGGCCGAGCGTTTCATAGGCCGCATTTATTTTATTGGCGTGCTTATCATTAAAGTAAACGTATAAGTCGCGCGGAATTGAGACCAGTGATGAACGCTTAGTTTGGCGATCGTAACTGAAAAGCATGATTGTGTCCGTTAACAATCCTCCGTCAGGATCATCCTTACCCCGCAAGCCGAGAATAAGAATATCCAGCCGGTCCTTTTCTTCTTTCGGCAAAACATATTCGGATAAATTGAGCTTATCTTTGGCAAACGGGAAAATCAAAGCCTTTTCATCTTCTGTTTTAGTGTTGTTGCCGATAACATCAATTTCTTTATTAAAAAAACCTTTAACCCACCATAAAACGCCGCCCACAATGACGGCTAATATCGCCAGAAAAATAGTTTTCTTGGTCAGGTGCATGCTCGCTATATAAACCAACGATGAATCTCGGACGGTGTAACTCGCGCTGCCGCCATAACCATTTTTCGGCGGCGGAGCATTTTAGGCAACAGTTTTAAGAATCTCACGATTTCAAGAAACATTGCCCGCTCAAATAAAATCCAATACCCAAATGTTGCAATCTCGCGGATTAGTATCCGCGGCGCATCCTTCAGAATATTGATTATATAGTCATTTTTGATGATTGTAAATCTAACATTTGACCAATCTAGGCGTCTCTTGTGTATCGGAATAGAGCGACGCAATGACAGTCTTTTTACCTGTCCGAGAACAGGAATTTCTGCGGCTCCTTTTGTCGTTGAACGGTCGTGCCATCCGATCATACTCGGAACAAACAACTGTTTCCATCCGAACATGTTTATGCGCCAGGCAATATCTAAATCATCCCCATACCAAAAGTAATCCGGATCGGCTATTTTATCCTCAATGCGAATGTCTTCAAGCGCGGTGCGCCGGAAAAAAGGAACGGCACCTTCAACTCCGAATATTTCCTCGGATTTATTATATTGCCCGAAATCGCGCTCCCCGTGTCCGATATTTCCAATTTTTCTGGATTTAAATATTTTAAAACCGCAAGTATCTATTATCTTTCCGGAGCGATATGAATTATTTGCGAGCTGATCAAAGTGATACTGATAAAGCTTGCCTTGGATTGCCCCGATCCTCGCATCTTTTTGTATTTCCCCTAAAGCGTACGACACAAATTCCTCCTCTATCATTACATCCACAGAAAGAGACACAATATATTCTCCCGTTGCGTACTCCAGCGCTGCCTCCTGTCCAGGCCACGTGCCGAGGTTGGTCGGATTCTTTACCATCTTAACGCCGGGAAATTCCTGGCTGACGATTTCTCTTGTGCGGTCGGTTGACGCGTTATCAAAAACAACAACTTCGCAGTTGGGATACTTTTGTGCTAGCGTCGCGCGCAAGCAGTGGCGGATATATTTTTCGCCGTTATAAACAACGACGACAATGCTAACGAGAGGAGATTGTTCCATTTTCTTTAACGTCAGCTACCAAGCCGACAGTTACTACAAACAACAAGAATGCTCTTTCATCAAATAGAGCAACATCAGTCAGTGAGTAGGCCATAACCCAGGGGATGTATAAAACCAACGCTCCAAAATAAACGGCGAGGGATGCGTCTTTTGTGGCGACGAAATTTTTGTAAGCCGTACTGAATAGCCGCCACAGCAACCAGATTGAAATAATAAGTCCTAGTACGCCGATCTCTGCCGCAATGTTCAGATATATGTTATGTGCCGATGATCCTGCCTTGGCGAGGAATATCTTTTGATCAAGCACTACCGGAAAGTTTCCGATGCCGACTCCGAGCAGTGGGTGTTCTTTAATTGAGCTTATGGATTTTTTCCAGATTTCAATTCGTTGCGCATTAGAAGTTTCCCCAAAATCAATTATTGAACGTATCCGGCCGGCGAGCAGGCTCCAGTCCCCTTTTGAGAGTAAAAATTGAGGCGAAGTAAAAATCGGATAAGCTAAACTGAATAACATAAAGAATAGAACCAGGAATGAGGATGTGTAAGAAAATAGCGCTCTCCTTTCCCTGGATACTCCCTCCTTGCGTGCATATAAGGCCATTAGAACGGCCAAAACAACAACTCCTATACTGGCAGCCCAAATACCCCTTGTACCGCTTAAAATGGCGATTAGAAAGGCCAGGGGCACCCAAAGGATAAACAGAGTGGGGCGGGTTCGGACAAGCTGTTTTAGGCTTAATCCCAAGCTGGAAATCTTGCGGGTTGCGACAGCAAATAGCGCCGGGATTCCCAACAGCACAAATATGGGAAATGAATGAGAATCCGGGAATAAAGAGAAAACGCGCAGGGACAACTGGTCTCCGTAATAGGCAAACCATGTGTTGCCCAACCGGACAGCAATATCTGACCACACCGCCCCAAACTGTCGCATCTGAATTCCCTCGCCCCAGACCCGCATGAATTGGTAAATGTCTATAAAATATGTGGCGATGACTTGAATGTATCCTGCGGTAATCGCTAAAACGGTTGCAGTAGCGATACTTTTGACTAAGCGACCCGCGACAAGCGACCCGCGACAAACTAAGTCATAAATAATGAAACCGATCAACGAAAGATTTAAAAAATATATGATTCTCTTTATTGCCACGATTTTATCCGGTGCGACAAATACCGATATAATTGCAATTAAAAAAAGCGTAATAAGCGCTATCGCCGTCTTTGATCGCAAAATTCTGCGGAACAGATCATAATACCTTGTCGCTTGTTGCTTGTTGCCATATTGCCACAGCCAGCGGCCAAACAATATAAGCGACAAAATCCGCCAAGTGTTGAAGTTATCAAAAGTCGGCGTCAGCGGGAGCGCTAAAAAAAGAGGTATAGAACGTACAAATAAATTAAGCGCATCTTCAATTGGCGCCAGGAGCGTGTAGAGCGCTAATCCGCTCCCCAGCCAGAGGGCAGCCTGTCGGGGAATAATTCCCAAAACAATCAAGACAAAGAGGATAATTTCCAGCACAAAAACCGCATTTAGCGGCGTTATTAGAGCTCGTAATCTGGCGATCATAATTTATTTACCCTAGCACAAAAAAATGGGTTTTAAAACGTTTTCAGTGCGTCCAGCAGCCGATCTGCGTGAGATTTCCAAGTAAACTGGCTAACAACGCTTGGGGCCGAATTAAGTATCTTTTCCCGGCGATCTGTGTCAGTTAGGGTATCCCTCAATGTATTATAGATTGATTCAATGGTTATCAGTTCTGGAACCATAAAAGCATTATCTCCAAAAAGTTCATGGCTTAAGGTGTTGTCGGCCACCACCGGAATACTTCCGTGTGCAAGCGCTTCAAGCGGCGGCAAACCAAATGCCTCCCTGCTTGAAATGTACGTTATTGCCTTGGCGTGTTTGTAGAGCGACGATAGTTCCTTGTCTGAAACATTTTTCCGATGTATGGCGCGAGACGAACCAAGGCGATTGTTAATTTCATTGATTAGGCCATCAATAATTAGCGGCGAATATTTATCCGTTCCAACGAATATAAAATCCAGGTTCGGAAACTCCGGCGCCAGTTTTTCAAACGCCAAGAGGGTTTCTCTAAGATGCCTGCGCGGGAACGCCTGGCCAACGAATAAAACAAAGGGTTCAGGGGTTAGGGTGTAGGGTTTAGTAGCAACAGAAGGCAAATCAACTCCGAGGTGGTTTACGGCAATCCTATCCGGATTAATTTTAAAAAGCCGAACTAGTTCCCGTTTTGATGTTTCAGAAATAGCCATAATCTTGGTTGCAAATCGGGCTGCCCAGTTGCCAAACACCCAGTATGCCAAGCGATGATGAGGACGTTGATCAGGAGATCGCATTTCGTAATAGATATCGTCAGTTAGAAGAACGAGCGATTTTCCCCAGAAAATTATCGGCAGCATGTAATTTGGGAAATACATCGCGTTTAGTCGGGCAAACCAAAGCCGGATCGGTAAGAAAACATAGTAATAAAGAACAAATGAGCGATATGAAAATGGCTGCCAAACTACCTCTTTAATAAATATCGGATTATCTAAGAACGGATAATCAGGAATTTTTGATTTAAAGTAAAGATAAAAGCGATGTGTCTTGGCCAATTCCGGTCGGCGCGAAATCTCTTCAAGCGTCTTTAAAATGATACGGGCGATGCCGAACGTGTCTTGCTCAATTGATTCACACTCAATACCGATTCGCTTCATGGTTGGAGTTTTCCAAATCTGTGTGCCCTATAATCAAATATACCGGATAAAATTGCTTGCGAAGCCTCTTTTTTTGAACGGAAGAATGCGATCTTAATTAACTGCCCGATGATCAGGATAACCACCCAGAAAGGTAAAAATGTTTTTACGGCGTTGAAACCGTTTACGTGTGCAAATAATAAATTATTTCGCGCGTGGTAACGCAAAAGCATTGGGTTGCCGAGTTTTTTAGTAGATGCGGAGCCGGCGTGTTCAATGATCGGTCCCTCCAAAGGTATAATCTGAAACCCCGCCTTTCTTGCCCGCATGCTAAAATCCGCGTCCTCAAAATAGAGAAAGTATCTTTCATCCCATAAACCGATTTTTTCAACCACCGAGCGATGAAACGCCACGCCTCCACCAATGGCGTATATATTTCCCGATCGTTTCCTCGCTTCAGCGAGACTGTAGATATGCGGCAAAGTTATTGAGAACCACTTGATTAATCCGGCATATGCGACATGATCCCCCTCTTTCAAGGGGATGTTTGCAAGACAGGGCTGGGTTTTAGACAGTTCTTCTAGGAGCCTGGTTACAAAGTCCTGTTTAACCAGCGTATCGTTGTTTATGAGGGCGATCCATTCGGCGCCGTCAGCCACGGCCTGTTTGATGGCGAGATTATTGCCAGCAGAAAACCCATTATTTTCCGCGCTTGCGATAAAAGAAATATCCGGCGTTTGCGCGCTTTTGACCCATGATTCCAGAGTATTTTTATCTTCCGATTCCGAGGCATTATCAACCACATACACGCGCACGTCGTGTTCAAGCTGGTTTTTGAGAGATTCCAGAAGAGCAATCGTGCGTTCTGCGTTATTGTAATTAACCGTTATGAGTGCGAGGCGCATGCGCAGTTATTATTTAGGGGTCCCCATCCTAAATTATGTTTTTTATTTCTTTATTAAAATGTTCGCGGGAAAACTTTTCTGCCGTTGCCAACATTGCCGCCTTGTCGTAATTCTCCAGGTTTTTATTGAGTCGGAAAACCGCTTCAGCAAGCACTTCCGGCCGAGGATCGTTAAAGAACTCACCTGTCACTCCTGCTTGAATTATCTCGGTAGCCCCTCCTCTTTGGAGCGCCAGTACCGGAACTCCGCTGGCGATAGCTTCTACCGCCGTAAGCCCAAAATCCTCTTCCTGGGGCATAATAAAGGCCTTGGCGTGCTTATACCAGGTTACCACGGCGCTATCCGGCTGGAAACCTAAAAAGCGGATGTTTTGCTTGGCCTGCTTCTCAAGCTCTGTCCTCATTGGGCCTTCTCCTATTATATAAAGCGGGTAACCGAGCTTATTAAACGTTTCAATAGCGACATCAACATTCTTATTCGGATAAAGGCGCGACACAATAAGATAATACGGTTCTTCAATTGGCCGCGGTTGAACAGAAGCAACATCAAGAGTAAGTGGCGGATAGATAACCTGCGACTCGCGTCCGTAATACTTTTTTATTCTTTGCTGTGCTGTTTCAGAAATGGCCACGAACTCATCAACCCTGTCTGCGGCATGGCGATCCCAAATGCGCAAAAGATGCTGGCCAATCTTTTTAAATATTCCCTGTTGGTTTTTAGCATCATCCCAGAGTTGGCGCGCCGGACTGTAGCAATAGCAGATGTGTTTCGTTCGCGGACGCGTAACCACTCCCTTAGCAAAAAACGGCGATGAAGAAATAACCACATCAAAACCGGACAAATCAAAAGACTCTATCGCAATCGGCATGAATATTGCGAGCTTTGGGTAGATGTTGAATATTCCAGGTACTTTTTGGAGGAAGCTTTTTTTTATTTCAGCTTCGGGAAGATGAGCTTGAGTAAACTCTTTCTTTGCAAACAGCGTATAGATGGGTGCTTCGGGAAAAGTTTTGTGCAGTTCAATAAGCACCCGTTCGGCGCCTCCGAGCTGAACCATCCAATCGTGAACGATAGCTATTTTCATTGCGCAATTAAACCATCAGCAGTTGCACGAGCGTAGTTAAAGTCTTTGTAATGATTCGCGTATTTAATAATCGCATTAATACTTGCTATCTGAATTACCTCCCCTTGAGGAGTTAACCCAACACCGAAGGTGTCTTTTGGCCACTGAAACAGGTATTTATCAAAAAACTTTGTGGAAGAATCATTTATTAGGGTAATTTCTACTAATACACCGCCCCATTCGTATGCTCGTTTGTGAGAAAAATGTTTCTTAGTCACCTCTACGATGCCTGGTTGAGTCTTTATCCATTCTTCAAGAAGTGAGAAGTTTTTTGCGGGATAAATAAAATCTATGTCTTTATGCTCACGTGGAGGAATAAGAGCGTGTAATTCCTGTGCCCATCCTCCAAAAAGCCATACATTTATACCAGCACTTTTGAGCTGCTCATATACCCCAAAAAGGAATTCGGAATTATTAGTTGTTCCCATCAGGCTTATCTTTTCGCAATAACGTTTTTCTTGTAGACGTCTAAGTTTTCTAAAACAATGCCGGTTCCGCGGGCTACACAAAAGAGCGGATCATCAGCAATACGGGCAGGTACGCCGGTAACTTTAGTGATGAGCTGGTCTATGTTGCGTAATAACGCTCCGCCGCCCGAAATTACGATGCCCCGATCCATAATATCCGAGCAAAGCTCCGGCGGGGTTACTTCAAGCACGCTTTTAATAATCTGTATGATTTCGCGCAAGTGTTCGCCAAGGGCTTCGGTAATTTCGTTAGAGGTAATCTCAACCGTTTTAGGCAGTCCGGTTGCAAGGTCGCGCCCACGGACGCTTATCTTTTCTTCGGCCGCCTGTTTTACAGCGCTACCAATGTTTATTTTAATGATTTCAGCAGTGCGTTCGCCGATAGCAAGGCCATGCTTCTTTTTAGTGTAGTCAACAATTGCGGCATCCAATTTGTTGCCGCCGATGCGCACTGAAGACCACGAAACAATGCCGCCCAAAGAAACAACAGCTAGTTCGGTTGTGCCCCCGCCGATGTTGAGAATCATACTCCCCACCGGATTGTTAATTGGAATCTTTGCGCCGATGGCGGCGAGGACTGGTTCTTTAACAAGGTAAACGGCCTTAGCGCCCGCATCAAGCGTTGATTCAATGACCGCGCGTTTTTCGGTTGAAGTAATTCCGGCAGGAACGGAGATTAAAACTTCAGGCTTAAAAAAATCAAATACCCCCGCGCCCTTTCTTATAAAATACTTAAGCATTGCGCCGGTGACGCGGTAGTCCGCGATGGCGCCGTCCACCAAGGGGCGGGACACAATAATACTATCCGGCGTGCGGCCGATCATCTCTTTTGCCTCGTTGCCTACCGCGAGGATTTTATTGTCTAAAACGGAGATGGCGACAACCGAAGGCTCATTCAAAATAATCCCCTTTTTCGGGACGAAGACTACGGTGTTGGTAGTACCTAAATCAATGCCTATTTTCTTAGCCATACGCTCATAGACTCTAGCCCGAACCTGGATTTTTTACAAGGTAATCTGTATTATGGATTACATGACCAAAGGAACTCGCAGGTTTGCATTCTACATTGCCGTTATTGTTTTCATCGGCGCCACCTATATAGCGATTTTATATGCCCAAGGCTACAAGTATAGCGCCCAGGAGCACCGCTTCATCAGAACCGGCGCGATTAGCCTGAATGCCAACGCCGACGCTAAGGTGTTTGTGGATGATGAACTTTCCGGAACAACCTCGTTTTTAACCAACCGATTTAGTGTAGACGGCCTTCTGCCCGGCCAGTATTCAATTCGCCTTCAGCGCGACAACTACTCAAGCTGGCAAAAAGTCCCAACGGTGCAAGAGGGGTTTGTAACAGATTTTCCAAAAGTTTTGATTTTGCCTTTAGACGATGAAAACCTTGCCAAGCTCGCTAGCGAGGCGGCCGAAATATTTGCATCCAAGCCTACTCCAACGCCTACCTTAACCGTAAAACCGACCCCTACACCCAAGGCGACAATTAACCCCACCGCAACACCTTCTCCCACTCCAACCGAACCTTTTGTTTTGAAAAATAAAGTCCTGACCTGGCAAGAGCAAGGCGGTGAACCGCAGGAATTAGCCAAAAATGTTGCTGGATTCATAGTCTCCGAAAGCAACAAAAAAATGGCCTGGTGGACATTTAATAACGAACTTTATGTAATGTGGCTTGCCGACACCGACTATCAGCCCGCCAAAAAGAAGGGCGATCGCGAACTGGTTACCCGCTTTGCAACTAGCATCAATGATATCGCCTGGTTCCGAGGTGATGATCAAGTAATCCTCTCATTCAAAACCGGCTACCGCATCGTAGAAATCGATACCCGCGGAGGCGTGAATATTATTAAGATCTAACGGCTGGCTTGACTGACTTGGACGGGGTCCTGCCCCTCCCACCCCATACGTGCTCAAAAGACTGCGCGCGTATGGGGTCCCCGTGAGGGCCACCCCTATGCGACCATAAAGTATGTTTCTAATCCTTCAAGGTGACTGTTAGGGGCGTACTATAAGTCTCAGTCAAACCCTTACTTTTAGGGTCTAACGCCTTAATGTTAAAGGAGTAGTCCCCTTCCTTCTGTATACCAAGAGCATTTATGTTGACAACAAAACGATTACGCAACATACCCGAAGGAATAATCAACTCTTTCGTCATTTTGCTAACTTCCTTATTGTTAGAGTCATTAAAGCTTACTTCTGCAATAAACTTAATTTCGTTTTCAATAGAGCCCTTATCCCACAAAGTTACTAGTTCAAACTTTATGGGAACGATTTTATAACCTTTTTTATTTTCAGGAAGGCTGTTGAAAAATTCTCTCTTGATATTCAGTTGATCAGTTATCCCGAATAAGCTAATATTATTACTTTTTTGGTCAGTGCTGGTCCCAGAACAAAGAATAGCCCAACGTAATTTTAACTTTTCTTTTAACATGTTTTTAATGAGTTAAATAATCTGATGATGAGTGAAGCCACGGCACTTCTTGGGAGTTATCAAGTGTTGATAATGCCAGATCACTATACGAACTTTCGACAGCGGTATTGTTTACAGTAAGCTTACTATCTAAACAACCTAGTGTAGGGGCTATTGCCTCTGTTTTCAACGCCTTAGAAATTCTTTCAAACATTGCAAGACTGTCAATCTTGCCACGTTCTATGCGCGCTATATTTGGTTGACTAGTCCCAATAAGATCAGCGAGTTCTTCTTGTGTATAACCCTTCAAAATACGTGCTTTTGCCACATTGCGACCGGTTTGATATCGTATAGAAGGGTTTTCATATAGCTCACGAAAAGCCTCGTCTTGCATCAATTCTTCGTGCAACTCTTCTGGTGTTACAAATATTAACTTTTTCTTTTTCATATGTTTTTATGTTTTCAAATTTTGGATCTCTCTGGCGATATTTTCCGATTTCTTAAACTCTCTCTGTTCCTGGTTCAAATCTTTTTTTATGAACACCTTTACGAGGTATACTGTCTCATCCTTGACCGTAGTAACCAATCTGTATCTACCCTGTCTTGTTTTATAAATATCATCACATGATCTTATGGGTTTTAGACAATGTGGAATTAACTGCTCCCGACTCTGTCCCCGAATATCTTCTATGAGATCTTTAAGAAGCCTTTGGTTTTTGGCATCCTGACTTATTATAAATTCCGAAGCCTCTTTTAATAATATAACTCTCATTTAGCGTATGTGTATCCATAGAATATATCTTATATGATATATCAACGGTTTTAAATGTCAATAGTCCTAATACTTTTATTATACTCTTCTCAAAAATAAAAAAGTGCCTGGGAGCGCGACGCGTTCTGTATCGCGTGCGCTCACCAGGCATCTCTCACTCGAAGGTGGCTCCGTGGCGAGTCAGCTTGAAGACCGAGCCTGTCTTCATCGCTTCCCTGACATCCTGCGCGTGGATGATGATCGTCTCGGTCGGGGCTAGCGGATCGTCCGCGGGGGTGACCAAACAGGAGGTGGCGTACTCGTTGACCTTGTTGATCTTGCAGCCCCACACTCGGTAGCTCATCCCTTTTTCGCCAGGCTTGGCCTTACCGAGGCCGTAACGGAAGCCCTCGTCGTAGGCGGCCTTCTGGGCACCGCCGAGGTCGAAGCGACCGGTCGTCATGCAACCCGCCAGGAAGCCGAGAACGATCGAAGTGACCACCAGAATGTTCAGAACAGTCTTGTTCACAACATCCCCCTTGAACTACTGCTCGGTATGTTGCCGAGACATGGGAAAAACAACCTAATATTCAGATTGTCTTTCCAGTATCTCGGAGTTCTTAATGATCTTTCAGTATTATAACATTTATAGTGTACTTTTGTCAAACAAGCAAAAAGCCCCAAAAGGGGCTTTTTGTAGATTAGTAGGGTTTAACGCTTTGACCAGCGGCCCATCTTACGGGCTTTTTTATGGCCGTACTTGCGGCGCTCTTTGACGCGCGGATCGCGGGTCAGGAGGTTTGATTTCTTGAGCTTCTTTCGGAAATTACCGTCAAATTTTTCAAGGGTGCGGGCAAGACCGTGGACTACGGCTCTGGCTTGGCCGGCCAAACCGCCGCCACGGACGATAACCGAAGCCTTAAAGCGGTTGAGCGATTTGAGTTTACGGAACGGAGTTTCAACCTGGGCAATCAAAGCAGAATCCTGGAAGTAGTCCTGATAGTCCTTGCCGTTGATGGTTAAGAGGGCTTTATCGTTTTTGAGTTCGTCGGTTGATTTGCGGGTTGAGAGACGGACGCGGGCGACGGATTCCTTTCGGCGGCCGACGGCCGGGTAATACTTTTCTTTAGCTCCCGCTTCAGCTTTTTCATCAAAGCGCTCTTCCGGCGGAGTGTAGTCGTCGCTATCTGCGGTTTCTTGCGGGACAACTGGCTCGGCTAAAACAGTTGGCTTTGCCAACTGTTTGCCTAAAGTTTCACGTCGCAAAACTTTTAGGGACACAACCTTTTCAATAGCTGGTTCTGGTTTTAATTTTGTTTTCGGCGTTCGGGGCATAATTATTTAAATTTAAGATTCTTAATGATAACGTCGCGGGTGCGATTATCCGGAAGCATGCGATACACGGTGTGCCGGATTACTTCTTTTGGATTCTTCTTCCACAACTCTCCAAGGTTGCGGTTCTTCATACCGCCTGGGTAGCCGGAGTAATGGTGGTATGTTTTCTGTTCCAGCTTGAGACCAGTGAACTTAATCTTATTAATATTTGTTACTTCCACGATGATTTGCGGGGTAATGCGGGGCTCGTAGGTAGCCTTATGCTTGCCACGAAGCATGGTCGCAATCCGGCTTGCGAGCCGGCCGAGCGATTGATCAATTGCGTCGATTTGAAAAGTTTCCATGGTATTAGCTTACAAATTCAATGATAACCATGCGCGCCCCATCGCTAACCCTTGGCGGCAAGTGCATAATTCGTGTGTACCCACCCTTGCGATCTTCTAATGACGGTCCAATTTCAGTAACCAGTTTTTTGGCCGAAGCCGCATTAACGCGCTGAACCAAAAGCCTCTGCGCGACAACGGTGTTCGTTTTCTTTGCAATGGTAATGAGCTTTTCTACGCTGGTGCGGAGCGTCTTTGCGCGAGCTTCGGTCGTAGTAATACGGCCTTTTGCGATAAGTGAATTCTCCAACGAGCGAACAAATGCCGCGCGCTGATCTCTTGGTCTTCCGAATTTTCGTTTATTTCCACGCTTCGTCATAATTATTCAGATTTCTTTTTAGAGGCTTTCTTGGCAGGCTTAGCCGGAGCTTCTGGCACCGCAACCTGTGAAACAATCTGCATATGGTTTACTAATATCTCCGCTGCGTTCTTTAAGGCTTGTTCCGGCTGTATGGAGCCATCGGTCTCAATTTCCATAACGACTTTATTGAAGTCAATGCGCTGGCCGACGCGGACATCTTCAATCTTGAAGTTAACCAGCTTAACCGGAGAAAAGATTGCATCCACGGCGATAACGCCGATCGGAAGCTTCTCGCGCTGGCGTTGTTCCACCGGAACATAACCGGCGCCCTTTTCAATCGTAAGCTCCATTGAAAACTCCATCTTCTTATCAGTAATGGTGGCGATGTGTTGTTCCGGGTTTACGATTTCAACATCGGAAGTCAGCTTGATGTCGGCAGCCGTTACTACACCTTCACCCTTGCTTTCAAGGGTTACGGTTACCGGTTCGTTTGAAAACGAGATAACGCGTATCTTTTTAATGTTCAGGATTATCTGGATGACATCTTCTAGAACTCCCGGCACGGTTGAAAACTCATGGTCAATTCCCTTGATCTTAACGGACGTTACTGCGGCGCCTTCGAGGGAAGACAATAACACGCGGCGGAGCGGGTTGGCAAGCGTTGCTCCGTAGCCCGGCATAAGTGGGCCAATCTCAAAAACCGTCTTGTTATCTTCTTTTGATACCACTTTGACTTGTTCTGGAAGCTGAATCATATCTTTATTTCGTTGGTAGTTTGGTGAGCCGCTTTAAGGAGGTTACATGTCGGTGAGCGAACCGCCTAACCGGCCAGCGAAATGTTAATTATCGTGAATAATACTCAATGATTGCCTGGATATCTTCTGGACGGACTCCGCTTTCCTCAACCGCCGGCTGGCCCTGAATCTTGCCCGTATATGCTTCTTTGTCCAAGCTGATCCAGACCGGCGCATCGTAATTCTTAAGCCATACCGGCATCAAGTTGCCCATGAACACATTTGCACGGCTGGCTTCGCGGATTGAAATTACATCCCCCGCCTTAACGGAATAAGAAGGAATGCTTACTTTTTTACCGTTGACCGTAATGTGGCCGTGGCCGACTAGCTGGCGCGCCTGATCGCGGGACTGCGCAAAACCCATTCGGAAAACGACGTTGTCCAGGCGCTGTTCAAGAGAGCGAATAATTTCTTCGTAAGGATTGTGGTGGGAGGCGACAGCCTTTTTGATGTACGACTTAAACTGTTTTTCCATCAAACGATAGATATTGCGGACTTTCTGCTTTGACTGGAGCTGTTGGCCGAATTCAGAGACTTTGCGGCGGAAGTTTTGGCCGTGAACGCCAGGAGGATACGGACGCTTGGTCATCGCCGACTTCGGAGAACGCGAACGTTCGCCTTTCAGGTTTAGTTTTTCGCCCAGACGGCGTTCAATTCTTTCGCGTGGTCCTCTATATCGTGCCATATTATTAAAAGATTATAAGCGACGCGGCTTCTTAGCTTTAACGCCATTATGCGCAACCGGCGTCACGTCCATGATGGAAGTGATATTTAAGCCCGTTCCCGCAATGCCGCGGATTGAAGATTCTCTGGCCGGACCGATTCCCCGCACCATAATCTTAACGTTGGTAAGGTTGAACTTCTTAGCTTTTTCAATGCAATCTTTAGCAACTAGGTTGGCGGCATACGGGGTTGATTTCTTGGTACCCTTGAAGCCAAGAAGTCCGGCGGATGACCAAGCAACCACGTTGCCCTTGGGATCGGTCACGCAGATATTCGTGTTGTTGTATGAAACATTAACGTGCGCAACGCCGTTGATGACTTGTTTTTTAACGGACTTTTTTGAGGCTGCAACCGAAGGAGCGCCTTCTGTGACGGCTGTTGTCTCGGTGTCAGTCTTTGTAATAACTTTTTTCTTGCCCATGTTTTTCGGAATGTTGTGGATTATGTCTTGGCGTCTGACTTAATACGGCCGGAACCCATCGTCTTTCGGACATTGCCGCGGGTGGTTCGTGAATTAGTCTTAGAGCGGCCTTTAATCGGCAGGCGGCGGGCTAAGCGTGATCCGCGCCAAGTTCCGATTTCTTTATGCCGCTTTATGTTCTGGCCGATTTCTTTGCGAAGGTCTCCCTCTACCCGATAACGCTGTTCAATTATTTTCTGGATCTTATTGATTTCATCGCCGCTTAATTCCTTGGCTTTTTTGCTCGGATTAATTCCGGTTTCTGAAAGAATCACCTTGCTCGTTGTCAGGCCAATGCCGAAAAGATAAGGTAGCGAGTATAAAATCGTTTTGTCGTCAGGAATTGTAACACCGAAAATACGTGGCATTTTAAAAATTAATTAACCTTGGCGTTGTTTATGCTTCGGATTAGTGCAAAGACAATACAAGCGCTTCTTGCGCCTGACAAGCTTGCAGTTTATACACATCTTTTTTACCGAAGCGCGTACTTTCATGCGATTTTTGTTGGGTGAGGAGATGCGAAGCAGACCTGCCTGCCGCAGGCAGGCGAACCCTTACTAAAATCCACACCCGCCTAAATTTTGCCTTACAAAACTTGGGCGGGTAAGCATTTTAAGGATACCCCTGTGCTCGGTTAGCGATGCTAACCTGCGCCCAGGTAAAATCTTAGTACCGGTACGTAATGCGGCCGCGGGCGCCGTCGGGACTTAATTCCAGAGCGACTCTGTCGCCGATGATTACCTTAATATAGTGAACCTTGCGCATTTTACCCGCCAGGTACGCAAGCACCCGTTTGCCATTTTCCAATTCAACTTTGAAGTTGGCATCTGGCAAGGCCTCAATGACTGTTCCGGTTACTTTTTCTTTAATTTGGTTGATCACGCTGAACGAGCTAATAAAAAATAAGCGAACGACAATTCAGTTGTTCAACCGAACCATGATAGCAAAACGTGACCTATCTGTCAACGCTTTTTATAACTGATTAGGAGGCTGGACCGCCTAATTGGTTTTGTACTCCAGCTCTACCCTTATACGGCTTGGATCAGTGGGTACTTTTCTTATCCAGAATGGCGACAGAATAACCTTGGCCGAATCTACGCCAGGTACCTTTTGAAGGTAGGCGCGGATTTCGGGTTCAGGCTTTCCGCCCAAATTTTCAGCTATTTCCTTAGAATCTATAGACATATACCCAGGGCCGACGATTGAGACCGTAACCTCTAAAACCCCACGACTATCGTTAAATTTAGGGTTTTTTAGGTCAACCTTGGTTTGCTCCGGTATCACCACTACATCATAGTTTTTTTGAGCGTACTCCGTGACGAGCATCTCAAGGTCGCTATCTCTAAAACCCATGGTTTTTAAACTGCCCT
>ERZ1292623.529-Hain-H51-01um-R1-529-length-41225-cov-15_pt1 | contig 38750 bp, 40 predicted proteins | sample MGYA00564398_ERZ1292623 | MGnify/ENA primary metagenome ERZ1292623 (study PRJEB36523, sample SAMEA6512633) | groundwater metagenome | collected 2019-01-07 | study: AquaDiva: Metagenomics assemblies of 32 groundwater samples
AGTCGTAACAAGGCACGGCTAGCGGAAGCTGGTCGTGGAACATATCCAATCGGAACAGAGTCGTGAGGAATCACGCTCATCCGGTCGATCGACAATCTTCGGATTGTTGAGGAGATGGTGCTCTGTCCTTAAACAGGCACTCGGACGCCGGAAAAACGCACCGGTAGTAAGTGGAAGCGCTCAATTGACGCTTTCACGAGCTTGAATAGGCGGAACACAAGAGGGCGAGATTTCTTAGATACACACTAAAGTACAGGGCGGATGATTTTCCTCGGAGAATCATCCGCCCTGTACTTTTATACGGGCACGAGCGCAAGACGCTTCACCGCTCTGCGCCAGATACGCAGCTTATTGCGGTGGCGTCTCTGCTTTTCCTCAATCGTAGAGTGCCTCACTTGGTTGAGGCCTTTGGCTTCACGGGTTGTTCCGCGATGTACCATCCTTAATCGCAGTATATCGAAGAAACCAGAGGGAGCTGGAAGGGGGTGGGGATTTCTGATAGTATCCGAAGGTTCGCAAGCGTAGCTCAGTTGGTAGAGCACTCGACTGATACTCGAGCGGTCGAAGGTTCGAATCCTTCCGCTTGCACTAAGGTGGTTTTTATAGCATAGTGCGTACAGACAATTGCACCTGAAAGGAGGTGATATATGTCGTTCGCAAGCCCTCAAGTAATCGCGCGGCTCCCCCGAGAAGAGGATTATGCCCAGGCCGTCGATAGTGCGCGCATGAGTCTCACGACGAATCGTTCCCCTGAGAACGTGCTCAAGGTCGCAAAGACCTATTACGACGCACGCGACCACGTGAACGTCACGGCAGAACTACTCCGCCTCATGCCGGACATCCAGAAAGCGACAGCCATCGCGATGAAGACAGGCAATCCCGAGGACTTGGAGGCCATCTCTGTTCTTCTTCTGTGGTACAGCAACAGGGACTTGGGAGAGGGTACCTGTTGGCTCTTGCGGGAGCAGGTGCTTGAGGTCGCTCGTTGTGGCCTCGAGCGTGCCGCTCTCGAACCTGTTTGCGAACCCGTGCGCCAGTCTCTCGAGCTGGCGTACGCCGACGTCGCGTTGCGATCAGGCGAGGAAGCCATCCGACAGTTCGGGTGGTTCTGCATCAACCGGGCGTCGCGTGATGCTCGGCACATCCGGGATAGCCTGCGGAGGCTCGAGATATATCGTCGGGCACGAGATCTCTACTTCAGGAACCAACGACCACTCATGGGTTCGTGGTGTGCGTTGCGTACGCTCACTACACCACTCTAGCGTGGTTCGGCGGGGGGGGGCCCCCCCCCCCCCGCTTTCCTATACCCACCCGCGTCCCTTCATCCGCCAGGCAGCGGTATACTTTCCGTATGAGAAACACGCTCGTCGTCCTCGCTCTGTGCATCATCGCCATACTCCTTGGCGCCTATTTCTATTTCTACGCACCAGACAGCGGAGTGGGCGCCCCGACCTCGTTCGAGAATCAGGTGGCGAGCGTACCGAGCGCGCCTGAAATCGAGACCGATGTCGCATTCTCCGTCCTTGATAGCGGAGCTAGCGCAAGCGACATGGCGGAGCGCAAGAACTATGCCGCACGCGATCAGGAAGCGTTCCTGCGCGTGTGGAAGCTCGCGCATGGCGACGACAAGATGGCAGTGCCTTCCATCGACTTCTCGAAGGAGTACGTCATCGGCGTGTTCGCAGGGACGAAATCATCCGGAGGTCATGCAATAGAGGTTACGAAAGTGACCGACACCGGCGACATTCGTACGGTAGCCATAACTCTGACCGCGCCAGGAGCAGGCTGCGTCACGACCCAGGCACTTACGCAGCCGTATCAATTGGTACGGGTGCCGATAAGCATGCGGTACCTTAAGGCAGCCGAATCCGTGGAGAACGTTCCGTGCGAATAGCCTAGCTTCGCGCGACTTCCCGCGTGCCATCACCCGCGATGAGCTCCTTAAGGAGTTTTTCGTTCGCGTTCCACTCGCTGCCGTCCCAGAATTCAAGTGGCGTTATATTCATCTTGTAGCGTCCCTTCTCTCCGTACGCCGTACCAAGGTAGAGATGCTTCCGTCCTTCCTCCTGCGCACGCCGCACGCTATCGAGCATGAGCCACATGCCGAGCGATGTCCCGGCGTACTTCGTCTGGTGGCATGAGAACCAGTAGTGGGTGAAGTCCGGCGTATTGATGTGGAGCACATAGGCGACCGGAATCCCATCAGTATCCCTGTACCGCATGCAGGAAAGGGGAAGTACGGATTCGAGTATGCCGTCGAGTCTCGCGGCGCTCATGATGCTCTGGCCGTGACGATCGGCGAAGTAGTCGAGGAAGCAATCCTTGAGAGCGGCGTCAGTACGGAGCTCGTCTCGAGTGAGGATATCCGCTGCGAACACGCCATCGAACTTCCGTAGGATACGGCGGTTCTCGCTCGTGGGCTTCCAGCCAGCGAGAGGTACGCGCACGCTCCGTGCCATATAGAACCGATCGTGGAGGGTAGGATCGGCTGAAAAGGGGAGGAACCCCTGTTCGTAGAGGGTGCGAGAGTCATCTCCTGCTTCTATTTGAGCATGCAACGTGTAACCGAAGGCGTATGAACTGTAGGCGTGCGCGAACTCGCTCGCGTATACCCGCATATCAGGAGAAGCGGGACGTTATCCCTTCCCGCAGAGCATCGAGCGATCCCTCAAGGCTTCCCGACGTCAGTACGAGCACTACATCGCCCGGGGCGAGCTCCGCTACCGCTCGCTCCACATTGTTCGGGTCATAGGTCTCCGTCCGCACGCCAGTTGCCGCGATTCGCTGCAGTATCTCCTCATGCGAAAGCTGATCATGGGTCCCCGAGCCTTGGGTCTCGGGCGGAGCGACGAAGACAAGCTCGCTTCCAGCGAACACATCGTCATACCAGGAGAGGTTCGCACGATTGCGCCATCCGAAGGTGTGCGGCTCGAAGATGGTGACGAGGCGATGAGCGGGGAAGTGGAGCCGTATGGCCTCAATTGCCGAGCGCGCCTTCTCGTACGAGGAGCCGAAGCCCTCATACACCGGCACTTGGGAGTCAGGAGCGATATTGTCGAGACGACGGCGCACGCCGCCGAACGAAGCGACGCTCGTGGCGAGCGCTTCGGGCGACACCAGGTCGCGTGTCAGGACGTATGACGCAGCAGCGACGATATCCTCCACGTTGTGGCGCCCCAGAAGCGTCGTCGAAAGCTCGATATTGCCGCCATCAGGGCGCAGGAGCGTGAAGGTGGTAACGGAGCCGAAGCGGATATTCGTGGCACGGAATTGCCCGTGGTCGATGCCGTATGTGACGAGGGTCTTGCCTGACTCCTCCGCGAGCGCAAGCGCACCTGGTTCGTCAGCGCAGACGACCACGATGCCCTCGTCGGGGGTAAGTGCGAGAAGCTCGCGGAACGGTTTCTGATAGTCCGCGAACGTAGGATAAACGTTCACATGATCATGTACGACCGAGGTGAGTACGACATCGCGTGGGTGAAGGTGCATGAACTTCGCGCGCGCATCATCGTGCGCGGAAGGGTATTCGTCGCCCTCGAGTACGAATGTCGGGTGTGTACCGAGGCCCGCCGGAAGTGGGAGGGACACCGGTTCCGCCCCGATGAAATAGCCCGCGTCGACTCCTGAGTGCCGCAGGACATGCGCGATGATGGATGCGGTGGTGGACTTCCCATAGGAGCCGGCAACAACGACGTTCTGGCGGTCACGGGTCAGTTCACCGAGCATCTCGGGGAACGAAGAGATAGGGCGGCCCGATGCGTGCGCGGCCTGGACCTCCGCATTCGTTTCCGGGGAAAGCTTAGCGTTCCTTCCGATAACGAACCGATCGACGTACGGGGAGATGTTATCGGGGGAGTAGGGCATGCGGAGCTGTAATCCGCCTCGGTCGAGGATGTCCTTTGGCGGGCCGTAGCACTCAGCGTCCGAACCCGTCACCTCGAATCCCGCCTCCTTAAGCAGAAGGCCGGTAGCGCTCATTCCCACGCCGCAGAGGCCGATGATATGGATGTTCTTCTTGTCGGGCATCGGTCTATAGTATCAAAAAAAGAAGGCCGGCCCCGTAGGGTCGGCCTCTTGCGAGTTGGAGAAGATCAACCGAGACGATGGACGACGACCAGGTTCCGGCCCTTCGCGAGCGAAGGATTCGGATGACGGGTGTGCGCGAAACCGCCTCGGGCAGGAAGCACGCTTCCGGTCTTTGCATTCTCGATCCCGCACTCGCGCGCCTGGTGTACGGTTAGGGCATTGAGATCCAAATAGCCCTCACCTTCCGGGTCCCTAATGAAGTTCGCCATGGCTTCTTCGCCGTACCTGTTGCTGAGGTATCGTTGGCGTCCCCGATTGTTGGGGCCGTGATGCGAATCGTGCACCGGGTGCCTGAACTGCTTAGGGGTAATTCCAAAGAGGACTCTAAGGCTCGCTCGATCTAACGGGAGACCCGGCTCGAGCTCTCGCAGTTTTCGAATCGAAGCTTCCACTACGCTTTCGTGCTCCTCGTGCGGTCTGCCGTCTTCCTCGAATTCCTTCGGAAGGAGAGATTCGCGGCTCGCATGCGCGACAACGCAGGCCGAGTCGCCCGTAAGGACGATTACCGGACAGCCGCCGCCGCTCATTACGAAAGCATCCCCTCGTTTCCGAAGAAGCGTGCCGTCGGCCGGAAGTTCGCGGTTTCGAAACAGTCGAATACGTTGCGGAAGAAGGATTTCATCCTTCAGCTCGAGATGGTCTACGATTTTTCCGCTCGAAGGGGCGACCGATGGAGCTCGCGCCTTCACCACATTGCATTCATCGAGTACTGCGCCGAGACGGGCGGCGAGCAGTCTTGCGGCTATACTGCCGCTCGTATCGTCTTGGCAGTACAGGTCCTTGAGGGACCAGCTACCGGACTGCTCGGTCTCTGGAATGCATACTGCCTCCCAAGGGACGGACGCTGCCCGTATCGAGAAGCGTAAGGCGCCATCGAGCAGGGTTTTCGTTACCATTATCTCTCTCCCGTACTGAACAAAAGTCAGACCACACCATACGCCGTATGGGGTGTCGAGTCAATGCGGGGCGTGCGCAGAATTCTTTGCTAGAGTGAGGCTATGAAAGGCACCCTTTCGGTAGTCGCGACCCCTATCGGGAATCTCGCAGATATCACCCTCCGAGCGCTCGATACGCTCCGGGCTGCGGATGCTATCGCCTGCGAGGATACGCGCATGACGGCGAAACTGCTCTCCCGCTACGACATACAGAAACCGTTGCTCGTGTATCACGCGCGGAGCGGGAAGCTCGCGGCGACGCGCGTCCTTACCTTGCTCGGGGAGGGGAAGCATATCGCGCTCGTGACCGATGCCGGAACTCCTGGCATATCTGATCCAGGGAGCGCTCTCGTGAGGGAGGCACGTGACCGGCTCGGGGATGACGTCATCATCGAGGCGCTTCCTGGGCCTTCCGCGCTCACCGCCGCGCTTTCTATCGCCGGCATCCGGACCGATGAGTTCATATTCCTCGGCTTCCTTCCGCATAAGAAGGGACGGCAGACGCTTTTCAAGGAGATAGCGGACATGGAGCGCACCGTCGTGTTCTATGAATCCCCGCATCGTATCGAGAAGGCGCTCGCCTCGCTCGTTGAAGTACTTGGCCCAGACCGGAAGGTCACCGTCCTACGGGAGCTCACGAAGATACACGAATCCCTGGTGGAAGGGAGTCCGGAGGAGGTGGCGGCTCATTTCAAGGACCATCCGGACCAGGTTCGCGGCGAATTCGTGGTTTGTGTCAGTGTTTAGGCCGTATTCCCCAGTTCTTGAGGGTTGATGAATGCTATCATCAAAGGCATGGATCTGGTCCCTCAACAGCCGGTGACCGTCGCTCCTTCGGTCGAACCAGTACCCACGCCCAAACGAACTCCTCGAGGCGTCTGGGTCGGCGTCGTAGCGGGCCTTCTCCTTATACTCGCTGCCGCCGCGGGCTATTTCTATCCACCATTCCACGACAGCATCGCTTCCGCGCTCAGTCGCTTCATATACCCATCCGAACTCGGATCCGTGCGCTTCATCGCAGCTACGGGTAGTACGAGCATGCTCTATCAACGCGTCGGAAAGGAATTCCTCCCGTACGTAACGGACGCTGTGGGCGCATTGCCGCCTGAAACATTCGCGGCCTTCGAAGCGAATTCCCTCGTATCCATCGTGACCCTTCCTGATGGCTTTTCCGCTCTTTCCGTCGATGGTGCTCAAGCGCTCTCGTCGGTGTCGAAGAAGACGACGGCAACGCTTTCACCGGGCACGAAACTAATTGCATTCGCCGAACTCCTTCCTGGGTCCGCGGCATCGCAGGTCGTCGTATTCGAGCGAGCGACGAAAGCTCAGCGGGTGCTGGGTGTCGGCCACTCTCCATACTTCGCGGATGATTCCCATGTGCTGTGGTTCTCATCCGAGGGCGTCATGATTACTGATATAGGATCGGGCGCCATAGCGAGAGCGCATGCATCCGCCGCGGCCATGGATCCGCTGCCGGTACAATCGCCCGACGGTACGCTCCTCGCCTGGATGGATGGCCCAGGTACTACCGTCATCATCACTCGATTGAAGGATGGAGCTCTGAAGGAACTAGCGTCCTATTCGAACACTGGTCCGGGTACCAGGCTCGGGCTCGGTAATGAAGCGCTCTACATACTGACTCCTACTGAAAAAGGGACGGAGGTCTGGCGTTATTCGTTCGACGGAGCGAAAGCGAAACGCATCTATACCTTCGATTCAAGGTGGAAGATACTGCAATTCATCCCATGACCCACATCCCCGCACTTTCGAAACGGACCATTCTCGCTTGCGTCTATATCCTCGCGGCCACCATAGTCGCAGTCGGCATCCTGTACTCCGAGCATGTCGCAGCTCAATACAACGGCCCGTACACCGAAGCTGGTTGCGGCGCCACGAGTATTCCCGCTGGCCTCAACTGCATGGCAGGGGAGGCCGTGTTCGTCGACTGCGAGGCGAACCAAATGGGATATTACCAAGTGAACGCGACCACTAAGACATGCTCGACCAATGGATGGAGCAGCACGGACAATTGGGGGTACTGTCAGACGGACGCGCGTTGCACCACTCCGGTCGCTTGCACGATGACGAATGCATGCGGCGCCTCGAACACGGGTACCGTGGGCGGGGATGGTATCTGCAGCGTCTCGGCGCCCGCCAACCCGGTAGGCTACGGCACGTCATGCTCCACTGCCAACGCGTGCGGCGTCACGAACACCGGTACTGTCCAGTGCGACGGCTCCTGCTCCGCGAGCGCTCCAGCGCTCCCTGCGAACTACGGCACGTCATGCTCCACCACTAACGTGTGCGGCGCCTCGAGCGCTGGAACCATCCAATGCGACGGCTCCTGCTCCGCCTCCGTCCCTTCGGACGCCTCGTGTCCTGCAAGCCCCACCGCGTCGCTCTCGGCTTCTCCGACCGCAATCACCCAGGGAGATACCTCGACCCTCAGCTGGTCCTCGACGAATACCTACGCGTGCGTAGGCGCTGGTTTCAGTACGAACGATGCGACCGATGGGTCAGCGCTAGTGAGTCCCGACACAACCTCTTCGTACGGCCTGCAGTGCAACGGGACCTCTGGGCTCGTGAATGCGCTACCAGTCACCGTTACGGTAAGTACCGCAGAGTGTTCGGGGGCAGGCCCCATCAGTATCACCGCGAGCCCTTCGCGCGTGCGTCAGGGAGACTCCACTACGCTCAGCTGGAGCGGGTCGAATCTTTCAGCGCCTACCTGCATTGTCCGCAATATGGCGAACGACCAGGTCGTGAAGACCAGCATCGTATCCTCCTGCAGCGTTTCCGATAGCGCGGTAATAGACGGCTTTACCCTCCAGAGCACCTACCGGCTCATTTGCGGCGGGCTCAGGCAGGACATCATCATCAATACGCTCCCGAAGATAGAGGAATTCTAGGGCGAGACGAGAACTGCTATACTTGGGGCTATGTCGCGTGAAAGCCTGCTCATCTTCATAGGAACGCTCCTCATGATCTCTCCGTTCACTGGGCTTCCGCTCTCTATCCTCACGTGGTTCTATCTCGCCCTCGGTCTCCTCGTCGCATTGATAGGCGTAACGCTGCGCATCCGTCGCAAGCGCCGAGCGGAACGCGCATCTTTATCTCATGAAGCATCTCAAACGGTTCTTTCGTAGCCCTGTAGTGGCTATACTCGGCCTCGGTCTCATCGTGACCGCGGTAACGGTGCACGGTATCCCGTACGCGATAGCGATGCATGCGAACTATTCGAGAGAGGGAACTTCCGCTACCACTTCGCTCGCGGCGAAGTTCTTGCCGCCTGCGCCCGCTAAGCTCGACACCGCGCACTATGACGAGCGACTTCTCGCGATGGCGAACTATGCGTCCACTACGTCCACCTCAACCGTACGAAAGTGGCCGGTGCAGACCGCGTACCCGAAGGTGGGCGCCATACTACCCATGAAGCGCATCGTCGCCTACTATGGCAATTTCTATTCCACGAAGATGGGCATACTCGGCGAGTTCGAACCCGACGTCGTTCTTCAGCGTCTCAGGGGGGAGAAGGCGAAATGGGAAGCAGCGGACCCAAAGACCCCGGTCGTCATGGCCATCGACTACATCGCTATGACCGCGCAGGAAAGCCCGGGCCCGAAGGGATACTACCGTCTCCGCATGCCGGACGAGCATATCGAAAAGGCGTTCACTATGGCCGGACAAGTAGACGGCATCGTGATACTTGAGGTGCAGGCCGGGCTCGCACCGCTCCAGGCAGAAGTAGAATCGCTCGAGACGTATCTCACGAGGCCGAACGGCAATCTCGCCATAGATCCCGAATTCAATATGAAGGGAGGGGAAGAGCCTGGTACGGTCATCGGGACGGTATCCGCAGGTGATATTAATCGCGCGTCCGCATACCTCGCGCGCCTCGTGCAGGAGCACGACCTGCCGCCCAAGGTGCTGGTGATACACCGCTTCACGCAGCGCATGGTCACCGACTACGCTCTCATCGAGACGCGACCCGAGGTGCAGATAATCATGGTGATGGACGGATGGGGACCGCCAGCGAAGAAGATAAATACGTACAAGAGCTTCATCGCGCCGGAGCCGGTCCAGTTCACCGGGTTCAAGATCTTCTATAAGAACGATATGAAGCCACCGTCCGATAGGCTGCTGCAGCCGGCTGACCTGCTGAAGCTCACGCCGCGGCCGATGTTCATACAGTACCAGTAGCCATGTATAGAGGTTCGTGGCACTATGCCCGGGGAATCGTCTGATAGGAGGATGAGAGAGTGACCCTTTCGGTAGAAGAAACCATCCAAAAAATGAGCCTGCAGGAGGTGACTGCAGCGTACGAAGAAGCGGTGAGGAACTGTAGCCCTGAGCAACGTAGGGCTCTCGAAGAAGATCCTCGCCCAAGGCCGGATGATCGTGACGCAATCCGTAAGGAGCTGTATCGGCGGCTCCGCTACCTCAGTTGTGGTGAGACTTGGACTGCCGGCGGGGTCTTCGTTCCTTCGTAAGCACTTTCATCGAAGCGCCTGCCTCCGTGCAGGCGTTTTCTTTTAACCCCAGCAATATCTTCGCGGTATACTAAAAGCAAATGGAGAATCCGGAACGAGTGACCTATTTCGCCGCCACCGATTCACGCGGCAAGCGCACGCCCTTCGGTATCAAGGCTAAGGATAGGGAGCGCCATATGTACGTCATCGGGAAGACGGGTATGGGTAAGTCGACCCTGCTCGAGAACATGGCCATCCAGGATATCCGGAACGGGGAAGGCATGGCCTTCATCGATCCGCACGGAAGCGCGATAGATAAGCTGCTGGATTTCATACCGGAGAACCGCATCAAGGACGTGGTGTATTTCGCCCCGTTCGATCTCGAGCAGCCTATCGCATTCAACGTCATGGAGGACGTCGGGTACGACAAGCGCCACCTCGTGGTCTCGGGTCTCATGGCGACGTTCAAGAAGATATGGGTGGATGCGTGGTCCGCCCGCATGGAATACATCCTTTCTAATACCCTCCTTGCGCTCCTCGAATACCCCGGGGCGACCCTTCTCGGCGTGAACCGCATGTATACCGACAAGGCGTATAGGAAGAAGGTCATCGATAACGTGAAGGATCCGGTCGTGAAGGATTTCTGGATAAAGGAGTTCAACACCTATACCGACCGTTATACGCAGGAGGCGACGCCGGCAATTCAGAACAAGATAGGTCAGTTCACGAGCAACCCGCTCATCCGCAACATCATCGGGCAGTCGAAGTCCTCCTTCGACATCCGCGAGATGATGGACCAACGGAAAATCCTTCTCATTAATCTCTCGAAGGGGCTCGTGGGAGATACGAACATGAAGCTGCTCGGCTCCATGATAACGACGCGCTTGTTCCTTGGTGCGATGAGCCGCGCGGACCTGCCTGGCCACGAGCTCAAGAAAGCCCCCAAGTTCTATTTCTATGTGGACGAATTCCAGAACTTCGCGAACGAGACGTTCGCCGAGATACTCTCGGAGGCCCGCAAGTACCAATTGAACCTCATCATCGCGCACCAGTACGTGGAGCAGATGGAGGAGGAGGTGGCTGCCGCAGTGTTCGGTAACGTGGGTACGACTATAGCGTTCCGTGTCGGACCGTTCGATGCGGAGAAGCTCGAGGTGGTGTTCGCACCTGAGTTCACTCCGGAGGACCTCGTGAACCTCGGATTCGCGCAGATATACCTGTCGCTCATGATAGACGGTATCGGTTCGCGCCCGTTCTCCGCCGTGACCATTCCGCCCATAGACCAGCCGCCTCGCTCCTTCCGTCCGGAGGTCGTCGAGGCGTCACGCACGCATTTCGGCAATCCACGTGCTGGTATCGAAGAGGCTATATACAGCGAGCTCACCCTCACGGCGAACGAAGAACCACCCGAGCCTCCTGCAAAGAAGTATCCTCCTAAATACCCGCCGAAGGAGTCGAGTGCAGGCGATAGACCACGCCCAGCTCCGTCTACTATGCGACCGGCTCCACGCCCGCAAAGCGATGCGCCGCGCCGCGACACTAGACCTGAACCAAGGCGCGAAGAAACCCGTAGTGCACCTCCCTCAAGCAACAAAAGCGCGGAGGATTTGAAGGCGATACTCAGGAGCACGATGGCGAACGCCAAGTCGGCGAAGGAAGAGAAGGGAACTCAAGTGCACACGTCCCTTAAGTCCGCGCTCGCTGGAGTCATTGAGAAGGAGCCACGCCCGGCGCAGCGGAATGATAAGCCGAAGCCACCGGAACCTCGCCCGACTCCCGAGCGTCGTCCCGAAGAACCCAAGCCCGGCGCGTTTGAAGTTCCGGAGAACGTGCTACGCGATATCTTCAAGGACAATCTATAGAAACTTTTCCGGGTGTACGGCGGTACTAATGAGTGATCTCATTACCAATTAGTACCGCCGGCATGAATAGCGTACCGGCCGCCCCCACGGAACGAGCTGAGGCTTCTCCGTGGGGGCGGCATTTGTCTTTTCATGCCGGTACCGTATCGTTACACTATCCATGGCTAAGACCATTCTCGTAACCGGCGGAGCAGGCTTCATCGGCTCCCATCTCTGCCGCAGGCTTAAGGAAGAAGGGCATCGAGTCATCTCGCTCGATAACTATTTCACCGGTTCTCGGGAGAACCATGTTCCGGGCGTTGAATACCGTGAGGGGCACACGAAGGATATTGAGAGCCTGGTGCCTGAGTCCCCAGACCTCGTGTATCACCTGGGGGAATATTCGCGCGTCGAGAAGAGCCTCACGGAGCCTGCGCTCGTGTGGGATCTCAATAAGATCGGGACATGCGCAGTGCTCGAGTTCTGTCGAAAGAAAACAGTCAAGATAGTATATGCCGGCTCATCGACGAAATTCGGCGACGGAGGGCTCGGTCGTGATCAAAGCCCGTACGCATGGGCGAAGGCGAGCAACACCGAACTTGTCCGCAATTACGGGCATTGGTATGGCGTGCCGTATGCGATTACTTACTTCTACAACGTGTACGGTCCGGGCGAGCGCGCGGGCGCGTACGGCACAGTCATAGAAATATTCAAGCAGAAGCGTATGGCGGGAGAGCCGCTCACGGTGAATGCGCCGGGTACACAGAAGCGTAATTTCACGCACATCGATGATATCGTGTCCGCACTTATAATCGTGGGAGAGAAGGGCGAAGGGGATGACTTCGGCATTGGAAATAGGGAGGCGTACTCCATACTCGAAGTAGCTGAAATGTTCGGTGGCGACATGCGCATGGGTGCCGAAGTCCTCGGGAATCGCATGGGTTCCGATATAGATACGAGCAAGACCGAGCTTCTCGGTTGGCGACCGACGGAATCTCTTCCTGCGTATATCCGCTCCGTAACGGACGCATGACGAAGATACTCATCTTTTCACTGAACTACTTTCCTCAATTCATAGGAGGGGCGGAAGTGGCTATTAAGGAGATAACAGATCGTGTTCCCTCCGATGAGATCGAGTTCCACATGGTGACGCTTCGTTTCGATTCGAACCTTCCGAAGGAGGAGCGCATAGGGAATGTGCTGGTGCATCGCATCGGGCCTGCGCGTCCCGATCCTTCCATAGCGGACCTTAAGAAGTTCCCGCTTCATTTGAATAAATTCCTTTATCAATTCATCGCATACTTCGAGGCGAAGAAATTGCATCGCCAGCACTCGTATGACGGTATCTGGGCGATGATGGCCCACTCCTGCGCCATTCCTGCAGGGCTCTTCAAGAAACGATTCCCTCGCGTGCCATACCTCCTTACCCTTCAGGAGGGGGATCCGCCTGAATACATCGAGCGTATGATGAAGCCGGTATGGGGCCTCTTCCGTCAGGGCTTCACGAGCGCCGATTACTTGCAGCCTATCTCCAATTTCCTCCGTGCGTGGGGTATACGTATGGGATTCCAAGGCGACTCAACGGTCATCCCGAACGCGGTCAACGTAGCGCATTTCTCCGCATCTCATTCGGAAGAAGCCATTGCGAAATTCAAGGAATCGCTTGGAAAAAAGGAAGGGGATGTATACATGGTAACGACGTCTCGCCTCGTGCATAAGAACGGGATAGACGACGTCATACGCGCGCTTCCGCTGCTGCCAACCAATGTCTCGTTCATTATCTATGGCATCGGTCCTGACGAGGTGAAGCTCAAAGAGCTTGCGAAGGAGCTCGGTGTCGATAGTCGCGCCCGCTTCATGGGACAGATCGGGCATGCGGAGATGCCGCTCGCGCTCAAGGCCTCGGATGTATTCATCCGCCCTTCGCGCTCCGAGGGCATGGGTAATTCATTCGTCGAAGCGATGGTGGCACGGCTGCCGGTCATCGCGACGCAGGAGGGCGGCATCGCCGACTTCCTGTACGACGCGAAGCGCAATCCGGATAAGGGAACGACCGGATGGGCGGTCGATGCTCACGCTCCGCAGCAGATAGCAGAGGCGGTAGAGGACATCCTTGCGCGGCCTGCCGAGGTTCTAGCTGTCATGGATACTGCGGAGCATATGGTGCACGAACGCTATGATTGGGAGACGGTTTCCGAGTCCATGCGCGGTATTTTCTCGCGTATGACGGGCACGGCCAAGGCGAGCTAGAATAGGGATATGCGCGTCCTTATCGCGACCCCCCTATACCCGCCGGACCCCGGCGGCCCTGCTACCTATGTACGCACGCTCGAAGAGGCGTTGCCAGGCGCTGGGGTTGACGTGATGGTAGTTAAATTCGGCCTCGTGCGCAGGTTCCCGAAGCTCCTCCGCCATCTCATCTATTTCTTCATGGTGCTCCGAAGCGGCAAGGAGGCAGACCTCATCCTCGCGCTCGATCCGGTATCGGTAGGGCTTCCTGCCGCGCTCGCCGCTCGCTTCCTCAAGAAGCCGCTCGTCGTGAAAGTGGTGGGGGACTATGCGTGGGAACAGGGACGCCAGCGCTTCGGTCTCACCGACACGCTCGACCAGTTCGCCACTGCACGCAGCCTTCCGTTCGAGGTCAGATTCCTGCAGGGCGTGGAGTCATGGGTAGCACGAAGCGCGGTGCGTATCATCGTACCGAGCGAATACCTCAAGCGCGTCGTCTCTACCTGGAAGGACGTCGAACCTGCTTCCATCTCCGTCATATATAACGCGATGCGTAGCGAAGAGACGGGAAGAGCGCCGGATGCGGTCCTCGCCCTTCCGCACCCTCGCATCGTTTCCATCGGACGCCTGGTTCCCTGGAAGCAGATGGAAGGGGTCATCGAGGCGGTAAAGGATATCGAAGGAGCTTCGCTCGTTATCGTGGGCGACGGGCCGTCGCGTGCGCGCCTCGAACAGTTGGCTGCCGAAGTCGCTCCCGGCAAAGTCCTGTTCACGGGAGCGCTTCCTCACGACGCAACGCTCACGACGCTCCGAGAGGCTGATATTTTTGTCCTCAATTCGACGTATGAAGGTCTATCCCACCTCCTTATAGAAGCGCTCTCCCTCGGTGTGCCTTCAATCGCGACCGCGGTGGGCGGGAATCCGGAACTCGTGACCGATGGCGAGAACGGTCTCCTTATCGAGTCCCGCGATACGGAGATGCTCACAGCAGCGATACGACGATTAATCGCAGATGATGTTCTTCGTACGCGATTGAGCGGCAACGCGCGCGCTTCGTCCGCTCGATTCAGCATGGACGCGATGATAACCGCGACGAAGTCGCTCCTCACTTCTCTTGTATGAAAGCGCTTTTCATATCGAACGACCCCAATCTATTCGACCCGAATAGTCCTGTGCGCGCTCGTATGCAGACGTATGCAGCGGCCATAGGTCAGCTGCACGTGCTCTCGCGGGCGCATCCTAAGGACGTGCGCGCATACGCTGAAGGCGTGCAAGAGGGAGCGCTCATTCTCACCGCGGTCGGAGGAGGGAAGCTCGGAAGCCTGCTCGCGCTCAAGCGGAAAGCGCGCAGGCTCGTAGCGGAAGCGGGTATCGAAGTCGTGTCCGCACAGGACCCCTTCGAGTACGGGTGGATCGCGCATGAGGCGGTGAAGGGAACGCCCGCCAAGCTCCACATCCAGGTGCATACCGATTTCTGCTCGCCCTGGTTCACGCGGAGCGGCGTCATGCGCTCGCCGAAGATCCCCGTGCCGTTCCTGAATAAGGTGCGATTGCATCTGGCTGATACGATACTGCCGAAGGCGAACGGCATCCGTGCGGTGTCGCGACGTATCGAGGCCTCGCTCGCGGAACGCTACGGGAACCGCATCGCGCCCATAACGGTGATACCCATAGCGACGAGCGTTACGCTTCCTGAACCCGTCGCGCTCCCACCGCACCCCTTCTCCTTCGCGCTCATGACCACCGGCAGGCTCGAGCCCGAGAAGCGTATCGAGGATATCCTCGCCGCGCTCGCACGCATAACCAAGCTCTACCCATCAGCAGGACTCTTTATAGTTGGTGACGGGCGCTCGAGGCGAGGGCTGGAGAAGCGGGTCCGCTCGCTCGGACTTGCTGGCAAGGTCGTATTCCTTGGATGGCGCACGGATGCGCTCGGGCTCCTGCGGAGCGCGCAGGCATACATCCAAGCGAGCGCGTACGAAGGATACGGGCTCACGCTCATCGAGGCCGCACTCGCCCGCGTACCGATCATCACGACCGACGTGGGCATCGTGGGCGAGGTATTCACAGGATACGAGGATGTGCTGGTCGCGCCGCCGGGCGACCCGGCTGCGCTCGCCGTCCACATCGTGGGTCTTATCGAGGACGTGCAGTCGCGCAAGACGCTCACCATGAGCGCAGAACGTAAGGCGCAGGCGCACCTCGCATCACTCGCCGACCAGCCGGCGCAGATAGCGCAGGACCTCTCCCGCACGATAGCCGGCATACTTGCATGATGTATCTCATCGATTTCGCGGGGACCCTTTTCGATACTGCTACGTTCGATACGTATATGAAGAGCAGGGAAGGCGGGATGGCGTTCGCTCCAGGAGAATTAGCGCAGTTCCTCTATCCTGATGCTGCGGGATTCCTGCGCGACAAAGGGAACAGTGCCATGGTTATAACCGCTATGGATAAGGAGGAGGGGGCGGGAATAATAGAAAGTGCGCTTTCGGGCATTCCGCGTATCGCCGTTATGTATACAGCAGGAAAAGCGAAGGGCGAATACCTTGCGCCGCATATCGGCATGTATGGAGCCTCTCCTGTGTTCGTGGATGATTCCATAGAACAACTTGCCTCCATGGCGCAGCATTGCCCTGGCGTACAGGTGTTCCAGATGGTTCGTGATGAGGCGAAAAGACACGACATCTGGCCGATTGTTCATTCATTCTCGGAACTTCCATGACTATGCCGCGCATTGGATTCATCGGGCAGGGGTGGATAGGCAGGCATTACGCCGATGATTTCGAGCATCGGGGCTTTTCTGTAGTTCGGTACGGTCTTGAACCCGAGTACGCAGCCGCGAAGGAAGTCATATCCACCTGCGACATCGTCTTTGTTGCGGTGCCAACACCGACCCGAGACGGGACATGCGATACGTCGATAATCGAGGAGGTGCTACCCCTCATAAGGGACGGACGGATAGCGGTCATAAAATCGACGATCCTTCCCGGCACTACGAACTCCCTCCAGAAGCGATTCCCCAAGCTCCTCCTCCTCAACTCGCCCGAGTTCCTGCGCGAAGCGAACGCGGCCCATGATGCGGCGCACCCGGAACGTACCCTCATCGGTATCCCGGAGGACACCATGCGCTATCACGAAGCGGCCAAAGCAGTCCTCCTCGTGCTGCCGCCCGCCCCGTACGTGCGCGTCGTGTCGGCGCAAGCCGCCGAGCTCGTGAAGTACGCAGGCAATGTCTTCCTTTCGATTAAGGTCGTGTACGCGAACCTGCTGTATGAGCTCGCGAACTCACTTGACGTACCGTATGAATCCGTACGCGAAGCCCTTGCTGCCGACCCGCGCATCGGGTCCTCGCACCTATCCGTGCATGCGGTGAGCGGGCACGGAGGGAAGGGCGGACGGGGCGCTGGCGGCCACTGCTTCATAAAGGACCTCGAGGCGTTCCGCACCTTCTTCGAAGCGACCGTGCCCGACGATATCGGTAGCGCGCTGCTCACGGAGATCGTTCGCAAGAACAATCAGCTTCTTGTAGATTCGGAAAAGGATCTTGAGCTTCTCCATGAGGTCTACGGGACTAATCATCCGCTTATACCATGAGACTTCTCATCACGACGCAGGTAGTCGATACCGAGGATCCTGTTCTCGGGTTCTTCGTGCGTTGGATAGAGGAATTCGCAGCACATTGCGAGCGCGTCGAGGTAATCTGTCTTTCAGAAGGCAGGCATTCGCTTCCGTCGAATGTTCGCATCCATTCGCTCGGGAAAGAACGGGGCCGACGTTCGTCGCTCGCGTATGCGGGAACGTTCCTCAGGCTCTTGTGGCGGCTTCGGCATCGGTATGATGCCGTGTTCGTGCATATGAACCCGGAGTATGTCGTCCTCGGCGCGCCGCTCTGGAAGCTTCACGGGAAGCGGGTCGCACTATGGTATCTCCATAGGCGGGTAGACATTAAGCTGCGCGTCGCTGCCATGCTTGCGGACGTGATATTGACCGCATCGAAAGAAAGCTTCAGGCTCACCTTTTCGAAGGTGCGTATCGTCGGGCATGGCATCCTGGTTGAGAATGGTGCGCGCGAAGCGCGCGCGAACGATAGCCCACTTCGCATCCTGACCGCGGGACGTATAGCGGACACAAAAGGCCTCCTCGAGATGCTCGAGGCGGTTGATCGGCTCGTCATGCGAAGCATACCGTGCAGTTTCCGCGCCTTAGGTGCGCCCGCTACCGTGCGTGATGCGGCCTATAGCGAGCTCGTGGATGCGCGCATGCAGGCGTTCCCATCTGGGGTAGTGGAGCGGGCAGGAGCGGTCCCGCACCGCCAGATATCGCAAGAGCTGGCTCATGCAGACGTGTTCCTGAACTTGAGCGATACCGGAAGTCTCGACAAGGCGATACTTGAGGCGCTCGCATCCGGTGTACCGGTCGTCACCTCAAACGAAGCATTCAAGGGCCTGCTTAACCCCTACGGACTCTTTGTGCATCGGGATGACCCGGAGGGAATAGCCGACGCGCTTATCCGAGCAGCGAGCATCGATGTCACGCCCCTTGCTGCGTGGGTACGGGAACATCACGCGCTCACTTCGCTTGTCCCGCGTATCATTGCTACACTTTCCGCATGAATGAACCGCAGGTGCAGAAAACGCATTACGAGTTCGGGAGGTACGGCTTCGAGGGAAGGTTCGTGAGCTATTATTATCAGCTCAAGGAAACGCTCAATCGAGCGCCGGAGTCTGTTCTCGAAGTAGGGGTGGGGGACCGCGTCTTCGGTGACTTCATTCGGAACAACACCGGGGTACGGTATCAATCGGTCGATATTGCCGAAGACCTGTCGCCCGATATCGTGGGAAGCATCACGAATCTTCCCGTTCCCGATAATGCGGCGGATATCGTATGCGCGTTCGAAGTGCTCGAGCACCTGCCGCTTGCCGAGCGCGAACGGGCGGTTGCGGAACTCGTCCGGGCCGCGAAGAAGTACGTCATTATCAGCGTGCCGCATTTCGGTCCCATGCTCGCATGCTCGCTCAAGGTGCCGCTTCTGCCGCTCCTACGTTTTTCCTGGAAGCTCCCGTTCCCGAAGAATCACGTATTCAACGGCCAGCATTACTGGGAGCTCGGTACGCGCGGCCATTCTGTAGCTGCATTTCGCGCATTGCTCGCTTCGCACGGCAGGATTGTCGCCGACTATGTGCCGTTCAATAGCCCATACCATCACTTCTTCGTGCTTGAGTGTAGAGAATCCTGAGCATGAGTGCTACACGACTTAGCATTTTCGATACCCTCATCGCGCTCGCGCGCGGTCAGTCACTTGCGCGGATATGCATGAACCATGCGCTCCGTGATAAGACGCTCCGCGGCACGGTCATGGATGTCGGTGGCGGTCGCGACCCGGACTACTTCGAGTATCTTGGGAGGGAGGGCGACGTGACGATGCTTCCGGTCGATGCATCTTTCACTGGCATCGACTTCGAGCACGACCCGCTTCCTTCGCCGGACGCGTCCGTTACCACGGTGCTCTGTTGCAACGTGCTCGAACACATCTACAACTACCAATTCCTGCTGAAGGAGATGCGTCGCGTCCTTTGTCCCTTCGGCACCCTTATTGGATTCGTCCCGTTCTGGACCGGGCACCATCCCGACCCGCATGATTATTTCCGCTATACTGACGAGGCACTGGTGCGTATGCTGACTGACAGTGGGTATCGAGACATAGTTATCGAGCCGGTCGCGGTTGGTCCCCTTCTCGCTAACTTCAATACGATTGTGCTTTCGATGCCGCGGGTGCTGCGGCCGCTCGCCTACCTCTGGTATGCGTTCTGGAATTGGCTCTTCCTCCTCCTGCGGCCTGAAAGCAGGAAGCGCAATCCGCTCGGCTATATCTTCACCGCCCATGCTTAAGGTCTTCATCCACGAACCACTCCCGGGCGTCAGGCAGCTCCCGCTGCTTGAGGGCGCGCACGCCGATGATCAGCGATTATTCCAGCATATTCGGCATGAGGAATTTTCCGGGATCGTAGAGGCCGCACCGAGTATCGAGAGCGCGGCGTACGTGCTGGTGCCGCACAATCTGGGGGATTTGCGCGGGCAGGCCGGGTATCTCGATAGCGTGCTTGGCGAAGCGCGTGCGGCAGGGAAGCGCACCATCCTCTTCGCGAACCAGGACGATCCGAGCCCGATCGACTATCCCGATACGATCGTTCTTCGCCCCAGCCTCTACCGTTCGAAGCAGCTCCCGCACGAGATAGTGATGCCGGGTCAGATCGAGGATGTAGGGAGTGTGCACGGATGTGCGCCGTGCGCCAAGGGCGAGCGCCCCTCGGTCGGGTTCATGGGCAAGGCTGGTTTCGATAGCGCGAAATCGGCATTACGCTACTATGTCCGCAACTATCTCCTGCGGCACGGGTTCGAGCGTGAGGGTATGTATTTCAGGCGTCGGGCACTCGGGCTGCTGCGACGCGATCCGAGATTCGACCTCACGGCTACCGCGCGTAAGCGCTTCTCCGCGCATGCCCGCACTATTGAAGTGCCGCCCGAGCAGGCACGCCGGGAATATATCGAGAGCATCAAGAACTGCCTCTTCACGCTCGCGCCCCGCGGCGACGGTAACTACTCGCTCCGGTTCTATGAGACGCTCTCGCTCGGCCGTATCCCCGTCCTCATAGATACCGACATGGTCCTTCCGCTTGAGGATCGAATCGCCTATGACGAGTTCATGGTACGGGTGCCAAGCAGCCAGCTCTCGAAGCTACCCGATATCCTATTCGAATTCTGGAACACACGGAGCGACGAAGAGCTGCAGCTTATGCAGAAAAAGGCGAGACAAGCATTCGAACTGCTCCATGTACCGGCGTTCCTGCGGACCGCACTTACCGACGAGTATCTTCCATGACCTACCACGGGATAATCGCACTGCAACCTTTCTTCGTTCGCGTACATTATAGTAAGGGCTGTGTCCCACCATCTCGCGCATGAAAATTAAATCCCTGCTTCGACGAGAGGAATACCGGGCGCTCAGCCAGATACGCATAGACGGGGAGATCCTCGATGTGGGCGGGGCAAGGAAGTCCGGCTATCACGACCTCTTCCAGGGCGACCACCGGTTTACGATCGGCAACATCGACGATTCATATGGCATCGATGTGCGGTTCGATGCCGAGCGGCCCTGGCCGTTCAAGGAAGCTTTCTTTGAAGGTGTGCTCTTCATCAACGTGCTTGAGCACCTCTATCGCTATACCGCGGCGCTTTCAGAAGCGCGCCGGGTGCTGAAGCCAGGCGGCATGATCGTCGGCGTCGTACCGTTCATGTTCAATGTGCACGGCTCGCCGAGCGACTATTTCCGCTATACCCGTAGCACCCTCGAACGGATGCTGCAGGAGCAGGGATTCGAGGATGTGCAGGTGCGTGAGCTTGGCACCGGCGCATTCAGCGTCGTCTATCACTGCCTGTTCGGCTTCATGCGCTGGTATTGGGTCGCGGTGCTCTCTATGTGGTTCTTCACATCGCTCGACAGGGCGATCGCGCTCTTGAAGCCGGATAATAAAATGTCCGCGGCCTATATGCCGCTCGGGTATGTGTTCACCGCAATCGCGCCCCATGTCTAAGCGCATGGTGCCCTAGCGCATCATTATTTCCATGAAATGGTACTACGTCGCCAATGCCCGGATGCCGAACGAAAAGGCGCATGGCATCCAAATCGCCAAGATGTGCGAAGCGTTCATCGAGGCGGGTATCGAGCTTGAGCTCGTGGTGCCTGCGCGGCAGACGGCGCCCGGATCCGTCCAGAACTTCTACGGCCTTGCCGTGCCAGTCCCCATGACGAAACTTGCGATACTCGACGGCTATCGCTGGGGAAGGGTGGGCTATGCGATAAGCTCGCTCACGTTCATGCTCTCCTACCTGCTCTTCTTCGTCGGGAAACGGATGCGCGGCGAGCGATTCATCCTTTATACAATCGATATCGATACGTTCGCGTCGGCCGCGCTCGCGCTGATCGGTCAACCGATCTATACGGAAATGCATGTGGCGCGCGCTTGGAATCCTGCCCTTGCGCTATTGTTCCGTAAGGTGAAAGGCGTCATCACCATCAACAGCATCATTATCCGCGAGCTGCGCGACCGCTTCCCGCGCGTGGCGTACGTAGCCGCACCGAACGGCGTCGATCTAACGCGGTTCGGCGGGAAGAGTCGAGACAAGGCGCGTCGAACTCTTTCGCTTCCGTCGGACGAACGGATCGTCCTCTATGCGGGACGATTCCTCGAATGGAAGGGTCTCGAGATACTTCCGCTGGCTGCAGCGGACTTTCCACGCGACACGCTTCTGTATATGGTCGGGGGGACGAAGGAGGAATTCGAGAGCCTTACGAGGCGTTCCGCACCGGCCATGATGCGGTTTGTCGGTGAACAGTCGCACCAGCTCATGCCGCTATGGCTTGCGGCGGCCGACGTGCTGCTTGTCATCGGCACGAAGCGCGATGCTCAGTCGTATTTCTATACGTCGCCAATGAAGCTGTTCGAGTACCTTGCTGCCGGGCGAAGCATTGTCGCGAGCGGGACGCCGGCCATACGTGAAATCGTTTCGGAGGCCGAGGTGTCGTTCTACGCACCGGATGAGCCGTCTGCGCTCGCTGAAGCGGTGCGAGCCGCGCTCGCGGACCCGCAGACCGCAGCCGACCGCAGCACATGCGCTGCGAGGAAAGCGCTCGAATATTCGTGGGAACGACGGGCACAGAAGATCATAGGGTTCGTTCGCACGACCGCTGAAATGTCATGAAAAGTCTCGCTGGCAAAACCGTTCTCGTGCTCTACGAAACGAATGACGTCCTGGCACGGCTAGCGGAGGCGCACGCTGCGCACGGGGAGGAACTCGTTGTCCTGCCGCTTGATTATGAGATCGAGCAGCAGCTCGTCGATCAAGGGATCCCGTATTGCTCGCTGGCCGATTTCCATACGCTCCATGATCGTGCCTCCTGGATCGAGCCGATCAGTCGCATGGCGCGTACCTGGTATGAGGTGCCGGGTCTCGAGGCTCTTCAATATGAGGGAGAGCCGCTTGGGCGGGCGTACGAATGGCTCCTCATGCTGTATCTCTGGCGCGCATTCTATTACGCAAGCATCGCGCGATTCGCGTTCGACCACTACGGCGTGCCGCACCATATGCTCATTCCGTCCCGGGCGCAGGGTGTGCCCTCAACCGCTGCCGCGCTTGCAGCGTTCGAGTCGACGTTGCCGTTACGCGCGTTTACCGAAGAGGCAGCACGTCATGGTATCTCCATTACCGTCCTCGGTTCTGCACCGGTCACGCCTAAGGCGGCGAAATCGATGGCGGGTGGGATCGTCAAGAGCGCGTTCGCGCTCTTGAACCTTCTCGTTTCCCTCGTGACGCGCAAGCGGCCGCTCCGAATATTCATGAGCGAGTACTGGAAGAATATCGAACCGCTCCTGCCGCACGTAAGGGACGCAGAACTTGTGCTCATCGACCGCCGGGATCTGGCGCATCTCTGGCGCTTCCTTTTGCCGCTGCGCATCCGTTTCGCGAATCCTCGGCGCATGCGCTCGCGCGCCATGCGGCAGGAAGCCGAAGCTACCCTACGTCCAGTGGGGGAGGCCTGGAAGCGGAGTGAGGTTCGGGAAGCCGCGTCGCAGGTATTCGCGTATGGCGACCTGGTGCTGTGGCCGCTCGTCCAGCCGGCGTTGACGCATCTCCTGACCGCTACCTCGGTGGAGCTCTATGAAGACATCGTCGCAAGCGTGGTAGCGCTTGAGCGGTATGGAAGCAATCGCGTCGTCGTCCGAGCAAGCATCAGTGCCCAGCTCCACTTCTACGCGCTCTGCGTCGCTGCACGAAAGCTCGGCGTGCCGTCGATCGAGCTCCAGCACGGCCTCGAATATCTCGCCCCGCATTCGCTCTCGGCGCGCAAGAAGGCATCGCATATCGCGGTATATGGCCCTCTGGTTTCGCAGCAGATGCGCGAAGCAGGGATTCCTGCCGAAATGCTTATCGAGATCGGATCCCCGCGTTTCGATGCATACCGGAAGGAGGTAGCGGCGCGTTCAGGTGCGACCGTCCGATCCAGCATCATCTGCGTGCTTCCGGAAATCGGCATCGAGAATTTCACGACGTACGACATAGCGACGCTCATACGCACGGTCGATGCGAGCGTTGCCGGCATGGACGTGCCGGTGATATACAAGGTACGTCCCGGCGTTGCGCGCCGTTCGTTCTATGAACGGTGCATTGCGGAAGCGAAAGGGGAGACGCGTCTTGCCGAGTACGAGCCCCTCATCGACCTCTTGTCCGAGGCCGTGCTCGTGCTCGCCACGTTCTCCACGACTGCGCTTGAAGCCATGCTCTCAGGCGTACCGGTCATCCTTGTCGGGACGCACGCGGTTGATCGAAGTATGCAGGAGTTCCAGTTTTCCGCGCTTGAGGCAGAGGGCGGCATCGGAATCGCGTCAACTCACGAGACGTTGAGGGCGGCTATCGAGGATCTGCGGACCGGCTCCGATGCGAGGACACGTATGCTGAAGGCGGCCGACGACTGGCTCATGCGCTCGTATCGCTTCGACGGGCAGGCGAGCGCTCGGGCTGCGTCGCTCATTACACTGCCCTCTGGGCAGAACATATAACCTATGTCATCATGCCACCATCTATGACGTTCACCGGAAAACGAGTCCTCATAACGGGCGGCACGGGCACCTTCGGACGGGCCTTTATCCGTCGCATCCTCGAGACCGACGTGAAGAGCGTGGTGGTCTATAGCCGCGACGAATTCAAGCAGTACGAGATGAAGCGAGAAGTGAACGACCCGCGTGTCGATTTCTTCATCGGAGACGTGCGCGACCTCCCGCGGCTCGAGCGTGCGTTTAATGCTGTCGATATTGTCGTCCATGCCGCAGCGCTCAAGCAGGTCCCAGCGATCGAGTACAACCCGCTCGAGGCGGTGAAGACGAACGTGCAAGGTACGCAGAACGTCATCGACGCCGCACTCAATCGCAACGTCGAGAAGGTGATGGTGATCTCCTCCGATAAGGCGGTGCAGCCGATCAATCTGTACGGGGCTACGAAGCTCACGGCAGAGCGGCTTGCCGTCGCCTCCAACTCATACCGCGGCGTGCATGGACGCACGCGCCTCTCGGTCATGCGCTATGGCAATGTGCTCGGCAGCCGCGGTAGCATCGTCGAGCTCATCGAGAAGCAGAAAGCGAGCGGCGTCATCCCGCTCACCGACGAGCGGATGACGCGATTCTGGATCCATATCGATGATGTAATTGGACGGGTGCTCAAGGCCATTGAGCTCATGGAGGGCGGGGAAGTGTTCGTACCGAATATGAAGAGCACGCGGGTCGCGGACCTCATTACGCTCCTGGCTCCCGAGTGCAAAACTGAGCTCATCGGCATGCGCCCCGGCGAGAAAATCCACGAGACCCTGATCACCGAGTACGAGCACGGTCGTACCAAGGATCTCGGCGACCTCTTCGTCGTGCTTCCCGAGTTCCGGAGCTGGGCGACCGAGGAGCCGTTCGCGACATATCCTGATCTCGATGCAGAGGTGACCTATTCAAGTGACAATCCCTTCTGCCTCCTTACGGACCCGGCCGCCATGAGCGCGCTCATCAAGCGCACATAGCTAGGATGATCCCGTACTCCACCCAGGACATCGCAGACGCAGACGTGAAAGCGGTCGAGCGCGCCGTGCGTCATCCGTATCTCACGCAGGGACCGGCAATCGAACGCTTCGAGAAGCAGCTCGCCGAAGCGGCTGGCACGAAGTATGCGGTCGCGGTGTCCTCCGGGACGGCGGCGCTCCATGCCGCGTACGCCGCTACGGGCATCGGGAAGGGTGACGAAGTGATCGTACCGGCGATGACCTTTGCGGCCACCGCAAACGCTGTGCTCTACCTGGGCGCCGTGCCCGTCTTTGCCGACGTTGATCCAGCAACTGGCCTCATAGATGTCGCGGATGCAGAGCGTAAGATCACGAAGAAGACGAAGCTTCTCGTGAGTGTCGACTATTCAGGACGTCCTGCGCCGTACCGAGCGCTTCGTGCGCTTGCGAAGAAATACAAACTTGCATATGTAAGCGACGGCGCACACAGTCTTGGCGCCACGTACTATGGCCAACCGGTCGGTGGGCAAGCAGATATGACCACGTTCAGCTTCCATCCCGTGAAGTCGATTGCAACAGGAGAGGGCGGTGCCATCGCGACGAACGACCGCGCGCTCTACGAATTCCTTCTCATGTTCCGGACTCACGGCATCACGAAGGATCCGAAGAAGCTCACGCGTGATGAAGGACCTTGGTACCAAGAGATGCACGCGCTCGGTTTCAATTACCGTATGACTGATATTCAGGCGGCGCTGGGGGAGAGTCAGATGAAGCGCCTGTCAGCGTTCATCAAGAAGCGCCGTGCGCTTGCAGCTCGGTATCCGAAGCTTCTAGCGAAGATTCCCGGCATCGTCCTGCCGCCCCCCGAGCGAACGAACGAGACCTCTGCCTGGCATCTCTATCCGATCCAGGTGGACCCCAAGAAGCGCCGTGCCATATTCGAGGCGTTCCGGGCTGCTGGCATCGGCGTGCAGGTGCATTATCTGCCGGTGTATAGGCATCCGTACTACGAATCGATCGGTTATAAAAAGGGCCTGTGCCTCAATGCCGAATCGTTCTATGCGCGCGAGATTTCTATACCGATTTATCCTCGGCTCAGTAAAAGGGATCAGGACGCCGTCGCACACACGCTAAAGAACATCTTCACTGATCATGCATAAGAAACCCGCGTCCCCAACAGGTGTTCGTCTGTGGAATAAGGCAAAGACACTCATTCCAGGCGGCAACCAACTGCTCTCGAAGCGGTCTGAGATGTTCCTTCCCGACCAATGGCCTGCATACTACTCCAAGGCCAAGGGTGCCTATGTCTGGGACCTCGACGGGAATAAATATCTCGACATGGGCATCATGGGCATCGGCGCCTGCATGCTCGGGTATGCCGATCCGGACGTGAATAAGGCGGTGAAGGCGGCGATCGACCGCGGGAACGCATCAACCTTGAATCCTCCTGAGGAAGTCGAGCTCGCCGAGCTTCTCTGCAAGATTCATCCCTGGGCGGATATGGTCCGCTACGCGCGCGCCGGTGGGGAAGCGATGGCGATCGCGGTGCGCATCGCGCGCACCTATACCGGGAAGGAAAAGGTTGCCTTCTGCGGATACCACGGCTGGGCCGATTGGTACCTCGCTGCGAACATTGCGGATGACAAGGCGCTCGATGGGCACCTCTTGCCCGGTCTTGATTCGAAAGGCGTCCCGCGCGGCCTCGCCGGTACCATGCTCCCGTTCCACTACAACGCCATTGACGAGCTCGAAGCGCTCGTGAAGAAGCACGGCAAGGAGATCGGCGTCATCGTCATGGAGCCGATGAAGGGGCAGGAACCCAAAGACGACTTCCTCAAGAAGGTTCGCGCGATCGCGGACCGCATCGGCGCCGTGCTCATCTTCGATGAGATCACGGTCGGCTGGAAGATCGCGTATGGCGGCGCGCATATGAAATACAAGGTGTATCCCGATATCGCCGTCTTCTCGAAAGCAATGAGTAATGGCTTCCCGATGGCGGCCATTATCGGCAGGAAAAAAGTAATGGAAGCCGCGCAGGACAGCTTCATCTCAAGCACGATGTGGACGGAAAACACCGGCCCGGTCGCGGCGCTTGCCACTATCAGAAAGATGAAAAAGATCAATCTTGCGAAGCGTCTCGATACGATCGGCAAAACAGTACGGAAAGGATGGACCGATGCGGCGAAGAAGCACGGGCTTGAGATACAGATCGCCGGGGTCGTACCCATCTCGAGCTTCGTCTTCCAATACGGCGAGGAGAGCCAAGCGCTGAAGACGCTCTTCGTTCAGGAAATGCTCGATCGCGGATTCCTCGCACCGAACATGTGCTTTGCAAGCTATGCGCACACCGATGCGCACATCAAGCGGTATCTCAAAGCAGTTGACGAAGTGTTTACTGTGCTCAAAGAAGCGATCGAGACCAAGACGATCCGCAAGCGCCTGCGCGGCCCCGTCGCGCATACGGGCTTTGCGCGACTCAATTAGATCCATGAGCGGAGTGCCAGTATTCGATCCTAAAGCAGACTCGACGCTTTCTGACGAGGAACTTGCGAGTCTCAAGGAACGCTACGCATCCTTCAATGCTGCTGAAGAGATTCCGCGCATCGTGCAGGAGACGTTTGGCACCCTCGTTCTTTCTTGGCAGTCGCTTGAGGAGAGCGCCAATGCGTTCGATCATCTCGTGTACGCGGCCGATATCGAACAGGAAGGGAGGCGTCTGCCGCTCGTTGTCCGTATTAACGCGGCGCGTATGCCAGACGAGATGTTACCGATCGAAACCGAGATCTACGGTCTTCTCGGTGCTCAGGGCATTGCGGCACCAACAGTGTACGCAAGCAAGCTTCGCGCGAGCGATCGCACCTACGACTATATGGTTATGAAGCGCATCGGCTCGACGAGTCTCGAGTCGTTGCTTGCCAAGGATGCATCGCTCGATAAGGAATACGCGCGCAAGGCAGGTGCCTATCTCGCACAGCTTCACACGATACCGCTACCAGGGTTCGGCATGATCGGAGAGGGACTTCATGGCGTGCATGACACCTGGTCAGAGGCGCTTCGTATTCGTCTCCCTGAAACGCTCGCGTATCTCGTAGAACAACAACTCCTCTCAGAAGACGTCTGTCACACCATTGAGCACCTATTCACGCATGAAGAACCATCGCTTGCCAGAGGCGTTCTGCTCCATGGCGATTTCCATCCGGCAAATATCATCATCGATGAGCCGAATCGGAAGATAGCGGGAGCGGTCGATCTCTCCCAGGCGAAAGTGGGGGATCCGCTCTTCGATATCGCGTTCTATGCGACCTACGTCTCCGAGGAACGACTCAGTGCGTTTCTCGAAGGCTACGGCCGCACCCCCACTGATGAGGACCAGGACCTTCTTGCTCTCTACTCGCTCCGCATCTATCTGAGCAAAGCGAAGCTCCGCAAGCGCTTCGGGTACGAGGAACGCATCCCGGCAGCGCTCGCGGGGATCGAACGCGCGCTTGGTGTATTGGGGTAGTATGAGGATGATGACGGATGCATACGCTAAAGAACTCAAGAGCGCACGTCGAGCTGCGGTAAAGGCAGGCGCGTTCCTGCGTGCTGCTCAGCATGGCGCAGACGTGGTAAAGCGGCCGCATGGCGAGGGATACCTCGATGTCACGACCCGCGAGGATCTTCAGGCTGAACGCATTATCCTCGATCGCATTCAGCGCGCGTTCCCGGCCGATCGAATCCTGAGCGAAGAATCGCATCCCGACCTTGTTCCAACCGATGGTCGTCTCTGGGTAATCGATCCGCTCGATGGCACTACCAACTACGTGAAAGGCCTGCCGGCATATGGTGTTTCAATCGCCCTCCTGGTCGATGGAGTCGTGCAGATGGCCGTCGCGTACCTGCCCGCCACCCGCGAGCTCTATGACGCGGTGCGCGGGCAGGGGGTGCGACTGGGCGGTAAACCACTTACGCTTGCGGAACCAGAGGAGCGTCTTGCCCAGAGCCTCGTGAGTGTCGGCTTTCCGCATACCCGCACGAAGGGGACAATCGATGACGCCTTTACGCTCTATGCCTCGCTCCTTGGGGCATCGTCCGACCTGCGCCGCTCCGCTTCCGCGGTCGTCGATGCCTGCTGGCTTGCGGCTGGCAAGACCGGCGCGTACATCACGCCTGACATCAAGCCCTGGGACATCGTTACCGGCGTACTCTTCGTCGAAGAACAGGGCGGGGTGGCAAGCGACTTTACGGGCGCACCGCTCGATGTGTTTAAGCATGATGGAGACCGCTTCAGTGTCGCGGTTGTATTCGCGAAGAATGTGGCTATCCATCGCGAGGTCGTCACCCTGACACAATCACACGCTTCATGACCCTCGCCATCATCCAAGCACGCCTCGGTTCTACGCGCCTGCCAGGAAAGGCACTTTGCCTGCTTTCCGGGAAGCCGCTGCTCGCGCATGTGATCGAGCGCGTGCGTGCTGCAGGGCGCGTAGATCGAGTGGTCGTCGCGACCACCGATCGGCCAGAGGACGCTGCGATCGAGACGCTTGCGTACGAACTCGACGTCGAATGCTTCCGGGGCAGTGAACGCGATGTACTCGATCGATTCTATCGCGCTGCAGCGGCCACGGGCGCCGTAGAGGGCGACACCATCGTGCGCATCACGGGCGATTGCCCACTTCAGGACCCTGCTGTCATCGACGAGGTAGTTGCGCGTCTCGCATCGCAGTCGGTCGACTACACGAGCACCCCCGCTAACTACCCGGAAGGGCTCGATGTCGAGGCCTTCTCTTTCGATGCGCTCCGCACCGCGCAGGAAGAAGCGACACTTCCCTCGGAGCGCGAGCATGTCACCCCTTACCTCAAGAATCACCCAGAGCGGTTCGTCTGCGATACCTGGACGAACGGGGTGGTCGATGATCACACGATGCACTGGTCCGTCGATACCGAAGCGGATTTTGCATTCGTAGAGAAATTGTTCGAAGCGCTCTATCGTGAGGGAGAGCTGTTCGGCAAGGATGAGGTCCTTGCGTATCTGCATGCGCATCCTAACCTGCTGGCAATCAATGCTGGGGGTACCGGGTATGAGGGGCTCGCGAAGTCCTTAGAAGAAGATCAAGAATTTCTTAAGAACGACTCATGAACACACTACTTATCATTGGGTGCGGATCAATCGGGGCACGCCACGCGCGCAATGCAATTTCGCTCGGCCTCTCGGTCGTTCTTGTCGACCCTGATGTAAATCGTGCCCACGCGCTTGCCGATGAGATTGGCGCTACGGGGGTCTTCGCGTCCTATGAAGAGACTGCTTCAGCATCGATCGATGCCGTTGTCGTTGCGTCGCCTTCGAGCTTCCACATTGAAGCGGTGCGCTTCTTTCTTGAGCGCAGCATACCGGTCTTCATTGAGAAGCCGCTTGCGACCTCGGTAGAGGGTCTTGAGGGGTTGGTCGATCTCGCGAAGGAGAACGGCGTGGTCACCATGATGGGACAATCGTATCGGTTCCATGAGACATTCATGGCACTCAAGACATTCCTTGATGAGGGTGCGGTCGGCCGCATCTATCACGCACAGTTCTTTGGTGGGCAGTATCTGCCTGACTGGCATCCGCAGGTCGACTATCGAACTGAATACATGGCACAGAAGCGGCAGGGCGGCGGCGTCATGCTTACAAGTAAGAGCCATACGCTCGATTTCATCGAATGGTTCTTTGGTCCCATCAAGGAATATGTCGGGTGGAAAGACCAGCTCGGATCGCTTACGCTCGATGTCGACGACGCCTGCTTCCTGCTCATGAAAACGGAGCGCGATATCGTCGCGTATGCGCAGTTCGATTTCCTCGAGCGGCCGCATCGCAGCCGGGCGATAATCGCTGGGGAAGCGGGGACCATCGATGCGGACTTCATCGCGGACACGATCACCGTCACGCGTGCCGATGGTACTGCGCAGACACACAGCTACAACCCCGATCCGAACGCACGATATGTGGAGGAACTTCGGTATTTCGCAACGCTCGTCGAGAAGGGTGAATCCGATCCGACGCTCGATATCGCGCACGGCAAGCATATCGTCGACCTGATGCTCGACCCGAGGGTACGCGACCTGACCCATGGAGCGTGACGCCATCTTCATTCCTTCGGGCGGAACGGTCGAGGAGACGGATACTGCTGGCGAGCGAAGGTTTCGTTCGACGTCATATGCTGAGCGCGATGCATCGGGCACGCTCGGTGGGCATGCGCGCGTTCAGGCGGCAGCCCTGCTCGCAGCGGAATATTCAGATGCGATACTCGTGCCGCAAGGAAAGCGCGAGGACGACCCATCGCATGCGGCCGTCATGGCGCGTGAACTCCGTGAACTGGGGGTGGCAGCGCAGCGCATCATCCTTGAAGAGCACTCAACGCACACTGCCGCGCAGGCCGAGTACGCGCTTGCCTGCGCCCAGGAGCGGGGATGGACCCGGATTGCTTTCGTTTCGAATGAGTACCATCTCCCACGACTCCGCGCATTCGTTGAGCGATTATCATACGCGCGCTCATGTGCAATAACCTATTATGCCGCCGAATCGGTGATAGGGGCGACTGACCCAGCGTTCGCGCAGGAATTTGCGCGCGTTAAGGAAACTCCTGCATACCAGGAACGCCTTGCGTCCGAGGCGCGAGGTCTTGAAGCGCTCTTGATGAGCACGTATGAGCCTCGCGGAAGCGAAGCGAAGCGAGAGCGGGACGTATAGGCAAGCGTTTCCTTTGCCGCTTTCCGAGAGTACTATGAGGATATATGGGTAAGGAACGAGATGAATTCTTCAAGGCGCAGCCTGCGCACCTAACCTACGCTCCTCAGGAGACGGTTTCGATCGGCGGCCACCTCGTGGGGAAGGGCGAGCCCTGTTTCATCATCGCCGAGATCGGCGGGAACCATGGCGATCTCGATACGGCGCGCAGCGCGATCGATGCGGCGGCGGACGCTGGCTGCGATGCGATCAAGTTCCAGCACCTGACGGGTACGAAGATAGCTGCAGATACCATCATCTACGATGAGTGGCACGGGAAGCCGATCGGACCACTCTCCGGCTTCTATAGTTCCGTCGAGCTTCCGAACGAATGGACGGAGGAGCTCATTGCGCATGCGAAGAAACGCGACATCATGTTCCTCTCAACTCCGTTTGATACGGATGCGGTCGATCTGCTCGATGCAGCAGGCGTTCCTGCATTCAAGGTCGCTTCCTACGAGCTTACCGATGACGTACTCCTTCGTCACATTGCGCGCAAGGGTAAGCCAATCATTATTTCAACGGGCATGGCATATCTTGAGGAGGTCACGCACGCCGTGCGCGTGATCCAGGAGGAGGGGAACAACGATCTCATCGTGCTCCACTGCGTCTCCATGTATCCACCCAAGAGCTATGCGGACCTCAATCTGCGGGCCATCACGACCCTTCAAGAAGCGCTCAAGCTCCCAGTCGGATATTCGGACCACTCGCAGCCGCCCTTTATTGCGGCGCCAATCGCCGCGGTTGCGCTCGGTGCCTGCGTGCTTGAGAAGCACTTCACGCTCGCAACTGCGGGTACGACTAACGACAGTCCGAATTCTCTGTCGACGGAAGAACTCGCGGACATGGTGCGCGAAATTCGAGCTGCGGAGGCCGCGCTTTCCGGTAGCGGCATCAAGCAGCCGGTCTCGTATCCCGATCACGAGGGCGATGAAATCTTCGATCGCTTCACTCGTCGCTCCGTCTATGCCAAGCGCGATCTCGCTCCCGGCGAAGTGTTGACCGAGGATATGATCGTCACGCTTCGTCCGTGGGGCGGTATTGCGCCGAAGGATCTCCCCTTATTCCTTGGCCGGACCATTCAAAAAGCTGTCCGTGCGCGCGATCCGCTCACGCCGGACGCCTTCCTTTCCTAATATGGCGAAGCGACCGCACGCCGGGCCGACACTCGACGAGAAAGAGGGGAGAACGGTGATCGATTGCACTGAATGCGGTTTCACGCATATCCTGCCGCTTCCGACCGAAGAAGCACTTACCGCGTTCTATCAAGAGGCGTTCTATGCTGTTGAGCGCCCGAAGTATTTCTCAGATACGGAAGAAGATATCGACTGGTGGATGGCAACCTACCGCAATTATTTTGATGTTTTCGAACAGCATACGAACGGTCGACGCATCCTCGACGTGGGTTCTGGTCCCGGCTACTTCCTTCTTGCGGGACAAGAGCGCGGGTGGGAGGCACTTGGTATTGAGCCGTCGCCTGACGCATGCGCCTATGCGACGGAACATGGTGCACGCGTCGTTCAGGAATTCTTTACGTATGACGCCGCAAAAGCGTACGGACCCTTCGACGTCGTGCATGCGAGCATGGTGCTCGAGCACGTGCCGGATCCGTGCTCGATGATCGAGGATATAAAAAGACTTCTTGCGCCGGGCGGCATACTCGCGATCTTCTCACCAAACGACTACAATCCGCTCCAGTCAGTAGCACGCGAAGGACTTACGCTCCCGCCGTATTGGGTCGTTCCTGACCACCATCTCAACTATTTCAATGTGCCGAGCATGCAGCGCGTCCTCGAGGGTCTTGGCCTCGAGGTGGTCGATACGCTCGCCACCTTCCCGCTCGAGTTCTTCCTGCTTGCGGGCCGCAACTACATCACTGATCCATCGCTTGGTCGCGGCTCGCACCACATGCGGACCATCTTCGAGGAACATATGTATGCGCATAACCCAGTCCTTTTGAACGAACTTTATCGTCGTTTCGCAACCTTGGGGGTCGGACGGGAGTTTATTATGCTAGCGAAAGCCCCCATAACTATATGACTACCACCGCATCTCGTCCTGCAGCCGTTTGGCTCTTTGCCGGTGGCCCCATGCAGCGCCGCGCCGCCGAAGCGATTAGGCGCCGCGGCTTCGTCCTCATTCTCACCGACGGCAATGATGCCTGTGTGCTTCGTCCGCTTGCCGATGAATTCGTGCATCTCAATACATTTGGTACGGACGAGAATATCGAAAAGGGAAAGGAGCTCGCCGAACGCTATGACATCCGTGCTGTGCTCACCGCCGGGGCCGACTGCCATGAAACGGTCGCATCGGTCGCGCAGTCGCTTGGCCTGCACGGCATCAATCCGGCGATCTCGCGCCTGTGCCGCTTCAAGTACGAGACGCGCGAGGTGCTCACGAAAGCCGGCATTCCACAGCCGCGCTTTGCGGTCGTCAATACGTTTGCGGATGCGCAAGCCGCGCTTGCCGGTATCGGTCTTCCGGCGGCGCTTAAGGCCACGGACAATTCAGGCAGCCGCGGATTCTCGAGGATAGAGAAGGCGGAAGATCTCACCGAGGAAGCGTTCGAGCTCGCACGCTCCTTTGGGACCACCGGCAAAATCATCGTCGAAGAGCTCCTTATCCCGGTCGAAGGCGAAATAGCCGAGCAGTCGGTCGAGACCGTCTGGTATGACGGAACGATGACTTGGCTCAACTGGGTCGATCGCCTCTTCCGCAAAGATTTCGCCTTCGTCGAGCATCCCTGGCGCGATGAGGAGGATCCGTACCAGGAGATCTCATGGGCGGTAGAACTCGCGCATGTGAACCCGGCGGTCCATGCGGAAGATGTCCGGAAGGAAGTCGAAGCACTCATCGAGCGAGCAGGCAAAGCGATCGGCATGGGGAACGAGAAGGGCGGTCACATCCTTAAGGCTGACATCATGCTCACGACACGCGGTCCCATGATCCTCGAGCTGACGCCCCGGCTCTCGGGTGGTTGGGACAGTTCGTACTCGACCCCGGCGCGCGGCGCAGACGTTGTCGAAGGGGCGCTCGCGCTCGCGCTCGGAGAGCCATTCACCGACGAGCTCCGCACGAGCTCCTTCATGTGCGCAGCGAAGCCTGCGTTCTCCGCAGTGCTCGCGCAGGTCGAGCCGGGCGCTCGTGACTGCATCGGGCGTGAGTTCGCGGGCGGCACGGGAGACGATCGGGGAAGCGCCATTGCCGCCGCCGCCGCCGCGCTTGCGGTGGGCCGCTTCCTCAAATAGCGGCACGTGCTAGGCTAGCAGTATCACAGTAATCGTATTTTCCATGGCATATTCTTGGTGTACCGAACAGAATCTCCGAACCCTTTCCGCGGAAGGGGAGGGCGGCACGCTCCGCTTTACTTCAGGCGACGAGGAAGCCGTCGTGCATCTCTCGAACGACGGTATCGCTTCGGTCGTTTTCACGCTCGCCGGGGGCGAGTCCCATACTATCCTGCCCGAGGAGGCGCACGCGATCGTTGTCGGCGAGAAGAATTGGCAGCGTGACGTGTATCACTACCTCAAGCCCGGCGGTCCAGCACCGACCATGCGACTCGGAATTACGGTGCATCGTGGCGAGGGGACGTGGTCGAGCCTCCCGCATGATTTTGAGGAGACGCCGGAGGTGGATTTCGAGGAAATCTTCTTCTATCTCACGAAGGGCGCAAGCGGGAGGGGCATACAGGTCGGGAAAGGCCTCTGGCATGACGGGAGTTCGGTCGATGCCGTTTGGCCAATCGCCGATCGAGTCTTCGGTATGGTACCGATGGGATATCATCCGGTCGTCGGTGAGCCAGGGGTGCATGTTTCCTATGTCTGGATCTATCTCGCGAAGAAACCTGAATGGGAGAAGGTGAAATAGATAAGTAGCTATGTCCGAGAAAAAACAGGCGGTGATTATTGGTGCGACCGGCAATCTCGGTCGGGCCGTCTGCGATGCGCTTACACGCGAAGGGTATGCGGTAGATCCGCTCTGGCAGGACGAGCAGCACCCCGACGCTACCAAGGCATCGTCCTATGACTCCCTGCCTGACACCATTCATGTCGCTGCCTACCTCGCCGGTGTGAATGCGGTCGAGGATACGCAGCATCTCCCTGAAGAGGTATGGGACCGGGTGATTGATACGAATCTCAAGGGTGCGTTCCTATTCGCGAAAGCTGCATACCCGAAGATGGTCGCCGCAGAGAACGCCGTCTTCATCGGTGTCTCTTCGATCAATGCCCTTCACCCGTACCCTAAGCGCGCTGCGTACGCGGCATCCAAGGCAGGACTCGAGGGCTTCATACGCGAACTCGCCGTCGAGTGGGGTGGTGATGGTATCTCGACGCACGGCATTCGCCTCGGCCATTTGGAAGGTCTTATGAAAAGCACGAAAGCTAATCCTGCGATGCTCGATGCGGTACGGGAGCGTACACCGTCTCATACCCTCATACCGCCGGAAGCGGTCGCTGAGTATATCGTGTGGCTTGCGAGCGGCGGTGCCAAATATGTTTCAGGAAGCATCATCGATTTCGATCCGGCCTATACGCTCAATCGCTGGCCACTATAGCGCCATGCCACTTCTTCGGCTTTATTCCGTCTACCATCTCAATCTCGCCTTTTCCTCGATCGAGGTATCGGAGCGCGGGAACGTTATCAAGCGGGCGTACTGGCCGCTCCTTGCGCTCGCACGGAAGCCGTACGCAAAAATCGCCATCGAAGCGAACGGCTACACCCTTGAGGAGATCAATCGGATAGATCCAGCATTTATCGTAGAGCTTAAGGAGTTGATCGCATCTTCGAAAGTCGAATTCATCGGCAGTGGGTACGCGCAGGTCATCGGTCCGCTCGTCCCCGCCGAGGTCACGATGAGGAATCTCCTCATCGGCAACGAGGTCTATGCTGCATTACTCGGTCAGCATCCGACCGTCGCCTATGTCGATGAGCAGACCTTTTCCATGGGTCTCGTTCCACTCTACGCGGAAGCTGGGTACGACGGCATGATCATGGAGTGGAACAATGCCGCCCGATATCAGAAGGAGTGGGATGGCGAATGGCGGTACCAGGTGGTGCTCGGGCAGGGCACGAACGGACAGACACTCCCCATCCTCTGGAACGATTCCATCTCCTTCCAGCGATTCCAGCGCTATGCGCATGCGGAAGCGACGCTTGAAGAGCACCAGGCATTCCTAGAAAGCCATAAAGGGAAAGGACGAGTCATGGCGCTCTATGGTAACGACGCCGAGATCTTCGATTTCCGGCCCGGCCGCTATCGCACCGAAGCGGCGCTTGACGAGCTCCATGAGTGGGAACGCATCGATGCGCTGTACCGCGTCCTTGCCGAAGACACTGATATCGAGCAAGTGTTCCCGAGCGCGCTTATCAATGATGCTCGCGGCGCAGGCAGCATGCCGGCGGTGTCGCTCGTGACTCCCGAGCAGCCCGTCGTGGTGAAGAAGCAGGAGAAGTACAATCTCTCGCGCTGGGCGCTTACGGGGAGAGATTCCATCACGATCAATACCGCATGCTATCGGATATACGACGCACTCATGAGGAACGGGGAGCGTGCCGACCAATCGCTCTGGAAGGACCTCTGTTACGCGTGGGACAGCGATTTCCGTACTCACATCACCGCCGATCGCTTCGCGGCATACCGGGCATTCCTGCGCGACCTCGGGGAGCGGGCAGGAGCCACGGTGCCAGATTTCGAGCACGCTGTTCCGGAAGGGATGACGCTCCGGCCATTCGCGATCGAGAACAACCGGTTTACGATCGAGACACCGAAAGTCATCGTGCGCTTCAATGTACGGCGCGGACTTGCGCTCGAAGAGCTCATCTTTCCAGAGGTATCCGATCGTCCGCTTGTGGGCACCGTGCCGCATGGCTATTTCGATCACATCCCGTTCAATGCCGACTTCTATGCCGGTAACACCGTCATCGACGTGCCGGCCGTCACGCGAATAACCGATCTTGAACCTGCTGAAGGAGTCGAGGTGCTTGATGGCGCGGAGGGCGTGGTGCATGTCATCGGCCGAGTATGCATGGAGAATGGCATTGTCACGAAGCACATCACGATCGACGGTACGGACGGCTCGGTTACGCTCGCGTACGCATTCGATCTCCGGCAAGGGACGCCGGCGCGCTTCCATACCGGCCTCCTCACGTTCAATCCTGAGGCGTTCGACCGGAAGTCGCTCTTCTATGCTTGCCATAATGGTGGCAGGGAACGTGAACGATTCTCGCTCGCTGCGTCCGCATCCATTGAGTGCAATCCAGTATCGCTGCACGTCTCCTGCAGCACCATTCTCGGGAACACGACAGGATGCCTCTTGGTCGGCGATGCCCATAAGCATCTCCGGATCGAGACTGACCTTGCGGAGCTCGCTACGCTCCCATTCGTCGCCTTCACCGATACTGGTCCAACCTATTTCTTACGCTCAGCGTTCTCGCTTGCAGAGTTCGATGACACGACAAGGCTACGGGAGGGTGCGGAACTCCCGGATTTCCGGTTCCGCATGACGCTGCGGGCGGCACGCACAGTATGAGCACCTTTCCGCTTCTTCGTACCGCGTTCAAGGGGTATCATCCGCAGCTCGCGCTGCTCGTCCTGCTCGGCTTCCTGAGCGCCATTCTCGACGGCATAGGCATCAACATGCTCGTGCCATTCATCTCGTTTCTGACGGGCGGCGGCGGACCGCTCGATGCGATTACGCGCGGTGCGCAGGCGGCGTTCGCGTTTGTCGGCATCCCCTTCGAATTCCAGAATGTACTCATCTTCATGGCGGCGCTCTTCATCGCCCGTGCCGGCGCATTGATATTGTTTTCGTACGTTCGGGCCCGCATCGGCGCAGACTTCCTTGAGCG
>ERZ1292623.587-Hain-H51-01um-R1-587-length-38722-cov-10_pt1 | contig 38722 bp, 38 predicted proteins | sample MGYA00564398_ERZ1292623 | MGnify/ENA primary metagenome ERZ1292623 (study PRJEB36523, sample SAMEA6512633) | groundwater metagenome | collected 2019-01-07 | study: AquaDiva: Metagenomics assemblies of 32 groundwater samples
AAGAAGCTCCCAAGCGTTGGACTGTTCGTCCATTAAAAAGTTACGTGAGCTGGGTTCAAACCGTGATCCAAATTTGGAAGGCGGCTTTCCCGAGTAATCGGGATTGAAAAATCAACTCATATCGGTGGAATCCTGACAAAGTTATAAACATCGAAATATAACCTGTCATATGTTAGGATAATACCGAGGGAAGTTGTGTACGCATGAGGATTATTCCGTCAGCTAAAATAAGAGCATATCTTGCCGGATTTCTTGATGGTGATGGAAGTATTTATGTTCAGCTTAAAGCCAACTCTAGTTATAGATACGGTTATCAAGTTGCGCCATATGTTGTTTTCTTCCAGTCATCAAAAGAAAGACAAGTATTTGAGAATCTTTGTTCTCTAATTGGCTACGGCTACATCAGAGAACGTAAAGACGGTATTCTTGAATATATAATCGGTAAGAGATCTGATATTAAGGAATTTCTTTCATGGATTAAGCCGTTTCTTATTTTAAAAAAGAGACAGGCTGATCTGATGTTAAAAATTCTTGATTTCAGAGAATCAATAAAATCTGAAAAAGATTTTAAAGTTCTTATGAAGCTGATAGATAATTTTCGAGAATTAAATTATTCCAAAAAGAGAAAAATACGTACATTAACCCCGTAGAGACTTGTCGTAAAAGCGGCAGATAGTTTTGAAAAAACTATAATATGTTGAGCTCCCAATGGGAGTAAGGTATAGTCCAATTTAGAAATTTAAATTCTAATTGCGTGAGACAGGTTGGTCCTTATCTGGTGTGGGCGAAGTCAAGTCGCTTACAGGGGCAAATCAATTTAGCGTGCAAATTTTGAGATAAATTCAAGGAGCGAGGAATGAGTGTATATGGAATACATGATTTCCGAGCGACAAAGAATTTGGCCAAAATTTGCACGCCCTCCGAGGGAAGTAAAATTTATGTTCAATTTCTGCGTCGTGTCTCGTCGGTGTATCAAAGTACACCTCCTCGACACTTCTTGAACTTGAACATCCTTTAGCTTCTAAATTGATTTTACCTGTAAGCGACTTGACCACGACCTGAGTGGGGTCGCTCCTAGTACGAGAGGACCGGAGTGAGCGCACCTCTGGTGTACCAGTAGTCCTGCCAAGGGCGTTGCTGGGTAGCTATGTGCGTTAGTGATAAGCGCTGAAAGCATCTAAGCGCGAAGCACGCCACAAGATTAGGTCTAGGTCCGTCGGAGACTACGACGTTGATAGGGTTCAGGTGTAAGCGGAGCAATCCGTTCAGCCAAGAACTACTAATAGACCGATGCTAAAAGCAAATGAATAATCCCACACTTTATCTGATTTATTAGAAGCCGATGACTTGGTGGTAATGCCGGCGTTGTCCCACCCGTTCCCATTCCGAACACGGCAGTGAAAGACGCCAGGGCCGATGATAGTATCCCGCTTAGCGGGATGCGAAAGTAGGTCGCCGCCAGATCATCGGCTTTTAATTTTTAAATGGAAGTAATATATTGAGACAAATGCCTCGTTTTTTAAAACAGATTATTATTGCCGGAATTTTTTTTGGAATCATTGGCCTCATTTCTTATTTTTCTTTTTTTAAAGATGTCGATCCACAACCAGCAAATTCTGTAATAATCAAACCCTTGGAAATAAGGTTTAAAAAATTTATAAAAGTTAAGGATTTTGACTATGACTTTATAGTTGAAATACGCAATCAGAATTCTGATTATGGGGCCGTTGAAGCTTCATATGAATTGAGTCTCTTGGATTCTCAAAATCAGCCGGCCGTTATTAAAAAAGGATCTTTATATGTTTTGCCTAACCAGACAAGATATGAAATCATCTCTCCCATAAAAGCAGAAAAAGAAATTTCAAAATTTGAATTTAAAATAAACAATGTTTCCTGGGGAAAGTTGAAAGATTATATTCCCGAAACTTTATTTTTGACAAAGAACAGAGAATACTCGCTTTTGCCTCCGGCTGAAGGATTTTCAAAATTAAAAGCCACCTTATTCAATAGCTCCAGTTTTGATTTCGACTTGGTGGATGTTTATATAATTTTATTTGGGCGTGATGATCAAATTTTGAATGTAGGCAAAACGGATGTAAGAACTTTTTTGGCTTCGACAGAAAGATTTTTCGAGATTAAATGGGCCAGTCCTTTTGAAGGGGAGCCTTTAAGAATTGAAATTTATCCTTACACCGATGTTTTTAAAAATGAAAATTTCATAAAAGTATATGGAACGCAGGAAAGGTTTCAAGAGTTTTACTAAACTTGATCTGCCTTTTTTTACGGCGATTATCGTTTTGGCTGGTTTTGGTCTTTTAAGCTTGGCCGGGCAGGCGGGTTTAGAAAGCCTTTTCTTTAAAAAGCAGTTTATTTTTTTTGTGATTGGAATGCTGGTTTTTCTTTCCGCCGGCCTTTTTGATTATCGGATTTTTAGAAACCATTCTTTTCCGTCAGCCTTTTTTCTGATAGTAAGCATATTTCTTCTTTTTCTTACACTGCAAGCCGCGCCGGTAAGGGGAGTGACCGCTTGGCTTCATCTGCCTTTTGGGATTTCTTTCGAAACTTCTGAAATAGCAAAACTTGCCTTGATTATTTTTTTGGCAAGATATTTTTCTTCCCGCCCGGGGCCCGCGACCTTAAGTTTGATTATCTCGGGCCTATTTGCGTTTCTCATCATTTTTTTGGTTTTTTTGCAGCCTGATTTAGGTTCAGCCGTTATTATTCTTATGATTTGGCTGGGCGGAGTATTTTTAGCCGGTCTCACTAAGAAACAAATTCTATTTGCTTTAAACTTTCTTATAATAATCTCGCTGATTATAAGCGTTTTTGTTCTTGAACCGTATCAGAAGTTAAGGATTACTTCTTTTTTAAGAGGAATCAGCGGGGAGGGTAGAGAAAGCTATAATGTTTTGCAGTCAAAAATCGCCATAGGCTCGGCTGGTTTTTGGGGCTGGGGATTTGGTTCGGGTTCGCAAGCTAAGTTTGGCATTCTTCCGGAAGCTACTTCTGATTTTGCTCTGGCTGCTCTTGTCGAACAGTTTGGATTCGCTTCTTTCGGTTTGATCCTGGCCTGCTACTTTTTTATTTTAAATCGTCTTTTTTCAACCGCCTTAAGACTGCAGGATAATTTTTCAAAATTTTTCATTGCTATGTTTTCTGTGTATCTCTTTTCTCATATAGCCATAAATATTGGAATGAATTTGGGGCTCTTGCCGGTTACCGGCTTGCCTTTGCCTTTTATAAGCTATGGCGGCAGTTATTTTATAAGCCTTTGCGCCGGTTTTGCCATTTTTGAGAATATAAGGAGAAAGGCTATCTAGTTATCCAAGCTACTTTAAGTAGCTGGGTTATCCACAGATCAACCCTAATTGTTAATAAGTATATTGACAAATCTTTTTTCATCAATATACTACTCTATGCAGCCTATATTGCTTATTTCTTAAATAAATTGGGCATTTGGCTAAGCCAAAATTAAATAAGAAACATTTTTCTCTTAACCCTTCATAGAAAGGGCGTGTCTTTTTTGGCGTAAATCATAAAATTAACAGCGATTCGATGCTTCAAGAAAAAATATTTTCCAAATACCAGCTTGATTCTTCTCCTCCGCCAAACCTGATAAAGATTCAGCTTGATTCTTACGAAGCTTTTCTTGATCGGGGGCTGAAAAGCATTTTCAGGGAGGCTTCGCCAATAAGTGATTGGACTGGCAAGGAAGCCGATCTTCACTTTGTTGATTACAAAATTGATCAGCCCAGATTCGATGATGTCACTGCCAAAGAGAAAAATCTTACCTACGAAGCTCCGTTAAGAGTCAAGCTTCTTTTTGAAAACAAAAAAACCGGAGAGAAGCGCGAACAAGAAGTCTATTTTGCCGATATCCCCTTAATGACAAAGAGGGGAACTTTTATTATCAACGGCATTGAAAGAGTGGTTGTTTCCCAGCTCATAAGAAGCCCGGGAGTGTTTTTTACTATTTCCAAAACCAGCCGGCTTAAGAATTTGTTCGGCGCAAAAATAATACCATCCCGGGGCGCCTGGCTGGAATTTGAAACGGAACAAAGCGGAGCGATTTCTGTCCGAATTGACCGAAAGAGAAAAGTTCCGGTTACCTCCATTCTTCGCGCTTTTGGCTACTCGACTGATAAAGAAATTCAGGAGCTGTTCAAAGATGTGGATACTGATTCAGAAATGAAATATATATCCGCGACTTTGGTTCAGGACTCTTCTTCCAATCAGGAGGAGGGCCTGATAGAAGTTTATCGGCGCATCAGGCCCGGCGATTTTGCGACTCCCGACAACGCCAAACAGATGATTTTCAATATGTTTTTCAATTTCGGCCGGTATGATTTATCTGAAGTTGGGCGGCACAGGATAAACCAGAGATTCGGACAAAAATATCCCCTTGATGAAGAAAACAGGACGCTGAAAAAAGAAGACATCGTCTCTATAGTGAGAGAAATCATAAGACTGAATAATAACCCGATGTCTTTGGCGGACAATATAGACCATCTGGGAAACCGACGCGTCAAAACCGTTGGAGAACAGCTTCAGGAAAAGCTGCGCCTTGCTTTGAATCAGATGGAAAGAATCATCAAGGACCGGATGAGTATGGCTGATTTGGTTCTTTCTCTGCCTTCCCAGCTTATCAATTCAAGGCCTTTTTCGGCCCGGCTCAAGGAGTTTTTTGCTTCAAGCCAGCTCTCTCAATTTATGGATCAGACAAATCCGCTGTCCGAGCTTGAACATAAAAGAAGGCTTTCAGCCATGGGTCCCGGCGGTTTGACCCGGGAAAGAGCCAGTTTTGAAGTTCGGGATGTTCATCCTTCTCATTACGGAAGAATTTGCCCTATTGAGACCAGCGAAGGCCCGAACATCGGCCTAGTCGGCCATTTGGCTGTTTTCGGCAAAATTTCTCCCTTAGGTTTTATTCTCACTCCATATCAAAGAGTAAAGAACGGCAGGGTTAGCGGAGAGATAGAATTTTTGGATGCCACCGAGGAAGAAAGGCATATCATTGCCCAGTCCGAAATAAATATTGATGAAAAAGGGAACATTACCGATAAAAAAGTCTCGGCAAGAATCCAAGGAGAGCCCGGCGAAGTAGGCGTTTCAGAAATTGATTTTATTGATGTTTCTCCAAAGCAGCCTTTTTCTTCGGCCACTTCTTTGATCCCATTTTTGGAGCACAATGACGCTAACCGTGCCTTGATGGGTTCAAACATGCAGCGGCAAGCCGTGCCGTTGGTTAAGGCTGAAGCGCCTTTTGTAATGACCGGAATGGAGCCGAGCGTGGCTTATGATTCCGGTTCAGCCTTGATCTCCGAGACCGAAGGAGCGGTTGAAGCAGTGGATAGCTCGATTGTAAAGATAAGATCAAAGTCGGGTTCGGCAAGCGAATACAAACTTTCGAAATTCCTCCGTTCAAACGCCTATACTTCGATTAACCAAAAACCTATTGTCAGGGTCGGAGAAAAAATTAAAAAGGGCCAGATCATCGCTGACGGCCCGGCAATGGAGAATGGGAAGCTGGCTTTAGGCAAGAATCTTCTGGTTGCTTTTATGTCTTTTGAAGGGGCTAACTTTGAAGACGCAATAATTATTTCTGATCGGCTGGTAAAGGACGATGTTCTGACCTCGGTTCATATTGAAGACTATTCGGTTGATATCAGAGAGACAAAGCTTGGGCCGGAGCTTACCACAGGGGATATTCCTAATGTCGGGGAGGAAAGGCTTAAAAATCTGGATATAGAGGGCCTAGTCAGGATCGGCGCCGAAGTTCGCTCCCAGGATATTTTAGTAGGTAAAATTTCGCCTAAGGGCGAAACTGATCTGACTCCGGAAGAAAAACTTTTAAGAGCTATTTTCGGAGAGAAATCGCGGGATATAAAAGATACTTCTTTGCGGCTGCCTTTTGGAAAACAGGGCCGGATAGTCGGAGTTCGGATTTTCTCCCGCGATATGGGCGACAAGCTTCCAAGCGGCGTCATCAAGACAATTCAGATCTCGGTTGCCCAGACAAGAAAAGTTCAAGTCGGCGATAAATTAGCCGGCCGCCATGGGAACAAAGGAGTTATTTCGGTAATCCTTCCCCGGGAAGAAATGCCTTTTCTCGAAGACGGAACTCCAATTGATATAGTTTTGAATCCGCTTGGAATAATTTCCCGTATGAACATCGGCCAGATTTTGGAAACTCATTTGGGCTGGGCGGCTAAAAATCTCGGCTATAGGGCTGTTGTTCCGGCCATGGCCGGCCCGACCGAAGAAGAAGTGAAAAAAGAAATGGCTAAGGCCGGTTTGCCAGAAGACGGAAAAGTCATTCTTTATGACGGCAAAACCGGTCAGCCTTTCAACCAGAAAGTGACGGTTGGAGTGATTTACTTTATGAAGCTTCTTCATATGGTTGAGGACAAGCTTCATATGCGTTCAGTTGGTCCTTATTCATTGATCACCCAGCAGCCCCTTGGCGGAAAAGCCCAGGGAGGCGGGCAGAGATTCGGAGAAATGGAAGTCTGGGCCCTTGAAGGATACGGGGCGGCTTATACTTTGCAGGAGATGCTTACCATAAAATCAGATGATGTTTTGGGCAGGGCCAAAACTTATGAGGCCATTGTTTCGGGAGAGGAGATCAAGGCGCCCCATATTCCCGAGTCGTTCAAGGTTCTGCTTTCGGAAATAAAAGGTCTTGGACTAAATGTCGAGTTACTTGAAAGATGAAATAATGTATAGCTCTCCTTCGCTAAAGCTTCGGAGGAGCACTTCTTCGCTAGAAGAAATGCTTGCACTTCGAAGCTCCGAAGGAGCGAAGAAGTGGATTTCAATTCCATCAGATTAAAAATTGCTTCGCCGGACGAGATTTTAAGCTGGTCTTTTGGTGAAGTCATCAAACCGGAAACAATAAATTACCGGACTCAAAGGCCTGAACCGGAAGGTTTGTTTTCCGAAAAAATATTCGGCCCGGAAAAGGATTTTGAGTGTTACTGCGGCAAATACAGAAAAATCCGCTACAAGGGAATAATCTGTGACCGCTGCGGAGTCGAGGTGACCCGTTCTATTGTCAGGCGGGAAAGGTTTGGCCATATAAAGTTGGCTTCGCCGGTTTCGCATATCTGGTTTTTGCGGGGCGTTCCGAGCAGAATGGCAATGATTCTCAATGTTTCCTTGCCTGACCTTGAAAAAGTCATTTACTTTTCCAGCTATATAATCACTCAAGTCAATGAAGAAGCAAAAACCGAAGCGATGAAGAAAATCGATCAGGAATTCCGCTCTAGGCTGAAAGAGGTAAAGGGCGACGATGATAAGGAAAAGTTCAGGGTCTTAAAAGAAAAGGAGAAGCAGATACTGAAAGAAATAAAAAAGCATCGGATTATTTCCGAGCTTGAGTTCAGGGAGCTTTCTTTAAAGTACGGAGAGGTTTTTGAAGTCGGGATCGGCGCGGAAGCCATAAAGAAAATTTTTGAAGAGCTGGATTTGGAAAAACTTTCTAAAGAGTTTGAACAAGAATCAAAAATTGTCGAGAATCCTCTGCAAATCAAAAAAATCACCCGCCGATTAAGGCTGATAAAAGGATTTTTGAATTCAGGCACAAGACCGGAATGGACGTTTTTAGAAGTGATTCCGGTGATCCCGCCGGCGCTAAGGCCAATGGTTCAGTTAGACGGTGGCCGATACGCCACTTCTGATTTGAATGACTTATATCGCCGGGTCATCAATCGCAATAACCGGCTTAAACATCTTTTAGAGCTTAAAGCGCCTGAAGTAATCACCAGAAATGAAAAAAGGATGCTTCAGGAAGCAGTTGATGCTTTGATCGACAACGGGATGAGAAAAGGCCAGGCCCTTACCCAATCAACCGTAGGGCAGAAAAGGAGCCTCAAATCCCTTTCAGACATCTTAAAAGGAAAGCAAGGCCGTTTCAGACAGAATCTTTTGGGTAAACGTGTCGATTATTCGGGCAGAAGCGTTATTGTTGTCGGTCCGGAACTTAAGATCGACGAATGCGGACTGCCTAAGTTTATGGCCTTGGAGCTTTTTAGGCCTTTTGTCATTAACCGGCTGATTGTCAAAGGTTTGGCCAATAACATCAGGGCGGCAGGAAAATTCATCGAGACCGAAGCTCCGGAAGTCTGGGAAGCTCTTGAAGAAGTGATTCAGGAAAAGCTTGTTTTGCTTAACCGGGCGCCGACCTTGCACCGTTTGGGGGTCCAAGCTTTTCATCCCCGCCTCCACGAAGGCAAGGCCATAAGAATTCCGGCTTTGCCGACTACGGCCTTTAACGCCGACTTTGACGGCGACCAGATGGCTGTCCATCTGCCTTTGGCCGAAGACGCACAGAAGGAAGCAAGGGACTTGATGCTTGCTTCAAAAGCAATTTTAAAACCAGCCACCGGAGAAGCAGTTGCTGTTCCTTCCAAGGATATGGTTTTAGGCTGTTATTATCTGACAATGATGCTCGACGGATTAAAGGGGGAGGGTAAGATTTTTTCTTCGAAAGACGAATGTCTTAATGCCTATGAGAATGGAGTGATAGACCTGCAGGCTAAAATTAAGTTAAAACTTGATACGAAAAACGGCCTGGGCCGGGAAGAATTGGTGGAAACAACTGCCGGAAGAGCGGTTTTTAACGGAGTCGTTCCGGAAAACATTCCCTTTATAAACAAGACTTTGAATCAGAGCGATCTTAAAAAGCTTGAAATGGAAGTTCTGGATAAAAACGGCTTCAGTGATGTTTCGATTAAGTTCCTGAATGATCTGAAGGACTTGGGTTTTCACTATGCCACTATTTCGGGAATTTCCTGGTCGGTTGATGACCTGAAAATTCCCAAAGAAAAAGACGAGATTATCGCCGAAGCCCAGAAAGCGGCCGATGAAAATGAATCTTTATACGAACAGGGTCTTTTAACCAAACATGAAAGAAGAACAAAAGCCATTGAAATCTGGACCGATACCAAATCAAAACTTTCCGAATATGTTAAAAAAACCCTTTCTCCGGTGAATCCGGTCCGGATAATGGTTGAATCAAAAGCCAGAGGAAATTGGACCGTGGTTGACCAGCTTATGGGAATGAGAGGTCTTTTTACGAATCCGGCCGGAGAGATTATTGAACTGCCGGTTAAGAATTCTTTTAAAGAAGGGCTTACCGTCCTTGAATATTTTATTTCTACCCACGGAGCCAGAAAAGGTTTGGCTGATACGGCTTTGCGTACAGCCACAGCCGGATATCTGACTCGGCGCCTGGTTGATGTTGTCCAGGATATAGTTATTCAGGAAGAAGACTGCAAAGATAAAGACGGTTTTACGGTTTATGCCAAAGACAGCGAGGCTATTTCCGAAGGCTTGGGCCGCCGCGTTCTTGGCAGAATAAGCCTGGAAGAAGTCAAAAATAAAGAAGGGCAGGCTTTTATTAAAAAAGGAGAATTGATCACCCGCAGCCAGGCTGAAATGATCGATAAGGCAGGCTTGGATAAAATAAGGATCAGGAACTTGATCAGCTGCAAGTCAAGAAGAGGGGTTTGTCGTAATTGCTACGGCTATGATTTGTCAAAGAATGAAATGGTTGGACTTGGCGAAGCAGTCGGCATAATTACAGCTCAAGCCATCGGAGAACCGGGAACCCAGCTGACAATGAGAACATTCCATACCGGCGGAGTGGCCGGAGTCGGCGACATCACTCTTGGTTTGCCTAGAGTTGAAGAAATCTTCGAAGCCCGTTCCCCTTCGAACAAAGGTCTTATAAGCGACACCGAAGGAAAGGTGGTTTCGGTTGAACAAAAAGGCAACCAGAAAACCATAAAGATAGAGATCGCCGACACCAAAGAAATAAGAGAATATGCATTGCCTCCTTTGATTGGCGCCTTGACCCAGGAAGGCGAACTGGTTGTGCAAGGCCAGCAGTTGTCAGAAGGAAGTTTGGATTTGAATGAGTTATTCAAATTAGGCGATAAACCGGAGACCAGCCGATACATAATCCGCCAGATCAAAAATGTTTATTTCACGGCCGGCGAATCCATCAATGACAAGCATATCGAGCTCATTATCAGGCAGATGTTTTCCAGAGTAAGGATTCTTGATGGCGGCGATTCTAATTTTATTTCCGGAGAAGTCGTGGAGTTGAATCGGGTCTTGGCCGAGAATGATAAATTAAAAGAGAGAGGTAAAGAGCTGGCCAGATACGAACAGCTTTTGCTTGGAATAACAAAAGTAGCTTTGTCTACAGAGAGTTTTCTTTCAGCCGCTTCATTTCAGGAAACCGCTCGGGTTTTGATCGACGCCGCCACAGCCGGAAAAATCGATAATCTCCGGGGTCTCAAGGAGAACGTGATTATCGGGCGCTTGATCCCGGCCGGCACCGGATTCAGGGTCCGGGCAGAGGGCAGGATAGTTTGATTTTAATAAATAACTTGATATATAAGAGAAAGCAACTTTTAGAGGCGAGGAGGGGACAATGAAGAGGCGCATAGTCTTGTCTGTTGCACTTATTCTATTCTTTTACCAGGATGTATCTGCACATGATGCATCTGTACAGGAGAAACAGTCTCTTAAGCTCCCGATAATCTTTGTGATCGCCAGCGCTGTGGGAGACGGGGCAACTACAACGATTGGCTTGGCCTATTTTGGAATGAAAGAGGTAACTCCTGTTGCCAGCCAATTGCTAAATGGCCGTCCTTGGTTAGCGCCGCCGCTCAAAGCCGCCGGAACCATTGGCATTATTTACGGGGCAAAAATATTCCGGGATCGCGGGCATCCGCGTCTGGCTAAGATCGTTCTTTTGTCTTATACAGCATTGTCTGGTTTTGCTACGGTTCACAACTATCTGGAAATTCAAAAAGCGAGGCGATAAATTTCCCCTGTTTTTCAGACCTATGGAAGATCCTCTGCCATAGGTCTTTTTTTTAAACAAAGAAAATGTTAGAATTTTGAAAATGTCCAGTACGGCTCGGAAGAAAAAGAAAATAAAAGGCAAAATAGATGACGAGGAGGAGAAGCCTAAAAAGGGTTCGCAGGTAAGCCCCGAAACTCAAAACAGCATCTTTGCAGTCGTAAGTTTTGTCTTGGCGATTATTTCAGTTTTAAGTTTTTCAGGAAAAGCCGGGATTGTCGGAGCTAAGTTCAGCGATTTTTCGCATACTCTTTTCGGCTGGGGGTTTTTCATAATTCCGATTGCTTTTATACTGCTCGGCATTTCATTTTTAAAATTCTACGCCCGGGAAACCAGAGTTCCTTCTGTTTTAGGCATCGGCATCTTTGTTTTGGCGGTCTTGGGGATATTTTTCATTGTCGGTCGAGAACAACTATTTGACGACCGGGTAGCCCAAGGCGGCTACTTAGGCGTTATTTTCGGCTATCCTTTGCTTAATCTTTTCGGGTTTGTTTCCTCGCTGATAATTCTTTTTGCCGCCATCACTATTTCTTTCCTGGTCTCGATGGATATTCCCCTGCACCGCCTTATTTTCAAAGAAGAGGAGGAAGGCGAGGAAGGATCAGATGAAGAAGAATTTGTGATCAAGCATGCCGGCGCTGAAAAGCCAGTGTTTGAAGCTAAGCCTATAAAAATGGAGAAAGGAAATGACTCCTCCTTCGCTAAAGCTACGGAGGACAAGGAGGAAGAGCCTGAATTTTCTATCAAGGTTTCAAGCCGGAAGTGGAAGCTTCCTCCGGTTGATCTCTTGAAAGGCGACAGCGATGTTCCCAAAGCCGGGGATATTGCCGCTTCGGCCGCGGTTATAAGGCGCACCTTGGCTAATTTCGGGATTGAAGTGGAAATGGGCGAAATAAATGTCGGTCCGACCGTGACCCAATACACCTTGCGTCCTGCCGTGGGAGTCAAGCTTGCAAAAATAACTTCTTTAAACAGTGACTTGGCCTTGGCTTTAGCAAGCCATCCGATCAGGATCGAAGCGCCCATTCCCGGCAAGTCTCTTGTTGGCATAGAGGTCCCCAACCGCCAGACTGCCTTGGTTGGTTTGAGAAATCTTATCGAGGCAGAAGAATATAAGAATACCCCATCTTTCCTACCATTGGCTTTAGGACGAGATGTGGCAGGTTATCCGGCTCTCGCAGGACTTGAAAAAATGCCTCACCTTTTGATTGCCGGAGCAACCGGCAGCGGAAAGTCGGTGGCTATCAATTCGGTTATTTTGTCTTTGCTCTACAAGCATTCTCCGGACACCTTGAAGTTCATAATGATTGACCCGAAAAGAGTTGAATTGAGCTTGTATAACGGCATTCCTCATTTGATCACACCGGTCATAGTGGATAATAAAAAAGCCATAAACGCTTTGCGCTGGCTGGTCAAGGAAATGGAAAGAAGATACGAGTTGATTTCACGCTATCATTCGCGCGACATATTTTCATATAACGCCAAGCAGGTCTCCAGGAAAGAAACGGTGATGCCTTCCATTGTCTTGATAATAGATGAGTTGGCAGATTTGATGGCGGCTTTTGGAAGAGATCTTGAGGGTTCGATTGTCAGGCTGGCCCAGATGGCGAGAGCCGTAGGCATTCATCTTATTGTTTCGACCCAAAGACCTTCAGTCGAGGTTATTACCGGTTTGATCAAAGCCAATATTACCTCCCGCATTGCTTTTCAGGTTGCGAGCCAGATAGATTCCAGAACCATTCTTGATATGGCCGGCGCAGAAAAACTGCTTGGTTTCGGAGATATGCTTTACTTAGCCGGCGATACCGGAAAGCCAAGGCGTCTTCAGGGTCCGTTTGTCTCCGAGAAAGAAGTCAAAGCCGTAACCAAGTTTTTGAAGGACCAGGAATATGAGGCAGAAGAGGAAACTTTGGAAGAATCATTGGCCCAGAGCATTGCCGGAGGTTCCAGTCAAGATTTTGGCGCCGGTTCAGGAGACTTTGACGAAGGAGATGATCCGCTTTTTGGAGAAGCGAAAGAGGTTATTCTTCAGGCCAAAAAAGCATCTGCTTCTTTGCTTCAAAGACGGTTGAGGGTCGGTTATGCCCGGGCCGCCAGACTCCTTGATATGCTTGAAGAAAGAGGCATAGTCGGTCCAGCTGAAGGAGCAAAGCCGAGAGAGGTCTTGATAGGCCGAGAAAATAAAGCGCAAAATCCATCTCTGCCGATGGATTCGACTCTTTCTGATACCGGCGAATTAAGCGACCTTGACCAAAAAGACGAAGGAGGTATCATTACTTAAATGACTGCAAAAAAAGAAATTCAAACTACAGAGAAAGCTAAATTCATTGAGGCGGCCGTAAAGGAGATAAAAGAAAAATACGGCGACGGCGCGATAATGAAGCTCGGCGAGGCCAGACGGGTTGATGTGGATGTCATTCCCACGGGTTCTATTTCTTTAGATATTGCTCTTGGAGTTATGGGAATGCCGCGGGGCAGGATCATTGAGATTTACGGCCCTGAATCAAGCGGAAAAACCACTTTGGCCTTGCATGTTGTGGCCGAAGCCCAGAAAAAAGGAGGGCAGGCCGCTTTTATTGATGCCGAACATGCTCTTGATCCGGAGTACGCGAAAAAGATAGGCGTTAATATAAACGATTTGCTGATTGCCCAGCCAGACTATGGCGAACAGGCCCTTCAAATAGTTGAGACTTTGATAAAATCAGGCGGAATGGACGTTATCGTGGTTGATTCTGTCGCCGCTTTGACTCCTAAGGCCGAGATCGACGGAGATATGGGCCAGCAGCATATCGGTCTTCAGGCTCGTTTGATGTCCCACGCTTTGAGAAAACTTACTGCTTTGCTTGCGCGTTCCAGGACAGTTTTGATTTTTATAAACCAGATCAGGATGAAAATAGGAATAATGTTCGGCAATCCGGAGGAAACCCCCGGCGGCAAGGCCTTGAAGTTTGCTTCTTCGGTCAGAATCGATATTCGGCGCACGGCTAAGGTTCAGAAAGGAGAGGAAATTATCGGGGGCCGTCATCGAGCTAAAGTGGTAAAAAACAAAGTTGCTCCGCCTTTCAAGCAAGCTGAATTTGACATTCTTTATAATGAGGGCATTTCTAAATTTTCCGATCTCATAAATTCCGGAGCCAAGTATGGAGTTTTGGCCAAATCCGGCACTTGGTACAATTTTGACAAGATCAAACTTGGTCAAGGTTTGGATTCAGCCAGAAGTTTTTTGAAAGACAACTATAAGCTTGCTGAAGAAATCTCCAAGAAAATAAAAGAGAACTCTTTTAACGGCGAAGTTTAAATTTTACTGCCGGCTTCCGTACTTTCTTTCCTGATGAGGAGTGAAGGGGAGCAAGGCCATTTGTCTTGCTATTTTTACGGCCTTCGAAATTTTACGCTGGTGATATTTGCAAAACCCGTTTTTCCTTCCTTTTTTTATCTCAAGTTCAGGATTCAGAAAAAAGTTCAATTCTTTTGAGTTTTTATAATCGAATTTCTGGATGTTTTTCTGACAGGCGATGCAAGTCATATTGATATATTTAAATATTTAAAGTTTCAAAACGGAACATCTTTTAACTGCACTTCTGCTTCTTCAATTTCCGATTCAATAGGTTGATCCTCATTTATTACGGGTATTTCTTCTTTTTGGGCTGGCGGAGGAGGTAAAGCTTCGCTGGTAAATTTATTTCCGCCTTCGGCGGTTTTTTCTTTCGGCTTCGGTCCCAACTGCAGATTTTCAGCGACTATTTCGGTTCTGTATCTTTTTATTCCGTCCTGGCCCTCCCAGCTCCGCGTTTGAAGCCGGCCCTCGATCATAGCCAGAGAGCCTTTAGTAAGATATTGGTTGGCGATTTGGGCAAGTCGGCCCCAGACTACTACAGAATGGAATTCGGTTGCTTCGTTTTTTTGGCCGGAATTCCGGTCTGACCAAACCCGATTGGTGGCGATCCTTAAGGTCGCGACCTCCTGGCCTCCCGGGGTTGTTCTGAATTCCGGATCAGAGGCAAGCCTTCCGATTAAATAGACCTTGTTTAAATTCATAATTTTTCCAAAATTTCTTCTATTTTTTTATCCAATTCTTCCGTTTTCTTTTCGCCTTCCTCGGTTTCTGGGGCTGGAGCTTTGGGTTTCTCGACTTTAGCTTTTGGCATTCGAGCCGGCTTGGCAATTTTTTCTTCCTCTTTGCGAATTATTATATGCCTCAATAGGTCGTCGTTAAGCATGAGATTTTTATTGATTTTTTCAACTGCGTTCTTTGGGGCGAAAAATTCAATGTAGCCGAAATGGGAAAACTGCTCCTTTTTGATTGGATAAGCCAATTTCATTTTTTTGAGTCCGCCGTATCGGCTTACTGCCCCTCCGTTTTTCGAAACAAGCTCCTCGATCTCGCGGCTTTTTTCTTCTGCTTGTTCATCGGTAAAAGAGGGGATTATGTGAAAGGCTAACTCGTACTGTTCTCGCTGAACCACATCTTCCATTACTCGAAAATCCTATCAAAATAGGGTTTTTTAGTCAATCTAAAATTTGACTTTGACATATTCTTAATTAAGTTATATAATCAAAATAAGGGGGATTTTTTATGAAAGTGTTGGGCTTTTCCTTGATCGGCCTGGGGTTATCGGCGGTCTTGGTCGGCGCCGGCACGAGCGATATGAAGGTGGCAATGGGAATTCCGTCGCTATTCGACGGACTCCTGGTTGCTGCAATCGGTTTGGTCCTCTTTTCAGCCGGGGCGTTAATCCTGGCTGATAGAGATGTGATTTGATCACATCCGAGAACCTTGAAGGCCTGAAGCTAGCTTCAGGCCTTTTCGCTTTTTTATATCCTTACTTCTACAATATCTCCATCTTGAATAATATAATCCTTGCCGACGGTTCTTATTAAACCTTTTGATTTTGTTTGAATCCATCCGCCAGCATCAATTAATTTTTTCCAATTTATCACATCAGCCCTGATGAATTTATTTTCAAAATCGGTATGGATTGCTCTTACCGCTTTCGGGATCAAGTCGCCTTTTTTTGCGGTCCAGGCTCTGGTTTCATCTTCCCCGGTGGTTAAAAAAGTAATCAAGTTGAGCGTCTTATAAGCAGTTTTAATTAATGAATCCAAACCGCTCTCTTTAATTCCTAATTCATTAAAATATTCTTTTTTCTCTTCCGGCGTGGCTTCTGATAGAGCTAATTCTAAAGGAGTGGAGAGAATCACGTAATCTTTGCCGTTAGTGGTTTTTAATAATTCCTCATCTGGTTGCCACCCTTCGGCAAGTTGTTTTTCTGAAACATTCAAAACAAAAATAACTTTTTTGTCGGTAAGTAAATCTAATCTTGGCAATTCCTTGCCCTGAGCTTGTCGAAGGGTTTTTTCTCTTTTTTCTTTGCTTTGTAAATCAGCTAATTCCAATTCGGTTTCGATAACACCGATATCATTTGCAGGGTCGATTTTCGAATGGATATGGGTAATCTTCTCATCCGGAAAAACTCTGACGACATGGGCAATTGCGTCAACTTCCCTGATATTTGCTAAAAACTTATTGCCCAGCCCTTCGCCTTGGGCCGCGCCTTTCACAAGCCCGGCAATATCTATGAATTCAATGGTGGTATAGATTTTTTTGGCAGATTTCGAAATTTGAGCCAAGGCATCAATTCTTTCATCAGGAACGGCAACTACCCCGATATTGGGGTCAATTGTGGTAAAAGGGTAATTCTGAATATCAACCGCCTTTTTTGTCAGGGCTTTGAAAAGCGTCGATTTTCCGACATTTGGTAATCCGACAATTCCAATCTGCATCATAGTTTTTAATGTTAGCAGAAATATGAAAAATCAAAAACAAAAAGAGGGTGGCTGACCTGTGGTGAAGACATTATGCTACAATAAAAATACTTTTATGGAAAACTTATTGGCTGTAATCGAGATGGTTCCGAAAGACAAAAAACTTATCGTTTTTGATTTGGATGGGACGCTGGTTGAAACTAAATCAAAACTGGATGAAGAAATGGCGGATTTGTTGAAGCAGTTATTAGCGGTAAAAAAGGTGGCTGTGATCGGCGGAGCTCGTTTTGAGCGGTTCAAGGAAGACTTGATAGACAGATTGAATGCCGGGCCTGAATTGCTTTCTAATCTTTTTTTATTTCCTACAACCGCATCATCTTTTTATAGATACAATAAGGGCGAATGGCAAGAAGTTTATTCAGAAAAATTTTCACAGGAAGAAAAATCGAAAATAATGGATGCCTTCGAAAAATCCTTTAGGGAAATTAATTATGCAAATCCGGAAAAGATTTACGGAGAATTAATAGAAGACAGGGATTCTCAAATCACTTTTTCGGCGTTGGGGCAGGATGTGGTGAAAGAGCTCGGCGAAGAGGGGATTCAACTCAAGAAAAAATGGCGGGATGAAAACCAAGAGTTAAAAATAAAATTGACCCAGACGTTGCAGAAATATCTTCCTGATTTCGAAGTCCGGGCCGCCGGCTATACTTCAATAGATATTACTAAAAAGGGGATTGATAAAGAGTACGGGATAAGGCAGATTGAAAAACATCTTGGCGTTTCAATAGAAGATATGCTTTTTGTCGGCGACGCGCTTTTTAAAGGAGGGAATGATAACGCGGCGCTTAAAACAGGAGTGATGTGTTTTGAAGTCAAGATAGTAGAAGATACAAAGAAACTTATAAGATATATCTTGGAAAATGATTTTTAAATTTGATATACTATTAGTTAAATGCGATCGTCTGTAACTAATAGTAGCAACAAAAAGAAAGAAAAGATTTTTCACAAGTTAGATTCGGCAACCAGCAAACTGCTTGAAGTCATAGTATTTTTAGTTGGTCTTCACTATGTTGCTTTTTCTCGAAAAAGTTTAATGGCAAAACTAAGCCTGGATCCTTATTGGGAAGGACAAAGATTGTTTAATACTTTAAGTAACCTTGAGAGAGGAAACTTTATCAAAAAGTCCAGCAACAGTAGCTATAAACTTACCCAAAAAGGAATCAGAAGGATTAATTTTTCAAAACTTTTTAAACTTTCTTTAGACAAAAAGAAGAAAGATGGATTATGGAGAGTTGTAATTTTTGATATACCAGAGAAACAAAGAATAAAAAGAGATTTATTGCGTCAGAAATTAAGAGAATTCGATTTCAAAATGGTTCAGAAAAGTGTTTTTGTTTCTTCTTATGTTTGCGAAAAAGAAATAAAAGAACTTTGTAAAATTCTGGATTTTAAAAAAGAAGTTTCTATCTTTCTCACTAAAACTATTAATTAACGACGATCGTCGTTAATTAATAGTTAGTAGATTATCTGCATTGCTTTTTTGACGAGTTTAATTGTTTCTTCGGCGTTGGCTAAGGTTTTTTGAGTTCCGGCGGCTAAAATATCCATCATCTCTTCAGGGTTTTTTTCTAATTCCTTTCTTTTTTCGCGGATTGGTTCCAAAAATTTTATGAGGTCTTCCGCAAGTTTAGTTTTGAAAACGCTGTAATTTATATCTCCGATTGCTTTTGCCGCTTCTTGCGGGCTTATCGAGTGTATAAGTCCATAAATTAAAACCAGGTTTGAAATCTCGGGCCTTTTTTTAGGGTCATAAGCCACTTTTGTTTCCGAATCTGTTTTTGCTGTTTTTATTTTTTCTTTTATTTCTTGAGGACTGTCTTTCAGGAAAATTGCATTATTTAGGCTTTTGCTCATTTTAGCGTTTCCATCTAAACCCATGATTTTAGGAGCTTTAGATAGTTTTGCTTGAGGCACTGGGAAAACCTCTGTTTTATATATTCGATGGAATTTTTCAACAATTTTTCTGGTTAATTCAACCATAGGCAGTTGATCTTCACCTACAGGTACAATTTCTGCCCTAACTATCGTGATATCTGCTGCTTGGCTAACCGGATAACCCAAAAAACCGTAAGTCAGTTTTTCTCCTTTTGTTCCGAATAATCCTTTTTTTTCGGCTATCTCGCCTTTGACAGTCGGATTTCTTTTGAGAGTATTAATAGTTACCAAATTTGAGAAGAAAACAGTAAGTTCGGCGATTTGCGGTATTTGGCTTTGGATAAAAAATGTCGTTTTTTCCGGACTAAGGCCGGAGGCTAAATAATCAAGCGCTACTTCTAAAACATTGGCTCTGACTTTTTCCGGTTCGTTAAAGTGATCTGTGAGCGCCTGGACATCGGCAATCATTACAAATGACTCATAGTCGTTTTCAAGTTCTTTTCTAGAGACAAGCGAACCAAAATAATGGCCGATGTGAAGCGGTCCGGTCGGGCGGTCGCCTGTTAGAGATATTTTTTTCATTTTTATTTAGCTTTGACTATTAGTTAAAAACGATCGTTGTTAACTAATAGTTTTAAACTTCTATCACTACTGGTAAAACCATTGGTCTTCGTTCGGTTTTTTGAAACAAGAACGAGCCGACCTTTTCTTTGATCTCGTCTTTGAGATAGATCCAGTTGATTGGTCCGCGGCCAACGGTTTTTCTTTCGACTATGGCTCTGACTTTTTTTCTGACTTCATTCAATAATTCGGTATTTTCCCGAAGATACACGAATCCGCGTGAAATTATGTCGGGGCTGGTGCGGACCCGGCCGGTCCTTGAATCAACCGTGGTGACAATGACGAACATTCCGTCCTGGGCCAGAACCTGGCGGTCGCGCAAAACCACGTTGCCGACATCTCCGATGCCAAGCCCGTCAACAAAAACATAGCTTGAAGGCGCTGTTTCTTTGTCCAGCCACCATTTTTCCGGAGTGATATGGATGATCGAGCCGTTGTCGGCGACTATGGTATTTGCTTCGGGCACTCCTTCTTCCTTGGCCAACTCGATATGATTGATCATCATTGAATATTGCCCGTGAACCGGCATAAAGAATTTAGGCCTTATCAATTGGATCATTTCTCTTAGATCTTCCCGCTTGGCGTGTCCTCCGGTATGGATGTCCATCATTTGGTAGTGATAAACTTTGATGCCCTGGCGATAAAGCTGGTCGCGCAGGATCTGAACGTTTCTTTCATTTCCCGGAATGACCGAGGAAGAAAACATAACAGTGTCATTCTTCTGGAGTCTGATATGCCGATGCTCGCCATTAACGATTCTCATTAAGGCAGCGTTTCCTTCTCCTTGGGCACCGGTAACAATGGCTGTTATTTTTTCACGCGGATGATCATTAACCTGTTCCAACTTTATCTGGGTTCCTTTCTGCATTTTTATATAACCCAGTTCTTTTGATATTTCTGTGTTTGTTTTCATACTGTAGCCATCTACCACAACTTTTCTTCCGTATTTTTCGGAAATAACGATAAGCTGTTGGATTCGGTTGATCATTGAGGCAAATGTTCCGGCCACAATCATTCCTTTGGCTTCGCGGAAGATCAGGTCAAGATTTTCCTGGATGTCTTTTTCAGATAAAGAATGTCCGTCTAATTCGGCGCCGGTTGATTCGGACATTAAAACCATAACCCCTTTATCGCCGATGTGTTTTATCTGTTCGTAATTGGCCGGCTTGTCATAAAGGGGAGTGGCGTCAAATTTAAAATCAGAGGTATGGACCACTGTTCCTATTATAGTGGTAATGGCGACTCCGAAATCATCAGGTATGGAGTGATTTACGTGAAAAAATTTGACATTAAAATTTTCTCCGATCTTAACTTCATCGCCGTCTGAAACTAAATTTATTTTTAAAGCCGGCTGATGAGAGAAATCTTCCTGCCTTTTTATCAGCATTCCCCGGGTCAAGGCGCCGGTATAAATTTCCGGGTCTCCTATTTTTTCTCTTAGATAAGGCAAGGCGCCGATATGGTCGTAATGGCCGTGGGTGATAATCAATCCGACTATTCTGTCTTTTCTGTATTCGAGGTAAGAGACATTTGGGATTATGAAGTCGATTCCCGGCATATCTTCTTCCGGGAATCTTAGTCCGGCATCAATGATCAAAATTTCATTTCCGCATTCGATCGCGGTCATATTCTTGCCGACTTCGCCAAGACCGCCTAAAGGTATGATTTTTATTTCATCTATTTTGCCATCTGTCTTTTTTGGTTCAACTAAAACGCGGCCAAGTTCTTTTTTGGGTTTATGTGTTCTTATTCTGGTTGTTCTGCTTAATCTGCTGGTTCTCATCTGATTCATTTGAGTTTTTGTGCGCCTGAGAGGATTTGAACCTCCACGACCTTGCGGTCATACGGCCCTGAACCGTATGTGTCTGCCGTTCCACCACAGGCGCATTTTATTCTTCCATTTCTTTGAACTTTTTAATCATTTCCGATTCAAAGGGGTCTATTCTTCTGTTTTTAGCCAGATATAAACTGGCCCAATCGCTTAAGATATAATCATTGAAGATTTTTTCAATCCGGGTTTTGCCGATTAACTCCACAGTTTCGTAAGGGATTCCGTTATTTTCAAAAAATTTTTCGGCTGTTGCAATTTTATTTTGCTGAAATTTATTGTCTTTCTCGTCTTTTAAAAGAATGGCAAAAAAATTATTCCAGCCAAAACCTTCTATTTCATTGTGGGCCGCGTTTGGAAAATAATTCCAAAAAGAATGTATTTTGGAATTTTCATTGAATTTTGTCTTCCAAAAAGAAGCCAGAATTCCGTTTTTAAAGGAAGAATATATAAGCGGCGTCCAGGTTCCGATTCTTTCGGCCAATTCCTGGCCTCTTTTTTCAAAACCGGTTGGTTTTAGTTTTTGGGATAATTTAGTTAGTTCTTCCAATTTGCTAGAAAAGTCAATTTTATCCCAATTGGTTAAAATAGTCAATAAAGCGGAAAACATATAGCCAATATTGGTTCGAGGCGGGCCGTCGTCTTTGGGCAAAAGTATTAAGGGCGTTCCGTCTTTTTCAGCCATTTCTTTAAGTTTGCCGCTGGTTGTAATGACCAAAGTTTTAGTCCCGATTTTTTTGGCGGCTTGGTAAGATGAAATAGTTTCAGAAGTTTCGCCTGACCAGGAGATGCAGATAACCAAGTTTTTGCTGGAAGCCCAGAAAGGCAGTTCATAATCCCTATGGATAAAAAATTTGTTCATTGAATTTGCTTCTCCCGAATCTTCAACTATATCCAAAAGAATTTCAGCCGGGATAATCGAGCCTCCCATTCCGCAAAGAATCACATTATCAAATCCGCCAGCCACTAGCTCCGCCAGCTTTATATTTTCGGCGATTTTAAAACCCTCTCCTAATTGGTTTGGGAAACTAAGAATTTTTTTTCTGAAATCACTCATTTTCTAACTCTTTTTGTCTCTATGTGCCACTTTTCTATATTAGCAAATCGTTCTGAAGGAAGGCCCAAAAGCTTGTCTTCAAAGCCCTTGATCTTTTTTGCCTGGGGATAAAAGTAATTGGGGCTGTATAAGAAGATTGCGGGCAGGTCTTCAATGACTAAATTCTGGAAGTCTTTATATTTTCCGGCTCTGGCCACGGGGTTAAGGTTTTGCCTGGCTTCTTCTAAAAGTTTATCAGCTCCTCTGTTATCGTACAAAGCCAGGTTTAAGCCGGGGTCTTTTTTCTGGGAGGAATGCCAGAAGCTGAACGGGTCGGGTTCTACGTTCAGAACTTCCCCAAAAAGCAGGGCTTCATATGATCTTGGCTGAATATAGTTTTGCTGGAGTTCGTTAATAGGCAGGTTTTTCAAATTAACTCTTGCCCCTATGGCCTCCCAGTCTTTTTTGAGCTCCTGTCCGATTTCGACTAGCTCCTTTCTTGAAGGAATAACCAGTTCAATTTCCAAGTTTTTGTCGTTCTTTTCGCGGAAACCGTCACTATCCTTATCGCGCCAAAGAGAATTTTCCAGAACCTGTCTGGAAAACTCTGGATTATAGTCATAAAGCTTGATGGTTCCTCCGAAATCATCAAAAACTTCCGGAAGAATCGGCGAATCAACTTTAAAACCACCGTCGGAAATGAGGGCTATGATTTTATTTTTATCTACGGCGTGGGCCAGGCTTAATCTGACATTTTTGTCGGACAAGGCGTCGCTCTGGGTTTGATTAAAAAATACCGCGAAGTACCTGGGGATTTTCAGTTTGTGCATTTTTACCTTCCCCGGAAAGCGGAGATTTTTGAGATTAGTGGGGCTGATTCCGCTTAAACTCTGGACCCCGCTGAAGTTGAATGCCTGAATCAATTCCTCTTCTGTCTGATAAAATTTGAATTCTATTGAATCTATGTATGACCGGCCGAGAAAATAGTCTTTGTTGGCAACTAGCTCGTAAGAAGTGAGTCGGCCAGTTTTGTCTTTTTTAAGTTTTGAAAATTTATACGGGCCTAAACCGATTGGTTTTAGATTCAATTCATAAAGAAAAAAATTAGCCGGTTTTACATCGCTCCAGAGATGCTGCGGCATAATTCCAAGATTAAGATTGTTTATGAATTGGGCATATGGATTTTTAAGTCTGAATTCAACAGTATAGTCGTCGATTTTGACTGCTTCAACACCCTGCCAATTGATTCTTTGGGGAGTTAAAAAATCAGGGTCTTGGTTTGTTTTAATGGTGAAGATAACGTCATCAGCAGTTAAAGCCGCGCCGTCAGACCAGCGCACATTTTTTCTTAAATTAAAGCTATAAACCAAGCCGTTGTCGGAGATATTGAAGTTTTCCGCGAGGTCAGGAACAAAGTTGCCTTGGCCGTCGTTTTTTAAGAGTCCTGAATAGATCAGCTGGGCCAAATCTCGGTCTGTATCGCTTGATAAGAGAAGGGGATTAATAAATCTCGGTTCGCCAACTAAGCCTTCGGTAAAGCTTCCGCCGTAATCCGGACCCGCCTTGGTAATGCTGATGTAAAATCCTATAGGTAAAGCGATAACGGAGGCTAAAACCAAGGCCGAGAGTCCGATAACCAAATATCTTTCCTTTTTAGAAAAAAAAGCAACCAGATTTTTTATCTGTTTTTCGTCGAGCATTTAAAGAAACAGTCTTAAAACAGAAACGCCCATAAAAAGAACTGCCAAAACAATAGTGGCAATGAAAATTTTCTTTTCGATTCCGCGGCGCGTTGCATATACCGAGCCTTCACCGCCGAAAACTCCTGATAAGCCCCCGCCTCTTTGCTGAAGCAGGATAGCGATTATCAAAAAGGCCGATATTATTATTTGGGCAATATCCAATAAGTTCATCAGTCGATTATTCTATAAGTTATTCCAATTATCAAATTAATGAATCCTATAAGTATGGTTGATAAAATCAAAGCGGTTAAAGTTTCGATAGCCATAAAGTTAAAAAGGTAATCGGTAATCCAGAGCATTAGGGCGTTTATAGCTACTATAAAAAGCCCGAGAGTTAGTATGATCAAAGGCCATGATATTAATTTTATGACCGGTTTTACGGTGAAATTAAGAATTGCCAAGGTAAGGCCGGCGGTGAGGTAATTCTGGTACCCTCCCGTAAAGACGAAATTTTCAATGGCGCTTTGCGCAAAATAAAGTCCAAGGCTATTTCCAAGTATGGAAAGCAGTATAGCCATATCTATTTAATGCTATTACAAAAAGCGAACTTTTGCAATTATTTAAAAGCGGCTTTTCGATGGATTTTTCTGTAATAGGCGATGGCAGATCTGTGGGCTTCAGAGTCAATAAATCTGATGAAGTTCTGGATCTCTACAGAAAGATCTTTCATCAGCAGAGGTTTTTTCAAAGTCGTGGAAAAAACTTCCTGTCTGCCTTTAGCAAGGGAGATGATCGGCGTGGCTGAAGCAGCTTTTTTAGCAACATTTAATTGGGCGATTCCCCCATCAATAAATATCAGATCAGGAAACTGCCATTCCGGATGCTTGAAACGGCGGATAAGGGTTTCTTTCAGCATAGCGATATCATCGGGCGTGTTTTTAAAGATAATTTTAAATTTTCTGTATTCGTTTTTGCTTGCCCCGTAGGAAGCCGAAGGCTTTTCTTCGGGGTCCGAGGCTTTTATAAAAACGGCCATTGCTCCGGTGGCGTTTTTGCCCTGGATATTCGAAATATCGTAGGCTTCTATTCGGCTGGGAGTCCGCGATAATTTAAATATTTCGGCCAGCTTTTCCAATATATTTTTTGTATTTGGTATTTTGTAGCTTGTATCCTGTATTATTTTTGCGTTCTCAAAAACCTTTTCCAGCTTTTCAATCTTATCGCGTAATTTTATTGCTTCTTCGAATTTTCCAAGGCGGCCAAGTTCTTTAAGATCCTTTTTCAAATTTTTTATCACCGAACTCTTTTTGCCATATAAGATCCCTTTTATAGTTTTAATATTTTTCTTGTATTCATTTAAAATTGAAAATTTAAAATTGGGATTTGCTTCCGGCTGTTTTAAACAACAGAAGCCTAAGCATTTCTCGATGTGATAGTTAAGGCAGAAATTATTATGCTTTTGTTTGCAGGTGCAGTAGGGGAAAATACGGCGAAGAAGCCGCAAAGTGGTTTTTAACGCAACGCCGTCAGTAAAAGGACCAATAAATCCAGGGGCTTCGGGGTCCTGTCGCTCATCACCCCCATAGTGCTCAATTGCTATTTGCGCCCTATGGGGGGCCCCCACTCGCGCCACCCCTCGCTTGATAGCCTTTGGCCCGTGAGTGATTAAAATCTTTGGGAATTCTTCTTTAGTAAATCCAACATAAAAGTACTGTTTGTCATCCCGGAGCATTATGTTGTATTTCGGTTTCTTTTCCTTTATCAGTTTTGACTCCAAAATAAGAGCTTCGATTTCAGAGTCGGTTGTTTTTGTTTCTAAAATTTCAGCTTCGTTTAAAAGGTGCTCCAAAAAGGGGCTTTCGGTTTTTTTATTTGAGTATTGCTTGAGTCGATTTTTCAAGTTCGAGGCTTTACCGATATACAAAAACTCGCCTCTTTTTGTTTTAAAGATATAAATGCCAGAATTTTTAGGTGATATTTTGATTTGTTTAATGACGTTTTGGTTCATAAAGACAGGTTATTTTAGTTATTTTTTAGAAAAAAGAAAAGGCCCGACCTTGGTCGGGCTTTGCGGTCACATTAGCCTCCTTCTTTCGGAAGTTGACTTCGGATATGCTTGAACTCATTCTCGATGCTAACACTGAAAAAATCTATCTCCCGTGTTAGCTGGCGAGCTTTTTCGTCGTCCCTTTGCTCTTCTGCCTTTCTCCTTTCTTCGGAAAGGGCGATCATTCGATGCCTGCTTTCGACAATTATGGCCGTGCTGTCCATAATGCCTCCGTTGAAGGTACAGTTCCGTTGAAGGTGCAGTAAATAAAAATCCTGCTTGTTAGCAGGTTTCAGGGTTCAAGTCTTTAATGTGGCAAAACCCTAAAACCTGCTAAGTGGCAGGAAGGATAAATTTAGCGGTAATCAATAGGTTTTTGGCTGATTTCATAGGCACAGATTCTATAATAGATTTGCAAAATAGAGGTGTCAATATCAGAATGTTCATATCGTTCAGAATCGATATAATTAATTCGTTCGGATGATTTGAAATAACTTTCAATCATCCTCGCTCGTAATTATAAATGACTAGGGGCGTTTTTAAGGCCATTGTTTATTATGACTGTCTCGATTATCCGCTTACTAAGGAAGAATTAGAGTCTTTTTCGTTTAAAGATGAAGGCGAGATAAAAAATAACCTGATCCAGTTGGCCAAAGGATTTCATTTCTTAAAAGGCCGCGAAGCTCTAATTCAATTAAGAAAAGAAAGAAATCAAATTGCTGAAGAGAAATGGGAGAAAACTTTGAAGGCGGTTAAATGGCTTCGTTTGATTCCTTACATTAGATTGGTATTTGCCTCTGGTTCTTTGGCTTTAAGCAATACCGATGAGGAGAGCGACTTGGATGTTTTGATAGTGACCAAATCCGGACGCATTTGGATAACGCGCTTTTTAACGGTCTTTATTTTAAGCCTTTTGGGCGCGCGCCGGACTCGCTACGAAAAAATCGCTCCTGATAAGATCTGTTTGAATCATTTTATTACCGATAAATCCCTATATATTCCCAGAAAAAGCATTTACACGGCCCAGCTTTATAGCCGCCTCGTGCCGATCACGGGAGAGAAAGACCTGATTGATAGATTCTTTGAAGCGAATTCGTGGATTAGAAATTATATTCCAAAATTTCCAATTTCCAATTTCCAATTTCCAAATAAATTTCAAATTCCAAATTCTAACTTTTTAAAACTTATAAGAAATATCGAGGAGAAAATTTTGGATACCAAATTGGGTGATTGGATTGAGAGAATTTTAAAAAAATACCAATTGCGGCGGATAAATAATTATCACTTGACCCATAAACCGGGCGGCAGGATAAAAGCAGACAATGAAAGTTTGGAATTTCATCCTGATTCGCCGGAATTAAGAATTATTGAAAGATATAATAAAATAATGCTACAATTAGGTTTTGAGGACTTGACAGAGAAGTCCTCGTTCGTTATATAAATTATTGTCCCGATTGCCTTTAGGCAATCGAGGATCCTCGATTTCTTATAAAAATCATTTTGATTTTGAAGAAATCGGGACTAATATATTTTTCTGGAATATGAAAATCAAACCCCTTAGAGACCACATTCTTTTAGAGCCAGTAAAAGAAGAAAAGAAAAAAGGCGGGATAATCCTGCCTGAAACAGTTGAAAAAGAAAGGCCTGAAAAAGGCCGGGTTTTGGCAGTCGGGCCGGGCCGGATCGATAAAGACGGCAAAAGGATACCGATGGAAATTAAAAAAGGCGATATTGTTTTATTCACTAAATACGGCCCCAACGAGATAAAAATGGAAGACAAAAAAACCGGAAAAGAAGTCGAGTATTTAATTGCGAAGGAAGAGGATATACTGGCGATCCTTGAGTAAAAAGTCCTTAAAGTTATAAAGTTCGTAAAGTAAAACTTTATAAACTTAACTATGGCAAAACAAATTCAATACAAAGAAGAAGCAAGAGAAGCATTAAAGAGGGGAGTCGATAAAATTGCAAACGCGGTCAAGGTAACTTTAGGTCCAAAAGGAAGAAATGTGGTTTTGGATAAATCTTTTGGCGCGCCGATAATTACAAAAGACGGCGTTACGGTGGCCAAAGAGATCGAGTTGAAAGATAAATTCGAGAATATCGGTGCTGAACTTATAAAAGAAGTGGCCTCTAAAACCAATGATGTGGCCGGAGATGGCACAACCACAGCCACGGTTTTGGCCCAGGCGATAGTAGCCGAAGGTTTCAGCGCCGTAAATTCCGGGGCCAACCCGATGGTTTTGAAAAAAGGAATAGATAAAGCGGTTGAGTGGGTGATTGATTATTTGAATAAAAAGAAAAAAACAGTTTCAAGCTATGAAAAAATAAAAGAAGTTGCTTCCATATCGGCCAATGATCCGGAAATAGGGAAGCTGATTGCCGATGTTTTCAAGGAAGTCGGCAAGGACGGCGTGGTCACCGTTGAAGAATCGCAATCAACCGAAATGTCCAAGGAACTGGTTGAGGGCCTTCAGTTTGACCGCGGCTATGTCTCGGCCTATATGATCACCAACCCTGAAAGAATGGAAGCGGTTTATGAAGACCCTCTGATTTTAGTGACTGACAAGAAAATTTCTTCGATTCACGATCTTGTTCCGGTTTTGGAAAAAATTTCAAAATCAGGGAGAAGGGAACTTGTCATAATTGCCGATGATGTTGAAGGCGATGCTTTGGCTACTTTGGTGGTGAATAAATTAAGAGGGACATTTAATACTTTAGCAATTAAAGCTCCGGGGTTCGGCGATAGGAAAAAAGAGATGCTGGAAGATATAGCCGTTCTTACGGGCGGTGAATTTGTTTCTGAAGAAAGAGGCATTAAGCTTGAAAGTATTGAACCGGGCACAATGCTTGGCCGGGCCCACAAAGTTATATCAACAAAAGACAATTCCACTATTATCGGCGGCAAGGGCAAGAAGCAGAACATAGATAAGAGAGTTTCCCAAATCAGGTCCCAGATCGAAAAATCAACCTCTGACTTTGACAAGGAAAAATTGCAGGAACGGCTTGGCAAGTTATCCGGCGGAGTGGCGGTGATCAGAGTCGGCGCGACCACCGAAACCGAACTTAAAGAAAAGAAATTCAGGATTGAGGACGCAGTTAATGCCACTCGGGCGGCTTTGGAAGAGGGTATTGTCGCCGGCGGAGGAGTGGCTCTTTTTGAAGCGGCAAAAGAATTGAATTCAAAAGTCATCAAAGGGATGCCGGAAGTCGGCGATGAAGCCAAGGGAGTTTCGGTAATAAAGGCTGTTTTGGAAAAACCTTTGCGGGCCATTGCCGAAAACGCCGGAAAGGACTCAAATGAAGTGGCTTCAAAAGTATTTGGAATGGAACCGGGGAACGGCTTTAACGCTTTGACTGGAGAATATGTAGATATGTTCAAAGAGGGTATTATTGATCCTTTGAAAGTCGTTAAAGCAACGCTTACCAACGCCGCTTCGATTGCATCTCTTATTTTGACGACCGAGGTAGTTGTGGCGGATATCCCGACCGAGAAAGAAGAAAAAGCTCCGCGCATGCCCGAGGATTACTAAACGGCTTAACGCGCCGCGCCCCGTAGTGAACCGAAGGTTCTACTACTGGGGTTGAGCCGTTTAGCTAAAGGTCAAAAGAGGCTTTACCAAAAGCCTCTTTTGATTTATTCTCGAGGCTAGAACTTACTAGGAGGAGAGTTATGATCATTACTGATTTGATTATGCCGTTCGTATTTCTCGGCGACGAAAGAATGGCAAACGGAATTTACGAGCATATGAGAAAAGATCTTACTGCCGTTGAGCAATACGTCTTGCTTTGCTATCTTGCACTTCCGATACACAGTGAAGCAAAGAGGGCATTCAACTCGGCGGCCCCTTCGGATCAAGAAGCCGCTCGCAGGGCAGTGATGGCCAAATTTCCGAGAACTTGGCCGCCTCCGAGTCCGTCATGAATCAGTTCTTTCTGGAAAAGGGCGCTCGGCCATCTTGGCAAGAGGCTCTTTTTGATTTATTCTCGGTTTAGCACAAAAGCAACTTAATAGGAGAGTAACTATTGACTACTAGAAACTTTCGGGAAATGATCGAGGCCAAGTGGGCTGAAGGCAAGTTCGTTTGTGTCGGATTGGACAGCGATTTCGAGAAGATCCCTGACCCAAGAGTCGGTGGCGTGACAGCAACGATTCTCGGTTTCAACCGCCAGATTGTTGAGGCGACGCGCGACCTCGTATGCGCCTATAAGCCGAACATCGCTTTCTATGAAGCATACGGAGATGCTGGCTGGTTAGCCCTTCGTGAAACCGTGGTCTATATCCGCAGAGTCGCGCCGGAGGTACCAGTGATTCTGGATGCTAAGCGGGCCGACATCGGCAACACCAATAACGGCTATGTCCAGAACATTTTCGGATTTCTGGATGTAGATGCTGTAACGGTGAATCCGTATTTAGGCGCTGCTGCTCTTTTTCCGTTTCTTGATTGTAAGAATAAAGGGATTTTTATCCTTTGCCGGACTTCAAATCCAGGTTCTTACGAGTTTCAGGATTTGGAAGTCCGTCGCTATAATTATCTTTCGCATTTGCATCCGGAAGATGACAAATGGACCCCGCTTTTTATTGATGTTGCTCGACGCGTTGCCGGTTTTTGGAACAACAATGGTAACTGCGGTCTTGTCGTCGGTGCAATCTATCCAAAAGAATTAAGCGAAGTCCGTGAGCTCGTCGGCGACATGCCGATTCTGATTCCGGGCATCGGTGCTCAAGGCGGCGACATTGAAGCAACGGTTCAGGCCGGAAAAGACAGCCGCGGCCGGGGAGTGATCATCAATTCTTCGCGCGGCATCATCTTTGCTTCAAGTGGTCCTGATTTTGCCGAAGCGGCTCGCCGCGAGACGCTCAAGCTTCATCAGGCAATCACTGCCTGTTTGCAAAAAGGAGTGAGTCAATGTTGAACGAAATCTATATGGATAACTTGAGAATTTTTGCAAGCGCCGGAACGATCAAGAAGGGACATTTCGTTTATAAAAACGGCCGGCATGGAACCATTTATGTTGACGCCAAACCGCTTTTCAGCAATCCCAAAGCGATTTCAAAGCTCTGTTATCAGATTGCTGAAAGGTTCGAGATGAGCGGTGTCAATGTGGTAACCGGCCCGGCCGAAAACGGGAATATCGTCGCAGGCTGGGTGGCAAGTCATCTTTCAAGATTTCGTTTAAGAAAGGTGGATTCGGTACCGACCATCAAAACGCTCGACAATGATTTTTTCATCAGGCCGTCTTTTCGCCGTCAGATTTTCAGCCGTAAGGTACTGGTGGTGGAAGATGTGCTCACGACCGGCAGTTCGGCCAGGAAAGTGGTTGATGTTGTTCGAAGCTTGGGCGGCAATGTGGTCGGGTTAGGCGCTCTTTACAACCGAGGCGGAAAAATTTCGATGGGCGCCTTAGGCGTTCAAGATTCTTTTGTCTTGGTGAATGTGTCTCACCAGTCCTGGAGCGCGGTCGATTGCCCGCAGTGCAAAAACGGCATTCCGGTGGATCTGAATTTAGACCACGGCCGCGAATTTATGATGCGGAAGCAGGCGTCAGTTTGGTAAAGGAGGTCTGCTATGGCTATAAGTGTCGCAACTGCCTGTCTGTGCTGGCATAAATTAACCAGCAACTGTGACAATTGCGGCGAAGAACTTGTTATCGAGGAATTGTTTGTCAATTCCGAGAGCGAGTTCAAGTTCCACTTAGTTTGTCCTGACTGTGATACTCAGTATGTCTCTGAAATCACAGCGAACGAAGCCTTCTGTAAATGTCTCGATTTGGATTTGGCAGTTCCGGGTAACTTGAAGAATTAGGAGGTGAAATAACGGATGCTCTTTCATAAAGTAGCTCTAAAAGGGCTCTCGCTGCAATTAGTCGTGAGCCCTTTTTATTTTCTCGAAAATTTAGTAGAATTTAGATATGTATATTGTTTTAATTATTATTGCCGTTTTAATCATTTGGTTCATTGGAACCTACAATGTTTTGGTTGTAAGGCGGAATCGGGTGAAAGAATCCTGGTCTGATATCGAAGTTCAGTTGAAGCGGCGATACGATTTGATTCCAAATTTGGTTAATACGGTTAAGGGCTACGCTAGTCACGAGAAAGGCGTTTTTGAAGAAGTGACCATCGCTCGTAGTGCGGCCATTGGCGCAAAAACTCCGGAAGAGCACGGTAGAGCCGAGAATATGCTGACTGGCGCGTTGAAGCATCTTTTTGCCGTAGCCGAAGCTTACCCTCAACTCCGCGCTTCCGAGAATTTCCGTGAATTGCAGATGGAACTTTCAGATACTGAAAATAAGATCCAGGCCGCGAGGAGATTTTACAATTCGACAGTAATGGATTTGAATACTTCAATCGAGCAATTTCCGACCAATATGGTTGTTGGAATGTTTGGTTTCAAAAAAGAAGAGTTTTTTGACTTGGAAGAAGGCGCGGCAAAAGAACCTCCTAAAGTTGAATTTTAATGGCTAATTTATATTCTCACAGGGCTTCGAATATTCGAAAGACTTGGCTTTTGATCAGTCTGTTTTTGATTCTGATAATCACCATTGGCTGGATAGTCAGTTATGTTTTTGAAAATCCGGTGATTTTGTATGTGGCTGTTGCTTTTAGCTTGATAATGAATATTTTGGCTTATTGGTTTTCAGATAAAATCGCTTTATCGATTGCCAAAGCCAAACCAATTGAGCGCCGGGATCTGCCGGAGCTATATAACATCGTTGAAAATTTAAGCATTGCCGCGGGTCTATCAATGCCAAGGCTTTACATTATCAACGAGCCCCAGATAAATGCTTTTGCCACCGGCCGCAATCCTAAGAATTCGGCCGTGGCTGTAACCACGGGCGCCTTAGAGAAACTAAATCGCAACGAACTTGAGGGAGTTTTGGCTCACGAGCTTTCCCATATCGGCAATCGGGATATTTTGGTTTCGACAATCGCCGTGGTTTTATCAGGAGTAATTGCAATGATTGCCGATATATTTTTAAGAACGATAATGTGGTCAGACGATGAAAGGCGCGGCGGAGCCCTTGTTTTGGCGGCGGCGGTATTAGCGGCAATTTTGACCCCGTTTGCGGCAATGCTTTTGCGGCTTGCAGTTTCACGAAAAAGAGAATTTCTGGCCGACGCTTCCGGTGCTTTGCTTACCCGCTATCCCGAGGGTCTGGCTTCAGCTCTTGAAAAAATCGGCAAAGACCCTAATCTTATGAGGTCTGCCTCGGATGCGACAGCGCATTTATACATTTCAAATCCGTTCAAAGGCAAGGAAAGAAAGAGTTGGTTTGTAAAATTATTCATGACTCATCCGCCTTTGGAGGAGAGGATAGCAATTTTGCGCGGAATGCGGATATAAAGTTTTTGGAGGGTTCGCCTAATGGTATGGCACTGGTTTGGAGTACCAGCGTCCGCAAGGACTTGCGAGTTCGACTCTCGCACCCTCCGTTTGAAAATTATCTCCGGCGAAATAACAATTAAAGAGTTAGAGAAAATGACCAAAAAGATGTTTGGGAATTTGGTTAAAGCCGTAGTTGATATTGAGAAAGAAATTATGGCTGTTGATGGAGAGTTACATGCTGATGAAATGGAACTGCTTGTAGAGAATGGCTCAAAACATGAAAATCTTTGGGGTATCAATTTCTACCCGGAGGTTAAAACTGACGATTGGATTGAATTTGATTCCATGATTAACTTAAAACCTTTGCTGGGGAATAGGACCAGGGGAGTAGATAATCCTGAAATTAAAGAAAAAATTTTAAAAATTGTTTCTAAAATAGTCAAAAAATGAATCCCGTTAGAAGTCGCCCTAACGGGTTAAACGAATGAAGCATCAAATATATAATAACGATCGTTCTGCGTACCCAAGTGACTACTTCGGGTTGCGAAGCAGCGATTTCTAACGAGATGAAGCAGGATTATCATCACAAAGATTTAGCTCAAGGCAGATGGTTTGCTTTTTCTTTTTTTGGACAGATGGCTAATATCGGGAGTGAAGTCGAAAGAGCTATGAAGTGGCGCGAAAAAAGGAAAGAGTATAGCCGCCTTGCCTCTGACCGGGCCATAGAGCTCCTTGACTTAACCACTTCCGATTCTAAAAATAAGAAACGTTTAAAAGAATTGTTCCGCTTAAGAGAAGTACTGGCTGATTATTTTTACTTTGACAATATCTATAAATCCAGCGATATTAGTTGGCATAACTATTTCAATGCTTTTAATTACGCCGCAGCGATTAATCGGTAACAGTTTTTTTGACTCTATTTTTGCAATGATATATAATTTAATTGGTATATTCAGTTCAGCTCTTTTAGAGCAAAGGAGAGAGGAGGTTTTGTGAGTTAGCTTTCCACCTTCTTATCAACGTTCGTTTGATCGCCGGAGGCGTATATGTCTGAATCTGCTGGTCCACGAAGGGCACGAGTCATTGATTCCAAGTATATCCTATTCGGTTCAGGATTGAATCGAATCGGATTACTGAATCAGGAATTCCGAGTGGAGGAAGAGGAGGAAAGTACGGTCATTGCTCATCCAGATGACTGGCGGCCGAACTCCAGCAGAGAGCAACGAAGAATCATAAAAGACATTCTCGAGTTTCTTCCAGAGAGTTAGTTTGAGATTCTGAAGGGCAGAAAAAGGGGATGGTTCGAAAACGAGCCAAATGTATATAATTCTGTGCTTCAGACTTTCAAGTCGTCGAAGTTGCTGAAGGTCGTGATTATCGCCCGACCCCGATATATACCGTCGGAGACGAGTCTCGACTGAAAGCAGCCCGGGCGGATGTTTTTTCCAGCCATCCGCCCGGTTTTATTTTCTAAATTTTGCAATATTACTATAAATTTTGTTAATTTAGTTGTAATGGCTAACGACGAGCTTCAAAAACTAAAGCTGGACCTTCACACAAAAGACTTGGAAATCAAGGAGCTTAAAAAACTTGTTACCAAAGATGCTTTGACCGGTCTTTTTAATCGCCGGGGGTTTGAAGAAGAAGTTTCCCGTTTGGTCAAAGATGTTTTGTATTCCAAACAGAATCTTTACAAACGGAAGCGTTTTTATATTGATTCTATAAGCCTGCTTTTTCTTGATTTAGATGATTTTAAGAAAGTTAATGATGGGTTTGGCCATAAAGTCGGGGATCAGATCCTTCAGCAAGCCGCCCAGATTATTAAGAAGAAAATAAGGAATATAGATTTTTGCGGCCGATGGGGCGGAGAGGAGTTGATCGTAGCTCTGATCGGCTCTCGTGAAGAAAATGCTTTTCGAAAAGCAGAAGAAATCAGAAAGGCTATAAGAAGCAGGGTTAAAATAAATAACAATCCCGTGACTGTGAGTATTGGAGTTGCGGAGCTTTCAACGGGGTCAAATTTCGAAGAATTGATTAGCCGGGCCGACAAAGCAATGTATGAAGCAAAACACAGAGGAAAAAATAATGCCGTTCGGTATTCAGAACTTAGTTGAATTCTACATTCTAAGTTCTATATTCTAATTTATGACTGACCTTGAGCAGATTAAAGACAGAGTAGATATAGTTGAATTGATTCAAGGCTATTTGCGTCTGCAAAAATCCGGAGCTAATTACAAAGCTGTCTGTCCTTTTCACAACGAGAAAACCCCTTCATTTATGGTTTCTCAAAGCCGCCAGATTTGGCATTGTTTTGGCTGCGGAAACGGGGGCGATGCTTTTAAGTTTTTGATGCAGATAGAAGGGATCGAATTTCCGGAAGCCTTGGAGATTTTGGCTAAAAGAGCCGGAATCGAACTTAAGAATTTTGACCGAAAATCAGCCGGCGAGAAAAACAAGCTTTATGAAATTGCAGAACTCGCGGCCAAGTTTTTTGAAAAACAGCTCTGGGATTCTCAAAATGGCCGGCTGGCTCTCAAGTATTTAGAAGAAAGAGGTTTGAAAAACGAAACAATCAAGGAATGGCGGCTTGGTTTTGCGCCGAATACCTGGAATTCGCTTAAAGTTTTTTTAAGAAATGCGGGATTTGGCGGTGATCAGATTTTCAAAACTGGGCTTACAGTTCAAAAGTCAGGAGGCGATTATTACGATCGGTTCAGGGGCCGGATAATGTTTCCGATTTCAGATATTAATTCACGGGTGGTTGGATTCACGGGGCGGATTTTCGAAGAAGTTACGGGCGAGACCGAAATGGGCAAGTATATAAATACCCCGCAGACTTCGATTTATGACAAGAGCAAAGTTCTTTACGGCTTGGATAAAGCAAGGCTGGATATGAGAAAAAGCGACAGCGCCATCGTGGTGGAAGGCAATATGGATGTGATTATGTCTCATCAGGCCGGAGTAAAAAACGCAGTCGCTTCTTCAGGCACGGCTTTAACCGGCTGGCATTTAAGAATTTTAAAAAGATATACGCCAAATTTAAATTTATGTTTTGATCGAGATGCTGCCGGCGAAACCGCGGCAAAGAGGGGAATCAGTCTGGCTTTATCTCAAGGATTTAATGTCGGTTTGATTAGCCTTTCTGCCAAAGATCCGGCTGATTTAATTAAAGAAGATATGTTGAAATGGGTTGAAGCTTCGGGAAAGATACAGCCAATAGTCCAGTTTTATATCGAAAGGGCTCTTGAAAAATTTGACCTTAAAACAGCGTCAGGAAAAAAGAATGTCGCCAATGAAGTTCTCCCGGTGGTTAAACTGGTTGAGAACAAAGTCGAACAAGCCCACTGGCTTGATGAGGTAGCGTTGAAACTAAGAGTTGATTCAAAAATTTTGGCCCGGGCAATGGATTCAATAAAAAGCGATCCGTTGGCTTTTGGGGCTGAACGTGAGTTCGAGGCTAAGCTTGATTTGCCTCAAGGCCGCCTGGTTCTTGAGGAAACCCTTCTTGCTTTGTTTTTCAAAATGCCCGAAAAAACTAAAGAATTGGAGGAGGAAAAAGGCCTTGAAATCTTCCAGGACAAACTGTACAATAATATTTTCAAACAGATTAAATCGGGGCAATCCGGAGAAAACCAGTCTCTTTCGGTGAGCTATGAAGACAGCCTTCGTCTAGAACTTGTGAAGTTCAAGTCAGACGAATATTTCGGCGATCTCGAGCAAAAAGATTTGGAAAGCGAAGTTTCAAGGCTGATTAAAAGTTTGAAAAAGGAATTAATTTTGGAAAAAATAAAAGATTTGGAGATAAAGATAAAAGAGACTAAAAATCAAAGCGAAGTGCCTTCTTTGCTTAAAGAAGTGCAAAGATTTTCAAACAAGCTTTCATCTCTTGTCTAAACCAATGCCTCAAAAAAAGAAAACAAAAAAGAGGAAGACTGCCTCTGCGCCAAAAAGGCGAACGAAGCATAAGCGCGCTAAAAAGGCCGCTAGATTGGTACGCAAGGCAAAACCAAAAAAACCAGCTAGGCCAGTCAAAGAGAAGCCGAAAAAGGCCGGGCCTTTCAGCGAAGACAGAATAATCCAGCTTATCACCAAAAGCCGGCATAGGGGCTTTGTAACGGAATCGGAAATTCTGCAGACTTTTCCGGATCTTGAAAAAGACATCACCGGCCTTGAGAATCTTTATGAGCGTTTGGAATCGGCAAATATAAATATCATCGAAAGCGGCAAAATACTGGAGGAAGATAAGATAAAGGAGTTTGAAAAAGACAAACAGCTTGAAAAAGATTTGGGTGAGCTCGGTTCTGATTCGGTCCAGCTTTACCTGCGCGAGATTGGGCGCTACCCGCTTTTGAAGCAGATAGAAGAAGTGGATTTAGCCAAAAAGATATTAAAGGGTGATGAGGCGGCCAAACAGAAACTTATCCAGTCCAATTTGCGGTTGGTTGTTTCGATCGCCAAAAAATATATCGGCCGGTCGCCTAATCTTACTTTGCTTGATTTGATACAGGAGGGGAATATCGGGCTTTTCAGGGCAGTTGAAAAATTCGATTATAAGAAAGGTTTTAAATTTTCCACTTATGCCACTTGGTGGATCAGGCAGGCAATAACAAGGGCTTTGGCTGATCAGGCCAGAACAATCAGGATTCCGGTTCATATGGTTGAGACGATTAACCAATACCAGCAGGTGGTCAGGCGTTTGGTTCAGGATTTGGGCCGCGACCCTCTGCCCGAGGAAATAGCCGCGGAAATGAATATGCCCGTTGAAAAGGTGCGGCATATCCAGAAAATTTCGCAGGACACCGTTTCTCTTGAAGTGCCGATTGGCGACGAGGACGAAGATAGCGTTTTGGCTGATTTTGTTCCTGATGAGGATAGCATCACTCCGCAACTAAGCACGGCCCGCAGGATTTTAAAAGATCATCTAGATGATATAATCGGCGAACTCACTCCCCGCGAACAGAAAATTTTGGAAATGAGATTCGGCTTGAAAGACGGCGTGACCCACACTCTTGAAGAAGTAGGCCAGGTTTTCGGCGTGACCCGTGAAAGAATCAGACAGATCGAAGCCAAAGCCTTGGATCGCATCCGCCAGCATCACAAAATTGAGAAGCTGAAGGACTACTAGAGCTTTTCTATTTCTTTTAGGTCTTTATCTGGAAGATACAAAAGTATAATTCCCAAAATTATTCCGCCGATAGCGGTATAGAGGTGTTCGCTGTTGTTCAAGAAAAATCTGTCGAGTCCGTCGAGGGAGTACCAGATCCCGCGCCAAATCAATACAAGACTCACGACTATCAAGAAATTTCTGATGAAATATTTGACCAGGTTTTTTCGTCTCTTTGCCATCATTTAATTTTACATTATCCGTTGATTTTATGAAGAGGATAAGATAAAATTGTTTTTAGTTTGATAGATTATTCCGGAGTAGCTCAACGGTAGAGCGGGTCCCTGTTAAGGACAAGGTTGCAGGTTCGAATCCTGCCTCCGGAGCCAAGGAACTTTCACAGCAGAAATATCACCCGTTTTTCCTTTATTGACTGGGTTTTTGCTTGGTTCTAACCCTAAATACTTCTTTTCAAGAGCTGGGTAGCCATTTCCTATCTCTG
>ERZ1292623.347-Hain-H51-01um-R1-347-length-50555-cov-17_pt2 | contig 38664 bp, 58 predicted proteins | sample MGYA00564398_ERZ1292623 | MGnify/ENA primary metagenome ERZ1292623 (study PRJEB36523, sample SAMEA6512633) | groundwater metagenome | collected 2019-01-07 | study: AquaDiva: Metagenomics assemblies of 32 groundwater samples
TTAATTTATGGAAATCGAATGTACGTATTGCGGTAGACCTGGAGTTGCGTGGAATGGCGGAGAGGTAACCTTTAACTTAAAGACAAAAGGGGTAGTGGACATATATGTGGTCATAGGTTGTGATACCCACGCTCGTTTGGTGTATGATCTTCCAGGGGCATCCGCTATCACCGAAGAAGAGAAATTGGTAATCGGTCAGTTATTACAAATGAAACACGATCTAGCTGAGGAAGCTATTTAGCTTGTAAAATTCTGGTAAAAGGATGTAGAATGGGTGTAGTAAATGAACTATCTACAATCTCAGACACAAAAGAATGTAACCTACTTCGTAGGTCACACGAGTTACGCTTAGATAACCTCTTTACAAGAAGGAGACCTAGAAATGCGTTAGTTACTTGGTATAGGAAACATATAAAGGTACTTAATATGGAGGTATTAGTAATCCTGGAGGATCGATGGTCACGAGGGAACAGCGAGAACTGATTCGTAAGCGTGGGGGGTCTAAACCTGATCACCTGCTAGCTAAGGAGATTGGGTCGACGGTGAGGGATGTTAAGGCTCAGAGGGAGAGTTTTAAGATCCCTTCCTTCGAAGAGAAAAAGCTGCAAGAGGCAGAAGACCGGTTCTTACGAGGAGTTGCGCAGCTCAAATCTGTTAAGCAAGCGGCGAGGGTGCTTGGTATAACAGAAATGAACGCGGAATACCTTGCGAGGAAGCATGGATACTACGCACTGTGGACGGCAGAAGACCAGGATGCTTTTGAACCATTTGTGCAAATGAACGGATGTACTCTGGTAGGAAGTCCTACCCCGAAGCACCGAGTCGTTCTGCAAAAACTCATAGATGGAGCTTCTTTGGTTGTAGTCGCAAAGGAAATGCGGCTTTCGGTCAAAGAGATAAACCGAATCATTTTGGACAATTGGAACAAGGGAATCCTTGGGCATAAGAAGCACAAAGGACGGCCTAGGGCTTGTGACAACGTCGTAGTCGAGCTACCACGGAGTAACGTCAATAGGTATTGACGCGGCGCTCCGAAAAGGGTAAACAGACTGGGTGGTGCATTGTGCACTGAAATAAAGACCGGTGTGGTGGGAGCCTAGTCCAAAAGAATAGAAAAAAGCAAATTGTCGCGTTCGTAAGGACCCGATCAATTTCTTTTTTGGTTAAAAAATAAGGTAAAAGAGATTGGAATCTTTCTTAACCAGAGGAAATGTATTTTTATGTCTAACATTTATGATGATGAGATTATTCAGGCTCAATTCTCTTTCATTAGAGAACGTATTGTTATGCTTTTAGACACGCATAAAGACGTACAAACACAGGAATTATTGAAAGACCATTTGTGGTATCTCACCGTGTCTATAGACAAAATTAAGGAAGGATTTACTAGATTAGCAAAAGTAACACAGTCTCTAGACCGAATAACTAGAGAAGGAGTGGGGATGCATGTACCATAAAAAATATTACAAAGCTCCAATGCCCACGCCGAACCGTGTAATAGGACCTCCGCCGTGGCTTGTCTGTTCCGCCATACTTTGGCTGTTTATTATTTGGAGTTGCAGTATTATTATAACTCATTGTGGATAAGAAAGAATTATGCAAGAAGTAGTTGATGATTTTAGACGGGAGAAACCGTGGTCAGATTAACCGCAAAGGTATTTCATATTCATGATGTTATTAGGGATGCTAGGGGTATAATACTGGATAGAGCAAATGCTACTGAAGACGTAGAGAAGCTTAAAATTTTGAATGATCAGCAGAAAAAGTTGGCTGAGATCGCAAAAATAATAAACGGCGGCTTGGAAGAGTTGGCAGAACTGCAAAATGAATTGCTGGGGGTTTGGTAATTATGGATCTAAATGATATTGGCAATTTGCTTGATAAATCCTATGTGCTTTTTAAGGAGAAACGAAAAGATCAAGCGCAGTCGATACTAACGGAGGTGCGTATTGCATGCCTGGAATATATAAATAGCAGTCCTGAATTATCCGCTGAAGCGTATATTGACTTGTTGGAGATCTATACTGATGCGTATTCGCTATCAGTGGAGTTACAACTCTACCCCACTGAGGGTGCAGATTTAACCTACGCGGGAGAGCGCGCGTCCATAGTAGGATTTCTGCGGTTTTGTCAAAATGATCCTAAATTCTGGGGGAATCTCCCAGCAGCTACTACAAATGACGTATTAAATACTTTAATTTCTAAGTTAGAAGCTGGCGAACACAGAAAGAAAGAATTAGAAGATCTTAAAGATAGTCATAAATAGTGGCATAAGAATCTGGAGGTCAATGATGCATCCAGTCACCAACCAGATTCTTAACCAGCTGGATGCTATCACCATTCTGCTGTTAATGCGTTGGGCGATGTCCACGAAAGGCTCGCTGGAAGAGCTTAAGGCGAAACAATCTCTCCTCCTCATTAATGAGGCCAGGAGTAGAACATATAGTTTCAACGAGGTTATATCGTATTCTGACGATGACGGGCGTTTATCACGATACTTTGAAGTGAAGATGTTGGAAAAGTTGAAGAATTGTCCACTCTAGCGCGGGTATTGTGGCATAAGTAATAGGGTTGGGGTGGTTTAACTGATTTAACTAATAGAGAGGACAACAATAGTGGCAGGGCAAAAAGAGGACAACGAGCGAGGAGAACCTACGCTCCCACGACTGCGGTGTATGGGCAGTGAAGACACGTCATTGCATACGCCGGAGGGCTGTAGGAAAGCCTTATTCAAGGCTATCGACGTCATGATCACAGCGATCCGGAACCCCCCCAAGGACATGGAGATCAGGATTGCTCTGATACTGGAGTCTATTGGGATCATCTTCAGGATCGAGGAAAGCCTCGATCAGATGACGGGAGTTGGAGACAGTGGAGGCTACAAGCAGAAAAGAGAGAGTACGGGAGGTGCTCTTCTGGACCTGCGCGACGCAGCGCATTTGATCCGGCAGATGTTGCTAGACACTGCATGGGCGAATGACAAAATGGTCCGAGAATTCCTCTCGGACCAAAGAAATTCAATTGACTCACTGAGGTTTACGTACTAATGCAGTGAGCATAAAGGAAAGGTTCTTCCCCCGAAGATCGCTTTCCTTTAGTGTGTACAGGAAATTATATCTTATGTCTAAAACATTAGTAACTACGGCTAAAAAGAAAACTCTCGTTATTAATGATAAAAAATATGAAATTGCGATAGAAGGCGTATACGATTGTGAGTATGGAGGAAAATATTTAGTACGCCCACCAACTAAACCAAAGCTCCCTATCACAGAAAATTTTAAAGACGCTTTACCCGCCATGATGGGATTGAGTCTTGGGTCTACTTTGATTGGTGTAAGTACTGGTTTGCTATTTGGAGGCGGAGTTGGATTTTTTGTGTTTTCTATTATTTATGCTGTTATTAGTTCTTTATTTGGATTCTTATTGCTACCAAGTAAAGACCAAGATAACGGATACTTTCTTGACATGAAAAAGTATGATAAATGTCTTCTGACTTATGGATTTTTATTACAAGAAAGAGATAAACTTTTATTTGATGAGCCTGAGGAGGCATAATGTCTAAGAAGTTAATTGATTTAGCCCAAGCTTTGATTGCAGACGAACGTAAAAAGAATGCTGCTATTGAAATTACAGAAAACGTGCTCATGGCAGCCCGACAATGTGAAACTAATTTACGAGAAGTAAAATGGGCTATAGTAGATATGACATTATACCGCGTGAATGAAGCAACTAGGGATAAAGGTATAGAGCGGCTATGTAGATCTTTTACGCAAGCCGATACCTCTAGATTATTTATCAGAAATGCTATGAAAGAGTTGTTAGATTTAGGGCAATAGATAATGTGGTCACACGATAAATTACAATTATATGAGTTAATAAAGAAAGACGGTCTGCAACATGGAGAGTTCAGACTAGCTTCCGGTAATATTTCATCTTTTTATTTTGATTGCAAGCGTTGTTTGTTAACAAATAAGGGATTGCGGACTGTCAGTAGAGGATTTGCAGAATTTGTATTAGAAACCTTAACCGCGTCCGAAATCAACAGTGCAATATGTAATCAAACCCATGTAGCTGGGATGGGGATAGGGGGTGTCCCTTTAGTCACGGTACTAGCTACTTACTGGGATTTTTTCGATCCTATTTTTGTTAGAGAGTCTACTAAAGTACATGGCACTAAACATCAAGTAGAGGGCAACTATAAAGCTAATGATAAAGTACTTGTGGTTGACGACGTGTTAACTACAGGTAAGTCGTTGGCGTTTATTATAACAGCTCTACGTGAAGAGGGGTTAAATCCTGTTCGTGTATTCACTATAGTCGATCGAGAAATAGGAGCCAAAAAGAAAATTGAAAACTCCTTTAATGTAGAAGTCTCAAGTATGTTTATGTCTAGTGACTTCGGACAAATTGTTTCTCCAGAAAAAATCGAATAATTTTGGTATAAGCTATAGATTCTAGGGTATAAGAGATTGTAGAACTGCTCATTCCCACTTTTCAATGATGCAGAGGGCGCACCTCCAAGGTAATTGGAAAAAACCTTAAGAATTAGTATGAGCGCCCATCGAGTCCCTCCCTCGAACATTAGTCAACTAATTCACAACCACGGCTATTGTAATAGGGCCGTCAAAGTAAGAAGTTTACCCCTCCTAAACTTTTTACCTATTACTTTTCTTTTTGGTTAATTTATGGTCAATTTTATTGAAGTAGATACTATTATTAAATCTAAAAAAGGTAGAACACTAATTAAAGTACCACAGATTACAACAGTACGTGATCAAGGTAATAAGACAACAAGAGTCAGTATGATTACCGGCGAAAAGTTTATAGTAACTATGCCTTATGCTGATTTTAGACTGCATATAGGGCAGTCTAACTTTGATGTCTCTATAAGATCCTTGCCTACTACACCTAACTCAAAAATTTAGATTGTAAGGATAAACTCTATATTTTTCTTTTTTGCTGGTATAAGCCAGTGTCTGTTTAACACTTAAGGAGATCGTGAAGATGAAATGGTTAGCTACTGTATTGGCTTTATGTATGGGAGGGGTTGCACAAGCACAAGAGGTGCCCCCTAGTATAGCTGCAGCACCAGAGCAGGTTGAACTCGTTGTAGATCTAGAGGATGATGTCTCTGCTGAGGAGGTGGCAGAGATCGGAGTTGAGCTAGGGGCTCGATTGCGATATAACAGTGTCCATTCCACCGCCGAGCAGATTTTTATTCTGCAGGTTAGTGCAGCGGACGTTAAGACTGCGCTTAGTCGCTTGTCAACGCTGGAAGATGTTGAAGGCGCGTCTATAAACTATCAATACAAGATTTCTGGAGAGCCTAACGATCCACTGTATCCACAACAGTGGAACATGGCCATGGTTGGTGCACCGGAGGCATGGAACTACGCCACCGGGTCAGGAGTAATTGTTGCGGTCATTGATACCGGAATTGCTTACATGGACCAAGGCGAATTCCATCAAGTAGAGGATCTTGTTGGGGCAAAGTTTGCACCGGGTTATGATTTCATTAATGATACTCCATTTGGCATCGACGACCACGGACATGGTACTCACGTTGCTGGAACAATTGCTCAAGTTACCAATAATGGTATTGGAACTGTTGGTCTTGCTCCTAAGGCTACTTTGATGCCGATTAAGGTATTAAGCCAGTACGGTTACGGGTCTGTTGCAGATATAGCTGACGGAATTCGGTTTGCCACGGATCACGGAGCTAAGGTTATTAATATGTCTCTTGGTGGTGGCAGTTTCTCCCAGGTATTTGCAGATGCGGTAAAATATGCACACGACAATGGTGTTGTGGTTGCTTGTGCTGCTGGCAATACTGGTTTCGGACAAGTTGAATTCCCAGCAGCATTCCCTGGAGCATTCGCAGTTAGTTCCGTTGGTCCAACAGGCAATCTGGCCTTTTATTCTAGCTATGGTAAGGAATTAGCTATTGCAGCTCCTGGCGGTGATAAGTCAGCTTCCGAAAAAGATGGAGTCTTACAGAATACTATTGATTTCGAGAATTATTCGAAGACCGACTGGTATGTTCATTTCCAGGGGACATCTATGGCTACTCCTCACGTTGCGGGAGCAGCTGCATTAGTGTTTAGCCGGGGTGTATCAAGTAATACTGAAGTAGAACGTATCCTTCGTGAGACTGCAACACCTAAGGAGCCTGTGATAAAGTATGGGGCCGGCATTCTTAATGCTGCAGCGGCAGCAAAAGCAGCACCAAAGTCCTTTGCCAACTGGTATTATTTCTTGGCTGGATTGCTCATTACGGGACTTATGGTTTGGCGCGAGCCGCGTACTCGCGCGTACGTGATGGGTAAATACTATTACTTAATGGGACTTTTGTTCTCTACAATGGGCGTTTTAGGGTTTGCCCGTGGGACAGACGTCGAGAATACTCCAGTCGTTGGCACGCTAGTCACATACCCGGTAACAGATTGGTTAGTTGGTATTACTGGCTACGCGGATTTGTTTACACACTCCGCGGCCCCTGCGTTCATTCTAACGGTCCTATTACTGGGAGCTAAGAAATATTTCGGAGCGCTGTTAGGATTCCTGGTGGGAACCATAGGACACCTGATGTCGGATGCCGTGTTTATGGTGAAGGATGTGCACATCATTCCTGGTATTGCAGGAGCACTAGACTCCGCGTGGTTAGTTGGTAATGCTTTGTGCCTAGGTTTGCTCACGTATCAAGTTATTAAGATTAGAACACAGCCTAATCATATTTAACTACTATAAACGGGTATAAGTTTATAGAGGAGGGACGCAAATTGTCCATCACGGTGTCGAAGGACGATCTCAAGAAACAGGTCAACAATGACCTGCAAGACCTCGTAGAGTGTTTTATCCCGGAATGCCGGGGGCAAGCAGCGGAGGTATTGGGGGCATTCTACCGTCTAGAGCAGAATAAACTTCTTTTAGAGAGTCTTAAAAGACTCCCTAATACGGAAAGTGCCACTTGGGTCCCGAAAATGTTCAAGATCCTGAAAAGTCTTCAACAGGATTTGGTACTACTGGTGTACGAAGACGCATCTGACAGTGATTTCCGTGCGAAAATCGCAGCCGCCCTGTACGCGATACAGGACGTGAACTAGATCTGGGTCTGCAGGAAGAGGCAATAATCTTAATTGAGTATTGCCTCTTCCTGCCTTGTTTTTTGGTGCCTAAACTATGGAAAGAATGCCAATTATTAGCCTACGTAATGGAATCACAGTGGGCAATTTTGATAATGGGAGATCAATTCCGTTTGTTAATAGTGATGTACTGCCTTTGTGCTCTAGAGAAAGGGTAAAATCTCTTGCTCCTCTTAAAGTAGAACACGAGACGATTAGTAGTAAAGGGTATACTGATATAGAGATCAAATACCAATTAACAGACGCGCTTCAAGCCGAATTAGACATTGCATGTCCTATGGCAGATATAGTATTAGTATCCGCACGGGTCATGTTAGCAGTTAAAGACGCGAGGTTAGGTATAGGGAGTAATTCCGTTCCGGATTTGTGGAGAAACGTAAGAGTTCCTTACGTAATATCTTTAGGAAATGATGCAGAAGCCAGTGGGATACGTTTCCTCTTGTAGAACTATGCTAAAAATTTGCATTTTTGGGGTACAAGATACTGAAGTCTCAATTTTAAAGTGAGTTATATATATATGCACGTAACAGGAACAGAACTTCGAGATGCTATTCACCGGCGAGAGCTACGACTCGACGCCAATCTACAGGAATATGCCGATTCTCTGTATAAATACGATAATGAAGACAAACCGTCGCCATTAAGTGTATTTGAGAAGATTGACGCAGAAGAGCTGGCAATAGCGCAGCTGCAGACCGTTCAAACACGGTTTAACCTATCGGTAACGGTTGAAGTCGGCGGTAAGCGTATCAGTTTGTGTGAAGCGGTTAAAAGCGTTGGTGGTGCTGGACGCAACGAGAAGCGTTGGCGCGCAGTCATCACAAAAGATTCGCAGCGGAATGCTTTTACGGACCGTAATACTCGCGATCCTAATATGCAGTTTGCAAAGAAGCAAGTCACACCGGAGGACGCTCTACGACTTGCCGACTATCATGCGCAGCGGGCGAGCACATTACGGAATGTAATTGCGTTAGGTAATGCGCAGAAGATTGATTTAGATTTTGACGCGAATCTGTTAAAGTAATTTAGCAGGTTCGTTTAGAGGATGGAAACACACCCCTAAAGGATTTTATACACGTTTCTAGTAAGGTAAAACACCGCTTGTTGCCAACTTAAATAGTATCTAATCTAAAAACTATAAAGATACTAGGCTTAGGAGCACTTAATCTAGCTTTACACGTTACATCTAATATCTTATCCTCCTCTAATTTTTCTTTTTGGAGTCTAAAATTATGCCGATCCAAATGATTGAAAGCGCTATCGCAGAAGGTTTGAAGAACTTAAATATGCTGCTTGGTGTTGTTGATCGTACGCTACAGAAGACGATCCAGGCACTACCTAAGTTAGAACAGACACACCGCGATTTGACAAAGAAGTATTTAACTTCTATCAAGATTCAATGGGCGACCTTGAAGCGTGATTTAGAAAATCTGTAGATTCTCTGGTATAAGACAATAATTCGTCTACTCATTTGGGTGAACAACAGAGCTATTGAAGGACCTAAATTATCGGGTAGTGATAATTGTTAGTCCTTTGACCTAAGGACTGTACTTCTAGCCTAGAGTATATGTAGTAAAAAATAGTAGTGACAGACGGGGAGGCTTTGAAGTGGAAACTCTTCATCCCATTGATCCGTTCCTTACGAGATTCAAAGGTATTTACTACAAGAAACGATGTTTCTGCAGCTCGTGTATCTAGGAGTGGATTAGTGTTGAAAGACATCCTTCGATACCTCTGTTGTTCACCTAATTTCGGATGAAATATTAAATCGATTCTCGATACGTAAATGTCATCGCGTGAAAGCATGGCACAGATTCTCTTGAGCTGAGATAAAATCTGTTGAAGATAGGCGTATTGTGTTATAGCCTCACTTGGCACGCCACAAAATCCCTCCGGAAGGCTTTTGGTGTCAGATACGTAGGAAAACCTATGAACACTAGCCAAATACGCTCACATCTATGAGTAGAAGTGTACATTACTACTCGTCGAGAATCGTTTTAATATTTCATCTTTAGTAGAGAACCCAAGACGCAATGCTAGACGTAAAAAAGTAGCATGCCAATGTATACATTGGCTCCCTATACAGAATCAAAGATATATATCTGCGTGTGTAAAGCCGCGTATGGCAATTACGATTTATACACAACGAGTATTGATGAGGAGTGAACGGGGGTTACCGCAGTACATGTACTGCATAACTAAATTGGGTTCTCTGCTAAAGATGAAATAAAATTTTTTAGCTATTATTCTGTGGAGACTAATTATGAATGACGACTCTTTTTTTTGGGATAATACGTTTAAACACGTACAATCCTTAGTTATAGAATTATTATTAATAAAAGAGGATATCTTAAATGTCTGCGCACGATCAGAAAATAGCTTTATTGATGGGGGAGGTTACGAAGGGGTTGGAGATAGCGATCGATCTATTGAAGGAACTTCGTAATTTAACGAGTGAACAGGCCCAAGCACAATTTGAATTAAAAATATCTCAACAAAGGCTAGAAAAAGAGCTAATATACCTGTATAAGATCGTTAAAGAGGGTAATGGTAAACCTGCGTTAGTAGACCAAGTAAACGAATTAACAAAAAAAATAGAAAAACAAGAAGGCTTAGACTCTAAGGTTATGTCCCTTACCAAGAAGATAGCGACCTGGGAAACCGTTTTCTGGCGTAGTGCGAAAATTGGATTCGGGATTGCTGGTGCTGGAATTACTAGTTTGTGTGTTGCTGGCAAAAAAATCATACTGGAAATACTCCAGCGTATACTACAGCCCTAAAGTTTATTTTTTGGTGGTAGAAGATAGTGTATGATTGTTGACAAAAAAGACCTCGGCATTGCTTTAAAATTTCAAATTGCTCCTGTGTATGATATTGACGCCTATTTCCAGGAGTTAATTGTTGACCTCGAGCGCAATGATTTAGTTATAACTGGACACGAATCTGCTCGGCAATTCATTGGTGTAGTACGAAAAAGAACTGCAGGGGAGGATGTATCACTATTCCAGCGTAATATGGTAGAAGCTTGGTTAAATAATGCTCCTGAGGTTGAGTGGAACGCCGTTTCTCCGGTTCAACCCTTCCCTATTTAAGTATGGATAGAAATCCGATTAGGAATAAATATTTTTTATGTCTGCAATACCAACCCCCAAGGAAATTAGTGATGTTCGATATTTAGTCTCTAGATTAGAACAGATAACCGAAGAGAGGCTATCTAAATTAGAAACAATCGTAGACACTCTTGTGCCTAAGCAAAATAGTTTAATTGAATCTGTATTTAGTTTAAAATCTCGCATAGACGAGATGTATTCTGATATTGTACTTTCTGATGATCGGATTACACAATTAAACAAAGAATATGCTCAGGTAGAAGAAGAAATTCGCGGATTACAGAAGAATATCGTTGAAGCTTCAGCAGAAACTTCTGCGACAGTAGTTCCTACATTATGGCAGGCTGAGCAGGAACACACCGCCGCACCTATAGCCTATCCTATTAAAACTGGTATATATTTGCTAGAATATCTAAAAGCTTGTGTTAATTATGGGCAACCAGGAGCCTTTAGAGTTGGAGATAAGATATACGTAGATTTAAATTCTCCATCAATAGCCACACATTTGCCAGTAGGTTTGACGCCTCTTTTAGCAAGGAGTACTCTACGTAGAGCTAGAGTAACAAAACGCCCATTAAAGGAAGAATTGGAATACATTGGATGGAAAAAAATGCCTGTGTTCGGTGTGGTTGTGCCGTGGGAATATAGAGGCGTAGAGTATTAACAACAAAACTTTACGCTTTATACAATTTAGCGTTAGAATATAGACAGATGAAAAATAAACAATTAAGAACAAATTTACTCAATGCCGCGTCCCAATTTTCGGCAGAAAATAAAGAATACCTGCGATTAATATCTGCTACCGAAATTCTAGAATATGATAACGGTGTATTAGTTCATTTTGAACGGAAAGACGTTGATTTTAACGACGATACCGAAATTGTGGACGAGCGCTGATAGTGGGGATCTCGTATGAGTGCCACAAAACATGTGCCTAGTCTTCCTGTAATAGATTGTGCAGAGTCTAAATACACTATAGCACACGAACTCCTAAAAAGAACTCCTAAAAGTTTTAGTCGATACCACCAACCGTTTTTTGGGTCTGGTGCGTTATTTACAGAGCTATCTCCGGACGATGCGTATCTATCTGATATAGATAGAGAACGGATTTTAGCCTATAGGATGATACGCGATAGGCCACATGAAGTATATCGTGCGTATTTACTTCATGTAGATTCAGAACCATACTATAAAGCTCTGTGTAAAATTAACCCGGAAAAGTTAAATTACGTGGAACGGGCTGCAAGGTATTTGTACTTATCCAGTGTTAGTGTTCCATCTTATTTTAAATATAATCCAGTATTACATTATAGTATGACATACTGTGGACAGCCCTATTCACCGAAACTTAGTGAGAATGACCTAATAGAATTATCTACTAAATTGAATAAGCCTGGAATTTTACTTGAACACAGTTCTTTTGAACTTTTAGTGGAGAAAGTTGATACGAATGACTTTGTGTATTTAGACCCGCCTCATTTACCTATAGGTCAAGACCCTAAAAAGGCTGTAACTCCGGATGGTTTTACGTTTAAAGATTATGAATGCCTACGCGATTTAGTCTTTAAGGTAAAAAATATGGGGTGTCATGTGATGGTAACTTGTCCTTCTTTCCCAGAAGTAAAAGAACTATTTACGGGTTTACATTTTAATGAGGTTGAATGGATGCACCCACATTCTTTCGCTAGAGTTCCTACTATTATTCCTCAGTCTGAACTAATAATTAGAAGCTATGTCTGATAAACAAGATGATATCGATCTTATATTAGGGAAGAAATTTAACCCACAAGACTACCTTAATGCTCTCAAAGAAAGAGTAAGAATGTATCACTCTACTAGTGACAAATCTCAAATTAAACTTCCAAGAATAGGGAAAAGTACACCTAAAGAACTTCCCTCTAGTATAAAAATAAAATAGTATGGTTGATAAACAAACATTAGATATTATGTGGTTAGACACAGAAACTACAGGATTAATAAACCCCCGTCTGTGTGAAATTGGGTGGATAATTACAGATTGGAAACTAAACGAGAAAAGCTCTTTCCAGGCTGTAGTAGATCCTAAATACGTGGAGGTTGACTTAGAAACAGAGGACACTAAAACGGCGTTTGTGCTTAATGGGTATCCAGAGCTAGTAGAAGCTTGTAAACTCACAGGAGAATTACTCCAATCTCCTTGGACCACAGGAGAGCAGTGGTTCGACGCCGCTAAAGGTAAAAGAGTAGCGGGGTCCAATCCTAGTTATGATATAGATGTTATGTCATTCTATTCTAGTTACCCAGTTTCATCACTACTAAACGATCATTTTGGAGATTATCATACACTTGACGTGTGTTCAGTTGCAGCTCCGTTGTTGCTTACTAATGAAATACGTTCTTTGAGTGCGTCAACAAGTATAAGTACTTGGGCAGGTCTTGGAGAAGAACCGAAGCCTCATAGGGCACTATACGGTGCTAGACGCGCCTTGGAATTATACAGGAGACTAGTTAAACGATATGGATGCGCTTAATTTACGGGTAAAAAAAGTAGCTGCTTACGTAGGATCTTTGGTAATAGTTACCACTATAGTAGCATCTGGTCTTAGTTGGGCTGCTTGGCAGCTGCTCTTTGCTAAAGAGTAGTCTATAAAGTGGTAAAAGTAATTGAGAGAACAGTTTAGTTACGCTAATCTATTCTCTTGAATCTTCAATATGACTTTCTTCTATACTCTATGTCGAGGCTAAGTTCTTAACCCTAATCGGATGAGGAAAAACGCTTGAGAGTTAACAGTTTGTGTACTATACCAAATAGCCGCCTAGAAATGGGTGGGTTACATGAGTGTTGTACACTAAAGGCGAGAGTGAAAATCTCTCGCAAGATTGGGAGAAGACGTTGAAGTCATGGACGGTTGTTTGCGCAAGTCCCGCACGGACTTGTGATTATCACTAAATTATGTACAAATTTTTGTACATAATTTAGTGGCGGGCCTGAGGGTCCGTCACTGAATTTAGCTTGTATTTTTTTAGCCAAAAGAAGTTTGTACAACTCAAGACAGAAAAGTTGTAAGTTTAAACTACTATAACTATCATTTGTATGAATAATTGAACTCTTTTTATTTGAGGTAGGATATTATGCCAATTCTTGTTGTAACCAATGCGTCGTCCGCACCAACTGTAGTTTATGACCCAACTGGTATTACTGCCTTCAAATTGGATGTGGCAGCTGGTGTGACGGAGACCGTGACACTAACTTCATTAGAATTACAGTGTTCAGGGCCTATTCTAACCGAATTGGTAGCTGATGCCGTTATATCCTATCGTGTTCAAGATGATCCTGATGTAGCTGACAACGTAGAACCCCTAGGCGCTGCAGGTATGGAGTTAAAGGTACTCAACCAGGTTATTACTTTTGCGTCCTTAACTGATGCCGATACATCACAAAATATTGCTATTGCTGGATTTCCAGCGCGCTCTTTTCCCATCGCTGCTGGTATTGAATTAGTGGCGGCTTTCGACGGTGGAACAGCTTCGGGTGTTACAGCGTCTGTTGGTGACGCCGGTGCTGCAACTGAACTGTGTACGGCTATTGAAATGATTACGGGTACAGGAGTGGGTGTGATTTATTCTGTGGCAGGAGCTAACGCGGGAGAGTTCGTTTTCGAGGCTGCTTATTCCCCCATATGTCAGGTTGTTTCGACTGGAGACGACTTAGATACCTTTACCGCCGGAGAGTTTGTTGTACACCTTTGGTATATGACGCCTGCGCTGTACGATCTCGGTTAATCTACTTTAAATTCCTCCAACAATTAAACTATAATCTAGCGTGCTGAGAAGCGTGTTGGGTTGTAGTCTTTTTGTTTTATGTTTATCAGCCTGTGAAGAAACAGAAGTATCTTATTCTGAGTGTTTAACTTCGTGCTATACTGGTCCTAAACACACCTTAAATAAAGGTTTATGTCGAGTTGGTAATCCAACATGTGACTCTAATGGTAAATTACTCAGATGCGACGGAGAAGTTACTCCGACGGTAGAAATATGTAATGGAGTCGATGACGACTGTAACGGTGAAGTAGATAACCATTTGACCGATAAATGGGTGTATACTCAATGTAGTGTTGGGGATTGTTTTGGGGGCGTAAATCAGTGTGTAAATGGTGTGAAGGTGTGTTTGAATACTTCTTGTACTTATGCTGAAGTATGTAATGGTGTAGATGACGATTTTAACCAGTTAGTGGACGATATTGTACCTAAATTATGTTATACTGGTGATCCTAGAGTTTCTATTAATACTCCTTGTAGGCCCGGTATAGAAAGATGCCAAAGTGGTGGGATCGTTTGTTCGGGTGAAATTCTACCAAGTGTAGAAGTAGAGAACTGTATAGACGATGACTGTGATGGAGTTATTGACGACGGGATACCTAGTGTCATTACAGACACTGATATTACAATAGTCATTGATACCTCATGTTCCATGGGGTCATTTTTGCGCCCTGTTGAAGAAGTATTACGTGATTGGATTTATCCATACATACAGGAAAGTAAACTTAAATTTAGTCTAATTACCTTCCCCAAATCCGGTGTAAGTAATAGTGGAATTGTGATATCTGATTTTGTTAGTGGGCTTAATATTATTCCATTTTTAAGAGATATTCCAATCGATGACTCTATTAATGAGTTGTCGTATAACGTAGTATATAATTTAGTGTATAATTTGTACAACTTATCGTACAGGACTGCAGCTCCTAGTTATGTAATAATGTTTGCGGATGAACACGGGCAAAGCTTCAATAATCTCAGTGAATTAGATCTTAGTTTACTTGTAGGTATGTACCCTATGTATAGGTTCTTTATTTTTACATTACCGGATTCTGCTTCGACTTATGACGATATCGCGAGCATATCAGGAGGAGAACTATTTTATTTAAGTGATATTGCTTCTATGACCCACGACTTAAGCACACTCTTCCAGAAACCGTGTTTGTAATTTAGTTCAGAGTTGACATAAGAAATTTTTCTCTTAGATTAGAATATGATTGAAGAGAAATCTATTGACGCTGTAATAAAAGACCCAGCTCACGAGAATATCGTTAAAGCTGCTTTGACGTTGCTTTCTTCTGTAATGCAATCAGAAGAGATTTTACGCTCAACCGTAGATAAAAATCTACTAGACGCAAAAGAAGAAGCAGTTGCACTAATTACAATGGGATTGCGCTTTGGGTTACAGTCAGGATTAAACATAGCTGAGACTATGTTACTAGTTGGACAAGTATTACAGCAGAATTTTACGCAGAATAATTTAAAGGAACAAGAATAAGTTATGCCACAGCAAGATGCAATAATTGATGACCTGAAGTTTAAGTATAAGAAGACTCTACCTATTGGTATGTCTGAGGAATTGGACAGTATGTCTGATGATGATCTTAAGCGGCGTATCATTGATAGCGAAGTAAATATTAAGACGCATAATATTGAAAGGTCGCAAGATGAGGATTTAACCCAGGCCAAGGATAGAGTAAAGGAATTAGAAGCTCCGTATAAAGATGCCATAAAAACACAGAAGGCTATTGTTAATTACGCGACTCTAATGTTAGACCAATAATATGGGAAGACGTAAGAAAAGTTCTGATATAGCTTCGATTGTGGTCGGCCCTCCTAAGTTAGACATTATGTCAAATGATTGGCTACATGAAGAGGTTCCAGTTGACACTGAGGTACCAGTAGAGATTATGAGTTTTAATATTAGTTTGCCTCCAGAAGTAATAGATAAGCCGATATACGCGGATAACTCTAATACTACTCAAGTTGAGCAACCATATTTCATAGGAGATAGGTTTGTGTTTAATCGACACTTTGAGTACAAAGGAAAGTTAGTGCAGCCAGGTGCTAAATATGAAGTCATTGAGATAAAGGAGCGCGGTACTAAAGCTAAAATGCGTAAATTGAAAGGTACTGGACCCGCAAAGATACAAGTAGAGTTTAATGCTCCGTTTATGTTTAAGTTTTAAAAACTGATATCGTATTCTGGTATAAGCAAGTGTGTCAAAGGCCTTCGGCCATAATTTTTTTAGCTTCTAAAAAAAGACATTTTTTAGCGGTATAAGCTTCAGCATGCAAATTGTGTGTTACTTAAAAAATCCTGTGACACACCAATATGAGGTATACTTCATGAGCAATCAAGAATTTAATGCTTTGGCCGGGATGATGACCCGACAAGTACAACAACTAGAAGACATAATTTCTCGTGTGCAGCGAGGAGAGGTAGATCCTTCTTATTTACGTAACGCAGCGGCAGCCGTGGCACAAGTTAAGGATCTTCAAAGTTCTATTAGTGCTACTGTTGATTCGTTAGCGGCAGATGGCGAAGGACTTTATACTGATCCGCCGCCAGTGGAAGAAACACGTGTCGCGGCTGCTCCGCCACGAGCTGTGCGTAAACCAACTGTAGCAAGACAATCCTCCACGGGCATTAAGGGTGCCATGATCGCTGGGGCGCAAACTGGAATGGCTATTGCAACAGCCAAGGGAGTATCTAAGGTGGGTATGGCCTATTTAGGCCCACATCTGCCCCCTATGTTGCAGGGGCCTGCAGGGGAAGCTGTAATTGCACTACTTTTGCCCGCTGCGCTACAACTCGCGTGTGAACACTATGGTCATGTTATTCCGCAAGCTGATCTACTGAGATCAGTAGCGGAGAAGGCCATTCAAGGTACGTCACAGGATCTCGTGGAGAAGGCAATTGCAGGCTTTGTGCCAATGCTGGCAGAAATTGCGGCTCTTGGAGCCGGTAATATGCGAGCTGCCGGACAACTAACCAGTGACGAACAGGGTCCTGTGATCGACACAGAAGTCGCTTAGTAATTCTCCTGCCGCTAAATCGAAAGTAAGATAATTTATTTTTACTTCCGTGTGGGATCGTAGCATAGTCAGCTTCAATGCAGCAGTTTCTTAAACTGAAGATCGAGGGTTGAAATCCCTCCGGTCCCACCATTTTCTTTTCTCCACTCCTGAGGATAAACTACTTATGGAAAAAGTGTTAACTTTTTGCGGTCCACACATAACTGTGCCAGACTTTAGTGTACATGTTACCAAGAATGGTTCTGTGCATTGGCGCAAAAATAGGGTGCCGGTCACCGCTATCATTGTAGCACAAAATATTGATGATTCTCCCCAATGGTTTGTCGGTGGAACTATTTGTGGGGATAATGATGTACCTGATACTGAAACTGGTATAGTCAGGGCTACAGGTAGAGCAATCCAACAGAAGTTGGAATACCTTGGAAAGGCGAAGAAGAGGAGAAACCCTTCCTTCCGTAAAACCCTGGACTCGTTCCAGGATTTAGAAGTGCTGGAAACTCTGCTATCGCAGTACGAAGATCCACGAATAGGCATGTGTGATGCGTTTAAACAAGCATATCCTAAATGCTTGATCACAGCATTGGATAAGGATAGTAATCCTAGTGAATAAATATCCTGTCTGAATGGTGGAATTGGTAGACACAATCTCATGTGTAGATGAGATGCCTATTAGGCAATTGTAAGTTCAAGCCTTACTTCAGGCAAAAACAATAAATATGTGAGTTGAGAGCACGATAATTCGACGCGCCATTGGAAATGGCGTTTAGAATGTTGTGCTCTTTTTTTGGTATAAGAGATAGAATCTAAGATTTGTTGACTAAACTAGGGCAGGTGGCGCAAACAAATCTCGGGTTCAAATGCTGACATGGCGGAACTGGTACTCGCGCAGGATTTAAAATTCTGTGTCCGAAAGGACGTGAGAGTTCGATTCTCTCTGTCAGCATGAGCTAAGCCTTCTAGAGGTGTGTCTTCTCGCCATAACGCGGGTGGGCACGTTACTTAGGACTAAGAATACGGCGAAGTGTGTCTTAGTATCCTAGCCAAATAATGTTACCGGCTATGGTGACCTCTTATAGTAACTTAGCTCTTTCTTTTTTGATAAGGAGGTCCCAGTATGAAGACTGTAGAACAACTTCAATAAGTATCGTGATTTGATTTCTCAATTCGAGGGTGTAAGAAACTACAAAGTAATAGCGGTTGGAATAGTAAGCAAGTCGGTATTCATAGGTTGGAACAGTAAAAAGACACACCCAAAATCTGTTACGCACTATGCGGATGGAGCCAGTTATAGTTCTCACCACGCAGAATTTGATTTAATTAAGCAGCTATCTCCGCAAGCGATTAAACGCCTTAAGTTATACGTGTTTAGACTTAACAAGAGAGGTATGTTCATTTTAGCTAAACCTTGCAATAATTGTCAGCGTTTATTACAGGCCAGCGGGGTTCACCCCAAGAGAGTATTTTACACAGATTCCAACGGAGAATGGCACTGTTTAGCTGAAAAATAATGGGTTACTTTTTGGTATAAGATATTGTCCGTCAATCTAACTTTAAAGGATATCTTAAAATGTCTAATGATGTACAATTACACTCAGATGCTCCTACAGCTTCATCAGAGGATGAGGTTGAAGTTTGTCTAGATATGTCTCGTGTATATTTTTATACACGAGAGCTGGGGCAGGGGTTGACTGTTTCCTATACGGCCTTAGTGCAGGCCATAGAGAAAGAGCTGAATAAGAGGGCAAATGTCTGGATCTTTACGACCCTAGATCCGCAGCGGCAGTCTCAGGCGACCTTCGTTACGGGAGTACGGAATGCCTTGAGGGCGAAATTGATCTCGGCTACACCAGATCAAGCTGTCGTGTCCGCCTCACAGAAAGATAGTAGCATATACTCGCTTACTAATTTCAGCACGGAAATAGTGCATACCGTGGGTCGATTACACGCGAGTAAGAAAGACTGTGTCGTGGTGTCGGATTGTTACAATCTGTACACTACACTAGCAGATCTGGCTAGGCGTGGAGGCGCAAAGGTCTCACTCGCGTATTTTATGGAGGGCCTTGACCGAAGGTGGCTTGGACACATTGTCAAGCGTACCCTCGGACACAAGTTCATCGACTTGTCTAAGCATCGGGACCGGATACTGAAGACAAGTCTTGCCCATGATGAGCCTACTTCAGGTGTGTGGAACCTGGAAGATCTGAAGGCCATCTGATCGTTGTTTAAGAGTTAGTCTAACTAGAATACTAATACAGTGAGTTAGACTAACTCTTATTTCGTAGAACTTTTTTACTTAGAATAAAGCTTTTTTGGGGTTGACTAGAACTAATAAGTGAGTAGTTCTCACTTAAGAAATTGATTGAAAGGAATTTTGTATGTTTAGATTTGATGAAGAACGACTTGTAAAGATTGTTGATAATTATGTTGGTCGTCTGGGTAAGGGTTTCGATGATATCCTAGATAGTTTCGAGACTGGGTTTGATAACGTGTTTGATAATTTAGCGTCTACGGATCGTATTGCGATTGGCCGTTTAAAATTATTGAAAGATACGCCTACTACGGTCACAATCGGTGCCGTATTGGCCGGCGTGCCTAAAGAGAAGGTCAGTGTTGGAGTGGAGGGAAAGACTGTAACTGTGTCTATAGCCCCCGCTGATGATGATACCGCTACAGGCAAGGATAAGCTGCGCGGTAAGCTTATGAGTACTGATACTCTACGCCTATGGTTTATGCCGGATCCTACAAAGACAGTAGCTACTATGAAAGACGGTATACTCGAGATCGTAATAGAAAAATTACCTACCGATAATAAAGCAACGGTTAACGTTCAAATTTCTTAAATCTTAGGGTATAAGAAAGCGCTTCTAGTGTAGCTCAGTCGGTAGAGCGCAGCACTGTTAATGCTGATGTCGCAAGTTCAATTCTTGCCACTAGAGTATTATCTTCCTTCTCTTAGCAAAAAATATGTTCTTAATTTTTTAACCAGTATGGAACTCTAATAATGGCACGTGCAATAAAGAAAAAGCAAGAAAAAACTCTCCAGGACTTAGTTAAAGAAGCTATCGCAAGAGAGTTGTCGGACCCTGATTACATTCAAGATCTAGTAAGTGATGAGAATTGGGCCGAAACTATAATGCGGGGTTTAGTTGATCGTGAGATCGAAAAACTTGCTGATACCAACATAGGAATGTTGATTCACCGTAAAGTAGAAGAGCAGATCAACTCTGCTGATTTTAAGGCAAGTTTACAGAAACTCCTAGATCGCCGACTAAAGGACCTGGTTTACGAGGGAGAAACGGTAACCCAAGAGGTTGAACAGTCGATTAAACAATTATTACCTATTGTTATCCCGCATGCTCTAGAAACTGATGTCGTAAGAGCATCGCTGTTGTTGAGTGTAAAAGATAGTATTGTAAGGTATATTGAAGGCGAAGATAATTATGACGGTGAGGCCTTCTCTGAGGCCATCAATAATAATATGTATACATATTTACCTGACTACGTTCGACAGGCTCTTGCAAACTTTATGCAAGATGCTGAGCAGCGTAAAGCTGTGGGCACTAGAGTATCAGATGCGCTCATTAGGACTCTTGAGGATGATAATACGGAGTACCTACAGACGGAGATAGAGCGGCAGCTTCCTAGTATACTACCCGACATTGTGAAAGATGTCCTCACGGGACTAGTTTAATTTCGATAGGGTATTCTATTACAATACTAATATTATGGCGGTATAGCTCAGGTGAATAGAGCAGTTTACTTCTAATAAACAGGTCACAGGTTTGAATCCTGTTACCGTCTAAAACTATCTTTATATCTTTTTCCTTTGGTACAGGAAGACTATTATGCTTAGATTCAGACACTTAACCACAACTCAACCCATGACTGCTGTTGTACACGCAGGTCTAATGTCAACAACTATGGCAACATTAGGTAGAGATACGGCAGAAGACTTTAACGATAAGGACGAGTCTGAAGAGGATGGATATGATCCCACCTCGGATTATGACGATCTAGACGAAGATGACGATGACGACGATCTAGACGACGATGACGATCTAGACGATGACGACGATCTAGACGATGATCTAGACGACCTCGATTAAAATATTACGCGGATGACTCATAGAGTCTTGTTGGTTTCATTACTGACAAGCCTCTTTTTTTGTTTATATAGGAATAAATTTATGACTCCAGAAAATGATAAAAAATTAGTAGAAGCGTTTCCATTATTATACAGGGATAGATACGGTAAGATGACTGAGACTTGTATGTGCTGGGGATTTGAGTGTGATGATGGTTGGTTTCAGTTGATTTGGGAATTGTCGGAGAAACTTGAAAATAGAATAGAAGAATTGGAAAAAAATGGATTGTGTTATTGTGGGCATAAACACGAACTAAATTGTGAGGAGTGTCGGTGTGACCAACATCAGCAAATGCATTTATGTGCTTCTCAGGTTAAGGAGAAATATGGAACTGCAAGGGTATATTTAAATTTTTATGATGAACAAGCAGATAATTTTATTGATGAGGCTGAATTGAAATCAGAAACTACCTGTGAAACCTGTGGTACTGCAGGGTGTTTAATGACGATGGGTAGATGGGTTAAGACCCTGTGTATTACTTGTGCTGAGGGGACTAACTATATTCCCCTTAAGTAAAGTGTTGTGCAATTTTAACACATAAAGATATAAATTCTTGATGTGTTAATGATCCTTTCATGTTATTAACTGTACGCTCAACAAATCGCAAATTCGATGTATCATTGGTTCCGCCTAAAACTTTAGGTATTTGATGGTCTATTGATAAATTATCCCCTTCAATTAAGTCTGTGTTGGTGTAGAAACATTTTTTATTTTGTTGGTTGAATAGTGCTTGCAATTCTACATGATTACCAGACGAGCCTGTAGTTCTAGCTGAGGTGTCCTTCCACCAACAGTTATTGCAGAATATATTACTGGTCACCATTAGAGGCTTATTACATCTTACACACGTTTTTAGTAATTTACGGGCCTTATACACTGCTTTTTTATAAGGACGACTCATGTGTTGCCCACATAGTTTACAATAAGAAATCCGTCTTAAAAATCCGTGTGGATGAACTGAAAACTCGTTTAAAGGTTTAACTTCGTTACAATGAGTACACATCTTCTGTGTATTAATATTTGTACACTTAATACAGCGTGTTGCGATCCTCTTCCTAGTAATCGGTAAAAGGTCATCTTTACTTCCACATACTGCACAAAATTTTCTAATCATAACTAAATAATAGGGTTTTACTTTGGTTTCATCTTACATATATCTTTCTTTTTTGCCTATAAACTCATTATATTTAAGGGAGTGCCCGCTTACTCAACCTGTAATAAGTGTAAAACTAGATATTCTTCTTACCTGAAGAAATGTAGTAATTGTCGCAAAGAGAAGGTCAAACAACTATCTGAGTATGTACGCAGCTATAAGATGAAACCTTGTCACCATTGTGGTATACAGTATCACTATGCAATTATGCAATTTGATCATAGATACGGGCCTAAAAAGTTTAACCTATCTGACGCTGCTAGAGAAGAGCGGACTAAAGACGAGATAGATTTTGAAATTGCTAAGTGCGCAATTTTGTGTGCATGTTGCCATTCAGCTAAATCTTTTGCGGAGTCGCACGATATAGACGTGAAGACCTTTTTTGTTGAGAATAATATGCCATTCACTCCTCCACGCCCAGTTTCTTTTAGTATTTGGACTTTAATAAAACGTATAATAGTCGCTCTTTTTACGTGGATTACTAAAATTACTATGTAGTGTCCCGTTTTAAGTTACCTTCTTTTTTGCCAGCAATTAAGCATAAAGCTTATGGTGTGGCACCAACCCTAGCCCCCCATGTAAATGAAGTAGCGAGGACTGCAACTCATTTAGGCGCCCCGGGACTAATAGGAGAAACAGCGTTCCAGTCCGGGTTATTACTAAAAGATTTACTAGCCAAACATGTCGACAAACAAAAGGTCTTGGATGTTGGGAAAGAATATTTAGGTTATTTGTTACCTAAGGTTAAATTAGGAGAAGTAAAAAACGCTGCTATAATTCCAGCAATTAAGTCCTTAGCTATAACTGGATCCACTGCTGCTTTACCGAGAGTAAATCAGCTTAGTCAAGCTGCTATGTTAGGCGGGGCTCCTGGGTTAATGTCGGAAGGTGTTAGTCAAGGTATAGGAGCTGTGGGCTCTACACTTTCTCGACAAGCTATAAAAAGAAGGGTCCATAGTGGACTTGCGTCGTCCAAATCATTATCTAGACCAAATGACCCATTATTGAAAATTCATGATAAATCTTTATTAGGCAGGGCTGGACGGGCATTTAGCTTTTTATCCCCTATGTCTAAAATTGGTAATACCTTAAAGAAACAAGCAGAAGAAGCTCCTGGGATTCCTGATCGAGGTATGATGCGGACTATCCCTAAGATTACTGAACCTAAAGAATGGGAATACGCTATCCAAGAGCATTTCGCAGATCGACGCGGGAAACACTACGATCTACGAATAATAGATCCTAAATCGGGAGTAGCATACTCGTGGGCGTTAGTTGGGGATAAACTACCGGGGCCTAGTCAATTCGTCCATGCTGTTCGTCAATCGGATCATACTGCTGAGTATTCTCGGCAGGAGCACGATATCCCCAAAGGGACCTACGGTGCAGGCAAAGTAAACTTATTAACCAATGACCGTATCGAGGTTCTTTATTCTAGCCCAGAACATATTTCTTTCAATGTATATAAAGGAAATCAAATAGAGGAATTTGCGCTTCACCACATCGGAGAGAAGATGTGGAAGCTCCACAATAAAACCTTAACTCGTAAGAAATTAGATTTACCGGAGGGCAAACCGAAGTTCAAATCGTTAGCACCGACTGACATTGATTTTAGCAATAAAGACCAAATAATGTCGGGAAAGGTAGATGGAGCCTCGAATTTAATTTTACTACCAGACGCAGGAAAACCTATCAAAGTAATTAGCTATCGTCCTTCCGTTAGGTCAACCGGAATAATCGACCATACATTCAGAATCCCAGTCATTAGAGATCGTGTCCGTGTACCTAAAGGGTTAGAGGATACAATCCTTAGAGCAGAAGTTTTTGCTTTCAATACGGACACGCGTAAAGCTCTACGTGCTACGGACACTGGAGGTATACTCAACAGTGGTGTATGGCGGTCCTTAGAGAAGCAAAAAGAGATGAATGCTCCTCTAAAGGTAATGCTATACGATGTCGTGAGATTTAAGGGACAAAATGTTGAGAATGCACCTTATGAGAAAAAATTAGAAATGATGCGACAGGTGGCACAGAAGGTTCCAGCTAGGTTTGAGTTACCCAGAATTGCACGTACTACCGAAGAGAAAAAGAGACTGTGGGATGACATACAGAATAATAGATTTGAGTACAGTAGGGAAGGCGTAGTTTTGTGGGAAGATGGTAAGGCAACAAAAGCTAAATTGCGTGATGACTATGACGTGGTTATTAAAGGTGTAACAGAGGGAGAAGGGCGACTGGCTGGGAAAGGTATCGGCGGATTCCATTTTGCACATTACGATGCTCCAGATAAGATAGTTGGAATCGTTGGTACTGGCCTGTCTGATGCTTTGAGGGCAGACGCGTTTAAGCACCCTGAAGATTACCATGGGTTAGTTGTGAAGGTTAAAGCACACGATCTGTATCATACTGATGACGGAAAACCTGGAGCGCTGATGGTTCCAGTATTAATTGGCCCACATGTAGATAAGAATTTACCGGAAAAATTAGAAAAATTGTATGATAGAAAAATCTTCTAAATATATTATATACGCTTTAATAGACCCTAGGTTTGATCCAGGAGACCCATTTCGTATTAGATATGTAGGGCAAAGTAGTCGTGGACTAGAGAGGCCGAGATGCCATGGGAACCCTGCTTCTATGCAAGAGAATACACATAAAGCTAAGTGGATCAGGAAATTATGCAAATTAAATTTGAACTATAAAATTGAAGTGTTAGGTAGATACTCCTCTATCGAGGATTTAAACTATTGGGAATGCTATTGGATGGATTACTATCGCAGTCTAGGTGCGAGTCTTACGAACTTGAAAGCCGGAGGATCTAATGGAAAACCATCGAAAGAGGTTTGTCAAAAAATATCCAAAGCAAAGTTAGGACTTAAGTTTAGTGCACAACATCGTTTGAATTTGTCTAAAAGTCATTTAGGGAAAAAACCACCAGTTTACGCACAGATACGATCACGGGAGGTAAGAGGAAAACCGATTCTCTGTATTGAAACAAGTCAAGTATTTCCTTCTATCCGTGAAGCCGGTAAGCGATTAAATATTAATTATTCAGGCATTTTAGCAGTTTTAAAAGGTAGATATAGTCATTCTGGTGGATATACTTTTAAGTATATACGAGAAGACACACGTATTTATTTTAATTTGAAACAATACCAAAAATGTAAACCCATATTGGATCAATATGGTAATATTTATCCTTCGACCAAATATGCTAGTGCGTATCTAAATATAGATAATTCAACAATTTCAGAGGTATTAAGCAAACGACTTAGACAGACTAAGGGGTTTAAATTTACAAAATTAGACAGAAAAAAAGTTTTATCCGTTATATCCGACATATTAACGATTATTACTGGTTAAATCATAAATTTTGTTACGACTCTCATTTTAGAATGAAAGGATTTTTACTAAAAGTATGGATCATCAAGTCCTAATCTTAGACGCTACAGAAGCACCACTTAAAACTGTATCTTGGCAAAAAATATATACTCTTCTTTGACTGGGAAAAGTTTTAGTATTAGCTGAATACCCTGATAAGTATATTCATACTGTTACGAAGAAGTATCCGCTGCCATCTGTAGTGAAGCTAAAAAACTATGTGTCGAAATATGAGCTTAGATCCAAGAGTGTAACAAAAAAGGGTCTTCATTCGAGGGATGGTGGTAGGTGCTGTTATTGTCAAAAACTGATATCCTTAAAGGAAGCTAGCGTAGAACATATTATTCCTAAATGTAAGAATGGTAAAACTACTTGGAGTAACTGTGCTATCGCGTGCACAAACTGCAACAACTTTAAATCCAATAAAACATTGGAGCAGTGTGGATTCAAATTACATATTAAACCTACGCATCCTCCGCCTTTCAATTTTAAAGATGTTCCGAAAGAGTGGCGATTCTGGTTGCCATAAGCTATTATTTCACAGATAAAAGGAATTCCATTCATGTCAACATACCATCAAGGGATTAGCCAGGCACTCAAAGATTTTGGACTCATGAAACTTTCTGCCGAGGACGAGGAATGTCCTCCAGAGGATTCTGAAAAACCTAAAAAGAAAGAGAAGCCTGAGGGTAAAGAAGGAAAAGAAGAGAAGAAGCCGGAAAAGAAGCCGGACGGTAACTCACAAGGTTTTCCGCCCAAGGCAAAGCAAGATATGGGTCCTGTAGGGGAAGAAGAGATGGGCCAAATGTCTGAGGAGCAAATGGGGGGAATGGAAGGACAGATGCCGGGAATGGAAGGACAGATGCCCGAGGAGCAAATGGGTGGAATGGAAGGCCAGATGCCAGAGGAGCAAATGGGTGGTGGCGGTGGCGCAGAAGAAATGATGGGTATGATCGATACCATGCCGCCGGAAGCTCAACAGCAGCTATTGGATGAACTTGTGGGCGAAATGGGTCCAGACTTGTTCTCTCACATGTCAGAGCAGGAAATGACACAGTTAGTAGAGTCTCTTCCTCCAGAGGAACAGCAACAACTTATGGCACTTCTCCAACAAGGAGGTGGTCAAGAAGGTGGTATGCCGCCACAAGGAGAAATGGGACCACAGGAGAAAATGAGTTCTTACAATTATGGTGCCTTCGAAGCTTTAAAGGAAGTTGGCCTTTTGGAGAAAACGGCCAATTTCGGCGATTATGCTGTTCCGCTTGGTGGCGCATTTGGTCCAATCCCCGCCGGATTGATGGGTGCAATTAGTCCTCCGAGAGGTGCTACTAAGATGGAATCTGGGATACACTCCGCAGGCGGTAGTTGGTTAGGTGGAATGGCTGGCGGAATGGGAGGTGCGGCGGCTGGAGGTATAGGAGGAGCAGCTTTAGGTGCATTGGCTATGGCTTTAGCGGGGAGAACAGGCTGGGAAGACTTAGGAAATGCAGCTATTGGTGGTGGCGTGGTTGGAGCCGGAGTTGGCGCCCTTGGTGGCGCAATGGGCGGAGGTGCTTACGGTGCACATGCTATGAGACAAGATTTAAAAAAGAATAGATATTAAGGGTTCTACATGGTATATTCTGAAGGAATATTACACGCCCTCTCTGACTGTGGAATTATTCCTCAAGGTACAAAACTAGCTTACGATCAGCAATCCATGATTGAACAAATGGGTGCTGGGAATCTTGTAGGGTCAGTAACGGGAGCAGCAATCATTATAGGAAGCCTACTAGCTCAAAAAGCCGGTCGTCCTTTACGTGTACCTGCAAATTTTAATCAAGAACCTCTGGTTAATAGATTAGCTAACGCGGCCGGTGCCGGTGGCGCATTAGGAACGACGCTGGGTGGTTTATACCACTACTTTAATCAATAACGTGCCATTTAAATCAGAAAATCAACGACGATATTTTTATGCCGCTAATAGACGCGGTGACATTACAAATGCTACATTAAAGAAGTGGGAGGGGCATACTCCCAAGGATAAACAATTGCCTGAATCTGTAGCAAAACAGGCGTACGAAATAGGAGTTAAATTTGCGACCGACGAGATTTACAAAACCAACAAAATCAAGAGAAATTAGAAACACTACAACTGTAGGAACATTACCAGGACTAGAGCTAGAAGATAAGCGTCCTAAAAGATACCGATTTGTAATAGACTTTGATTCAGCAGGGTTTTGGCAATCTAGAAGAGCACTAGAACAATTTCCGACTGCAGTACTTTATCACGTGCTGGAAGCTGTCCAGCGCGTGATTGCTAACCGTTAAGGATCTCTACCATGAATAAGAAATTCCATATCGACAATAATGATTTAGTTTATACCTGTACAAGTGAAAAATGTTTAGAGAGATTACATAAGGCTCCACGGGAGGAATTAATGGCAGCTTTATATAGTATTATTGAAGATTTGGGATCTCAGGATTTAAGAACCGAGAGAGTGCAAATGGTTGCTGGCTATATGTGGGAAAGTTTGTACCCAGAAAGAACCACAGACGACACGAAAATTGATACAAAACCTTTTATACAAGCGTTTGTTAATTTGAAGCAGCAGTTGGCGGCTATAGATAGTTTAGAAGATTGGGCCGCCACTCCTGGGCCGAAGACAATAAACTAGAAATCTAGTTCATCATCGTCACGTCTTTCTTCATAGTCATTAAATTCTAGCTCCTCCACTTCGTCATCGTCTTCTTCCTCCTCGTCTTCAGGTTTCTCTTCAGTTAGATCGATAACTTCGTCCCAGCCTTCAATTCCGAAGTCATAGGGTTCTAGCCAGAGAGGATCTGGACTACACTTCTTGCACTTAAATAGTTTAGCCACAAATGATGGAGGCGCAGTTAGTCCGTCCTCATCGGGTAATAGTTCTAATTGTTTGCGGCAACCAAAGCACTTAAGGTCGGCACGTGTAAATGTTTTCTTAGCGGTTTTCATAACTCTTTTCGTAAATTAGCAAATCTTAGTTGTGATGTCATCCTCTGTTCCTACATAAGGGTCGAGAGGATTGTTTAAGTCTTCTTGTGTTTCAGTAACAGGTACGTCTGAACTAGTAATAAGCCCAGCAATGTCTGCTGTCCACAAAGTTTCGTCTCTAAGTTCTAAGATAGTATTTCTAATCGTATTATTCAAATTAGTAAACTCTTGACCTATCGTATTAAATAAAGAATTCGCACTATCGGCGCCACTCAACAGGTTAAACAGAGTAACTGCGGGGGCAATGTCACCCAGCCCAGATCCTCCGGCTACCATCATCATAGCACCTAGGATAAAGGGACTATTAGATCCCTCTGAAGATGGTGTAGGAGCGTCAAAGCCGGGCCGCCCGGTTTGTGTTTTATCCGTTAAAGCAGAACTAACGCTACTTAGGATCGCAGAATTGCCGCCAGTGGCGTCAGAAAATCCGTATACACTCACGCCTATATTGATTGACTGTAAAATACGGATAATTATGCTTAGTTTAGCTAATAATTCTTGTGCCTCTTTAGCATTAATATCTACGACCTTCTGTAAAAAGGCGATAAAGTTCTTTAGTTGTGTAGCAATACCCGTATTAGTTCCTTCTAGTTTGATAACTAAATCGCGGATCTTATTTATGATATCTACGAAGCCTGGAATGATCTGTAATGGGTTAACGACAGCTTGCCAATTCGGTGGGGCTGCTGCGTAGTTTCTCGGTAATCTACCGTTCTCGGCGTATTGTCCCACATTAATAGCTATTGGTTTTGCTACTAAGTATTTATTTATTGGGATCGTTGAGGAATCGTTATCAATTTCTACGGAATACCCAACAGAGTAGTATAACACTTTATCGGTTTCTATATCAATATCGTCATCTATGTATCTAGCCAGGTTATCTCGGTACGCATTGTAATCGTATGTATCAATTTTATACTGGTCTAATGTCGTAGGATCTACTACGCCACTTTCTACGTCCGAAGAGAAGTCTGCTGTATGTTTAAATATATGAATGCCTGTTAGTCTAACGCCGATACCTAGAGAACTTATGAAAATGTCTACAGGTCTGGGCTCCCACGCTAATACTACTGAACTGGGTCCACTACGTACTCCTCTAACTCTGCCGAATGTTCGTATGTTACCGCCCTCAGTGATTTGAGGCCACAAAGTTATACTATTTTCGTCTACTAAAGGAGTAGTGACTAACTTAGCGGTTAGGGATTTTGGTATAGGCAAATTGAAATTGTCTACGCCGTGCGAGAATCCCCCAAATAGATTTTGTAGGTTGATTAAGCCTTCTAGTAAATCAATAATACCTTCTGCTGTAGTTCCATATACTAGCAATACACCTGCAATTGCATTGCCTTGGCCGTACATTGGTTTATATACATCATCAGGGTCGTTAATTGTCTCAGCTATCAGATTTGATAGACTTGTATTAGTTCCTTTATGCAGTGGAATATTTAAGAAATGCGCGGAAGCAGTTCCTGTTAAACTATCTAGAATCTCATTAATAGCAACCGTTACAGCTTTAATCGCGATAGCTTCTAAAGAGATTTTATCAATTAATAGCGCGGATACTACGTCCAACACGGAGACCGTGACTGACAGTATAGAATTGAGTGTGTCAATACCACTAACTAATAAATTAGCAGCAGTATCTATGGGCTCTACAAAAGCCTCTACGTCTCGTAGTTGTAGTGTTTTCCAGGCCATTATTGTCTAGGAGGAGTCTTGACTAACATTAGTCTGTTAATCTCTTTTAACCGGGTAAGTTCTTTAGCTTCTTTTTTAGGTTTAGTGTCCGATAGATCAGCCTTAAGACGGGTCAGGTGGTCTTGATTTTTTACTATTAGTTGAATTCTTTTCTCCGTATCCCGTAGAGATTTTCTTAGGGATAGCTCTATAAGAGTAGCCAGATTTGTTAACAGTTCTAGCATTTACCCTCCAATAGTTACGAATTGAGATCTTAACGCTGGTAATAAAGAGGCTACCATTTGAAATGGTGGTACGATCGGAGGACTCGAAGGACCTACTCCAGTAGCATGTATGTGAGAGTCCAAATATATACCGAGTTGTAGAAGAAACTGTTCCAGCATTTCAAATAGTACTGCGTGGAATACTGACAATTGTCCTCCTAACAATACAGAGTCAGGAATTTTTGTCTTTAAATTTATTCCGCCAACATCCGTATTTAAATTTATACTACCAAGGCCGTTTACGTTAATTGTTACGCCCGACAAGGCTTTCTGCAAATCTCCGGCTATTGGGTTTCCTATATCTAAAACTAAAGATCCGTTAATTATACTAGCTTTAACTGTTGTATCCCCCGGAAGCGCCAATAGGTCCCCAGTCGCGTCTACGTTTATAGTTTTACCGGCAGTGATGTTTACATTCCGTTGAGCACGGATGTTTACGTCTTGTCCGGCTTGTATACTATGGTCTTGTATGGCCTCATAGGATGCAGAGTTAGACGCCGATTGTAGGATATTATTATCCGCGGTTACTATGTAGTCCCTTCCAACGGTAACTTCGTTGTTTCCTCCTATACGTTCAGTATTTGATCCACCAATCCTAGTATCGTTATTACCGTTTGACACTCTGGTAACTTCACCATCTGGTCCGTAATGGATACCGGCTACTATGTTTCCGCGTGGATCTGTAATTTTAAAGTCTACTAAGTTTCCAGTTGATCCTAAGTCTGCGTGTATAGTAAAGTTGTCGTTAAGATTAGGAGAAGTCTGCTCGGCATAATTAGCACCACCTTTGACCGACATAGATGTTTTGCCCTCATTGTCTACAAAGCTAATTTTACCGAAGCCCGTTATTACTTCTAAATTTCTACCTAAAAGTTTTAATAAGTCTGTACCCTTGATAGCGATGATCTGTGCAAGTTCACTGGCTTTAAAAACTGTAATTCCACCCTCTAATACTCCTAAAAGGTTTCCCGCAGAACCTACTCTAGTCCAATCTCCTGCCATTAGATCTGGAGGGCCTACATTAAATTCGTTAAATCCTGCTGAGTGCATCCCGTCTTCAGCACCAAAGCCTGTAACCCCGGTAACTCTACTATTCGGGTTATCCCCTTCGGGACGCTTGAACTCTGACGTATATTCCATTAATACAGGATACCCTAAGTGATAGTGTAGCGCGTATACTGTGCCTACTTTAGGAATAGAGTATTCGCCTGCGCCACTCTGTGGATCAATGTATCTTTGTGGAAACGCTAGATTATTATGTACGGAGCCTGAGTCTGTTAATACCGCACAGGTTTTAGACCCAATATGTACATCAATTACAACACAACGTTCCCAATAAGAAGTTTGGGTTGGCTCAGAGGTATCAAAAAGTGCCCCACGTTGAGCTGAGTTTATTTTAGGTAATTGTCGGTATTCTGGTCTAACAGAAGCCATATACTATAAAATAGCTTCTGTTAGATGTCAATTCAATTACTTAAGACTACTTGCCTGCAATATTACCAAGTAAGCCCGTTGTACCAGTTATGTCTAAATCTAGAGCACCAGTGCTAAGGGTTGAGAATCCTGGAACGTGGTCAGTATCTCCTCCACCAACCGCGGTAAAGCTCATTGGTAGAATACGGTCTGCGAGTCCAGAGACGTTCTCCGCTATAAAATTCTGTCCGGCTGAGAACGCTACGTTCCAGCTGTTTAACATACACAATTCCATGTAGAAGGCTCCAATAGTAGAGCGCGTCTTATCTCTAAACAGCACTGCTAGTCCGAATGGAATTAAGAATAACTCGGAGTCTAAGTTAATGAAATACTGAGAATCTGCGTCTTTAGCCGCAGGGTCATCAAATTTAGAAACGTCGATTCCTACCTGCTTTGCTTGGGTGTATAAAACTCGAAGGAGGTTACGTCCGTTCACAAACAGTCGAGACATACCCCAAGAAGTTTGAGCACCCCCGGAAAGGAAGAAGTTACGTCCTGAACCTATAGATCGTGCAGGGACAGTTGGCTTATTCTGCGCGGCTTGGAAGTTCTGCATCATACCAATCGCGAGAAGTCTGTCCGCGTTTGCACCACCTGCGTTATCTGCAATAATAGACGCTAACCGTGCAGGACCTGCAAGAATAAGTGTGTCGTCTGGGTGTGCGCTAGTAAACGCAGCATTATCCATTAAACGTTCAACATACTTGCTTTGTGCAACCCAAGACTCGGTACCTTGCTGGATTGTCGGTTTGCCTGGTGGATAAGTAGACATTTTATTCTCCTATTAATTTACTATTCTGATTACGCAGTTAAGTACAGACCAATTCTATTTAGTGGTTTTGGTAGTTCAACTGTCATAAACAATTCTACTTGATCTGCTGAACCGTCTACTACAGACAATGATTCAATCGTTGAGTCTAATAGTGGTGAACCGATCTTTAGATATTTTCTTGACTTAAGCTGTGCTGCACCCGACTCCATAGCGTTCTGGATAAGGTCCAGCGTCTCTGGAAGTACGTTGTATCCACTTAAGAACGCGACAAGAATGTTCTTTAAGAACAAGGATACGAAATCGAAGTTCTTAACAAACATTAGTTCTCCCGATTCGAGAGTGGTTGTATCCGTAGTCAGTGCATGAACTGAGTACGGCAGTGCATTTGGGGTGTCTTGCAAGACCACATACCAGCCGCCATTTGACAACTCATCAATTTGGTCATTGCTAAAGTAGTTTGAAGAGTTAGAAACACTATCAATACCTGCAATCCCAAGATTGGTGAAGTTTTGGTGAGAGGGGAATCCAGCCACCATACCACCAACTGCACAAGCTAGGTAGTAACCAGGTAAATCATTTTGCACGTTGGTATACGCATTCTGGACACCGCTGACCTTGCACTCATCTGGCCAAACCATAACCATGCGTGTATTCTTTAAGCTTAAGGTAACTGCGTTAAGTTCATCTACCTGGTCAGCTTTAGATAGCGTACGAACTACCTGATATGCGAAAGAAGCATCGACAGTTGTACCGCCAGTTAATGACGGCAATTCGATGTCACCTTCCACATCAATGTCTACCTCGAGTCTATTCTCAGATACTACATCAGAAACGGTAAAGCTATTTAACGTTGTAGTTAAGTCAGTTCCTCCGTTCGCAGGTACGTTAAGCAGATCTCCTACAATAACGCCGTCGGTAACAAATGTGGCAGTGTTGTCTAGGATCGAGACTATTCTACGTCGAGTTGTAACAGTAGCTGCAGCCTCGACTGATTTACCGCTACCGGCGTTGTAGTCTGAGGTTTGACCCGCGGCTAAACCATCAAATATGTCCGTTGCTTCCATTTCTAGAATGGTTGCGCTGAGAACACGACGAATATCATAAGTCCCGGATAAGTCCACCAGTCCGCCGGTGCCTGTGATAACTAATGTATCTCCTGCTATAATAGCGTCAGTTACGAAGTCGGCTGCAGGATCTACGAAAACCACAATAGGACTTGTTGTTGATAGCTCGTCAGCGGCAGTTCCGTCATCACCAATGTCTTTAGTGATTGGAAGAGGGCTAGAGCCAATAGCAATTCGGAAATTAGACTCTTCTGGATCTGCCATCGCAATGACATGGTTTCTCCATAAAGCGTTGATTGAGGATTCTGTTGCTAGATAAACGATGCAATAGACGTCTTTACGCGCCTCAATAAAGTCGCGCGCTACGGTGTATGCTGCAAGACGATCTACTGCGCCGTTGAGGTTATCTCCAGTGATGCCGAAGATCTTTACAGGAGAAGAGGTATTTTGTAGCGCTACGAACGCACCTACGTACAGAGGGTTTCTCTCATCAAGAGTCACTAATTCACCTTCTAGTGCGTCAGAGTCTTCAATCTCCGTCACGAGCGGTAAATCTTGGCGTAGAGAGCGGTACTGTTGGTATACTTTTGCGTAGTCTACTGTGTATAGAGAAGCGGGTGCTGGTAGACTGGCGTCCGAGATTGTAATGCCACCCTCAATAACTACCTCTTGGTCGGTAATAGTGTAGAAGCTAGAGTCCAGGATTTTATCGTTGACTTCACGCTCCACCCGGAATTCTAGTCCTGTTAGGGCCATACCCGAATAGGCGACTCCGTCGATGTCTGTGCCGGTGGTATTGACGTTCGCCGTCAATGTGAGTTCTAACGGAGAAGCTTCATCCACTGATTGTACAAAACGTTCTACTGTAATAGCGTTTGCGACATCTGTAATAACGACTCGATCTCCCGGTTCGATTCCGGCTACGATGAAATCTGTTGATGAGGTTAAAGTATTCTGGTTATTTACACGGACACCATCATCGTCGATAGCTAGTTGCACGAGTACTTCGTCTAAGTAAATTACTACGCTAGCAGAGTCTAAGATAGCTCCCGTTGCGTTATCTATGGGTTCGCTAATAGTGATTGCATCAGTTCCGGTTAATGGAATATTGTCAGGAGCACCCGTTGCATCACATGGGTCGTTTTTAACCCCGTAATCTGTGGCCGTTTGGATATCAGCTTTATTTGATTCGTAATCACGGATATGGTAAGCTGGACCTACAATTAATAGGGTTAAATCAGGAACGGACGCAGTTGTAGATGGCGATGCAAACTGCTGAGTAACTGTTACTTTTGGTCGTACGGCTGCCATTTACTTCTCCTTAGACACACATATCTAGCCAGGTATGAATTTCATTCAAATTATAGGGCGGTAGGGTATTTTCGGCCAACTGCATAACAAAACTATGTGTAAAAAGCAAGGTAAAAGTAAAATTGGTGTGTCTAATATGGCATAAGTATATGGAGAAAATCAATGTTCTTCGAAATGAAAGACGATTACGGATCCATCACGATGGGGCGGAAGTTCAAGAAGAGTTACCATCATCACATCTCGGTCGATCCTGCATCGGCGGCGTATGTGGGCGCGGTCGTTCTGACTGTGGTCATGTACAAACGCTTCGGACACTACCTCGAAGAGGGTGTCAAGACCCTCTACCGCAGGTTCAGGGCCGCGTCGGAGGAGGTCGAGGAGCCGAGGATCCACCGCAACTAACGGCGGGTCTGAGGCCCTCGGAGCAATCCGGAAGAAGTGATCTACCAAAGTAGATTCATTTCTTTTGCTTATAAACGCCTACGTCTATATGGCATAAGGCATTGGAGGAAGATGTAGTTGTCAATTTTCAAGAAAGAGGCACCGGGAATCGCTGCGCCGCAGCTGGGGAGCAAGAAGAACCCGATCTCCTTCCGCGTGGAGAGTGAAGCGGGGGTCATCTCGTGGGGCCTTGCTGGTCTCGCGTTCGGCTTTTGTGTTTCCATCGGGAGGCAGATGGCCGAGGAGTTCTTGGCGAAACGGAAGGCAGCGCAACAGCGCCGTGACGCTCCCGCGAGGGACTGGAGGGCACCGAGATGAGCTGGTTGGCGTGCTTCAAGCGGCAACCGCCGCCGGGGTTCCTCCAGGGGCCATTCGCAAGTCTGATCCTGATTCCCGTGGTCATTCACGGAATCAATACATTAGTAGAATACGGACTCCACGTATATGATGAGAGGAGAAAAGAGAAAGCGAAGAAGGAAAAAGAGAATGCCGTACCAGGTGGCCGGTACGTCTACGTATAGATGTGGGAAAAAAAGAAATGTATCTATACACTGAAGGGCACTGTGTATAGGTACTTTTCTTTTTGATTAAGAAGGAAGAAAGTATGCTTAAGCAATTTTTGTTGGGTTGTATGTTACTTATGTGTGGTTGTGTAAACTGTAACGAGGATCCGTTACCGTATCATACATATCCAGATGCTGTCAATTATGATTTCGGATATCCAAACGACGCAGAGAGTGTAGATACTTCTACATTAACCTATGAACAACAGTGTTGGCAAACCTGCAAATCCCAATGTTCGAGTGGCCACATGTACTGCGACTATTGCTACTTAGCTAATGGTTGCGAGTTGGATGCGGGGAATCCAGACTAGACATTGCTATCACCTGTGGTGTGGAGGTACATGTTCACTAGAACATTTCCATTATCCGTTCGGATTTGCTGAATTAGTTTAACAAGCGGTGGTGCAATCGGCATGGTTGCCCACCGCGTTTCAAACTCTACCCTAAATTGAATTGGCGTGCTAAACATTTTTTCGTCTAGTTCAAATGGCCGAGTCTTTCCTGCTATTACAGGGGAAAAATCTCTGATAGAAAATACTCTACAGATCTCGTATTGAGACGATATAATGAAGTGCTGTACAACGTCTGCTAGGATAGAGGATTCTCCCCAACGTGGGGAGGTACAATTTATTTCGACATCACATTGGCTAACACCATAGAAGTGTTCCAATCCCTTTTTTTGTATTTCTGGCTGATCTTGGTCTCTGTTACCAAGAGATACTTTGCCATAGACCTTTTGACCAGCTTCTAAATATATAGCAGGCTTGACATTGGCTTTCTCTGTGTGTCTATTTAGAGTTGGTTCGATCGTAATATCAGATGACGTGTCGTTATTCCGCCATACCCATTGCACACGTGTAGAATCAAAGTATTCTCTTAGCAAGAAAATAAATACACTAATTAGTTCTAAAGGCGAGTTTAGACGGATAGGTTCTAACTGTGTATCAAACGCAGGGTTACGATCGCCGAATTCTGTCATATTCTAAGCTAATAATAGTGGTAAAAGGGAATGGAGGTAAGTTATGCATGACGATACACGCATGGTTTTAGAGGCAATAGTATTATTCTATAATAATACTTCGACTGTTGCGGTGATGCGCGCTGAAAGGGGTTTAAACTCCTCCCTCTATAACCCTGAAGATTGTTTATTGCAAGCCTATTGGGCAATGCCAGAAAATTGCCAATTTGCTAAGTTGATTTTGGAGTATATCCAACTAGGAGGACGGCCCGATAGGAGTGAGAAAGCACTAGAAATTGCCTACGCTGCTTGAGTAATAGGGTAAAAGAATGTAGGAGGCTATATAATGGAAAAGACCGACGTGCTCAACTCTATCTTGGATGCCGTAAAGAAGGATCATAATCTGTATCTATCTGATACGGATTCGACGATATGTCGTGCTAGATCAATCTTTGAGGTTTTCCCCCCTTATGCAGGGGGTGCCACTATCGGGCAAATGATTGAAATTACGTTGGATAACGAACAAAAGTACCTAGTCAGGATCGAAGTGGAGCGGACAGAACCACGGTAAAAAAAAGTGGTATAAGTATTGGTAAGGAAGTGCTTAGCTATCCTGAATCCGTGGAGAGCGTGGCGGATTGAAACGGTGTAGGGTGGATGGGTTCTTTACGTAATCTGCTAGGCCTGCCTGAGCTACCAAGCTCTGCGTGGGCCTCCCTTTCTTTTGCCTATAAACATAGTAAAAAAATGGTATAAGGATATGAAGATAATACCGCTAGAGAATTGCGTTGAACTAGGTGGAAACGCAACTCTGGTCAAGTGCCGTCAAGAAAAAGAAAAGAATCCGAAGCCTAGTAACTAGGATGCTTTTCTTTTGCCTATAAAAGTAAGTACGGAAAATGGTATAAGTAATTGTGTAAGTATTTATGCTAAAAAATTAGCGTAAGTTGCTGCACTATGCCTGGTTGACCTTGAGAAAGTCTTCAGCGAAAAAATGTTGTCTCAAGGCTCCCGTAAGTTAGACGTCGAATTCCCCCCCGAATACGTGTATATTTACCGGAGCCTCCTCTTTTTGGGTGTAAATATAAGTATAAAAAATGGTATAAGTAAGTGTTGGAAATACTTATGCACTGCGCACGAACGTCTGACCTCCAAATTCAATCCTAGGCTTCTTGATATGGAATAAAGGTCTAGACACTCACCGGGTGACCGCTAGAGGGTGCCTGTCTAAGTATTTCTTTTTGCTTATAAAGCAGATATGGAAAAATGGTATAAGGACATAATGGAGAATGTAAGATTCTTTGTGGTGGAGCAGGATGGGCGCAGGTACGTTATGCGGATGCATC